>Ga0315912_10003790_pt1 | contig 14780 bp, 16 predicted proteins | sample VfabasoilMG_FD_204469 | JGI IMG/M metagenome (GOLD analysis project Ga0315912, IMG submission 204469) | Garden soil microbial communities collected in Santa Monica, California, United States - V. faba soil | ecosystem: Environmental > Terrestrial > Soil > Garden | place: USA: California... | reverse complement strand
TTTCGGAAGGGTTCAACTGCATGGTTCAGAGCTCCTATTTCGTAAGGGTCGCGGCCATGGTCTGCAGCCTGCCGCGTACCGAGGCATCCCAAACCTTGTCGCCCACCTCGACCTTGATGCCGCCGATGAGGTCGGGATCGATGGTCACGGTGGCGTTGATCTTGCGCTTGAATCGCGTGGATAGCAGATTGACGACCTGGTTGCGCTGCGAGTCGTCCATCGGGAAGGCGGAGCTGATTTTCGCGTCCACCATGCCTTCGTCCTGCAGCTTGAGGTGTTCGAACTGGTCGCGGATCTCGGCAACCACGGACAGGCGGCGGTTATGCACCAGCAGCTGGATCGTGTTGCGGGCGGCGCCGCTGATGCGATCGCCGCAAATCGCCAGGAGCAGGCGTTCGATCTCGGTCGTGGAAACCTTCGGATTGGCCATTGCAGCCTGCATCTGCGGGTCTTCGTAAACCGAGGCGATCAGCGCCAGGTCGTTCGACCAGGCCGGCAGCGAGTTGCCCTGCTTGGCCAGCCGGAAAATGGCTTCCGCGTATGGCCTGGCGATGGTTGCGAGTTCGGCCATGTCTTATTTGAATTCCGCCTGGAGCCCGGACAGCAGCTGCGCATGCGCCTTGGCATCGACTTCGCGCTTGAGGATCTTCTCGGCGCCGACGACCGCGAGCACGGCGACCTGCGCGCGCAGCGATTCCTTGGCGCGGAAAACCTCCTGCTCGATTTCGGCTTTTGCCGAAGCCACCACGCGCTCCGCCTCGGTCTTGGCCGCGGCCTTCGCTTCCTCGACCACTGCCGCGCCGCGCTTCTCGGCCTGCGCAATGATTTCCCCGGCCTGGGCACGGGCGCGCTGCAATTCGTCGGCCGCGCGCTTTTCGGCCTGGGCGAGGTCCTGCTTGCCGCGTTCCGCGGCGGCGAGGCCTTCCGCGATCTGTTTCTGGCGCGCCTCGATCGCCCGCAGCAGGGGCGGCCAGACGAACTTCATCGTGAACCAGATGAACAGGAAGAACGCGGCGCCTTGCGCGACCATCGTAAAGTTGAGATTCATGTTCCTCTCCCCTGTCTCGGGAAAAGCCCGGGCACGATTACTGGGAGACTACGGCGAGCAGCGGGTTGCCGAACGCGAACAGCATCGCCAGGCCAACGCCGATGATGAAGGACGCGTCGATCAGGCCGAGCAGCAGGAACACCTTTGCCTGCAGGGTCGGGATCATTTCCGGCTGGCGCGCGGCGCCTTCCAGGAAGCGGCTGCACATGATGCCCACGCCGATACATGCGCCGGCGGCGCCCAGCCCGATCATGAGGCCGATGCCGACCGCGGTGTAGGCCTGGATCATGGCCAGCAGTTGTGCGTTCTCCATTTCTGTTTCCTTTCTTAGGTAAGACGTTGAAGGTGGTTAGTGGCTTTCGTGCGCCATCGAGATGTAGACGATGGTGAGCATCATGAAAATGTAGGCCTGCAGCACGACGATCAGGATGTGGAAGATCGCCCAGCCCAGCCCGAGGACGGTGCCGAACACCGTGCCGACCAGGCCCGTTGCCGCCCACAACCAGAGCAGCAGGAAGATGATTTCGCCGGCATACATGTTTCCGTAAAGCCGCAGCGAATGCGACAGCGGCTTGGAAATGTACTCGACGAGGTTGAACAGGAAATTGAACGGCCACAGCAGCGGGTTCGAGCCGAAGGGCGCGCAGAACAGTTCGTGGATCCAGCCGCCGACGCCCTTAACCTTGACCGTGTAGTACATCATCATCAGCCAGACCGACAGCGCCAGGGCGAACGTGGTGTTGACGTCGGCCGTGGGCACGATGCGGAAGCCGTGCTCGGAGATGTGATGGGTGCCCTTGGCGACGATGTCCACCGGCAGGAAGTCCATGGCGTTCATCAGCAGCACCCAGAAGAACACCGTGAACGCAGCCGGCGCGACGAACTTGTGGCGGTCGCCGTGGAAGATGCCCTTGACCTGCTCGTCGATGAACTCGAAGCAGAGCTCGACGAAAGCCTGGCGCTTGCCGGGTACGCCGGCGGTGGCGCCGCGCGCGACCAGCCAGAACAATCCGACGCCGAGGATGCCGAGGAGGACGGAAACCACCAGCGAGTCGACGTGCAGCGTCCAGAAGCCGCCGTCGCCCAATGGCTTCGCCATGAACGTCAGGTGGTGGTTGATGTATTCGGTGGGGGTGAGCTGTTCGGCGGCCATGTGCTGCGGACTCTGGATTTTGTCTCGACTCTTGCGTCAGTCTCGTCGGTCGCGGATGAACAAGGCCATGCTTGAGACCAGGGTCGTCGCGATGAACGTTCCGATTAATACGACGGCCACTGCATTCTTGTAAGCCGCCAACACCAACCACAATGCAACCACGATAAACACGAGCTTCGCGGCTTCCGCCTTGAAGGCGGTGAGCAGCACGTCGCCCGCGTTGATGCCGCGCCGGACGGTGGCAACGGCCGCGAACAACAAGCCCGCAACCATGCTGATCGCGCCTCCCAGCACCGCCGAGAGCGCGCCGTGCAATCCCACCAGGTAAGCGGCGAGCGATGCGGCCGTCGCGGTCAGGACGGCCTGCCAGAGCAGGACCTTGCGTACCGGCCTGCCGGCCCACGCCGACCGCAAGGAAACCATCAACATGCCGCCCTCGCGAAACCGCCGGATTTTAACCGGGAGCGTCCGGGACGGTCAACGACGGCCACGGACAAAGATCGAAATATCCGGCAACGTTTCATGGCGCGGCAAGGGCACCCGGCAAGTGGGGCGCGGTCAATCCTGACCGCGAAGCCGGGCCAGGATGTCGTCGAGCTGGTCGAGGCTGCCATAGCTGATGACCAGCTTGCCCTTCCCGGCCCGCGAAGTATTGATGGCGATTGCGGTGCCGAGCAGTTCGGACAATTCTTCCTCCAGCGCCTGCAGGTCGCGGTCCTTGCTCTTCTTGCGCGGGCCTTTGCGGCTGCCGATCTCCGTCCGCCCGACGAGTTGTTCCGTTTCGCGCACCGACAGGCCCTGGGTGACGATCTGGTGCGCGACCTCCGCCTGGCGGGCCGGACTCACCGCGAGCAGGGCGCGCGCATGGCCCATCTCCAGCTTGCCCTCCATCAGCAGGTCTTGCACCGCCTTGGTGAGGTTCAACAGGCGCAGCAGGTTGGTCACCGCGCTGCGCGAGCGGCCCACGGCTTGCGCGGCGGTGTCGTGGGTCATGTCGAACTCCTCCACCAGGCGCTGGATGCCATTCGCTTCCTCCAGCGGGTTGAGGTCCTCGCGCTGGATGTTTTCGATCAGCGCCATGGCGAGCGCCGCCTGGTCGGGAACGTCGCGCACCACGACCGGAACCTGCGTCAAGCCGGCAAGTTGTGCCGCCCGCCAGCGCCGTTCGCCGGCGATGATCTCGTACTTGCCGCCGTCCACCGCGCGCACCAGGATCGGCTGGATCAGGCCCTGGGAACGGATGGAATCGGCCAGCTCGGCGATGGATTGCGGGTCCATGCGCGTGCGCGGCTGGAAACGGCCCGGGCGCAGCATTCCCACGCCGAGTTCGTTCAGCGTGTCGCTGGCCCGCGTTTCATTGCCTGACAGCAGGGCGTCGAGTCCCCGCCCCAGCCCTTTGAGTTTTGCCATGGTCGGGTTTCCTAGAGGTTCTTGCCGAGCATCTCGCCGGCCAGCGCCAGGTAGGCGAGCGCCCCCTTCGACTGCCGGTCGAACGTCAGCGCCGGAATGCCGTGGCTCGGGGCCTCCGCCAGCCGGACATTGCGGGGGATCACGGTGCGATACACCTTGTCGCCGAAATGCTGCTGCAGCTGGTCGGAGACCTGCTGGGCGAGCATGTTGCGGGGGTCGTACATGGTGCGCAGCAGGCCCTCGATCTCGAGCCCGGGATTGAGGTTGGCGCGCACCATCTTGATGGTCTGCACCAGGTCGCTGAGGCCTTCGAGCGCGTAGTACTCGCATTGCATCGGAATCATCACGGCATCGGCGGCGCACAAGCCGTTCACCGTCAGCAGGTTCAGGGCCGGCGGGCAATCGATGAGCACATAGTCGTACTCGTCGACGATCTCCCGCAATGCCGTCTTCAGCCGCATCTCGCGCTCCGGCAGGTCCACCATTTCCACTTCGGCGCCGGCGAGTTCGCGATTCGCGGGAATCAGGTCGTAACCGCCGCTCTCGCTGCGAACGCGCGCAGCCGCGATGGAGGCGGAACCGAGCAGCACCTGGTAAATCGACGCCTTGACCGTGCGCTTGTCGATGCCGCTGCCCATCGTGGCATTGCCCTGCGGATCCAGATCCACCAGCAGCACGCGGCGCCCCGCGGTGGCAAGGCTGGCTGCCAGGTTGATGGTGGTCGTGGTCTTGCCCACGCCGCCTTTCTGGTTGGTGACAACGAGGACGCGGCTCATCGGGCGCCCCCTGCGCCGAGCGCGCGCGTATGCAGGAATACCAGGTGGCGTGTCGCGTCGAGGCCCGGGATCCGCAGTTCCTGCACCTTCCCCAGCGTCCAGCCGGAGGGCAGGCGCGCGATCTCCTCGTGCGGGTGCACGCCCTTCATGGCAACCAGCACGCCGCCGAGGGCGGCCGCCGGCCCGGCCAGGCTGGCGAAGTCCGCGAGGTCGGAGAAGGCGCGCGAGACGACGACGTCATACGCCGGCGCGGGGCGATGATCCTCGGCGCGCTCCGTGGCGACCTGCGCGTTCGCGAGCCCCAGTTCCGCGACGGCCTGCCGCAGGAATGCACCCTTTTTCTGATTCGAATCCAGCAACGTCACCTTTCGTTCCGGTTGTGCAATTGCGATCGGAATGCCGGGAAACCCGCCCCCGCTTCCCACGTCCAGCAAGCGACCCTCCGGCAGATGCGCAATGATGGCGAGGCTGTCGAGCAGATGGTGCGTGACCCACTTTTCCTGTTCGCGGATCGCCGTGAGGTTATAGACACGGTTCCACTTGTCGAGCAGCGCAAGAAACGCCACCAGCGCGTCCACGCCTTGTGGCCCGAGGTCCAGCCCCAGCTCCGCGGCGCCCGATTCCAGCTGGGCGCGAAGTTCCCGGATCAACCGCCCTGCCCGGCGGCCAGTGCGGCACCGTCGCTTCCGCGCGAAGCGGCCGCAGAGCCGCGCTTCAGGTGGACCAACAGCAACGAGATCGCGGCCGGTGTGATGCCGGAAATCCGTTCGGCCTGGCCGATGGTCTCGGGCCGGTGCTTGCCGAGTTTCTGCTGCACTTCACGCGAGAGTCCGCGCACCGAGGCGTAATCGAATCCGGCGGGCAGCTTCCAGTTTTCGAATTGCGCGTGCCTCGCGACTTCCTCCTGCTGGCGATCGACGTAACCCTGGTACTTGATCTGGATCTCCACCTGCTCCGCCGCTTGCGCATCGTCGATGGCCGTGCCGGCGCCGGGCAACGTCATCAGATCGCGATAAGCCACGCCGGGCCGCTTGAGCAGATCGCCCAGCACATACTCGCGCTCGAGCGCCTGGCCGAACAGGCGATGCATCTGTTCTTCTTCGAGCAGGCGGGGATTGATCCAGGTGGACCGCAGCCTTTGGGCTTCGGCGACCACTGCATCGCGCTTGCGCGCAAAGGCGTCCCAACGCGCGTCGTCGACGAGGCCGAGCTCGCGTCCGGTTTCCGTCAGCCGCAGGTCGGCATTGTCCTCGCGCAAGCTGAGGCGGTACTCGGCGCGGCTCGTGAACATGCGGTACGGCTCGGTGACGCCGCGCGTGATCAGGTCATCGACGAGCACGCCCAGATACGCCTGGTCTCGACGCGGACACCAGGCTTCCTCTCCCGCGGCGTGGCGCGCTGCATTCAGGCCCGCGAGCAGGCCTTGCGCGGCAGCTTCCTCGTAGCCCGTGGTGCCATTGATCTGGCCGGCGAAGAACAGTCCGCCGATGGCCTTGGTCTCCAGCGATGACTTCAGGCCGCGCGGGTCGAAATAGTCGTACTCGATCGCGTATCCCGGTCGGGTCAGGACAGATTTTTCCAACCCTTTGATTGAATGTATCAATTCGACTTGCACATCAAACGGCAGGCTGGTGGAGATGCCGTTCGGATAGATCTCGTGGGTCGTGAGGCCTTCGGGTTCCAGGAAGATCTGGTGCGAGTCCTTGTCGGCGAATCGGGTGATCTTGTCTTCGATCGAGGGGCAATAACGCGGGCCGATGCCCTCGATCACGCCGGTGAACATCGGGGAGCGATCGAGGCCGCCCCGGATGATTTCATGCGTGCGGAGGTTGGTATGGGTGATCCAGCAGGGGCGTTGCTCCGGATGCTGCCGGGAATGTCCGAGGAAGGAGAACACGGGAACGGGTAGATCGCCCGGTTGCTCGGTCATCACCGAGAAGTCGATGCTGCGGCCGTCGATGCGCGGCGGTGTCCCCGTCTTCAGGCGTCCCACCGGCAGGTTCAATTCCCGCAGTCGGTGCGCCAGCGAAATGGAGGGGGGATCGCCCGCGCGTCCGGCCTGGTAATTGTCGAGGCCGACGTGAATCAGGCCGGACAGGAAGGTGCCGGTCGTCAGCACCACCGTTCGCGCCTGGAAACGAATTCCCAGCTGCGTGACGACGCCGGTGACGCAGCCCGCCTCAACCCGCAGGTCGTCCACAGCCTGCTGAAAAATCGTGAGATTTGGCTGGTTTTCCAGCCGCCGCCGAATGGCTTGTCGGTAAAGCACCCGATCTGCCTGCGCCCGTGTCGCGCGTACGGCTGGACCCTTGCTGGAATTCAGGATGCGGAACTGGATGCCCGCCTCGTCCGTCGCCGCAGCCATGGCCCCGCCGAGTGCATCGATCTCCTTGACGAGATGGCCTTTTCCGATGCCGCCGATCGAGGGATTGCACGACATCTGGCCCAGCGTTTCGATGCTGTGGGTCAGCAGCAGCGTCCGGCGGCCCGAGCGAGCGGCGGCCAGGGCCGCCTCGGTTCCGGCATGCCCGCCACCGACTACTATGACCTCGAAGGAGTTATCCATGGCCGTCCGCAAAGAGGGCCGAATGATACCCGAACCCCCCGTGGGCGGACCATCGGTCCGGCATGTTTCACGTGAAACATCGCGCTTTGTTCCACGTGAAACGGCGTCAGGACCGTAACCAGTCCCAGGCCAATTTTAGGATCAGGGCAATGACGACCAGGAGGAATGCCGCCCGGATGAAGGGCGCCCCCTTCTTGATCGCAAGTTGGGCGCCGATCAAGGCACCGACGATGCTGCACGCAGCCATCGGCAGGGCCGCCGCGTACAGGACGTTGTCGGTTGCCGCGAAGAGCACCAGCGCTCCGAAATTGGTGGCGAGATTCAGGACCTTGGCAGCGGCTGCGCCCCGCAGGAAATCGTAACCGAACCAGTGGACGAGCCCGAACAGGATGAAGCTCCCCGCCCCCGGGCCAAAAAAGCCATCGTAGAAGCCCGCCAATCCGGCCAATGCCGGAAGCGCAAGACGCTGGTGCCGGAGCAAGCGGCCTTGCCCGGGGTGTCCTCCGAAATTCCGCCTCGTCACCGTATAGACAGCGACCACGACGAGAAGCACGACGATGAGCGGGCGCAGGATTCCCGGATCCAGCAACGAAACCGTGCGGGCGCCTGCCAGCGCGCCCAAGCCGGCCACGACGGCCGCCGGGATGATCGCTTTCCACTCGATCGGGACCGTCCAGGCATAGCGCAGGGTCGCCATCAAAGTGCCTGCGATGGAGGACATCTTGTTCGTTCCCAGCAGTACCGCAGGGGCTTCCCCGGGCATGACCGCGAACAGTGCGGGGACCAGAATCAACCCGCCCCCTCCCGCAATGGCGTCCATCAGGCCGGCCAGGAAGGCAAAGCCGCACAGGAGGGGAATTTCCACCACGATCTATTTCCCGAGGCAAAACCGCGTGAAGATCTCGCCCAGCAGGTCATCGGCGGTGAATTCCCCCGTAATGCCTGAAAGCGCCTGCTGCGCCAGCCGCAATTCTTCCGCGAGCAGTTCGGGCGCCGCGCTTGCCATGGCCGCGGCAATCGCGCGACGCGCGATGGCCAATGCCTGCAGGTGGCGCTCACGGGCCAGAAACTGCGCTTCTCCTGCGGGTTGCCATCCCACGCTCTCCAGGAGGGCTTGCCGCAGCAGGGCCAGCCCTTCACCGGTTTTCGCCGACACGCGGACTTCAACTCCGTACACACCGGCACGCATTGCCGCCTGCTCTTGGGTAAGATCTATCTTATTGAAGATAAATACTTTTTTAATAGCGGCCGGCAGTTTGCCGAGAATTTTCCGGTCGTCGACCGTAAGGTCCTGGCCCGTTTCGGTCACGAGCATCGCAATATCCGCCTCGCCGACCTCGCGCCAGGTACGGTCGATGCCGATTCGTTCCACCGCGTCCGCAGACTCGCGCAATCCGGCGGTGTCGATCACGTGCAGCGGAATTCCCTCGATCAGGAGCTCGTGCCTGAGTGCATCGCGCGTCGTTCCGGGAATCTCGGTCACGATGGCGACCTCATCGCCTGCGAGGCGGTTCATGAGGCTCGACTTGCCGACGTTCGGGCGCCCGATGAGCACGGCCCTTGCGCCTTCGCGCAGCAGCTTTCCCTGTTGCGCCACGAGCGCGATGCTTTCGAGTTCGTGCAGCAGGGCGCCGAGGCGGCTCTTCACATCCGCCTTCTCGATGAACTCGATGTCTTCCTCCGGGAAATCGAGCGCCGCTTCGACGAGCGCGCGCAATTCGGTCAACGCGCGCGTGAGGCCGTCGATGCGCAGCGAGAATTCGCCGGCGAGCGAACGCATGGCGCCGCGGGCAGCCTGTTCCGAACTCGCATCGATGAGGTCCGCGACGCTTTCGGCCTGGAGCAGGTCGATCTTGTCGTTGAGGAAGGCGCGGCGGGTGAACTCTCCCGGCTCCGCCGCGCGCGCGCCCAGCTCGAAGCAGCGGCGCATGAGGCGCTGCTGGACCACCGGCCCCCCGTGCCCTTGCAGTTCGAGGACGTCTTCACCCGTGTAAGAGCGGGGCGCGGAAAAAAATAACGCGATGCCTTCGTCGATGGCTTCGCCGTTCCCATCGCGGAACCTGCACGATGTGGCGACGCGCGGCGCCAGCTCGCGACCGGCAATGGAGCGCGCGATCGCGGCGGCCGCGGGGCCCGACACGCGAACGATGCCGATGCCCGCGCGCCCGGGCGCCGTCGCTACCGCGGCAATCGTGTCAGCGTTTGGCATGAGCGGGCTGGGACCGCTCTATGGTGCGCGTGATCTGCCACTGCTGCGCGATGGAAAGGATGTTGTTGACCAGCCAGTACAGCACGAGGCCGGCGGGGAAGAAGAAAAAGAAGACGCTGAAAACGACCGGCATGATCTTCATGACTTTCGCCTGCACCGGATCGGGCGGCACCGGGTTCAGCCACGTCTGGATGATCATCGTGGCGCCCATCAGCACCGGCAGGATGTAATACGGGTCCTGCGCGGAGAGGTCGTGGATCCACCAGATGAACGGGGCGTTGCGCAATTCCACGCTGGCCAGCAGCACCCAGTACAGCGAGATGAACACCGGGATCTGCACCAGGATCGGCAGGCAGCCGCCGAGCGGGTTGATCTTCTCCGTCTTGTACATCTCGATCATCGCCTGGTGCATGCGCTGGCGATCATCGCCGAACTGTTCCTTGAGCTTCTGCAGGCGCGGCGCGATCACCCGCATTTTCGCCATCGACTTGTAGCTCGCGGCGGACAGCGGATAGAAGATCAGCTTGATGATGACCGTCAGCAGGATGATCGCCACGCCCCAGTTGCCCACCCATTTCTGGATGGCGGACAACACCCAGAACAGCGGCGCCGCAATCACCGTCAGCCAGCCGTAGTCCACCGTGAGGTCGAGGCCCGGCGCGAGCTGCGCCAGTTTCTCCTGCTCCTGGGGCCCGGCATACAGGCGCATGTCGACCGCGGCGGTGGCGCCCGCCGGCAGTTTTCCGGCCGGAACGATCACGCCGATCGCGTACATGCCGTTGCCCAGCGTCCGCGTGAAGAACTCGCGCTGGCCGTCGCCGGGCGGCAGCCATGCCGCCGCGAAATAGTGCTGCACGAAGGCGATCCAGCCCTCGTTCGCATGCTTCGGATAATCGGCCTTGCTCTTGTCCATGTCGCCGAAGGTGACCTTGCGGAACTTCGACGCCTGGGTGAACACGGCCGCGCCCGTATATGTCGGAACCATCTTGGAATCGCCCGACGCGGGGCTGCCGTCGCGCAACAACTGGAAATACGCGAACGGCTCGAGGTCGGCCTTGCCGCGGTTGGCCAGGGCATAGTGCTCGTCGATCACGTAACTGCCGCGATGGAACGTGAGGCTCTTGGCGACGTCCACGCCGCCGGCGCCGTGCGCCTTGAGGGTAACCGTCACTTTGTCGCTGCCGGGCTGCAGCTCGTAGCTGGCGGCGTCGGCCTGATACAGGGTGGTATGGTTGGGCAGGTCGGATCCGATGAGGCCGCTTTGGGCGACGTAGGTCTGGTTGCCGGCCTGCTGGAACAGCACGAAGTTCTTGCTGCGGTCGACCTTGTCCTTGTGCTGCAGCAGTTCGAGCTTCTTCAGGACCCCCCCGACCGGGTCGATTTCCGCGACGAGCACATCGGTGCGCACGACGATCGGCGGTTGCGCCGACGTTGCCGGCGCGGTCGTGACGGGTGCCGCCGGAGACTTCGCATCCGCACTGGCGGGCGGCGTACCTTGGGCGGCCGGAATGCCGGGCGCGGACGGCGTGGGCGTGGCAGGCGCCGGCACGGCGCTCGTCGGCACCGGGGGTGGCGGGTTGTTCTGCTTCATCCATGCGTCGAACAGGAGAAACACCGACAGGGCGAAGATCAGTGCCGCGAAGAGTCTGAAGCTATCCATGGGTCTCTAGGGAATGGGGTCCGCCCCGCCGGGGTGCCACGGGTGGCAGCGTGACAGGCGTCGCAACGCCAGCCAGCCGCCCCGCATGCTGCCGTATTTTCCAATCGCGTTGCTCGCATATTCGGAGCACGTCGGATGGAAGCGGCAGTGGTTCCCGACCCAGGGGCTGAGAAAAAATTGGTAGAGCCTGATCAGACCGAGCATCGCAGCGCGCATCAATGGCCTTTTGCAAGCAGGTCCTCGAGTTCGCGGCGAACCCGGCTGCCTTCGGTTCGCGCCGCTTGCCGGCGCACCTTCACGACGATGTCCACGCTGCCCAGCTCGCTGCGTTTTCGACGGAAGACTTCCCGGATGGTTCGCTTGATGAAGGAGCGGTCAACTGAACCAGGCACTGCGTGACGCCCGGCCACAATGCCCAAGCGCGCAGGTTGCGCGCCGGTCGTCGGCCTGAACAGGATGGTGAAATAGACGCCGTGGCGCCGGGCGGCGAATTCACCGGTGAAGTGCACCGCGCCCGACAACCTCGCCGATCGAGGCAGTTTGGCGCGGGCAACGCTCACACCGCCAGTCGGGCCCGGCCCTTGGCCCGGCGGGCATTGATGACTGCGCGGCCCCCGCGGCTCTTCATGCGAACCAGGAAGCCGTGCGTGCGTGCGCGGCGGGTTTTGGACGGCTGATACGTGCGTTTCATCGCTCTTGCTCCGGTATGGGCCTGAAAAAGCCCGTCATTACACGGGTTTTGGTGCGGATTTGTCAACCTGAGATTGCGCCGCCAAGCCTGTGGATAACTTGGCTTCCAACTGCTAAAATTCGGGCCTGCTCGGCGCTTGTTCCCGGCCGCTTCTTCCGCACCGAAACCATAACCACCAAAACGATAACAGGCGCCGATGGAAAGCTTTTGGGATCATTGCCTTCATCATTTCGAAAAGGCTCTCCCGGCACAACAGTTCAAGACCTGGATCCAACCGCTCCAAGTGCGGCTGGATCAGCGCACCCTCACGGTCTCGGCGCCCAACCGCTTTGCGCTCGAATGGATCAAGGATCGCTTCCTCGGGGATATCGAGCGCCTTTGCACGCAATCCCTCAAGGAGGATATTGAGGTAGTGCTTACTCTCTCCGAGAAGGCGCCGGATCAACCCGCCCCCATCGTCGCCGAGCCCCAATCGACCGCCACGGAGCCGCATTCCTCCGCGCCCAGGCCCAAGGTCCGGGAGCAATCCAGGCTCAATCCGACCTTCACGTTCGATTCGTTCGTCACCGGCAAGGCCAATCAACTGGCCCGCGCCGCGGCACTGCAGGTCGCGGAGCACCCCGGGGTCGCCTACAACCCGCTATTCATATATGGCGGCGTCGGTCTGGGTAAAACCCACCTGATCCAGGCGATCGGCAACCAGCTGCAGGAATTCAACCCGGATTCGAAGGTGCGCTATATCCACGCCGAACAGTATGTTTCGGACGTAGTGCGCGCTTACCAGCACAAGGCCTTCGACGGCTTCAAGAAGTACTACCACTCGCTCGACCTGCTGCTCATCGACGATATCCAGTTCTTCAGCGGGAAGAACCGCACCCAGGAAGAGTTTTTCTACGCATTCAATGCCCTCATCGAGTCCCACAAGCAGGTCATCATCACCTGCGACAGCTACCCGAAAGAGATCAGCGGCATGGAAGACCGGCTGATCTCCCGCTTCGGCTGGGGCCTGACTGTTGCCATCGAACCGCCGGAGCTCGAGATGCGCGTCGCCATCCTGCTCAAGAAGGCCGAGGCGGAGCGCGTGAAACTGGCCGAGGACATCGCGTTTTTCATCGCCAACCACATCCAGTCGAACGTGCGCGAGCTTGAAGGCGCCCTGAAACGGGTCCTGGCTTACGCGCGCTTCGCGAACGAAAAGGTTTCGCTCGACCTCGCGCGCGAAGCCCTGAAGGACCTGCTCGCGGTCCAGGTCCGCCAGGTCTCCGTCGAAAACATCCAACGCATCGTCGCCGACTACTACAAGATGAAGGTCTCCGACATGTATTCGAAGAAGCGCTCGCGCACCATCGCCCGGCCGCGGCAGGTCGCCATGGCGCTCGCCAAGGAATTGACCCACTTGAGCCTGCCCGACATCGGCGATGCATTCGGCGGCCGCGATCACACGACCGTCCTCCACGCTTGCCGCAAGATAGCGGACTTGCGATCTTCGAACCCGGAGATCACGCGTGATTTCGCGGCTTTGCTGCAAACGCTTCGCGGTTGATAACCCGGGAACAGATTGTTGACAACTCGACTGGATTGCAGCGCGCGCAAATGATCCACATTTCATCCACTCGTTGTCCCATCGTTATACAAGGACCGAAGCTGCTGTTAGGAAGATGCTTTTTGGCGCAATCCACCGATCTGTCCGCAACTATTACTCTTATCAAGGTTTAAAGAATGAAGATCCTGGATATAGACAAAGACGTATTGCTGAAGCCGCTGCAGGCCGTTTCCGGCATCGTCGAGCGTCGTCACACACTGCCGATCCTCTCCAACGTGCTGCTGGAAGCGGACGGCACCAGCCTCAACCTGCTGGCTACGGACCTGGAGATCCAGGTCTCCACGTCCACGTCCCTGGAGAAGAAGGTCGCAAGCAAGTACGCGATCACGGTATCGGCGCGCAAGTTGCAGGACATCCTCCGGGCGCTGCCGGAAGGCACCAGCGTCAGCGTCGATGCCCAGGAGACGCGCATCCAGGTCAAGGCCGGGAAAAGCCGCTTCAACCTGCAGACGCTGCCGGCGCAGGACTTCCCGAAGCTTGCGCAGGCCGACCAGGGTGGCGGCACCGTCACGCTTCCGCAAAAGGCGCTGAAGGACCTGCTCATGCTGGTCCAGTACGGGATGGCGCAACAGGACATCCGCTACTACCTGAACGGATTGCTGGTGGTGGTCGAAGCCGACCAGCTGACCGTGGTTGCCACGGACGGCCACCGCCTGGCGTATGCCTCGACCAGCATCCCGCAATCGGTCGATCGCGCCGAGGTCATCATTCCGCGCAAAGCCGTCATCGAGCTGATCAAGCTCCTGGGCGACGTGGAGGATCCGGTGGAAGTCCAGTTGCTGCCGAACCAGGTGCGGTTCGGGTTCTCCGGGATCGAGGTGATCTCGAAGGTCGTCGACGGCAAGTTCCCGGATTACAACCGCGTGATCCCGACCAACTACAAGAAGCATTTCAAGCTGGGCCGGCTGGTCCTGCAGCAGGCCCTGCAGCGGGCGGCCATCCTGTCGAACGAAAAATTCCGCGGCGTGCGCTGGGTATTGACCCCGGACACCCTCAAGATCGTCTGCACCAACGCCGAGCAGGAGGAAGCGGAGGAAGAACTGGAAGTCAGCTACAACGGCGACCCGCTCGATATCGGCTTCAACATCACCTATCTGCTCGATGTCCTCAACAACCTGGCCGACGAGGAGATCGATTGCGCGGTTGGCGATGCCAACAGCAGCATGCTGCTGTCGGTGCCGGGCAACCAGAATTTCAAGTATGTCGTAATGCCGATGCGGATCTGATCGGGCACCATCCCTGAAACAACCGGCAAGAGAATCGATGTCCTCATCTGAATACAATTCCGACAGCATCAAGGTCCTCAAGGGCCTGGAAGCCGTGCGCAAGCGTCCCGGCATGTACATCGGCGACACCAGCGACGGCACCGGCTTGCACCACATGGTGTTCGAAGTCCTCGACAACTCGATCGACGAGGCCCTGGCGGGCCACTGCAACGAGATCAAGGTCGTCATCCACACGGACAATTCCATCAGCGTGGTCGACAACGGGCGCGGCATTCCGACCGGGATCCACCCGGAGGACGAAACCGGGCGCTCGACCGCCGAAATCGTCATGACGGTCCTGCATGCCGGCGGCAAGTTCGACAGCAACAGCTACAAGATTTCCGGCGGCCTGCATGGCGTCGGGGTATCCGTGGTCAATGCGCTTTCCAGCCTCCTCAA
>Ga0315912_10003789_pt1 | contig 14781 bp, 10 predicted proteins | sample VfabasoilMG_FD_204469 | JGI IMG/M metagenome (GOLD analysis project Ga0315912, IMG submission 204469) | Garden soil microbial communities collected in Santa Monica, California, United States - V. faba soil | ecosystem: Environmental > Terrestrial > Soil > Garden | place: USA: California... | reverse complement strand
CGTGGTGCGCGCAAAGCGCAGCGTGATGCCTTCCGACTGCGTGGCGGCATTCGCATTCGAAGCCACGAATGCCAACGCGGTGAGGACCAGCGCGCCGACGGTGGAAGTGAATCGCTCGAAGACGCGCTGCGTCACGAGCGTGGAATTGGACTGGGTCATGGCTGATTCTCCGGTTGTCTGGAATAAGCCGATGACGCGTCGACCCAGCGCTTGCCGGCGTAGGAGTCGGATCCGCACGTGTCTATCGGAACGTCGAGATAGACGCGCGGACCCTGAAAAGGGTTGCAAGGAAAATTGCAGCGATGCGCCGGCGCGTGTACGACCAGCGCCGAAGCGATAAGGAACTTGTGTCCGCCGCGGTGTCCGCCAGGGTGTCCGCGCGGACAGTGTGTGAACTGCTACTCGGCCGACTCCGCGCCGGCCGCGACGAAAGCCAGGTCGCTCATGTTCACGTTGTTGAGATTGAACTTCTTCGCGGCGGCGACCATGCGCAGCAAGGCCTGCGCGATCGGCATGGCGGGCTTCTTGTCGCCCGCTTTCATCTTGTGGAAACGAACCGGGTTTATGCGCGCCACGACATAACTGCGCAGGTAGGGCGACTTCATGCCGCGCGCCTGCAGTTCGCCCACGATGCGTTTCACTTCGTTGTCGATTTCCTGCAGGCGGGCCGCGTACGCGGCGCGCTCGCGCAGCCCTTCGGGCAGTTTCTTCGTGGACAGGCGGTCCACTTTCTTGAGCACCGGGCTGTAGGCGCCGCCGCCGAAGCGCAGGTTCTCCTCGTACACCAGCCCGAGCGTGAGTAGTTCGGCCGCCTCGAACTCGGCTGCGAGTGACGCCTCGGTGCGCGTGGGCTCGCGCTTGGCGAGGTTGCGCGCCATGCGCACCACCTCGAGCGACTTGTCCTTGAGGTTGTGCGCCTTCTCGGTGTTCAACGCGAGGATGCGATACGACAGCGATTCGTCCGGGGAGATGAGCACGGTGATCTGCTTGAGGCCGAGCACCTTGGCGGCGGCGAGGCGATGACGCCCGTTCGGCGTCCAGAAGCGGCCGTCTTCGCCGCGCACCACGATGAGTGGATCGAGGAACGCCGCGGTGGCCTCGATGGCGCCCGCGAGGCGCTTGGCGTGCGTGGGTGACAGGTCGCGCTGGAACGGCGTCGGCTGCACGGCGCTGAAGGGCAGCGAGGCCAGCAGCAGCGGCCGGCCGCCGAGCGGTTCGCGGTAGGCGCCGAGCGGCGCGCCGCCGGCCTTGCGGACCAGTTCGACGACCGCGGAGATTTCGGGATGATCGATGGGCAGCGCGACTTCAGTGGCGCCCAGACCCCGCTTCACGGCGCTGGGGGCCAGCTTCGGTGCGCGTTTGCCCTTTTTCTTGGGCGCTGATTTCTTCTTCGCTGCCATGGAGATCTCGCTCGCTTTCGTTGCCGATGATGATGCGCGCTCCGCGCGCGTAGGTGAAATAGGACCAGGCCCAGTTGATGAGCACGATCAACCGGCTGCGGAACTCGATCAGGAAATAGATGTGCAGCACCAGCCAGAACCACCACGCCAGGATTCCGGACAACCGCAATGACGGCAGCTCCGCGATGGCCGAATGCCGGCCGATGGTGGCGAGCGTGCCCAGGTTGCGATACCGGAAGTCCTGCGTCGGCCGGCCGGCGATGCGTGCGAGGACATTTCGCGCCGCCGTGGCGCCCATCTGCTTCGCCGCCTGCGCCACGCCGGGCACCGGCTTGCCATCCTGCAACACGCTCGCGAGATCGCCGATGACGAAGATGTCCGGATGCGCGGGCAGGCTGAGATCCGGCGCCACGCGCACGCGGCCCGCCCGATCCAGCTCGGTGCCGAGCTGGCGTCCCAGCGGAGAGGCGGAAACTCCCGCGGCCCACAGGATGGTCCGTGCGGCGATGCGCGTGCCGCCGAACTCGAGCTGGCTGTCGCCAATCGCGGTGACCGCCTTGCCCGTGTGCACCTCGACACCGAGCTTCTCCAGCTGGCGCAGCGCGCTCGCCGACAGTTTCTCGTCGAAGTTGGACAACACGCGCGGGCCGGCCTCGATGAGCAGCACACGCGCCTTGCGCGAATCGATGTGACGGAACTCGTTGGCCAGCGTGTGACGCGCGATCTCGGCCAGCGTGCCCGCGAGCTCGACACCGGTCGGTCCGGCGCCGATCACCGCGAAGGTCAGGCAGGCGTCGCGCTCGGCTTCGTCGCTCGTCGCCTCGGCACGCTCGAATGACTGCAGGATGCAGCGGCGGATCACGAAGGCATCGTCGAGTGTCTTGAGTCCGGGCGCGAAGCGTTCCCAATCGTCGTGGCCGAAGTAGGCGTGCGTCGCGCCGGTCGCCACGAGCAGGTAGTCGTAGTCGAGGGACTGGCCCGATACGTTCACGGTCCGGGCCCCGGGGTCAATCGTGGAAACTTCGCCCATCAGCACGGTGACGTTGCGCTGGCGGCGCAGGATATGTCGCAGCGGCGCCGCGATCGACGGCGCCGCGAGGCCGGCGGTCGCCACCTGGTACAGCAGCGGCTGGAACAGGTGGTGGTTGCTGCGATCGATCAGCGTGACCGCCAGGTTCTCGCGCGCCAGCTTGCGCGCGGCGGTGAGTCCCGCGAATCCTCCACCGATCACGATGACCTTCTTCATGCTCATGGGGACAAAACTTAGCCGAAACGCCCGCGCAACGGCGCGCTAAAATTGCCGCGTACCTTTTGTTCGCAATTCCCATGAGCACCATCACCCAGCACGACCTGATCGCGAGCGTCGCGGACGCCCTGCAGTACATTTCCTACTACCATCCGCCGGACTACATCCGCGCGCTCGGCCGCGCCTACGAGCTCGAGCAGTCGCCCGCGGCGCGCGATGCCATCGCGCAGATCCTCACCAATTCACGCATGTGCGCCGAGGGGCGCCGCCCGATCTGCCAGGACACGGGCATCGTGGTGGTGTTCGCCAAGGTGGGCATGAACGTGCGCTGGGACGCGCAGCTGTCGTTCGAGGACATGGTCAACGAGGGCGTGCGCCGCGCCTATCTACATCCGGACAACAAGCTGCGCGCCTCGATCGTCGCGGACCCGAACTTCGCGCGCAGGAACACGCGCGACAACACGCCGGCGGTGATCCACACGCGGCTGGTGCCTGGCGACGAGGTCGAGATCACGGTCGCGGCCAAGGGCGGCGGCTCGGAGAACAAGTCGAAGTTCGCGATGCTGAATCCGTCGGATTCGCTGGTCGACTGGGTCATCAAGACCGTGCCGCTGATGGGGGCGGGCTGGTGCCCGCCGGGCATGCTGGGCATCGGCATCGGTGGCTCGGCCGAGAAGGCCATGCTGCTGGCGAAGGAATCGCTGATGGAGCCCATCGACATGGCGGAGCTCAAGGCGCGCGGACCCGCGTCGAAGACCGAGGAGCTGCGCATCGAGCTGTACGACAAGGTCAATGCGCTCGGTATCGGCGCGCAGGGCCTGGGTGGCCTGTCTACCGTGCTCGACGTGAAGATCTTCGAGTACCCGACGCATGCCGCGTCCAAGCCGGTGGCGATGATCCCGAATTGCGCGGCCACGCGGCACGTGCATTTCACGCTGGACGGTTCCGGCCCGGCGGTGCTCGAGCCGCCGAAGCTCGCGGACTGGCCGAAAGTCGACTGGGCCCCGGCGCCCGGCGCGCGTCGCGTGAACCTCGACACGCTGACGCCGGCGGAAGTCGCCAGCTGGAAGCCTGGCGAGTCGCTGCTGCTCAACGGCCGCATGCTCACGGGCCGCGATGCCGCGCACAAGCGCATCGCCGACCTGTTCGCGCGCGGAGAATCGCTGCCCGCGGGCGTGGATTTTCGCAATCGCGTCATCTACTACGTCGGTCCGGTGGACCCGGTGCGTGGCGAAGTCGTGGGACCCGCGGGCCCGACCACCGCCACCCGCATGGACAAGTTCACCGAGATGATGCTCGAGAAGACCGGCCTCATCGCCATGGTGGGCAAGGCCGAGCGCGGCCCGGCGGGCATCGACGCCATCCGCAAGCATCGCGCGGCCTATCTCATGGCCGTCGGCGGCGCGGCCTACCTCGTGTCGAAGGCCATCAAGGCGTCACGCGTCGTGGCCTTCGAAGACCTCGGCATGGAAGCCATCTACGAGTTCACGGTCGAGGACATGCCCGTGACCGTGGCCGTCGACGCCAACGGCACCTCGGTGCACCAGACCGGCCCGGCCGAGTGGACGCAGAAGATCGCGGCCGGCATCAAGGTCAGAAGTTAGATGGTGCCGGAGCATGCAATCCGGCAAAACTCGATCGGGCCGGCGCATGGTTCGGAGCTCGGTGAGTTTTGCCGGATTGCATGCTCCGGCACCGTCTCATGAACGCGGGAACCAGCAGCTGATGATGGTGCCGCGCGTGCGGCCGCTCTCGATGCGCAGGCTGCCGGCCATCATCTGCGCGCGGTAATGCATGATGCGCAGCCCCAGGCCCTTCGACTGGGTGACCGCGGGGTTGAACCCGCTGCCGTTGTCTTCGATGCGCAGCAGTCCGCGCTCCCCGTCGCTGCACAGGGTGATGTGAACCTGGCCGGCGGAGCCGTGTTGCGCGGCGTTGGTCACCGCTTCCTGCGCGATGCGATACAGGTGCAGGGCATTGACCGAGGCGAGCCCATGGTCCAGTGACTCGTCGGCCTCGCACAGCACGTTGATGTGGAACATGGCCGAGAGGCGTCGCGCCAGCTCGACCAGCGCCATCGACAGGCCACCGCGGTCGAAGGTCACCGGCGACAGGCCGCGCGCCAGCGCACGCGTCGTGAAAATGGCGTCGTTCACCAGCAGCGCGATTTCCTCGATCGAAGAGGAAAGCGCCGGCGCCTCGCGTTCCGCGCGATTCTCGAGGCCGCGCAGCAGCAACGCGATGCCGGTCAGCTCCTGGCCGAGGCCGTCGTGCAGGTCATTGCCGATGCGCTGCTGCTCGCGGTTGCTGGCCTCGAGCACTTCGCGCTCGAGCTGTCGCCGTGCCGTGGCGTCCTGCAGCATGGTCAGCCAGAAACGTTCGCCGCGCAGTACCAGGGAGGTGATGCCGGCTTCCACGAACAAGGTGCCGTCGCCGTCCTGCGCGCCGCGCACCGCGAGCTCGCTCACCAGCGGCGCGCCGGAACGCGCCGCGGCTTCGTCGGCGAAATCCGCGACCAGGCGATCGAGCGGCGGGTCGCAGGGCAGTTGCCGCAGGTGCTTGCCGATCAGCGACCCCGTGACGACGCCGAACATGCGGTCGAAGGCCGGGTTGGTCATGCGGATGACGCCGCCGCTGTCCGACAGCACCACGCCTTCGTGCATGACCTCGAGCGCCAGCGCCTGGCTGCGCAGGACTTCCTCGCTGGTCTTGCGATCGGTGATGTCGTGCACCACGCCGATGAATCGCTCGACCGCGCCGTCGAAACCCACGATGGGCTGGTTGGCGAGATGCACCCAGCGCGTGTCACCGCGCAGCGTCTTCAGCGCCAGCTCCATCTCGGTGCGTTCGCCGCGACGCAGGCGCTGGCGGCGTTCGATTGCACCGGCATGGTCATGATCGAAGAACACGTGGCGCCAACCGAGCTTGTTGAGCACCTCGAAGGTGCCACCGAAGAACGGCTCCCAGCCCGGGCTGGCCCACACCACCTGGGCTTCGCCGGAAGTGTCGACGGTCGCCTCGTACACGAAGCCGGAAGTCAGCTCGGCGACCGTGCGGTAACGGAATTCGCTTTCCCGCAGCGCGTCGGCGGCCTGCTTGCGTTCGGTGATGTCGATCACCACGCCGACCAGGCGCGTGAATTTCCCGGTGGCGGGATCGGCCAATGGCCGGTTCTTGACCTCGACCCAACGCAGGTGCCCGTCGGTCCTGCGGATCTGCACCGTGAATTCGACGGTCTCGCCCGCGAGGTAGCGGCGCGTGCGCGCAAGGCTGTCTTCCTTCCAGTTCTCGCTGACGTGGAAGCTCTGCCAGCCGCGGCGCCGATACTCTTCTTCATTGCAGCCGTAGACACGGTCGGTGCCCAGCGCCCACTCGAGCTCGTACTCGCCGCGCGAGTTCATGATGTATTCGTGTACCGCGCCGGCCGACAGGTCGGCGACCGTGCGGTACCGCGCGTAGTTCAGCGACAGGATGGCCTCGTTGGCCTTGCGCCGCGTGATCTCCCGCGAGTGGGCGATGATGCCCGCGACACTCGGGTTCGACATCGCGTTGACCGCGATGCTCTCCAGCCAACACCAGCTGCCGTCGTGGCGGCGGAAGCGATACTCGAAGCGATTGCGCTCCGGCTGGTCGTCGGGCGCGGCCAGCAGCTTGCGAAAGCGATCGCGCATCGCCTCGACGTCCTCGGGATGCAGGAAATCGACCGCGTTCTTGCCTAACAAGTCGCGCGCACGGTGTCCGAGGTAGCGCTCGATCGCTTCGTTGGCGTAGGTGAAGCAGCCGGTGGCGTCCTGGACGGTGATGATTTCGAGCGCGTGTTCCGTGAGTGCGCGCAGTCGGGCATCGCCATCCGACCGCGCGACCTGACGTCGTGCGACTTTCCTCGTGGTGCTCTTCAAGTCGCCCCTCCGCGCGCGGCGGCTAGCATAACTTTGCAGGCGGGGGTGTCGGAAAGCGCTGCGACTTTGCGGGGCATGATGTGGTCTGAGTACAACGTCTTGGGGCCCTGTATTAGGGCGCGAATTTTAACTGATTGAAAAATAAGGATGAAAATTCCCGATGCAGCCCCAAATCGGCTCGTCGCATCCAAGGTTGTTTGTTGCGTGGACGCTGTAGTAGGCTTCGCCGCACTGCAGGGGTCAATGTCGAATCAAAGAGCGTAAGTCAAATACGCTGAGCTCCATTAGTTGGAGTCGGGTCGAGAATCTTACGAATTTGTTTCGGACGTGAGTCCTGTTGCCCATCCGACGATGAGGCTGGGCGTACCCAATTCTTAAAACTTTCAAGGGATCAGTCATGGCTAAACACCTATCAGTGCGACAGGCCGTTCGACTTGCGCTACTCACCGGCGCAATTCCAATGGTGCTTGCCACTCCCGCGTTCGCGCAGGAGCAGGACAAGCAAAACGATTCTTCCATGGACGAAGTCGTTGTCACCGGAACCCGCATCTCCGTTCCTGGCGTCGTCTCCTCCAGCCCGATCTTCACGGTCGGCACTGCCGAGATCGAGCGCGCGCAGCAGCCTGAAGTGGAAATGATCTTCCGCCAGCTGCCGATCACGCTGCCCTCGGACGGTTCGAACGCGAACAACGGTACCGCCGGCGCCGCCACGATTGACCTGCGCGGCCTCGGTCCCCAGCGCAACATCATCCTGGTCGACGGCAAGCGCCTCACGCCGTACAACTTCAACGGCCTGGTGGACACGTCGGTCATCCCGACCGCGATCCTCGAGCGCGTCGACGTGCTGACGGGTGGTGCGTCCACCTCGTACGGTTCGGACGCCATGTCGGGCGCCATCAACTTCGTCACCAAGCGTGACTTCGAGGGCGTGGCCCTCGACACGAACTACTCGATGACCGGCGAGCAGGATGGCGACATCATGTCCGCCGCCCTGACCCTCGGCACCAACGTGGCCGACGGCCGTGGCAACCTGATCTTCAGCGTCAACTGGAGCGATCGCGAAGGCGTGCAGCTCGGTTCGCGTCCGCTCGGCCAGCTCGGCATCGAGACGGCCTCGGGTGCGGGCTACGACGAGTTCCTGGCGGGCGAAGGCCCGACTCCTGCCCCGGCAGGTTGCGGTGGCCCGGGCTCCGTGGAATCCGGCGGTTCGACCACCACGCTGCCCACTCGTATCGCCATCTTTGGTGCCGGTAGCCTCGGCTCGGGCCAGTTCCGCGACGACGGCTCGATCGGTACGAACTGCAGCGTGTTCAACTTCAACCCGTTCAACTACTACCAGACGCCGCAGACGCGCTTCGGTGGCACCGCGATCGGCCGCTTCGAAGTCAACGAACACGCCGAGGTCTATGGCCGCCTGGGTTACAGCAGCACCTCCGTGCGCCAGCAGGTCGCGGCGTCGGGCGTATTCGGTTCGACCTTCTGGACTCCGCTCGCCAATCCGCTGATGCAGGATAGCGCGCGCCAATTCCTGATCGATGCGGCCAATAGCGGCATCACTGGAACCGAGCCGCCCATCAACGCAACCAACTGGCGCGACGAGAACGAAAACGGCGTCGTCGATGAAGCGGACTACCTGAACCTGCAGTATCGCCGCCGCACCGTGGAGTTCGGTGAGCGTTCGACCACCTACGACAACAACGCCTGGAACTTCGTGATTGGCACGACGGGCGAGGCCTTCGAAGGTTGGACCTACGATGTGTCCTACCAGCGTGGCGAGTCCGACCGTACCAACACTTCGGCCGGCTACACCAACCTGGCGAACATCGAAAATGCGCTCGACACCACCGATGGCGTCACCTGCGCCAACGGCGACACGAGCTGCGTGCCGCTGAACCTCTTCGGTGGCTACGGCTCGATCACCCCGGCGATGGCTGGCTACTCGAGTGCGACCGCGATCGAACAGCAGCACTACGTGCAGCAGATCGCTGGCGCGTCGCTGAGCGGCGAAGTCGGTGCCATCAAACTGCCTTGGGCAGATCAGGGCCTGGCGCTCGTGGTCGGCCTCGAGTGGCGCGATGAGGCCGCCGAGACGGTTCCGGACGAGTGCTTGAAGCTTGCCCCGGCGAGCTGCCTCGGTGGCGCCGGTGGTAACACCCTGCCCATCGCGGGTGGCTTCAACGTGAAGGAAGTGTTCACGGAAGCGATCCTGCCCCTGGTTTCGGACAAGACGGGTGCGAAGTCGCTCGACCTCGAGTTGGGCTATCGCTACTCGGATTACGACCCGACGGGCACCGACGACACGTGGAAGGTCGGCATCAACTGGCAGCCCACGGACACCCTGCGGTTCCGTGCCATGCAGCAGCGTGCGGCGCGTGCGCCGAACGTGGGCGAGCTGGCGGCCCCGCACACCACGGGCCTCGACAATGCGTTGACGGATCCTTGCTCGGAAGGACCGGATCCGGTGAACGATCCGCGGACCTTCACGGCCGAGCTGCGTGCGCTCTGCATGAGCACGGGCATGACCAACGGGCAGGTGGGTGACGTGGAAGACATCACGGCCGGCCAGATCAACGGCTTCTTCGGCACGGACCTGAACAACCTGCCGGCTCCGGAGTCCGCGGACACGCTGACCGTCGGCGCCGTCTGGACGCCGACCTTCGAGTCGCTGAAGAGCACGTACTTCTCGGTGGACTACTACAACATCGAGATCAACGACTACATCAGCCAGTTCGGCGCGCAGGAAATCCTCGACGCGTGCTACATCACCGGCAACACCACGGAGTGCGCGAAGATCCAGCGCGTCGGTGGCACGCTGACGGTGGATGGCTCGGGCGTCGAGTTGTTCACCACCAACCTGAAGTACCTGCAGGCTGAGGGCGTCGAAATCCAGGCCAATATCGGCTTCGATATGGGCGGCGCGGGTTCGCTGACCTTCAACGCCTACATCAACAAGTACCTGACCCAGGAATCGCAGAGCTCCGACCTGTCGGCGGTGATCGATTGCAAGGGCAAGTACGGTACGCAGTGCGGCAACCCGCTGCCCAGCGTGCGCTGGCTGCAGACCACGACCTGGGCCAAGGGTCCGTTCGACGTGTCGCTCTCCTGGAACCACCTCGGCTCGACGAGCATCGAGACGGTCCAGGCTGACAACGACGGCGACGGAGTCAAGGACGACGTGTTCGAACCCTTCCAGTCGATCGGTTCGTACGACTACTTCGATCTGAGCGGATCGTGGTCGGTCGGCGAATGGATGACGGTGCGTGCGTACATCGCCAACATCACGGATGAGGATCCGCCTGTGGTCGGAAACGAGGCGGGTGACACCCGCTCCAATTCCGGCAACACGTTCCCCAGCGTGTACACGGCGCTGGGTCGCACCTACTCCCTGGGCGTGAGCTTCCGCTTCTAGGAGTTTGGACGATAGTCGATGGTGAACGGCGGGCTTCGGCCCGCCGTTCTTTTTTGTGGCGCCGGCATGGCCTGATGGCATACTCGGCGCAAACCAGGAATATGCCGAGGCCCTCCATGAGACTTAATTTCAAGCACTTTTCGCTCGCGGCAGCCGCGCTGGCCATGATCACCACGGCGGCGATCGCGGGTGAGGTTTCCCCCGAGAAGATGGTCGACGTGCCGCTGAAGGACATGCGCGGCTCCTCCGCCGAAGCCGTCCAGAAACGCGCCTTGAAAGACACGCGCGACGGCATCGTGCTGGTGTATTCGGGCGAGACGGCTCAGCTGCAGCAAGTGGTGCGCGACATCGCCGGTGAGTGTGCCTCGCGCGGCTTCCAGGTGAAGTCGGTGCTGCTGGCCGACGACGCGAGTGGCGCGGGCGTGACCATGTATGGGCAGGATGGCGGGCCGCTGGGTCCCAAGGTCGAACTCTCGGGCGACATGAAGCGCCAGACCGGCGAGCAGATCGAGCGTCTCAAGCAGCGTCTCGCGCAGTCAGCTGCCGCGACCGCGGCGGTCGATCCCATGGATGTCGTCCGCTGCAAGTACATCGCGACCACCGGTTCGCTGGTCCGCAAGACCAAGGTGTGCTCCACGCCGCGCGAAGACGCCGAGCGTGAGAAGGCCGCGAGGGAATGGACCCGCGACCGGCAGAACAAGGGCGGCAACGAAGCGATGCCGAACCCCGGCTGAGCTGGCGGCCGGTTACGGCCGCCGATTCCTCCATGGCGGATCCACGCGCAGGCGAACTCGCCAACGCGGCAGTTCACGCAGCCAGCACCGGTAATTTTCCGGAGGCGGAACGGCTGTGGCGCGAGCTGTTGCGCATCGATCCAAGGAATCCAAAGGCGCTACTGAGCCTCGGCGTCCACGCGTTGCAGCGTGGCGACGTCAATGCCGCCCATCCACTGCTGACTTCGGCGCGCGCGGCGGCCCCGAAGGACTTGCTGATACTGCTGACCCTCGGCACCGCGTGCCGGCTGCGCGGGGACGCGGCCGCGGAGCGCGAAGCCATCGATGCGGCGCTCGCCGTCGATGCCTATTACATACCCGCATTGCTGGCGCGTGGTTCCTGGTTCGAACGGGCCGGCAACCCGCGCGCGGCCTCCTCCAACTACGCCAACGCGCTGAAGATCGCGCCTCCGCCCAGCCACTGGCCGGAGTCGCAGCGACCGCATCTCGAGCATGCGCGCGCCGTGGTGGACCAGTACTCCGCGGCGCAGCTCAAGCACATTTCGGAGAAGGTCGCGGATCTCCAGGCCGCGCTGCCCGCCGGTGTACAGGCGCGCTGGAAGGAAGCGGTGAACATCGTCGCGGGGCGCGCGCGACCCTATTTCTCCGAGTGCAACCAGTTGCACGTGCCGCGCCTGCCGGCGATCCCGTTTTTCGAGCGCGAGCAGTTTCCCTGGGCGGCGGCGGTCGAGTCGAAGACCGCGCAGATCCGCGACGAGCTCGCGGCCGCGCTGCTCGCCGAACGCGACAAGTTCAATCCCTACATCGCGTACCAGCCCGGTGATCCGGTCAACCAGTGGCAGGAACTCAACCACTCACATCGCTGGAGTGCCTATCACCTGTGGCGCGGGGGCACACCGCAGGCCGACAACCTGGCGCGCTGCCCGCAGACCGCCGCGGCGCTGTCCAATGTACAAATGGCCGAGATCGGCGGCCTGTGTCCCAACGCGATGTTCTCGGCGCTCGCCCCGCATACCACGATCCCGCCGCACAACGGCGAAACCAATGCGCGCGTCGTGGTCCACCTGCCGCTCATCGTGCCGGATCATTGCATCTACCGCGTGGGCGCCGATCAGCGCGGCTGGACGGTGGGCGAGATCCTGGTGTTCGACGACACCATCGAACACGAAGCGCGCAACGACAGCGACGAATTGCGCGTCGTGCTGATCTTCGATGTGTGGAACCCGCTGCTGAGCGCCGCGGAACGCGCCATGGTGCAGGCCATCACCGCGGCCACCCGCGCCTTCGGCACCGCGTGAAACCGGGCCCCGTTTCCGGGGCCCGATCCATTCCAGTCCGCGCCTAGTTCAGCGCGCGCAGCACCACGCGGCGATTCTGCCGGCGGCCCTCGTCGGTCGCGTTGCTGGCGATCGGCTCGGTCTCGCCATAGCCGCGCGAGGTCAGCAGGTTGGTGACCCCATTGTCCTTGAGGTACTTGAGTACGGACTCCGCGCGACGCTCCGACAGCTGCATGTTGTGAGCATCCGCACCGCGATCGTCGGTGTGCCCGGCGACTTCGATGTTCACCTCCGGGTATCGCTTGAGCGTCGCCACGGCGCCGTCGAGCACCGGGATACTCTCGGGCAGCAGGTCGGCGCTGTTGGTGGCGAACTTCACGCCCTGCAGCAGCAGCTCCTGCTTGAACGGGCAGCCGGTGTTGTCCACGCGCTCGCCCTTCGGGGAATTCGGGCACTGGTCGACGCCATCGACGATGCCGTCGCCATCACCGTCACGCGGGCAGCCCTTCTCGTCGACGGGGGTGCCGGCCGGCGTATTCGGACACTGGTCGCGGCCGTCACCGACGCCATCGCCGTCGCTGTCGAGCTCGCAACCCACCGCGTCGACCTTCGCGCCCGCGGGCGTGCCCGGGCACTTGTCGTCGGCATTGGCCACGCCATCGCCGTCGTCATCGAGCGGACAACCGCTGCTGTCCACCGCGGTGCCGGCGGGCGTGCCGGGGCAGCGATCGAGATCGTCGTTGACGCCGTCGCCGTCCGAGTCGACCACCTTGCGCGCGGGCGTGCCGCCCCAGTTGTACTGGATGCCGAGGCCCGCGTAGTAGTCGACCAGCTGGTCGTCCGAGTCGCCCCAGAGCGCGCGCCGCGCGCCGAGGTCACCGCGCAATTGCATGGCGGAACCATCGTCGTGGTCGCCGCCGAGATCGATCAGCAGGCCCACGCCATACAGCGCGGAGAAGTCCTTGGCGTTCGCGCCGGGATCGATGCGGCTGTCGAAAAAGCCCAGGCCGAGGCTGATGAACGGGTTGACCTTGCCGTCCCGGTAGAACACGCGCTTGCCACTCAGCGCAAAGCCGTTGATGTCGAGCGTGCCGTTGTCGACCCGGTCGTGTTGCGACCCGGAGACGCCGAGCTCCACGTCCCAGTTCGCGTTGACTGTGCGGCCGAACGCGAAGCCGATGCCGACGTCGTCGTCCGCCTGGCGGTTGTCATCGAGCCAGAGTCCGTAGACCTCGGGGGCCACGTACCAGCTGCCTTCGGGGGCGCCGGCGCTGGCGGTCGAAGCGGTCATTGCCGCGCAAACACTCAGAACCAGGGTAGCGATTCTTTTCATGGGCCATCTCCCTAGCTAATTGGCCGGCGATGATAGCCGACGTCGACGGCGGCGTTAATCGGTCAATGGTTCACTAGCGCGGGGTGCGTCACCCGCAGCCCGCTGCGCAGACCCAGGCGCTGGGCCTCGCCGGCGCCGATCTCGAGCACCGCGAGCGCCGGTCCCTTGCTGGAGATCAGGTCCAGGGAATGTGGGGTTGTTTGTTCCACGATCTGCATGATGCGGTGGCGCGAGTCGATGAACACCATGTCGAGCGGGATGTAGGTGTTCTTCATCCACATGTTGATCTGCTTGGGCTCCGAATACACGAACAACATGCCGCGCATCTGCGGCAGCGAACGCACGAACATCAGGCCCTGCGATTGCCGCGGCGGCGAGTCCGCGAGCCACACGTGCAGCACCTGGTGCAGCTTCTTGCCGTCGCTGATCTTGAGGTCGTCCTGCGGAAAGGCGTCGAGGTTCTCGAGCGGGCCGCTCTGCGCCGGCGCCAGCGTCGCGCAGGCCAGCAGCATTGCGCCGCAGGCCGCGAGCCAGCCGCGCCGCGGCGCCTCAGATCGTCGCGGGTTTCTTGTCATGGCGATCATCGTCGCTGAATTCGACGCGCCCCGCAAAGTCGAAGCTGGTCAGGATCACGCGCTCGTCCTGCAGCAGGCTGCTCGCCGGGCCGAGGCAGAACCCGCGCGCCGTCACGCGATAGATCGCCCGGCCGGGACTCAGGGTTTCCACGCGTTCCTGCGTCAGGGAATCCACCGTGCACTTGTCGTCGCCCTGCGTCGCGAAGATCCGCTTTTCTCCTTCGAACAGGATGGTGACGTTGGTCGGCAGGCCATTGCCCGCGGCGCCTTCGACCACGCCCCCGATGCCGAACACCAGGCGGATGCGATGCCCGTCGCCCCGAGGTGGCCCGCCGATGCTGACGCGCACGCCATTGCTCTCGTTGTTCTTGCCCGGCGGCCTGGGGCCGCCCTCGCACTGCATCTCCGCGTTCTTCCAGTTCAGGTCGAGGTCGAGCGCGCCGCGCACGCGCGCGCGCAGGTAGCCGCCGCCCACGGAGAAACAGCCCGCCTCCGCACCCGGGGTGGCGCTGGCCGGCGAGTCAGCCGAGCCGACCTGCGCGAATGTCAGAGCGATGACGACACGGCAGAGGGCGTGGGCGCGTGGAGACATGCGTCTACGGTAGCACGCACCCTATACTGCCGATCCAAAGAGGATCCCAATGGCCAAACGACCCGCACGCGCAACTTCAGGTCGATACGTCAGCCGTCTGACCAGCGGCACTCTCGCAGTCATCATGGCCGGCGGCCGTGGCGAGCGCCTCAAGGGTCTGACCGAGCATCGCTGCAAGCCGGCGACGCCCTTCGGCGGCAAGTTCCGCATCATGGATTTTGTGCTGTCGAACTGCGTGAACTCGGGCATCCGCCAGATCACCGTGCTCACGCAGTACAAGGCGCAGTCGCTGATCCAGCACATCCATCGCGGCTGG
>Ga0315912_10003788_pt1 | contig 14782 bp, 9 predicted proteins | sample VfabasoilMG_FD_204469 | JGI IMG/M metagenome (GOLD analysis project Ga0315912, IMG submission 204469) | Garden soil microbial communities collected in Santa Monica, California, United States - V. faba soil | ecosystem: Environmental > Terrestrial > Soil > Garden | place: USA: California... | reverse complement strand
GGTGGACGCCGCAGGCGTCGAGACGACCTACGAGCATGACGACAACGGGAACATCACTCGGACCATCCGCCACGGCGAGGATGAGGACCACGTCACCGACCACGTGTTCGACGAGAACGACCGCGTCGTGCAGACAGTCTCGGCTGACGGCGGGATGAGCGAGACGGAGTACGACGCGTTCGGGCGGGTGTCGAAGCAGCGGGAGTTCTTCGGGCCGGGCGTGGACGACTTCCGCGAGACGGAGACGTTCTACGACGACTACGGCCGCATTCGGTACGTGAAGTACCCGGACGACACCTACGAAGAGCACGAGCACGACGTCAACGGGAACGAGATCATGAGCCGCTCGCGGACGAGGTTCACGGCGTGGAACTATCCCGATCCGCCGGACCTTGATCCGTGCAGCCTGCCGACGGACCCTGACTGCGACGTCAGCATCGTCACGCGGCATGCCTACGACGCGATGGACCGGCGCGTGAAGACGTGCGTCGAAGAGAGCATCACGCTGATCGACGATCCCGGCTGGGATCTCGGATGTACGTTCACGTTCTACGACGAGGCGGGACGTGCGCGATGGAGCCGCGACGCGCGCGGCGCGGTGAGCGTCACTGTCTACGACGACGCGAACCGTCCCATCGAGCGCTGCGGGCCGTTCGATCCTGGCGCGCTCGACCTCGACGAGGACACGGACTGCAGCGAGCTGCCGGAGGGCGTCGGCGTGACGACAACGCACTACGACGCCGCGGGTCGCGTCGAGTGGACACAGGATCCGGTGGGGATCTATTCGGTGCCGCTCTACGACGACGCCGGCAGGCGCACGGCGGAGTGCCGCACCGACTCGCTGCCCCTCACGGCCGATCCAGATCCGCCGGTCTCCGACGCCAACGTCACCTGCAAGACCTGGGAGCACGACGCCCTTGGCCGCGCCGTCGTGGAGGAGGACCGGAACGGCATCCGCACGCGGTTCGGGTTCGACGAGGTGGGGCGCCTCGCCTCGGTGACGGATGCGCTCGACCAGGTGACGAGCTACGGCCACGACGACCATGGCAACATGGTCACGCAGACCGATGCGCTGGAGCGCGTGACGCACTACGCGTTCGACGCCTCGGGCCGCCGTACCTCGCGCACGCTGCCGATGCAGCAGCGAGAGCGATTCTTCTACGGGATTGACGGGATGCTCCAGTCGCGCATCGACTTCATGAGCCGCACGACGACGCACCTCGACGTGGGCCACGACGGCCACGTCGAGGAGGTGGACTTCACGAACGACCCGAGCGTTGCGACCAGCTACTGGGGTGACGGCCAGCGCAGGACCGTGACGGACGCGCGCGAGACCGTCACCTACCAGCGCAACCTCGATCGCGGCTGGCTCGAGCGCGTCGATCACTCCGACGGCACCAGCATCGACTACCGCCACGATGAGGCCGGCAACATCATCGCGCGCATCACGGACCCGCCCTCGCCGCTGACGGATGGCCGCGCCGTCCTCTACAGCTACGACGCAGCGGGCCGAATCGACACCATCAAGGACGGCTTCAACCCGGACTCGCCAAGCTCGTGCATGAGCAGCCCATGCTTCATCGTCGAGTATGACTACGACCCCGCCGGCAGGCTCGACCTCGTCACCTATGAGAACGCCGGCGGCACGCCGCAGATCCTCGGAGACTACGTCTACGACGACGTCGCGGGCGGTCTCGACTCGATTACGTGGACGACGGCCGGCGGCTCGCCCGTGACGCTCCTCGCGATCGAATACGACCTCGACGAGGCCGGCCGCCGGGTGGGCGCGACGGAGACGTGGGAGAGCGGTCGCGTGCGCACGGTGGCATGGGAGTTCGACGAGCTATATCGTCTCATCGACGAGGAGAGCGAGTACACCGTCGGCGACGGCGACGACTTCCATCTCCACTACACCTACGACGCCGTCGGCAACAGGCTGCTGGAAGAGCGTTGGCTCAACGGCACGCCGCAAGCCGACGTCGTCTCCACCTACGACGCCAACGACCGCATCTGGACGGCGGGTGCCATGACGTTCGACTGGGACGAGAACGGAAACATGACTCGTGACGGGGACAACACGTACACGTGGGACGATCGCGACCGTCTGCATGACGCCACCTTCGATGGCGGCACGCTTGGCTTTGAGTACGATGTCGATGGCCTCAAGCAGCAGGAGACACTCGTCGATGTCGGCGGCACGCACATCCGCAACTTCGTGGTGGATGGTACGTGGCCCCACGCACAGGTGCTGGAGGAGCGCGACGGCGACGGCGAGCTGCTCTCGCGCTTGCTGCGTGGTGGACAACTTTGCCTGCAGCATCGCACGGACGAGTCGCCATCGGATCACTGGTACTTGCATGACGCGCTCGGGAGCACGCGCGGACTGGTCGATGCCGCTGACCTTGATGAATCATCGGACGAATGGGACTACGAGGCATTTGGTGTCGAGCATCGCGCCAGCGCCAATGCGACGAACTCATGGAGATTTGCGGGCGAGGAGCGTCAATCACGACTGGGCCTGGACGCGTTGCGCGCTCGCTGGCTGAAGCCATCACTCGGCGGATTCCTGGCGCGCGACGGACACGAGGGCAGGGAGCGAAGTCCACTGTCCAGGAACGGTTATCCTTATGCTACTCAGGATCCGATTGCCTGCATTGACCCCAGCGGCAGAATTGTAGAAGCAGCAGTCGTCGGTGCGCTCTACGCAGCGCAGCACGCGCGCCTGCGCGCGCACGAAGGCGCTCCTGAGCACGCCCCGCTTGGGGTCGGCGGCCCCAACATCACACAAGCCATCGTCGACCACCTGAATGATGTGGCCACTCATGCGCAAGGCGGTATCCCGCCTGTGGCATTACTGGCAGCGCCGGAGATGTCATACGTGGCTCGGCATAATGGCTTCGAGGGTGTGTTTGGCCGCGCCATGAGCAGCGATGAACTAGACACTCTTGGAACTGCGACGCTTGGAGATCTAGTCATCTCGCGCCAGCATATCGATCACATGCTCATTATGGCGTACCTATCACTCAGCTATGGATCATATGATGCTTGGAGTTTTGGGGATTTTCACGAGAAACTCAATCTCACACCGGGCGATGGCGAACGGGCGGACCTGGCATTCAACAAGGTGGCCCTCCGCATTGCCGCGAAGATGCACGTAGCTGGTCCACAAGGAGGAGTGCCGGATCTACTTACTGTTGCAGAGGTGCAGGAAGTCACCACAGCAGTAGCCGCCGACGAGCGGATGACGATGGGCTTGGAATTGTCTGTTCCGATTGGTTTCACGAATTGGGCCGGCCCACCGCAGACACCGATTCGCAGGTATGAGTGGTTCCTGCCTAGGGTGGGGATGCTCCCCACTCCTGGAGACTTGGAACTGCCCGGCCCTGACTGGTACCGGTAAGTCGGGAGCGAAGCCGGTGTTCATGCGTACGCAAATGCCGCTTGTAGTGCTCCTTGCGCTCGCCGTTGCCTGCTCGTCGCCCCAGTTCGACAGCACCACATGGAAGCAGTGGTCTGTCGCGTCTAAGGGCATTCCCACCAGAAGTCGTCGCCAAGGCATGCTCTCTGACCTGATGTCGCACCGTCTGCGACGGGGGATGCCGCGCAAGGAAGTGGAGGCATTGCTAGGCCCTCCTGATCAGGCACCGAGCGGCAAGTTCTTGTACTACGTCGGCGCTTCGTCAGGGGGGCTCCTCATCCGGGGCGCAGACTACTTGGTGCTCGTCTTCGATGCGGACGGAGGCCTCCTCGATTGGACGCACCTCGTCACGCACTCTGACTGAGTCTGGGCCTGCCACGATCCCGTTGTCCCTGGCCTGTTAGCGGCCACCCCATGCTGAGCCACCCGGGACGGCCAAGCTGAGCCAGTCGGGGTCACCCAAGGTGAGCCACCAGGGTCACCCAAGCGTACGTGCTCGCCCTACCACGTCGTGACCTGAGGAAGCGCGTCGCGCGATGCTTCGCGGCAACGACGGAGGTCACGCGATGGATCGAGGCATCGAGGAGCTGAGGGCGCGGATCGTGGATGGCCAGCGGCGCGGGGTGCGGCAGCATCCAAGCGAGGTGCGTGCGGCAGCGGCCGAGCTCGCGGCGAGGGCGCAGCGACGCGGCGTGAGCCTCTGGTCGACGGCTCAGCATCTCGGGGTGGGCATGCAGACGCTGCAGCGTTGGATGGCCTCGCCGATCCCGAGGCTGCGGCCGGTGCGAGTCATCGACCGAGAGGCCGCGCAGCGCGCGTCGCCGGCGGGGGCCATCGTGCACCTGCCAGGCGGGATGCGCATCGAGGGGCTCTCGACCGAGGAGCTCGTCGCCTTCGTCCGCGCGCTGTCGTGATCGGCACGTCGCGGCGCGTGAAGGTACACGCGCTCGCAGCGCCTGCGGACTTGCGCAAGGGATTCGAGGGCCTGTCCGGGCTGGTGCGCGAGATCCTCAAGCGCGACGTCCTGTCGGGCGACCTGTTCCTGTTCGTCAACCGCGACAGGACGCGGGCGAAGGTCCTGCTATGGGACGGCACGGGCCTGTGCCTGTATGCCAAGCGCCTCGAGCGAGGGCGGTTCGCATGCCTCTGGCGCGATCGGGCGCGCTCCGCGCTGACGCTGACGACGTCCGAGCTGCAGCTCGTCCTCGAGGGCAGCGCGTTGGTCGGTCGCGTTGCGCTCTCGCCGGAAGAGATCGGAGAGAAAGAGCTTGCGGCGGGATCGCGGCGATGATCAAATCGGCGCATGCGGCCGATCGAGGAGATGACCGACATCGACGAGCTCCGCCAGGCGGCGCAGCTCTACGCGATCCGCTGCAAGCATCTCCAGGCGTTCGTCGACGACATCACGCGCGAGCGCGAGGCGATCGAGAGCGCGCAGGCGCAGCGCAAGCTCGAGATCCTGATCGAGCGGCTCGAGGAGCGGATCAGCCGGGACCAGCGGCGGCTCTACGGCGAGTCGTCCGAGCGAAGGCCGCTCGCGGCGACGCCCGAGCAGGCCAAGTCACTGCAGCGAGGCCATGGGCCCACGCCGCAACCGGCGCTGCCGCTCGAGGTCGTCGCTCATGAGCTGAGCGAGGATGCTCGCGCGTGTCCCTCCTGTGGCGGCGCGCTGTGCGAGATGGGTGACCAGGCGGAGGAGTACGAGGAGGTCACCTTCGTCGCGCGGCGGTTCGTGACCGTCAGGCACCGCCGACGCAAGTACCGCTGTGCGTGCAACGCCGCCGTCGTGACGGCGCCTTCGCCGCCGAGGCTGGTCCCGGGCGGCCGCTACTCGACGGAGTTCGCGGTCGAGGTCGCGGCAGCCAAGTACGTGGATCACCTGCCGCTCGAGCGCCAGCGCAAGATCATGGAGCGCGAGGGACTCGTCGTGACGACGCAGGCGCTGTGGGATCAGCTCCACGCGCTGGCGACGCTGCTGGCACCCGCGCACGATGGCATCACGCAGCGGATCAAGGCGTCACCCGTGGTCCACGCGGACGAGACGTGGTGGCGGCTCATGGAGAAGAACTCGTCGAAGCGCTGGTGGGCGTGGTCCCTGGCCTGCCACGACGCCGTCACCTACCGGATCGATCCGAGCCGATCGGCCGAGGCGGCGGGCAAGCTCCTCGATGGCTTCGAAGGGATCGTCGTCGCGGACGGCTACGGCGCGTACGCGAGCCTCGCGCGCGCGGGTCCGAAGCTCACGCTCGTGCACTGCTGGGCGCACGTGCGGAGGAAGTTCCACGAGGCCGCGCCAGCGCACCCGCGAGAGGGCGCCGAGGCGCTCGATCTCATCGGAAAGCTCTACGGCATCGAGGCATTGGCGCCGTTCGGCGTCGACGACGAGGAGAAGCTCGCGCTCAGGAAGAAGCTCCGCGGCGAGCTGGCACGGCCCATCATCGATCGCCTGCGCGAGTGGGCCTACGCGCAGCGGGCGTCGCCCGGCGACGGCCTGCGCAAGGCCATCGAGTACATGCTGAGCCTCTGGCCCGGCCTCGTGCGCTTCCTCGATGACCCGCGCGTCCCTCTCGACAACAACCTCGTCGAGCGCGCCCTGCGCGGACCCGTCATCGGGCGCAAGAACCACTACGGGTCACGCTCCCAGCGTGGCACCGAGGTCGCAGCGCTCTTCTACACGCTCGTCGAGACCGCGCGTCTGTGCGGGCTGGACCCGAAGGCCTACCTGCTCGCCGCGGCGCGCACCGCGCTGCTCGACCCCGGCGCGGTCCTGCTGCCCCACGACCTGCTGAGCTGACGCCGCCGCGCGAGCGCGCGGCCGCCTCGAAAAGCGCGATCTGTTCGAATCGCGATCAGGATGCGGTGCGGCGAGCACGTACAACCCATCCGCTTTCTGGGGTCGCGCGGGACGGCGCGCCGCCGGCCCCCACTCGCCCCGTCATGCCCCCCTGGCTTCGCGCCGCTTCCATCCCTTGGTAGCTTCGAGACCGGGAGAGAGAGCCATGAAGCCGTGCGCCTCGACTGCATTCCGTTGATCTGTCTCGTCCTCGCCGCATCGTCGGCCGTCGCCGATGACGCCACCCTGCGCGGGCGCGATGCCCTCGGCGCCTGGAACACCGACGCGCCGGGAGTGACGCGGCTTCTCACCGTCGCGGATCTCCCCGCGATCTCCAAGGAGATCCCGAGCGAGTCGAAGGTCATCCCGCGTCCCGCCGGCGCGGAGCCGCGGGTGCCGGAGGGCTTCCGCGCCGAGCTCGTCGCGAGCGGTCTCGAGCAGCCGCGCGTCATCCGTCGCGCGCCGAACGGCGATCTGTTTGTCGCGTGCAGCAAGCCGGGGGAGATCCGCGTGCTGCGCCCGGGTCAGGAGCCCGCGCAGGCCACCGGCGTCTTCGCGCGCGGACTCAACAAGCCGTTCGGCATCGCGTTCCATCCGCCCGGCGCATCGCCCGAGTGGATGTACGTGGCCAATACCGACAGCGTCGTGCGCTTCCGGTACGCCAGCGGCGATCGCGAGGCGTCGGGTCCGCCGGAGGTGATCGTCCCGCGCCTTCCGTGGATGCATCACTGGACGCGCGACATCGCGTTCTCGCCCGATGGCGCGAAGCTCTATCTTTCCGTGGGCTCGGGCTCGAACGTCGCGCTCGACATGTTTCCCGAGCCGCACGTGCCGGGGAAGCTCGAGCAGTGGAAGCGCGAGCAGCCGCTCGGCGCCACATGGGACACGGAGGAGAAGCGCGCGGCCGTGCTCACGTACGATCCGCGCGGCGGCGGCGAGGCGATCTTTGCCACGGGGCTGCGCAACGCCGCGGGCATCACGATCCAGCCCGCGACGGGGAAGCTGTGGTGCGTCGTGAACGAGCGTGACGGGCTCGGCAACGACACGCCGTTCGAGTACGCGACGTCCGTGAAGGAGGGCGCGTTCTACGGCTGGCCCTGGTACTACAACGGCGCGCACGAGGATCCGCGGCAGGAGGGCAAGCGCTCCGATCTCGCGACGAAGGTCACCGTCCCCGACGTGCTCATGACCGCCCACACCGCGCCGCTCCAGATCGTCTTCTACGACGGGACGATGTTTCCCGCCGACTGGCGCGGCGACGCGTTCGTCGCGATGCACGGCTCGTGGGATCGCAAGCCGCGCGCGGGCTACAAGGTCGTGCGACTGCCCTTCGACGAGAGCGGCAGGCCGACGGGCGAGGTGGTGGACTTCATGACGGGCTTCGTCGCGAACGAGACCGACGTGTGGGGGCGGCCCGTCGGCGTCGCCGTCGGCGCGGACGGCGCGCTCTACGTGACGGAGGACGGCAATGGGACGATCTGGCGGATCTCGCGCGCGACGCGCTGAGCGATGATCTTCCTGGCGCTCCTGCTCGCCGCCGCTCGGGCGGGCGCGCCGCAAGCGCTCGAGCCCGTCGAGACGGGCGTCGTCGTGACGGGAACGCGCCTCGACTCCGACGCGTCGGCGCTGCCCGCGCGCGTCGTCGTGCTGACCCGCGCCGATCTCGAGCGATCGGCGGCGCTCACGCTCGACGACGTGCTGCGATCGGTCCCCGGCTTCAGCCCGTTCCGCCGCGCGAGCAGCATGCTGGCGCATCCGACGACGCAGGGTGTCTCGCTGCGCGGACTCGGCGGCACGGCGACGTCGCGCACGCTCGTCCTCGTCGATGGACGCCCGCTGAACGATCCCTTCTCGAGCTTCATCGCGTGGGGTCGCGTGCCGATCGCGTCGATCGAGCGCGTCGAGATCGTCCCGGCGGGCGTCGCCAATACGTGGGGCAGCATGGCGCTCGCGGGCGTCGTGAACGTGGTGACGCGACGTGATCCGCATGCCGACGTCTGGCTCGACGCCGGCGAGCGCCACTCGTTCACCGCCGAGGGATCCGCCTCGGGCGGGAAGCGCTTCGCGTGGCGCGTGAGCTCGCGCGCGCAGCATGCGGGCGGCTGGCATGTCCTTGCGGCCGATCGGCGCGGCCCCATCGACGAGCCACCGGATGCCGACGGTGCCGTGATCCGCGCAGGCGTCACGGCGGATCTCTCGCCACGCTGGCGGCTCGACACCTCGATCGAGGGCTTCCGCGACGATCGCGGCAACGGGACGCCCGGCACGAGCGAGGCGACGGGCCTCGTCGAGATCGGACTGCGCGCGACGCTTGACTCGCCTCGTTTCGGCCGCTTCATGCTCGACGCAAGCGGCCTCGACGAGACGTTCAGCGCGCGCTTCACGTCGGTGGACGCGGACCGCGCGTCGGAGCGGCCGGCACTCGATCAGCGCGTGCCCGCGACCAGCGCCGCGTTCGCCGCGACGTGGTCGCGCGAGCTCGGCGAGGGCGCGCGCGTGGCGGCCGGCGTGGACGCGCGGCGCACGGACGGCACGACGCACGAGCTGTTCCGCCTTGTCGGCGACGCGTTCACGCGCACGCGCGAGGCCGGAGGGCGTACCGACGTCGCTGGCCTGTTCGCCCAGGCGGCCTGGACGCGGGGCCGCGTCGAGATCGATCTCGGGCTGCGGGCCGACGCGTGGCGTGCCTCGAACGGCGTGCGCGTCGAGCGCGACCAGGCGACCGGCGACACCACGCGGGAGGATGACGTCGCGAACGCCTCGACGCGCGTCGTCTCGCCGCGCGTGGGCCTGCTCGTGCAGTCGTCGCCGCGATGGTCGGAGCGCGTGGCGCTCTCGCGCGGCTTCCGCGCGCCGACGCTCAACGAGATGCACCGGCCGTTCCGCGTGCGCGACGACGTGACGGAGGCGAACGCTGCGCTCGAGCCCGAGATCGCGACGACCTGCGAGGCGGGCGTCGATCGCTCGAGTCATGAGTGGGATCTCCACGTCACCGGGTCCGTGACCGATCTCGAGCACCTCGTGGCCAACACGACGGTCGGCGAGGGGCCGGGCGTCATCGCGCCCTGCGGGTTCATTGCTGCAGGCGGCACCTGCCGCGTTCGTCGCAACGTCGGCACGGCGCGCGTCGCGTCGTTCGAGGTCTCGGGCGAGCGGCGCTTCGAGCGATGGACCGTGGCGGGCGACGCGCTGTGGATCGAGACGACGATGCGTGACGCGCCCGATCAGCCGGAGCTGCGCGGCAAGCGTCTCGCGCAGGTGCCGCAGCTCCAGGCCTCCCTGCGCCTCGAGCGTCGCGGCGCCTCAGACGCCGTAGCGCTCGAGGTGCGTCACGTCTCGCGCGCCTGGGAGGACGATCGCAACACGCTGCCTCTCGCGAACGCCGTGCTGGTGGACGCGTCGTGGCGTCGCACCCTCGCGCCGCGATGGGAGCTCGCGATCTCCGCGCAGAACCTCCTCGACGAGCGCATCGAGTCCGCGCGGACCTCCGATGACCTGGTCACGCTCGGCTCGCCGCGCCTCCTGCACGCCGGCGTGCGCTTCCGTCGCTGAGCGCTCCGGCCGTCGCACGCGGTGCACGCCGCGTGCATGCGCTGCCCGGGCCGCGCTGGCGGATGGCGAATGAGTGGTTTCCATCGTCGGCGCCGGGCTGGCCCGGCGATTGCTGGTGCCGGGCTGCACTTCAGGCACTTCGACTCCGCCCGCCCGTGAGGTCGTCGGCACGAGGCGCTCGAGACACTGGAGCATTCATGAGGAACGAGGCTGGTGGAAGAGTGGTCGCGGCGATCCGAGGACTCGCCGCCGTGGCGCTGCTCGCAGTGCCCCTTCGCGCGCAGCAGCCCGGCATCAGGTGGACCGAAGCCGAGGCCGTCGCGCCGAGCGGTTGGTTCGATCTCAGCGCGATGACGCGCAGATCCCCGGCGCCCCCGCGCGTGACGCAGGGCGGACCCGGCGCCTACTCGAAGCGCGACGCCGACCTGCTCATGTCTCCCGCCACTGCCTCCGAGAAGGTCTTTCGCGTGGTGCCGTCCAGCCGGCTCACCGTCATGAAGACGGAAGGCGGCTTCACGCAGGTGCGCACCACGTCCGGCGAGGTCGGCTGGATCTCGACGAGCGACCTGAGCAGGGATGCGCCGCCGGCTGCCGCATCGGTTTCCGCGGCGCCCGCGGCGCATCTGGACGATCCCGCGATGCGCGTCGGATCGAGCGTCGCGGCGACCAAGGTCCTCGAGCTGCGCTCGCGTGCCGATGCCGCGTCGAGCGCCGGCCCGCGCATCAGCGCCGGCTCGCGCGTGTCGATCATCGCTTCGCAGGGCGACTGGCTCCAGGTGCGCAGCGACGACGGCAGCACGGGATGGATCAGCTCGAGCGACGCTCGCGCCATGGAGAGGATGGTCCCCACGACGACGTCCACGACGCCTTCGCGGTAGTGTCGTGACACGCAAGTCGTGTCACGAATCGACGCCAGGTCACGCCCGTTCCGCACGCCGACCATGGGGATCGAAGAAGTGGGATCGAATCGCGGCGTAGGGCGGCTTGACAGAATCCGAGCCCTGCAGCGCATTCGTGTCGGCATCTCCGTGTCACGACGCTAGAGGCTCCCCACGGGTTCCTCCTGCCCAGCTTGCAACGGACTGCACGCGATGCAGCGTGCAGTCCGTGCATCCTGCGAGGCAAGGCCTCCCGAGGCCGTCGCGCAGGCCCGCTGGCCGTCATGCGCCGTCACGAGCTGTGCAATTCATCGCGCTGCTCATGGCACGGGCGTTGCTCAGGGGGAACGCATCACCGAGATGGACTCGAGCTGCCGCACGCGCCCTCCGGGGCGTTTCGCGGCAGCGGGCGCGAGGGAGCTTTCGGCTCCTTCCCGCAGCCCACGGAGATCACGCCGGCCGCACGGCATTCCCGCCGGCGGCCCAACTCAACACGCACAATATAGTCAGGAGATCAGGATGACGCATCGCGATCCTCGATTCGAGGAGCATGGCGGACGCCGCCAGTTCGGCGGCCCGCCGGAGGGCGGATGGCGAGGGCAGGGACAGGACGAGTGGCGTGGCGGGCGCTACGAGGGAGGCATCAACGAAGGCGCGTCGTGCCCGAGCTGCGGGCACGCATCGAGCCCGGGCACGAGCACCGGCCGTTCGTTCGCGAGCGGTCCGCAGGGATGGGGACAGGCGGGCTGGTCCGACGACGATCGGCTCGAGAGCGGCCGTCCGTGGGCAGGTGGCAACTGGTCGCAGGGCGGCTACGGTCCGAACGCGTCGCTTGACGGCGGCCACGGCTCTTCGCGATCGACGGGCTTCGGATCAGCGTCGCGCCAGGGCAGCTGGCAGGGCGTCGGTGGCAACGAGTGGCATCCCGGCTACGACAGTGAGCGCAACCGCGGCGGCTACGGTCCCAGCTACGCCGGCAACTACGGCGGCAGCTACGGTCCGGGCTACTCGAGCCAGGGCGGTCCCGGCATCGGCCAGGACCTGTCGCCGGAGTTCGGTGGAGGACAGGGCCGTCCGGGCCAGTTCAGCCAGCAGGGCAGCAGCGGCTACGGCTACCAGGGCATCGGCGGCAGCCCGTCGATCGGCACGCGGGGCCAGGGCCCCAAGGGCTACAAGCGCTCGGACGATCGCATCCGCGAGGACCTGTCCGATCGGCTGATGCAGGTCAACGTCGATGCGGGCGACGTGAGCATCCAGGTGCGCGACGGCGAGGTGACCCTCGAGGGCACCGTGAACGATCGCTCCACCAAGCGCCGGATCGAGGATCTCGCCGAGGGCGTCCTCGGAGCGAGCCAGGTCAACAACCACCTTCGCGTGCAGTCGTCCTCCGCCTCCTCGCGCGGCCGCGAGCGCGACGAGGAGTCGGGCAGCCAGAAGGACCGGGATCGCAATCGCACCACGGGCACCCAGTCCTCGCGCGCCAACGCGTAGGCACGCCGCGCGCCCGTCCCGCGAGCTCCGTCCGATCCGGCCGGCTCTCGCGGGATCCGTGCCGGATGGCCCGCATCCACCCGCAACCCGTACGCAACCGTCATCGAGAGGACGAGGTCATGAATTCGATGAAGAGGATCGCCTTCCCGCTGCTGTCGAGCATCGCCCTGATCGCCGGCATGGCCCTGATGGCCTGCGACAACGACGACAACGACGACGGAACGACCGTCGACGTCTCGCTGGTCCAGTTCGCCGTGACGCCCGATCGGATGTCGGCGCCGGACGGCGACATCAGGTTCCGCGTCACCAACAACGGCACGGTGACGCACGAGTTCGTCGTCATCCGCACGGAGCTCGCTCCCAACGCGCTGCCTACCGAGGCGAACGGAAGCTACATGGAGAACGGACCGGGCACGAGCCTCATCGACGAGATCGAGGACATCGCCCCGGGCCAGACCGTGAGCCTCGAGCTCGATCTTCCTGAAGGCAACTACGTGCTCATCTGCAACATGGTCGGTCCCGCCGGCGCCCACTACGCGCTCGGCATGCGCGTCCGCTTCACGGTGACCTGAGCCGCCGCGCGCCGGCGCCCTCGGATGGAACCGCGCGCAGCGGCCTGGCTGCGCGCGTTCCGGATCGCCTTCAGCATTGGCCACCGGGTACCGCGTGAGCGCTAGCCGCCGTCGCGCGTCGTGCGCTGCGGCGCGTCGCCTCCGTCGAGGACCGCGCTAGCGGCGTCCGTCTCCCCGAGACCGCGCAGCAGGCTCGCCAGATCCGCGCGCGCCTCCGCGACGGTGGGATCGTCGTCGCCCAGCGCGCGGCGCCACGTGGCGAGCGCCTCCTCGAGCAGGGGCCGCGCCGATCGCGGGTCGCCCATCGTGAGGTGGACCGACGCCATGTTGCCGAGCGTCGTCGCGACGTCCAGGTCGGATCCGGCGCTTCCCCGGTTGATGGCCAGCGCCTCGCGGAGATGACCGAGCGCGGCCCGCGACTCGCCCTGCGCGTTCAGCACCAGCGCGAGGTTGTTCAGATCCGCCGCCACGCGAGGGTGCTCGGACCCGAAGGCGACGCGATCGATGCGCAGGGCCTCCTCGTGGAGGGACTTCGCCTCCCGGAGCTCGCCCATGTCGGCGACGATGATCGCGAGGTTGTTCAGGCACGCGGCGAGCCCGGGATGATCAGGACCGAGCGCCTCGCGATGGATGGCCACCGACTCCTCGGCCAGCGCGCGTGCCTCCGCGAGATCGCCCATGTCGCGCCGCAGCATCGCGAGGTTGATCAGGCTCTCCGCGACCGCGACGTGTCGCGGGCCGAGGGCCTCCCGATAGAGGGCCAGCGCCTCCTCGTGCAGGGGCTTCGCCCGCTCCAGCTCGCCCAGCTCGGCGAGCGCGGCGGCGAGGTTCGTGAGCGCTCCCGCGAGATTGGCCGGCCCCTTGTCCGAGGCGCCTGCCGCGCGGCGTCGGGCTGCGAGGACCTCCTCGTAGAGCGGCAGGGCCGCCGCGACGTCGCCCTGCTCGTGGATGTCCACGGCCAGGTTGTTCACGAGCGTCGTCACCGCAGGATCGTCGAGGGAGAGCGTCGCGCGCGCGACCGAGAGGGCCTCCTCGTGGTAGCGGCGCGCCGACGAGAAGTCCTTCACGTGCAGTGCGAGCTGTCCGAGATCGTTGAGCGAGTCGACGACTTGCCGATCGTCCGCGGGCAGTCGCTCGCGGCGGATCGCGAGCGCCTCGCGGAGCAGCGGCCCCGCCTCGTCGTAGAGACCGAGCGAGTCGTAGACGCGCCCGAGCGCGGCGAGGAGGCGCGCGCGGATCAGCGGCTGATCCGCGAGCTCGCTGCGCACGATCCTGGTGCCGTTGTCGAGGAGCTCGCGCGCCGAGAGGTCCTCGCGACGGGGCGCGCGCGGATCGGACAGCGCGAACACCCTCTCGAGCAGGTCGGCGACCTGGCTCGCCGCCTTCGACTCGGCCTCGGCGACGGCCTGCGCCCTGCGCGCCGCGTCGCGCTCGCGCGCCAGCCGCACGGACTGCACCGCGGAGGTGATCGCGACCGTGATCAGTGCGAAGAGGATCGCCGCCGCCGCGATGGCCGTCGCCCGATGCTTGCGCACCAGCTTGCGCGTGCGGTACGCGAGCGTCGGCGGCCGCGCCTCGACGGGCTCGTCATCGAGGTAGCGCTGCACGTCGGCCGCCAGCGCGCTCGCGGTCTCGTAGCGCCGCGCGCGATCGGGCTCCATCGCCCGCAGCACGATGCGGTCGAGATCGCCCGCCAGCTCGCGGCCGAGCGCACGCGTCGTCGTGCCGCGCGCGTTCCCCACGCGCTCGGCGTCCTCTCCACGCAGGGCCGCCACGCGTGCGGAGGGAGCAGGCACGTCGGCCTTGCCGCTCGCGAGATCGTCGAGCCAGGTGCGCGCGTCGCGACCTTCGAAGGGCAGGCATCCCGTGAGCAGCTCGTAGAGCACGACGCCGAGCGAGTAGACGTCCGTGCGCGTGTCGATCGCGACGTCGCTGCCGCGAGCCTGCTCGGGGCTCATGTAGGCGGGCGTGCCGATGGCGCGGCCGAGCTGCGTCACGCGCACGGCGTCGTCTCGGGTCGGGCTGACGGCCTTGGCGA
>Ga0315912_10003787_pt1 | contig 14785 bp, 14 predicted proteins | sample VfabasoilMG_FD_204469 | JGI IMG/M metagenome (GOLD analysis project Ga0315912, IMG submission 204469) | Garden soil microbial communities collected in Santa Monica, California, United States - V. faba soil | ecosystem: Environmental > Terrestrial > Soil > Garden | place: USA: California... | reverse complement strand
TCCTGATATTCCTGATCGGTCAAATCAAATTGGCCTGGTGCGGCAATGGAAGAATGCTTTAAATAATAGATGGATGCATAATCGAAAAAGTATCCGTTATAGAACAAAATGTGGGCAATATCCGGAGATTCATCTGACTGAACTGCCACATCGGGATCAATACCCCCGCCATCATAAACAATACGACCCTTGCTGGTCTTGAATGGTCTCTTTAATGAATCAGGGACTGATATAACACTACCATCTTCCCTGCGATGGCTATAATCCAACACCTGGATACACCGGCCGGAAGGTGTATAATATTTTGCAGTAGTAATTTTTACCTGGCTATGGTAAGTCAAAGGTCTGCTCAATTGAACCAAACCTTTTCCATATGACTTTTCACCCATGATAATGGCCCGATCATAATCTTGAAGTGTACCTGCAACAATTTCGCTGGCTGATGCACTCCCTCTATCTACTAATACCACCACCGGGATTTCCAAATCAACAGGGGTAAAAGTAGTTTCGTAAGACATATTACTATCCTTGATTTTTCCTTTTGTACTCACCACATGCTTACCCTTTGGTAAAAAAATATTGCAAACGTTCACCGCTTCGTGCAGCAAACCTCCCGGGTTTCCACGAAGGTCCAGAACTATCGACTTTGCTCCCAGGGCTTTCAATGCTATAACTGCATTCTTTACCTCTTTGCCGGCATCAATAGTAAACTCGGTAAGTGCAACATACCCGGTCTTGTCATTGGCCATTCCGAAATAAGGAACGTTTTTAATTTTTATTTTCTCCCGCTTAAATTCAAACTCCAAGGGCTTATCATTTCCCGTTCTTAAAACAGTAATGGCTACCTCTTTGCCAACCTGGCCGCGCATTAAACGGTTCGATTCATCCGGGCTCAAACGAGCCATTTCAACTCCATCCATTTTAATAATTTCATCACCAATTTTTAATCCTGCTTTGGCCGCTGGGTAATTTTCATAAACCATAGAAACTACTATTCGTTTACCAAACTGGCGGGTGGCTGCGCCAATGCCTCCATACTCGCCAGTGTTCATTGTACGATAGTTCTCTACTTCATCCTCAGGGATATAATTTGTATACGGGTCAAGGGAGTTGAGCATGGCATCAATACCTACGCGCACCAACTGATTAGGATTAACTTCATCGACATACAAAGCATTTACTTCCTTAAATAGGGTTGCGAAAATGTCCAGGTTTTTGGCTATCTCGAAATAGCGCTGACCGGGGGGGCTAAAAGCCGATATACCAACCAGTAAAACAAACAATAAGACTACGTACGTTGATCTCTTCATGAATAGTAGTATCTGTTCACTCGTTTACGAATTTGCCAGAGAAATGGTTAACTCTATTTTTTTAACGGCTATTACTTGATCCTATTGTGATTTCCAAGGTGTTTCGATTATCCCTAAATCAGATGCCATTTTTCGGCAGAGTACAAATAAGTAATCGGAAAGGCGATTAAGATACCGAATGACGAGGGGATCAATTTTTTCCTGCTCATCCAACGCTACCACCAATCTTTCTGCCCTGCGGCAAACAGTGCGAGCCACATGCCCAAACGAAACAGATAGATGACCACCTGGCAAAACAAAATTCCGGATAGGTGGCAACTGCATGTCTATCCCATCAATTTCCTTCTCAAGGAGAATAACATCATGTTCATTCAATTGGGGAACTCTTACCTTTTCATTACCAGGTTCCGTGGCCAATATAGACCCGATAGTGAAAAGTTTATTTTGAATTTCGATAAGGGTTTCTTTGATAGGTAGATTTACTTCCTGGTCGCGCAATAATCCAATATACGCGTTGAGCTCATCAACCGTTCCATAAGCGTCAATCCGGAAATGCGATTTTCGAACGCGCTGTCCACCAAAAAGGGAGGTGGTTCCGGTGTCACCGGTTTTAGTATAAATTTTCATTCAGACTGATGGAGTCCAAAGTTATTAATAAAAGTCGATGGATGATGGAAAGCTTGGAAGCCGAAATTTATAATGTGAGATTTGAGTTGTACAGATTAACTCAAACCACCCGAAGTACAATAAAGAGCAGAATCACCAATACTAACGAAACTATTAAGGTAAAAAAGTAGCCAATACGTTCCTGCTTTTGAATCACCCGAACGCCTTCAATGTAAACCGACTTTTCAACAACGGCAATGCGCTTCTCCTCAATGGTTTTTTCTGGGTTCTTTATCATGTTATCCGGCTTCATTAACTGTTTCGTTTTTAGAGTTTCAGGTTGAGTCAACTCAATACTTAATGTATGCGATAATTGTTTAAGAAACTCTGGGTTTAACATTCAATTAATTTTAAATGGATTAATGCCAATTAACTATTTCAAATATAGTCCTGATAAATTATTTCTACTCCATGGTTACCTCTGAAAAGAGGTTAATTGTCATGGAAACCAGTTAATTGGTCAAAAAAGAAGGCAGAAATCGAAGGTTAAACTCCAGTTGATTTGGGTTTTAAGACTACCCAACAGTTGCAGGTTGCAAATCATGGCGGTTTACATTTGGATTGGCCTTGTCTGATTCGATCAATCCATCGCGCAAGCGAATTATGCGGTGGGCATAATGGGCAATATCATCTTCGTGGGTAACCATAATAATGGTGTTCCCCTTATCGTGCAAGTCCTGGAAAAGGCGCATAATATCATAAGATGTTTTAGTGTCCAGATTTCCAGTTGGTTCATCGGCCAAAATAATGGAGGGATTGTTCACTAAAGCCCTGGCAATTGCCACACGCTGCCTCTGCCCGCCAGATAGTTCATTGGGCTTGTGATGCCAGCGGTCGTCCAGGCTCACACTTTTTAAAGCTTCCATAGCAATTTCATCACGATCACCCTTGCCGAAGCCTGCATAAATCAATGGCAACGCAACATTCTCACGAGCTGACGCCCGTGGGAGCAAGTTAAAAGTTTGAAATACAAACCCGATTTCTTTATTGCGCACCTGCGCCAGTTCATTCTCGGTCATTTCACTTACCACCTGCCCATTTAAAACATAAGTGCCGTTTGTGGGGCTATCTAAACATCCTACAATATTCATCAAGGTCGATTTACCAGAGCCTGAAGGCCCCATAAACGCTACATACTCCCCTTTGTCAATTTGAATGGATATATCTTGGAGGGCGTTCACAATATTGTCGCCCATTTTATAAACTTTCGAGATGTGAGAGGTTTCAATAATACGGCCCATATCGTGTTTTTACAAATGAAATTGATTCGGTTACTGATAACGGCTAATAATTGGGATAAGTTACAGAAATTATCCATGTAGGGATATTATAATTCTCCAATACTTCATGGAAATTTCATTCCTAGCTATAAGAAAATAGTCTTTCCTTTTTACCAAAAGATATTAATTCGGATACAGATAAAGAAAACTGTATTGTAAACAAGTAACTAAGTATTTGAAAGTACCCTAACCAGAGAAGCTTTAAAAAAATTTAAACACTTGAGTTGCCTTCGAGCTAAAGTTAAGTACCTTAATACCCTTTAAAATCACCGAATTGTTGGTCAATTCCCTAAATGAAACCCCCTAGCCTAACTCTGATTTTTTTCTTAATGTTTGGCCCTGTGGTGGCTTCAAAAATCTGGGCGCAGATGCAAACACACTACGTGGTCATCGGGGCATTTGCTATTGAAAATAACGCCAAAAAATTCAGTGGATATGTGCGAAGCCGGTTCTTTCAATCTGAATACGAATACAACGCTGATAGAAAACTCTATTACGTTTACGTAGTTAAAACCGAAATCAAAAGAGAAGCTCTCGTTCAGGTAAAGATTCTGCAGGCCGATGAAGAATTTTACGATAGTTGGATATTTACCGGACAATTGGGCAAATCATCCCAACAAAAGTATGCGTCTACTCCAGAGTCAACCCTAAAACAAATTGATCCGCTACCTCAACCAGTAGAAACAAATATTATCGATAATGTTATCATATCAGATGTTCAACCAACTCCTGATTCAACCAAAACGGAAGAGCCCAAAAAAGACTCCGTTATCAATACAGTAAATGCAAAAAGGATTGTTAAGGGAAAACTATTCAAGTTTGATATCCGATCACCATCAGGAGAGCCATTTACAGGAGAGGTTCATCATGTAGATTTACGGAGAGGTAAAGACATAGCCACTTATTCAAGCAGTGATTATACCGATGTGCCCAAACCTACAGAATCAAATAAACCCATGACACTCGTTTGCGGAATTTTTGGGTATCAGGAAATAACCAAACTGGTTGATTATGTAACTCCATCACTGAATGAAGAAGTAACACAAGATGAAGAAAATGCTTGGGTGGTACCCTTTAAGTTGGAGCGTTTAAAGAAAGGCGATTGGAGTGTTATGTATGGAGTTTCGTTTTACAAAGATGCAGTGGCTATGAAACCAACTTCGCAGGAAGATATAAATGAACTGGTAAGCATGATGAAATCAAACCCGGCTTATAAAATAAAAGTTCATGGCCATGTAAACGGCAGGCGCGACAGGGGTATTGTAACTCTTGGAGAACCAAAAAAATATTTCGAATTAGAGTCTCGGAAGAAGATAATGGCATCAGCCAAAGAACTTTCTAAACTTCGGGCCGAAGCCGTACGTGACTACCTGGTAGAAAATGGAATAGCTAAATCCCGAATTGAAATTTATGCCTGGGGTTGGAAGAATATGCTGGTGCCTGAAGGAAGCCCAAGTTCGGGCCTAAATGACCGGATTGAAATTGAAATTTTGAAAGATTGATATCTCAAATCAAATTATAGGCGCAAGTGGCACCAATAAACCAAGTACCTACTTGCGCCTATACATTCATTTTATTTTTGCAGCTCGTAAGCCACAACTTTATTTTTAAAGAATGTTGGTATGAGCAACAAGTTTTTCTCCTGGATATATTCAATATCAGCAGCACTAACTTTACTGTCTCTTGTGTCTAACAACCTGGTTCGCTTCCAGGCTGAATCCACGTAATGGATTTGGCCGTTCCAACTTGAAATTAAATATCCGCCATCGCCCACAGCCTCAATGCCATCAGGGTTTTCCAAGCTATCGGTTTTTGAAACAACAGTTTGTGAAGCAAGGTCTATTGTATTCAAGGTCATCGGATCCCACAGCGCCATTAACATACGGTTCTCTTCAGCTAACAGTCCGTTAGGCCCAGCGCTTACGGTAAGCCAGATAGAAACTTTTCCATTTTCCAGCAGCACAATATTTTTTCGATCGGAATCACTCACGAAAACACGGCCTTGACTGTCAACGGTAACATCATTCAAAAACTTGGCGCTGTCAACAGCAAATGAACTCAGAACTTTTCCGGAGGCGATATCAATTTCAACAATCTTATCGATATCAGCCGCATACAACTTGCCATTATATATTCCAAGGCCTTTAGGGGCATCAAGCCCGCTCACCCAGTTGGCATCTACAATTTTTCCATCCAGGCCCACCTTGCCAATTGAACCTTTTCCGTCTTTAGCACTCGGATCGCCAATAATATTCGACACATAAAGAACATCGTTAGCCTTGTCATAAATAACTGATTCGCAAGTTGTTAAAAGGGTATCTGTTTCCCATTTCAGTTTTAGGGTTGGCACAGTTGAAGTGATTTCAGCAGGCTTAGTGTTACATGCCACAATCGATAGAACAGAAAAAACGAATATAAGGGGCTTCATAATAAGTGGTTAGGTTTGGGATTTTAAATTGACAGGTGAAAGTAGTAAACTTCCAATTGTCCATCATCCCGTTCATCAAAATTTTCCTAAAGGCATATGTTATCCTGCCCAACCTTCTCTATCCAAACTTCTGTATTGAATAGCTTCTGCCAAATGCTCAATTTTTATTTCTTCAGTTCCTGCCAGGTCGGCAATCGTGCGGGAAACTTTCAGAATACGGTCGTAAGCACGGGCAGATAAACCGAGGCGCTCCATAGCGGTTTTAAGTAATGCACGGCCGGCCTCGTTAATGGAACAAACCTCTTTCACCATGTTGCCCGGCATCATAGCATTGCAATACACATCTTTATGATTCTTGAAGCGAATCGATTGAATACCTCTTGCTTTCACCACTCGCTCACGAATAATAGTTGAGTCTTCTGATATCCGCCTGGCTGTCATCTCGTCAAAAGAAACCGGCACCACTTCTACATGTAAATCAATGCGATCAAGCAAAGGGCCACTCACTTTGCTAAGATATCGTTGCACAATGCCTGGGCCACATACACACTCTTTTTCCGGATGATTGTAATAGCCACAAGGACAAGGATTCATACTTGCCACCAGCATAAAGTTAGCCGGATAATCAATCGAAACTTTTGCTCTTGAAATGGTTACCCGCCTCTCTTCCATTGGCTGACGCATTACCTCCAATACAGTTCGTTTAAACTCTGGCAGTTCGTCTAAAAACAATACACCATTGTGCGACAATGAAATTTCTCCCGGTTGTGGATTACCCCCTCCTCCTACCAGCGCCACATCGCTTATGGTATGATGAGGTGAACGGAATGGCCTGGTCGTCATTAAGGAAGCATCTTTGCCTAATCTCCCGGAAACAGAATGGATTTTCGTTGTCTCCAACGCTTCGTTTAAGGTGAGTGGCGGCAAAATAGATGGCAGCCTTTTCGCCAACATGGTTTTACCAGCCCCTGGAGGGCCAATCATAATTACATTATGGCCTCCCGCTGCAGCAATTTCCAACGCCCGTTTAATATTTTCCTGACCCTGCACATCTTTAAAATCAGTGCCGTAGTTGTTAAGCTGATATTCAAAAATTTCGCGTGTATCAACCACCAGCGGTTCGATTGTTTTGTTACCGGTTAAAAAATCAATAGCATCCTGCAATGTTTCTACACCAATAATATTCAAATTATTGACAATGGCTGCTTCGCGAGTATTTGCATTGGGTAGTATAAAACCTTTGAACTCCTCCCTTCGCGACTGAATAGCAATTGGCAACGCTCCTTTGATTGGCCGTAGCACGCCATCCAATGCCAACTCGCCCATAATAATATATTTTTCCAGTTGATCTGTATTGATTTGACCGCTGGCCTGAAGAATGGCGAGTGCAATGGGCAAGTCATAGGCCGAGCCTTCTTTACGAATATCTGCCGGAGCAAGATTCACCACAACCTTAGTTCGCGGCATGTAGAAGCCTGCCGTTTTCAATGCCGACTCCACCCGGTGTTCGCTTTCTTTCACCGCACTATCCGGCAAACCACTTAAATGGAAATTTTGACCCTGCGTAACGTTTACCTCAACGGTTATCGTTTTAGCATCAACACCATGCACAGCGCTTCCGAAAGTTTTAGCAACCACAGTCAGTCAAAATAAATAGTGGAAAATTCAGAGGGAAATGGATTCAAAGGATATAGAACCTAATGATAATGTAAATAACCCCACCAAGGAAAATAATAATGGCAAGGCGGTTAATGCCATGCATAATTCTTACGTTCACATTAGCCGGTTTATCCGAGCTTCTTCCCCGAAACAGATACCTTCCAACCTCACCCAGGGAAAAGAATTCTCTAAAGGAAAGCTTTGGCTTGTCGTCTTCTGGCTTGAAGGGTTTTTCGGGTTCGGTATGCATCAAGAAAATTTAGGGTTCAATCCAATTGCCATCGCCACGTATAAGCACAATTAGTTCATCAACGGCCTTGGCCGAAGGTACATTTCTTTTCACAACTTCTTTTCCTCTATATAAAGTAATCCGGCCTGGACCGGAGCCAACGTAGCCATAATCAGCATCAGCCATTTCTCCAGGCCCATTTACAATACATCCCATAATTCCGATTTTCAGTCCTTTTAAATGATATGTGCGCGACCGGATTAACGCAGTTGTTTCTTGCAGGTCAAAAAGGGTTCGGCCGCAAGATGGACAAGAAATGTATTCTGTTTTAGAAATCCGTGTGCGCGTAGCTTGAAGAATATTAAAGGCAGTTTCGTTTACAACTTTATCGCCACCACAATTTTCAGCTGCAAGGAATATCCCATCACCAAGCCCATCAATCAATAACCCGCCAATATCGGTGGCAGCATATACCTGGAGTTGTTCAACCTGTAAATCGCCATAAGCTCTTCCAATTACCACTGGCACCTTGCAATCGTTCATCATCAACTCTATAAACAGTCTTCGCTGCTCCACCATCCCATGTTTGTTGTAGGTGTCAATCAATAAAACTGCTGTTGGATCATTTTTAAGCTTATTAATTAATTCACGTGACAAAATATTGAGAGTAGCATATACAAAATTGAGCGTTGGCGATGTCTCTACCCCTTCAACATAATGTTCAGCCCTGATGAATGGAAAGGCGCGTACTTGATTTTTATTAGCAAGCCAGGTTTTATGATTGTATATCAATCCTAACGTTCCGGGAATTTCAAAGTCTAAAACGCAATCTCCCAAAAAAATATAATCGCAGGCCATATCAGTAATGGTCCACTTATCCAGCGGAATGGAATAAATATAGCCGAGGGCAAACAACGAAGCATGCGTAACTTTTTGTTTAGCCGAAAAATCCGCGATAACGCGCGGCACCTGATGGCCACCAAAATTTGCTACTTCAAAGGTTGACCTCCTGGAATATTCAAATGGATTGATCGGAGTATTTTCAACTTCAGGAATAGGTTCATGCCCTGCCCTTTCTTTGTATCGATCGACCAGGGTGAGAGCCACCGGAACTTCGGCTTCCGGTTCTTCCGTTAATGAAACCCGGATGGTATCTCCGAGTCCATCTTCAAGCAACGTCCCAATTCCCACCGAAGATTTTATACGTCCGTCTTCACCATCCCCTGCTTCCGTAACACCCAAATGAAGCGGGTAAGGTTTAAAGCCACCTTCATCTAGTTTCTGAACCAACAAACGATATGCCTGCACCATGATCTGAGGGTTGCTTGACTTCATGGAAAGCACGATATTGAAATAATTCTCGTCTTCACATATCTTTAAAAACTCCAGGGCAGACTCTACCATACCTGTCGGGCTATCGCCATATCGGCTCATAATCCTGTCAGAAAGAGAACCGTGATTAGTGCCTATGCGCATAGCAGTTCCATGCTCCTTGCATATTTTAACCAGAGGTAAAAATTTGCTCCTTATACGATCTAATTCAGCCTGATATGCGGCTTCGGTATAATCAATGGTTTCAAATCTTTTTTTATCCGCATAATTGCCCGGGTTCACCCTTACTTTCTCCACCAGGCGCGCGGCCAACTCAGCAGCATTTGGAGTAAAATGGATATCAGCAATTAGGGGAACGTTACAGCCCCGGGCACGAAGCTCTTTTTTAATCTCAGCAAGATTTTGTGCCTCCTTTATACTCGGAGCTGTAATGCGCACGTATTCGCATCCAGCAGCCACCATGCGAAGTGTTTGCTCCACAGAACCCTTCGTGTCCATTGTATCGATGGTGGTCATGGATTGAACGCGGATGGGATTACTTCCTCCCATCGGCACACCACCAATATTTACCTCAATGGTTTTACGCCTTAAAAATTCAGTGAGGCTGTTACAATAGGATTTTATTGAAGTAATGGATGTGCTCACACCAAAAGTTTGATTAGCAAATTTAGGTGTTTAAATCTGGATTTGCCCACTATGCATAAACCACCTCTTCCTGCGCCTTATGGCTCACAGGCGTGGAGTGTGAAATGTCAAGCATGCCAAAACCTTTATGCGAAAAATAACCGAGGCCGCTTTCATAAATAAAACGCTGCACAGCATCGGGCGCGTAGAGAGTGAATGGAAAGGTGTAACCTCTTACTTCGTACTTAATGTCTAAATCGAAGAGCGGATAAATGCGGGCAAATTTTTTATGACCGGATTCAATACGTTCTAAATAGCCCTTATCGGGCACTACTTGAAATTTATAAAAACTGGTTAGTTGTTCTTCCGTAAACCGTTTGCTGGCAGCCATTCTCTGCAGGGTAGATTCATAAAGTAAATCAGAGAATTCATCTTCTTCAGGAGAAATAAAGCGTTTGCTTTTTTCGTCATTAAAAGCCCCTGGCAAAAGTACAATCGGAGAAATGCAGAGAAACTTTTGGGAGTCTGTTACTAAAACAGGGTCTTCCTTTTCGATGGATTCAGGAATTAAAAACAAATTCCCCACTATCAGTTCTTTATGTTTGAATAGAACTGAGCCAAAGTAATCAAGAAAGGCTTTATCCCCGGAGGAAAATACCAACGTGGCTTTTGCAGAATAAAAATGCAGCCCTTTGCGACTTATCTTAGTTTGCCCTTTAAGACCCGAAAAATTAAAATCTGTACTGGTAGCAAAGATCGAATCACCTCCACTGGCGAGGACGCCCTTTATAGTTTGAGCAAGAATGTGCTGATGATGGAACGGAACGTATCCACCTCGGTTCTTCACGCCAAAAACAATCCGGATTCTCAACGACTGATAGATTAGTGGGGAAAAATAAAATGCCCGAATAAAAATTCTAAGTCAGCGAGGCTAAAGTACTAAAAATCAGTGATATCCAAGAGTTGATTCAATTATTTATATCAGTTGCATGCCAATTTACTGCCCGGGGCTACCTAAACATTAAACCGGAAGTGCATAATGTCCCCATCCTCGACTACGTATTCCTTTCCTTCGATAGATAATTTCCCTGCTTCCCTACAACCGGCCTCTGTCTTATATTTCTGATAATCAGTTAGTTTAATCACTTCAGCTTTAATAAAACCTCGCTCAAAATCGGTATGGATTACACCAGCTGCGGCCGGGGCTTTCCATCCTTTGTGGATTGTCCATGCTCTGACTTCTTTTTCACCTGCGGTGAAATAGGTGATTAGGTCGAGCAGGTGATATGTTGCCCGAATAAGTTTACTTAAACCAGATTCCGTTAAACCATATTCCGATAGAAACACCTGCCTATCCTCAACTGATTCCAGTTCAGCAATTTGGGCTTCAATAGCAGCGCATACAATCACCACCTCCGCTCCTTCCGAGGTTACTAATGTCTTCAACGCCTCCACGTATTCATTGCCTGAAACCACCGACTTCTCATCTACATTGGCTACGTAAATAACCGGCTTGATGGTAAGCATCTGAAGGTCGTAAACTGCTGCCAAGTCATCTTCATTTGCCTCTACGGAACGTGCATTCTTTCCTGCCTGCAGACAATCCTTAAATTTCTGAAGGGAGGCCAGCTCTTTTTTGGCTTTGGCGTCTCCACTTTTAGCAGTGCGCTCCACCTTACTCATTTTCTTTTCCACCGATTCCAGATCTTTAAACTGCAACTCGGTATCAATAATTTCCTTGTCGTAAACCGGGTTCACCTTGTTGTGCACATGCACGATGTTATCGTCATGAAAGCAACGAACCACATGGGCAATGGCATCAACCTCGCGGATATGAGATAAGAATTTGCTTCCCCGACCAATGTCTTCACTTTGGCTAGCCCCCTTTACCAACCCGGCAATATCAACAAACTCAAAACTGGTAGGTATCACCTTTTGAGGGTTTACCAGGCTTGTTAAAATTTTGAGCCGGTCATCCGGAACAGAAATAACCCCAATGTTTGGCTCAATCGTGCAAAATGGAAAATTAGCCGCTTCTGCTTTATTGTTTGACAGTGCATTGAAAAGTGTTGATTTACCCACATTCGGGAGACCTACTATACCACAACGTAAACCCATAGAAATTTTTTAGGGCGCAAATATATATCACTTGCCTTGGGATGTAAAATTAAAAAAGCCCCCGGTGGTTAAGTCCGGAGGCTTCAGGTTTAGGTATAGGAAAAATTGGTTGTCAATCCCACTTTAACTCGGTTTCGGCAGTTGCTGGTTGAGCAACGGCTTCCTCGTGATGTTCCTGGTGTTCTTCGCGCTGTCTGTCGAACTGCGAAAAATCTACACCTGGCAAAAGTTCATTTTTAACATGGTTCACGGTATTGTTCAACGCTTCCATGAATTTATTAAAATCCTCTTTATACAAAAAGATTTTATGCTTCTCGTAGCTGAAACCCTCATTGTCTTTATTAAACCTTTTCTTGCTTTCGGTAATGGTGAGGTAAAAATCATTAGACCGGGTTGACTTAACATCGAAGAAGTACGTCCGCTTCCCCGCTTTTACTTTCTCTGAGAAAATCTCTTCTCGCTGATTGTCCTTATGCTCTTCCACAGATAATTTAGGTTAGTTAGTTAATGATTCGTTTGGCCGACCGAATTTACCATTTTATGCATACACTCCAAATCAAAGGCTGGTTTCAGCCTAAAATTTAAGTCATTTAGGCCTAATTCAGTAACATTTTCGTATATAGAGCATCCATATATGGCCAATTTAAACTTCAATAAAGCCGAAAACCTGAGGCAGGTGAACGGCCTGGAATTCTTTGCCAATCAACTGGTTGAAGGGTTTATTACGGGTCTCCACAAATCGCCCTACCACGGATTTTCTGTGGAGTTTGCTGAGCACCGGCTCTACAACCACGGGCAGAGCACCCGGCATATTGACTGGAAAGTATTCGCACGGACCGATCGGCTCTATACGAAAGAATATGAAGAGGAGACTAATCTTCGATGCCTTATTGTGCTTGATGCATCCTCTTCTATGTTCTACCCAGTAGAGGATTCAGGAAAATTCCGTTTTAGCGTTTACTCAGCTTCCGCCCTGGCATATTTACTTCACCGACAACGGGATGCCGTTGGGCTTTGTTTATTTGATGATCAGATAAGGGAACTTACCCAGGTAAAATCAACGCGCTCCAATCTGGATAAGATTTATACGCTCCTGGAGAAAAACCTTTCATTAAAGCAAAACCGGAACAAAAAAACATCTGTAGCGCCTGTACTTCATGAGATCGCTGAAAAAATACACAGACGATCATTGGTGGTGATCTTTAGTGACATGTTCGATTCATCGGAGGATCTAAGTGAAATTTTCAAAGCACTCCAGCATCTAAAGCACAACAAACATGAGATTTTGCTGTTTCATGTGAGCGACCATGACACCGAACTTGAATTTAGTTTTGACGACAGGCCACACGAGTTTATTGATTTGGAGAGCGGGGAAAAGATCAGGCTCAACCCTTCGGAAATAAAGCCAAAATACATGTCCAGTCTAAAAGCCTTTCATGACGACCTGATGATGAAATGCCACCAACTAAAAATTGATTTGGTGCAGGCCAATTCAAAAATGGACTACCAAAGTGTATTACAGGCTTATTTGATTAAGAGGTCAAAGATGGGGTAATAGAGCTTACCGAAGACTTACTTTAACTCTGCAGTGCCTCATTGTGTAGCCAGGCTTTCTTCACCGCCAATTCATCCTTGCTTTCCACATGGTCCGGATCAGGAACGCAGCAATCTACAGGGCAAACTTCTGCGCACATAGATTTCTCATGAAAGCCAACGCACTCCGTGCACTTGCCTGTTACGATGTAATAAAATTCTTTTGAAACCGGCTCCTGGTTGGCCTTGGCATCAATCTTAGAACCATCCTCACCTTCCACTTCGGTTAGAGCCGTTCCACCAGCCCAAGTCCATTCTCTGTCGCCTTCATATATGGCGGTATTTGGGCATTCCGGTTCACAAGCCCCGCAGTTAATACACTCCTCAGTAATCTTTATGGCCATTTTCTTAGCTTATAGTCCTTAATTTGCCCAAAAATACGAGCAAATTATCAAACAGAGAACCTTTAGAAAAAGTTTAAATGACATTAGACGAACGGATAAAAATATTGAGTGAGTGGGGCAATCAAATTGCAAACCTGCCATCCATCGAAAAAGAGCTAATTTTTCGGAAAGCCGGAAACAAAAATGGCTGGTTTACGGAAGCCAATTGTACTAACGCTTGTAATGGTATTTTGCCGTGGCTTAAGCCCGATACATTAAAAAGATGGGCAAATCGATATGAGTTAACAGATGAACTGCCCAATAAAAATTCTAAAAAAAATATTGGTCTTGTTATGGCCGGGAACATACCAATCGTTGGGTTCCATGATCTCCTTTGCGTTTTGCTTATCGGCCAGGTGGCTAAAATAAAACTGAGCTCGCAGGATGACGTGCTCCTTCCTTACCTGACAGAAATTCTAATTGAAATAGACAGTCGATGGGAAAAATATTTTTCTTTTGAAGAACGGCTCAACCATGTTGATGCTGTGATCGCGACCGGCAGCGACAATTCCGCACGCTATTTCGAATACTACTTCAGAACCATCCCAAAAATTATTCGGAAAAACAGAACTTCAGTGGGCGTAATAATGGGTGAAGAAAACCAAGACGAATTTAAAGCTTTTGGCAAAGATGTCTTTACTTATTTCGGGTTGGGTTGTAGGAATGTTTCTAAAATTTTTATTCCAGAAAATTTTGATTTTGGCACCTTGCTAAAATCGTTCACCGGCTTTCAGGACATTATTAACCATCACAAATACGCCAACAACTACGACTATCAAAAGGCCATCCGCCTCATATCCAATAAAAAAATTATTGACGGTGGGTTTATACTATTAGAGAATTCCACCGAACTGGTCTCTCCTATTTCGGTGCTTTACTACGAGTACTATTCGAACCTGAGACAGTTGGATGAAATGCTAAACCTTAACAAGCACAAGATACAGTGCATCGTATCAGCAAAAGGCTGGCTAAGGGGGAGCATTCCCTTTGGTGAAGCACAAAGCCCTAAAGTTGATGACTATGCTGACAATGTAGATACAATGAAATTTCTTAAATCACTGGCTTGAAGTCAGAGGCCTGGAGGCAAACTCTCAATATTTTCTGTTCAGAATTTCGCTTAGTATAAAGGCCTTTCGAACGTTGTTCTTGTCTTTAAAATCTTT
>Ga0315912_10003786_pt1 | contig 14789 bp, 10 predicted proteins | sample VfabasoilMG_FD_204469 | JGI IMG/M metagenome (GOLD analysis project Ga0315912, IMG submission 204469) | Garden soil microbial communities collected in Santa Monica, California, United States - V. faba soil | ecosystem: Environmental > Terrestrial > Soil > Garden | place: USA: California... | reverse complement strand
CGCCGAGGAAATCTTCTCCACCCTGATGGGCGACGAGGTCGAGCCGCGCCGCAACTTCATCGAGGCCAACGCACTGGGCGTGCGCAATCTCGACATCTAGCCTTCCGGCAACCGCCGGATATTACGCAACTAATTGATTAAACAGTAAAACTATTCTGCCTTGCGCCTCGGCCTGGCAGGTGCTTTGGCGCTCGCCTTGGTGGTGCGTGGTGTCTTTGCGGCCGGCGTGACGGCGGCCTTCGCGGCTTTCCCCGCGGCGGCGGTGGATTTCTTCGGTGCTTTTTCCGTTTTCGCCGGCGCGGCAGCAGGCGCCGCGGCCGCACCCTTCTTCGGCGCGCGCGGCAGGAACTCGAAGCCGACCTTGCCTTCCGGGGTCTTCACCAGAAAAGCCTTGAACGGCCGGTTCTTGCGCGAGATGAAGCGCGTCAGCAGGTCGGTGCGGCCGGTGGCGAGCAGTTTCTGCATCTGCGCGCGCTCGATCGGTTGCTGCAGGATCATCTTGCCGGAGCGGAAGTCGCACTTGCGCTCGGGCCCCACCGCTTTCTCGCACAGGTACACGGTGCCGTGCTCGAACACGCGCGAGCTGCATTTGGGACAGGCGCCGAGGCTCTCCTGGCCCGAGAAATCGGGAGGCGTTTCATCTTCGCGCGCCTGGCCGAAATCGAACTCGAGCCGGAAGTCGTCGCCGAGCCGTATGCCGGCGGAAAAGGGCTTGCCCATGCGGCTGCGGAAGCCGTTCAACGGCCCGATGAAGCGCTTGGCGATCAGCTCGCCGATCTCTTCCGGCGCCCACTCGCGGCCCGATAGCACCACCCACAGGGAGAAGTCGCATTTCTGGCACTGGAACTTGCGGTAATTCTCCTGCACCACGCCGCCGCACTTGGGGCAGGGCGCGTCCACCGTCACGTAGGCCTCGTCCGGGATGTCGCCGGACTTGATGCGTTCGACAAGGTCGCGGGTGACCTGCTCGATGTGGTCCATGAAGACGTCGCGTTTCAGCTGACCGGTCTCCATCTGCTTCAGCTTGTATTCCCAGTCGCCGGTCAGCTCGGGCGAGGTGATCTCGGTCACGCCGAAGTGGTGCAGCGCGAGCAGCAGCCGGAACGCTTTCCAGGTCGGCTTCAGCTCGCGGCCTTCCCGCACGACGTACTTCTCCTGGATCAGGCCCTCGATGACGGCGGCGCGGGTGGCCGGCGTACCCAGGCCCTTCGCCTCCATTGCCTCGCGCAGCTCGTCGTCCTCGACCAGCTTGCCCGCGCCTTCCATGGCCGAGAGCAGCGTCGCCTCGGAGTAGCGCGCCGGCGGCTTGGTCTGGTTGGCGATCGCATTCGTTTCCAGCACGGCGACCGCCTCGCCGTCGGCGACCGGCGGCAGGTTCTGGGTTTCCTCCTGCGCTGAGCGGCCGTAGACGGCGAGCCAGCCCGGCACCTGCAGGATGCGGCCGTCGGTCCTGAAATGATGCTCGCCCACGCGGGTGATGCGCGTGGTCTGGAGGTACTCGGCCGCGGGGTGGAACACGGCGAGGAAACGCCGCACCACGAGATCGTAGAGCTTCTGCTCCGGCTCGGAGAGGTGCCCGGGCGCCTGCAACGTGGGAATGATCGCGAAGTGGTCGCTGATCTTGGCGTTATCGAATATGCGCTTGTTGGCCTTGATCCAGCCGCCTTTCAGCGCGGCTTTCGAGAATGGCGCGTATTCCCGGATCCCGCCCAGCATCTCCATGGTTTTCTTCACCGTGGCGATGTAATCCTCGGGCAGCGCGCGCGAGTCCGTGCGCGGGTAAGTCAGCACTTTGTGTTTTTCGTAGAGCGCCTGAGCGAGGCCCAGCGTGTTGCGCGCCGAGAAACCGAAGCGGCTGTTTGCTTCGCGCTGCAAACTGGTGAGATCGAACAGCAGAGGCGACATCTGCGTCGCGGGCTTGGTCTCGTCGGTGACGATGCCCTTGCCGTCACGGCAGGCTTTGGCAACGGCTTCGGCGGTCGCCACGTCCCACACGCGCTCGGCGCGGCGCTCGGCGTCCTCGTCCTTCTTGAAGCCGGGTTCGAACCAGCGCCCCGGGTACTCGCCCGCCTTCGCCCCGAAACGCGCGTGGATTTCCCAGTAGTCGCGCGACTTGAATGCGCGGATCTTCTCCTCGCGCTCGACCAGGATCGCCAGCGTCGGCGTCTGCACGCGACCCACCGTGGTGAGATAGAAGCCGCCCTCCTTGGAGTTGAAGGCGGTCATGGCGCGGGTGCCGTTGATGCCCACCAGCCAGTCGGCCTCCGAGCGGCACTTCGCGGCGTCCGCGAGCGAAAGCATGTCGCGGTCCGGGCGCAGGCTCGCGAAGCCCTCGCGAATCGCGGCAGGAGTCATTGACTGCAGCCACAGGCGCTGGATCGGCTTGGTCGCCTTCGCGTACTGCGCGATGTAGCGGAAGATCAGCTCGCCCTCGCGCCCCGCGTCACAGGCATTGATGAGCCCGGTGACTTCCTTCTTCTTCATCAGCCGCAGCAGGAGGTTGAGGCGCGCCTCGTTCCTCTCGATCGGCGCGAGGTCGAAGCGCGGCGGGACCACCGGCAGGTGGTTGAACGACCACTTGCCGCGCTTGACATCGTACTGCTCCGGCACCGCGAGCTCGAGCAGGTGGCCGACGGCGGAAGAGAGCAGGTAGTTCTCGCTCTCGAAGTAATCACCCTGGCGCGTGAAGCCGCCAAGTGCGCGCGCGATGTCGGCGGCGACGGAAGGTTTCTCCGCGATGATCAACTGCTTTGCCATGTGCGATGCGGCCGTGTCAGGTCAAAAGAGCGCTGAATGATAAGTACAAAAAACTCCCCAGGCAAGTTTTGCCATGCGTTCGGCCGGGAAAATTACCGGTGGAGGCGCTGGTAGAGCCCGCCCGGCAGCAGCGCGACGCGCCCGTCGAGCTCGAGCTGGGTCAGCGCCGCCGCCGTCTCCGCGGTGCTGCCGCCCCAGCGCGCGGCGAGCGTGCCGATATCGCAGGGATCGTCTCCGAGCGCGTCGAGCAGGCGCAGCGATACCGTATCGGCGGGCGCGTTCTCGCCGGCGCCGACCGCGTGCGGAGCGACCGCGGACATATGCAGTTCCTCGAGTACATCGTTCGCGGCCTCGACCAGCTTCGCGCCCTGGCGGATCAGGGCGTGGCAGCCGCGCGCCAGCGGAGAGTGGATTGAGCCGGGGATGGCGAACACTTCGCGGCCCTGCTCGGCGGCGAGCCGGGCCGTGATAAGCGAGCCGCTGTCTACCGTCGCCTCGACCACGAGGCAGCCCAACGACAGTCCGCTGATGATGCGATTGCGCTGCGGGAAGTTGCCGGCGAGTGGTCGCGTGCCGAGGGGAAATTCGGTGACCAGGGCGCCGCGCGCGCCGAGTTCGTGCGCGAGCGCGCGGTTTCTCGCCGGGTAGACGATGTCGGGGCCGGTGCCGAGCACCGCCACGCTGGCGCCGGCGCCGGCGAGGCCGCCGCGATGGGCCGCCGCATCCACGCCGAGCGCGAGTCCGCTCACGATGGTCAGGCCGGCATCGGAGAGTGCGCGCGCGAAGGCTTCGGCGTTGGCGATCCCCTGCGCGGTCGCATTGCGGCTGCCCACCACGGCTACCGCGGGCCGGGACAGCAGGTCGGCACGGCCTTTCACGTAGAGCAGCGCCGGCGGATCCGCCGTCTGCAACAGCTGCGGCGGATATTCCGCATCGGCGAGCGTTACCACGCGATTGGCGGGGTTTTCCAGCCAGGCGGCGACAGCTTCGAGCGCGGCGGTCGCCGGCAGTGCGAGCGCGTCGGCGGCGGCCTCGCCGACTAGGCGCGCGAGCGCGGAGCGCCCCGTGCAGAGCACGTGTTGCGGGTCGCCGAACGCGGAGAGCAGCCGGCGCAGGCCGGCGCCACCCAGGCCGGGCGCGAGCGAAACCCTTACCCAGGCCGCGAGATCCTCGTCGAGCGCCATGCGATTTGCAGGAGTAGAAACGCTCGCGCCGCCATCAGGGCGGCGCGGGCAGGAGCAGGGACCGGGAGGTCCCGCGCTTAAGGGTTGGTAACGACGTCGTTGACCGCCACCGGGCGCGAGGATTGCATCACCAGCCCGAAGGCGGCGCGGTCGAAGGTGCGGAAGATCATCACCAGGCCGTAACGCTCGTCGGGCAGACTGGCCGTCGACTCCGGGCTGATGGGATCGCCTTGCGAATAGAGCGGGCTATTGCGAACGTTCAACTGTTCCTGGTAATAGGTGCTCGGCCGTTCGCCGTAGAGCGGCGAGTTGCGCATCTGGTAGTTCGCGGTGCTCTGGCTGCGGTAAATAGCCAGCACGTGGCCAACTTCGAGGCCGTCGCGCGAGCCGCGCGAGAGCGCGACGATACCGGTTGGCCCGGTCTCCCACAGGCTGCCGTAGGTATTGACGATGCGCCCGCGCACCGATTTGCCGGGCGCGCGCGGCACGTAGGAGTAGACCGGCTGCTCTTTCATCACCGGCAGCAGGCGGTCGCCGGCGTACACTTCCTGTACCGAGCGCAGGATTTCCACCGTGCTCTGCTCGCCGAACTTGAGCACGCGCGCGTCGCCGAGGTAGATCGCCTGGTAGCCCAGCACCTCGCCGGACTCGGGATCGATGAGCGGATCGCTGCGCCGGAAGATCTGCCAGGTCGTGCCCTGCTCTTTTTGCATCCCGGCGACGAACACCACGTCGCCGGCGCCGGTCGCCACGCGGTTCTCCCGGGTGGCGGTGATGGAGGGCGCGTCGTTGAGCTCGTCCGGGCCGACCACCAGCGGGCGCGACAGGAAAGGCTCGATTACCGAGGGCGAGATCGCCGGCACTGCTGCCTTCCTGCCCGGCTCGACGCGCACCTTGGGAGAGAGCTTCACCACGTTGGCGCCGCCGCCGCCGGCAGCCTGCAGGTGCAGCCGGCCCGCAGCGCGGTCGAGCACGATCACGTCGCCCGGGTAGATGCGGTGCGGGTTCTTGATCTGCTCCTGGTTCATCTTCCACAGCTCGGGCCATTTCCAGGCGTCCTGGAGGTAGCGGCCGGAGATGCCCCAGAGCGTGTCGCCCGGGACCACGGTATAGCGTTCGGGCGCATCTGCCTTCAGGGTGCCGGCTTCGGCCGCAACGGCCGCCCCGAGCGGAGTCATCAGCAAAATCAGCGATATAATGGTTTTACGCATAAAACGCCCCCACTTAAGAGACTAACAGGCGCAGTCCCAGTGAAGGAACTGCGCCCGAGAGATTGGTTTAAATTCTGCATCTAGCTGATTAAATTAGCAAGCTTTTCCATGGCCTTACGCAGCATCCTGCGCTATCCTGACCCACGCCTTCATCAAGTAGCGGCGAGAGTGACGCGTATCGACGACGAAATTCGTAGTTTAATCAAAGACATGGCAGAGACCATGTACGCCGCCCCCGGCGTTGGCCTTGCTGCAACACAGGTCGATGCACACGTGCGCGTGATCGTGATCGATGTCTCGGACACGCACGACCAGCTGCGGGTATTCGTGAACCCGGAAATCGTCGCGGCCAGCGGCCAGTCCGACCAGGAAGAAGGCTGCCTCTCGGTGCCCGGTATCTACGACAAGGTCGCGCGCGCGGAACGCATCACGGTGCGCGCGCAGGACACCGAAGGGCGCGAGTTCTCCCTCGAGGCCGACGGACTGCTGGCCGTGTGCATCCAGCACGAGATGGATCACCTCGAAGGCAAGGTGTTCGTGGAGAAGCTTTCGCGCCTCAAGCAAAATCGCATCCTCGCCAGGTTGAAAAAACAGGGCCGGCGGGCCACTGAACCCGACGCCCGCCGCCCCGCGCTCTGAACGCGGCCGGGCCTCGACCGCGCCGGCCCCGATGAACCTCGTCTTCGCAGGCACGCCGCAATTCGCGGCAGTCTCCCTCGCGGCGCTCATCGCGGCGAGGCACGAAGTCACACTCGTCCTGACGCAGCCCGACCGCCCCGCCGGACGCGGTCTGAAGCCGCAGGCTTCCGCCGTGAAGCAGCTCGCCCTCTCGCAAGGGATTCCCGTCCTGCAGCCGTCCACCCTGAAGGACCCGGGGCCGCTCGAAGCGCTCGCCGCCGCGCGCCCGGAGGCGATGATCGTCGCCGCGTACGGCCTGTTGCTGCCGCCTGCGGTGCTGGCGGTTCCGGCGCGCGGCTGTCTCAACGTGCACGCATCGCTCTTGCCGCGCTGGCGCGGAGCCGCCCCGATCCAGCGCGCCATCCTTGCCGGCGACGCCGAGACCGGCGTCACCATCATGCAGATGGACGCGGGGCTCGACACCGGGCCCATGCTGCTTGCCCGCGCAGTTCCGATCGAGCAGAAGGACACGGCGGGCGAGCTGCACGACAAGCTCGCGGCGCTCGGCGCGCGGCTCATCGTCGAGGTGCTGGCAGGAGATCCGTCGCCACGCGCGCAGGATGGGGCGACAGCGACCTATGCGCCGCGTATCGATAAACGCGAGGCCACGATCGACTGGACGAAGCCGGCGGCGGAAATCGGGCGCCAGGTGCGCGCCTTCGATCCCGTGCCCGGTGCGCAGACGCGATTCAGCGGCGACATCCTGAAGATCTGGCGCGCGCGCGCGGAGCCGGGCGTGGACGCCGCGCCCGGTACCGTCACCGCCGCCGGTCCCGGCGGTGTCGTAGTCGCCTGCGGGGCGCAGTCGCTGCGTGTCACCGAGCTGCAGCGCGCGGGCGGAAAACGGCTGTCGGCCCAGGCATTCCTCGCCGGCCACCCGCTCATGCAAGGTGCGCGCCTGGGTGGCGGAGATGCTTGAAGCGCAGCGCCTGGCGGTTGGAGTGCTCGGGCGCGTGCTTGACGGGCGCAGCCTGGACGCCGAGCTTGCCGCGGCGTGGCGCCGCCACGCGCGGCTCGACGCTGCGACGCGTGCGGCCGCGCAGGACCTCGCTTACGGCACGCTGCGCTTCCTGTCCCGCTTCGATGCCCTGCTCGACGCGTTGCTCGAGAAACCGCTGAAGGACGCCCAGCTGCGCGCGTTGCTGCTTGTCGCGCTCTATCAGCTCGAGCGCACACGCGCGGCGCCGTATGCGGTGGTGGACCACGCCGTCAACGCCTGCCGCGCGCTTGGCCTCGCTTCCGCCCGCGGGCTGGTGAATGCGGTGCTGCGCAATTTCCTGCGCCGCCGCCCGGAACTCGAGGCGCGCGTGGAGCGGCGGGAAGCGGCGCGCTACTGCCACCCGCAGTGGTGGATCGATCGCCTGCGTGAGCAGTATCCACGCCACTACGTGCAAGTGCTGGACGCGGGCAACCGGCACCCGCCCCTCGCGTTGCGCGTGAACCGGCGCCGCTGCGACGTCGCGGGATACCTCCGGTTGCTGGAACAGGACGGGATCGCCGCGACTGCGGTCGGCGGCAGCGGCGTGATCCTGGAGCGGCCGCTGCCGGCTGCGCGTATCCCCGGGCTCGCGCAGGGACAGGTCTCGGTGCAGGATGCCGCTGCGCAGCTCGCGGCCCCGCTGCTCGAGGCCGGCGACGGCATGCGCGTGCTCGACGCCTGCGCCGCGCCCGGCGGGAAGTGCGCGCACATCCTGGAGATGGCCGACGTTGCCCTCACCGCGCTCGACCGCGACGCGGCGCGCCTGCCGCGGTTGCACGAGAACCTGGCGCGGCTCGGGTTTTCCGCGCGGGTGGCCTGCGGCGACGCTGGCGCGCCGGCGGACTGGTGGGACGGCGTGCCCTTCGACCGCGTCCTGCTCGATGCGCCCTGCACCGCTTCGGGCATCGCGCGCCGGCGCCCTGACGTGAAGTGGCTGAGGCGCGCAACCGACGTCGCGGCGCTCGCGCGCGAGCAGGCGCGGCTGCTCGACGCTTTGTGGCAGACCCTCGCCAGTGGTGGTAAATTGCTGTACGCCACCTGTTCCGTGTTCCGCGAGGAAAACAGCGACCAGGTCGCGCGGTTTCTGGAGCGCCACCGGGACGCGATGCGCATCCACCTCCCCGCGGCCGAACGCGAACCCGATCTGCCCGCCGGTCAACTGCTTCCGGACGAACGCCATGACGGCTTCTTCTACGCGCTCCTGCGGAAGGCTTAGCTGGCTCGCGGCGCTCGCGGCGCTCGTCGCCGCGCTGCTCGCGGCGCCCGCGGCGCGCGCCGAGGGCATCGAGGTCCGGCACGCGGCGCTGGTCATGGCCGAGGACGGCTACTACCTCGACGCCGAGTTCGACATCAACCTTACGCAGACGCTGGAAGAAGCGCTCAACAAAGGCGTGCCGCTCTACTTCGCGCTCGAGTTCGCGCTCACGCGCCCGCGCTGGTACTGGTTCAACGAGAAGCTCGCCAACGCGCACCAGATCTATCGCCTGTCGTACAACGCGCTTACGCGGCAGTACCGGGTGGGCGTGGGCACGCTCTACCAGAACTTCGCCGCGCTGCCGGAGGCGCTGGCGTTCTTCTCGCGCGTGCGCGTGCGTGACATCGCGGCGCCGGGCGCACTCGCCAAGGGTTCGAGCTACGCTGCCGAGGTGCGACTGCGGCTCGACACCTCGCAGCTGCCGCGACCGTTCCAAGTGAGCGCGGTAGGCTCGCGCGACTGGAGCGTGTCCTCCGACTGGCGCCGCTGGACGGTGGACCCATGAGCAGCGCACTGCCCGTCGTCAGGCCCGCGCTGCCGCGCGTGGTGGCGCACTACGCGCTGATCCTGTGCGTGGGGCTGGTCGCCATCGCGATGTTCCTGGTGGTGAGCTCGAGCCGCGACCCCAGCCTGTTCGCCGAGCGCTATCCGTGGCTGTTGGCGCTGAACGGCGTGGTGGCGGCGATGCTCACCTTGCTGGTCGTGTTCCAGGTGGTGACGCTGCGGCGCAAGCTCAAAGCCGGCGTGTTCGGCGCCAAGCTGACTCTACGCCTGGTGCTGCTGTTCGCGTTGATGGCGGTGTTGCCGGGCGCGCTGATCTACGGCATGTCGGTGCAGTTCCTCGCGCGCTCGATCGAGTCATGGTTCGAGGTGCGCCTCGACAAGGCGCTCGAGGGGGGCATCAACATCGGGCGCGGCGCGCTCGACGCCATGCTGCGTGATTTCGACGCGAAAGCGGACACGGCGGCGCTCGCACTCGCGACCCGGCCACCCGAAGAGCATGCCGGCACGCTCGGTGCGCTGCGCGAGCGCACCGGCGCGCAGGAAGCCACGCTGTTCAGCGAGAATGGCAAGGTGCTCGCATTCTCGGGCAACGAACGCGTGGGCCTGCTGCCGGAACTTCCCGGACCCGTCGCGATGAAGGAGCTGCGCGCGGGGCGCGGCTACCGCGCGATCGAGGCGATACCGGACAAGGGGCTGTACCTGCGCGTGCTGGTGGCGGTGCCGGTGATAAGCATCGCCAGCGAAGCGCGGGCGCTGCAGTTGCTGCAGCCGGTGCCGACCCAGCTTGCGCAGGACGTCGAGGCAGCGCTCGCCGGCCAGCGCCAGTACCAGGAATTGACGCTTTCCCGCCGCGGGTTGAAGCGCCTCTATGGGCTGACGCTCACGCTCACCCTGCTGCTCGCGCTGCTCTCGGCGGTGGCGCTCGCCTTCGTGCTCTCGGACCGCCTCTCGGCGCCGCTCGGGGTGCTGGTCGAAGGCACGCGCGCGGTGGCGAGCGGGGACTTCAGCCAGCGCCCCGCGGTCGCCTCGCGCGACGAGATCGGCGTGTTGACGCAGTCCTTCAACAGCATGACGCTGCAGCTCGCCGAGGCGCGCGCGCAGGCCGAACGCCACCAGGCGGCGCTGGTGCAGGCCAAGGCCTACCTCGAGAGCGTGCTCGCGAACCTGTCTGCCGGCGTGCTGGCGTTTGACGACGAGCTCAACCTGCGCTCGGCGAATCGCAGCGCCGGCTCGATACTCGGCATGGAGTTCACGCTGTTGATGGGAGTGCCTGCTGCGCGCTGGCCCGAGGCAGCGCCGCGCTTCGCCGAGCTCGGGCGCGAGATCGCCGCGGGCTTCGAGCGCACGGGCGCGGGCGAGTGGGAGCGCCAGGTCGAGCGCGCGGTGCACGGGCGCACCCAGTTGCTGCTGCTGCGCGGTACGCGCCTGCCGCACGGCGCGGAGGGCGGCTCGGTGGTGGTGTTCGACGACATCACGCACCTTGCGCAGGCCCAGCGCGCGGCGGCCTGGGCCGAGGTGGCGCGGCGCCTCGCGCACGAAATCCGCAACCCGCTGACGCCGATCCAGCTCTCCGCGGAGCGCCTGCAGGCGAAGCTCGCGAGCCGGCTCGACGGCGCGGACGCCGAGATGCTCGAACGCTCGACCCAGACCATCGTCAATCAGGTGGCGGGGCTGAAAGCCATGGTCGACGCGTTCAGCCAGTACGCCCGCACGCCCGAGCCCTCGATGCGCGAGCTCGACTTGAATGCCCTTACCCGCGAGGTGCTGACGCTCTATGAATCCTCGCTCGGCGGCGTGGTGCGGCTCGAACTCGCCGGCACGCTGCCCGCCGTGGTGGGCGACGCGGCGCAGCTGCGCCAGGTGATCCACAACCTGCTGCAGAACGCGCAGGATGCGCTGGCCGACACGCGCGAGCCGCACATCGTCGTTGCGAGCGCCGTGGAAGACGGAGGCGTGCGGCTCAACGTCACCGACAATGGCTGCGGTTTTCCCGAGACGGTGATCGCGCGCGCTTTCGAGCCCTACGTCACGACCAAGCCCAAGGGCACCGGCCTCGGACTCGCGATCGTGAAAAAGATCGTCGAGGAGCACGGTGGCACGGTCGCGATCGCCAACGTCGCGCCGCGCGGCGCCGCCATTACCATACGCTTGCCGGCGGTCGCGGCGCAGGACGGCGCCCAGCGTCCGGTCGCGCGGGCGCAGGTGTAAACTCGAAAAGACAGCCCCCCGCATATGCAGCATGTCCTGGTCGTAGACGACGAAATCGGCATTCGTGAGCTGCTCTCGGAGATCCTCTCCGACGAGGGCTACCAGGTGCGCCTCGCGGAGAACGCGGCGGCGGCGCGCGCGTACCGCAGCCAGACGCGTCCCGACCTGGTGCTGCTCGACATCTGGATGCCGGACACCGACGGCATCACGCTGTTGAGGGAATGGGCGAGCGCGGGGCTGCTCACCATGCCGGTGGTGATGATGTCGGGCCACGGCACCATCGACACCGCGGTCGAGGCCACCCGCATCGGCGCCTACGATTTTCTCGAGAAGCCGATCGCCCTGCAGAAGCTGCTCAGCACCGTCGGGCGGGCGCTGAAGCACGGCGGCGAGCAGGCGCAGTCGGCGCTCTCCCTGGCGAGCCTGGGCCGCGCGCCGCTGGTGGTGGAGCTGAAGCAGCGCCTGGAGCGCATCATCAACCTGCGCAGCCCGCTGCTGCTCACCGGCGAGCCGGGCTGCGGCATCGAGCTCGCCGCGCGTTTCCTGCACCCGCGCAACGCGCCGTGGGTCGCGCCGGACAACCACGGCGCGCTCGCGGACGCACCGCTCGACCTTCTCGGCCAGGCGCGCGAAGGCACGCTGTTCCTGCGCGAGGTCTCGGACCTCTCGCGCGTGGAGCAGAAAGGCCTGCTGCTCGTCGCGTCCAAGCTCGAGCGCTACAACGTGCGGCTGGTCTCCGGGGCCTCGCGCGACCTCGCCGAGCTTTCCGCCCACGGCGCTTTCGACGCCCGCCTCTACAGCGTGCTGGCGGCGACCTCGGTGCGGGTGCCGAGCCTGCGCGAGCACCGCGAGGACGTTCCCGATATCGCCAACCTGACGCTCTCGCGCATGGTGGAAGCGCGCGAGACCCCGCCGCGCCAGTTCACCACCGCGGCGCTGAACGCGCTGCGCAACTACGACTGGCCCGGCAACCTCACGCAGCTGGAGAGCGTGGTGCGCACGCTCGCGCTTACTTGCGGGGCCGACCAGATCACGCAAGAGGAGGTGGGACGCGCCCTGCCCCAGCCCGCGGCGGCGCCCCCGGCGGCCCACGACCTGCCGTTCGACCAGCCGCTGCGCAACGCCCGCGACGCTTTCGAGCGCGTCTATTTCGAGTATCACATCGCGCGCGAGGGCGGCAACATTTCCCGCGTGGCGGAAAGCGTGGGCCTGGAGCGCACCCACCTTTATCGCAAGCTGAAGCAGCTCGGCATCCGGCTCGCGCGCAAGGGCGAGAATGGAGAGTGATGCGCGGCGAGTGATTTGCGGCAGCCGGTTTGCCGCCGCGGTAGACGGGCTGCGGCTATAATTGACGCACTTTTCGTCTCTCCTCGCCCCAAGAAAGACACCGATGAACGCCCGCGCCGAACAGGCCAACGCGATCCGCGCGTTGGCGATGGACGCTGTACAGCAGGCCAACTCCGGGCACCCCGGCATGCCGATGGGCATGGCGGACATCGCGGAAGTGCTGTGGAACGGCCACCTGCGCCACAACCCGGCCAACCCGGCGTGGGCGAACCGCGACCGCTTCGTGCTCTCCAACGGCCACGGCTCGATGCTGCTCTACGCCGTGCTGCACCTGACGGGCTACGACCTGCCGATGGACGAGCTCCGGCGCTTCCGCCAGCTGCACTCCAGGACGCCCGGCCATCCCGAGTTCGGTTGCGCCCCGGGCATCGAGACCACCACCGGCCCGCTCGGCCAGGGCATCTCCAACGCGGTGGGCATGGCGCTCGCGGAGCGGCTGCTCGCCGCGGAGTTCAACCGGCCGGAGCTCGAGATCGTCGATCACCACACCTACGTCTTCCTCGGCGACGGCTGCCTGATGGAAGGCGTCTCGCACGAGTCCTGCGCGCTGGCCGGCACGCTGGGGCTGGGCAAGCTCATCGCTTTCTACGACGACAACGGCATTTCCATCGATTCCGAGAAGGGCAGCATCCGGCAGTGGTACACCGACGACGTGAAGCGCCGCTTCGAGGCCTACGGCTGGCAGGTGATCGGCGGCGTCGACGGCCACGACGCGCAGGCGGTGGACAAGGCGATCCGGAAAGCGAAGCGCGAGAAGGCGCGGCCCTCGCTCATCATGGCGAAGACGGTGATCGCGAAAGGCGCGCCGACCAAGGCCAACACCGGCGCCGCGCACGGCGCGCCGCTGGGCGAGAAGGAAGTGGCGGCCACGCGCGAGGCCATCGGCTGGAGCCACCCGCCGTTCGAAATTCCCAAGACGGTGTATGACGGATGGGACGCGAGGAAGCGCGGCGCGGCGGCCGAGCGCCGCTGGAAAAAGCTGTTCTCGGCCTACGACGCACAGCATCCCGAGGCGGCGGCGGCGTTCCGCCGGCGCATGGCGGGCGAGCTGCCGGCGGATTTTTCGGCGCGCGCGCAGGCGCTCATCGCCGAAACCGACGCGAAGGCCGAGACCGTCGCCACGCGCAAGGCCTCGCAGAACGCGCTCGAGGCGCTCGCCGCCGCGCTGCCGGAGCTGATCGGCGGCTCGGCCGATCTCACCGGCTCCAACCTCACCTGGGTGAAGGCCTCGAAGGCGGTCGGGCGCGAAGGCGGCGGCAACTACGTCTTCTACGGCGTGCGCGAGTTCGGCATGTGCGCGGTGATGAACGGGCTCGCGCTGCACGGCGGCTTCATCCCGTACGGCGGCACCTTCCTGGTGTTCTCGGATTACGCGAGGAACGCGCTGCGGCTGGCGGCCTTGATGAAGCTGCGGGCGATTTACGTTTTCACCCACGACTCCATCGGCCTGGGCGAGGACGGCCCCACGCACCAGCCGATCGAACATGCCGCGAGCCTGCGCCTGATCCCGAACATGAGCGTATGGCGGCCGTGCGATACCGTGGAAGCCGCGGTGGCGTGGGTCGAAGCGATCGCGCGCAAGGACGGGCCGACGAGCCTGCTGCTCACGCGGCAGAACACGCCGTTCGTGAAGCGCAGCGCCGAGCAGCTTGCCGCGGTCGCTCGCGGCGGCTACGTTCTGTCCGAGGCGGCGGGCGGCGCGGCGCGCGCGGCGCTGATCGCCACCGGCTCCGAGGTCGGCCTCGCGCTCGAGGCACAGAAACGGCTCGCCGCGGAAGGCGTCGCGGTGCGGGTAGTGTCCATGCCCTCGACCAGCGCGTTCGATCGCCAGGACGAGCGCTATCGCGCATCCGTGCTGCCGCGCGGGTTGCCGCGCGTGGCGGTGGAAGCCGGCGTGACCGACTACTGGCGCAAGTACGTCGGGCTGGAAGGCGCGGTGGTGGGCATCGACCGCTTCGGCGAATCGGCGCCCGCCGGAGAACTATTCAAGCATTTCGGCTTCACACCAGAGCAGCTCGTGGCGGCGGTCAAAAACGTAATTAATTGATTTAACGGGTATTCTCGGAGAAGATATGGCTATCAAGGTCGGCATCAACGGGTTCGGCCGCATCGGGCGCATGGTGTACCGGGCGGCGGTGCAGCATTTCCCGGACATCGAGGTGGTGGGTATTAACGACCTGCTCGAGCCGGACTACCTCGCCTACATGCTCAAGCACGATTCCGTGCACGGCGCGTTCAAGGGCGAGGTCGGCGTCGACGGCAACACGCTGATCGTCAACGGCAAGCGCATCCGCCTGACGCAGGTGAAAGATCCCGCCGAGCTCAAGTGGAACGAAGTCGGCGCGGACATCGTGGTGGAATCCACCGGCCTGTTCCTCGACAAGGCCTCGGCCGAGAAGCACCTGAAGGCGGGCGCGAAGAAAGTGATCATGTCGGCGCCGTCGAAGGACGACACGCCGATGTTCGTGTTCGGCGTGAACGACAAGACCTACAACGGCCAGGCGATCATCTCCAACGCTTCCTGCACTACCAACTGCCTCGCGCCGGTGGCGAAGGTGTTGAACGACAAGTGGGGCATCAAGCGCGGGCTGATGACGACGGTGCACGCGATGACGGCGACGCAGAAAACGGTGGACGGCCCGTCGAGCAAGGACTGGCGCGGCGGG
>Ga0315912_10003785_pt1 | contig 14790 bp, 14 predicted proteins | sample VfabasoilMG_FD_204469 | JGI IMG/M metagenome (GOLD analysis project Ga0315912, IMG submission 204469) | Garden soil microbial communities collected in Santa Monica, California, United States - V. faba soil | ecosystem: Environmental > Terrestrial > Soil > Garden | place: USA: California... | reverse complement strand
CCCCCGCGACCGCGAAGCGGGCGCTTGGCGGGCGCCCGCGCGCGCAGGCCGAAGGCCGAGCACGCGGGACGCGCTGCGCGCACCAACGCGGGGGCACCCCATGAGGATTCGACAGAGCGAATCGCGCTCTACTCGATCGCGTCTTCCTCTTCCTCTTCGGGCTCGGTCTCGACCGGCTTCTTGGCCTTGGGCTTGGGTGGAGGAGCGGCTTCTTCTTCCTCCTCCTCCTCCTCTTCGACCTTGGGCTTGGCCTTCGGCTTCGGCTCGGCTTTCGGCTTCGGCTCGGCTTTCGGCTCGGCCTTCGGTTTGGCCGCTGCTTTGGGCTTCACTTTCGGCTCTTCCGGCTCTTCTGGCTCCTTCGCCTCTTCTGGCTCCGATTCGGAGGGCCTGGCCTCGACCGCGACGCCTCCATCGGTCGCCCCGCCGCCGAAGTCGAAGGTCGCCGTCGCTCCGATCCAGCCGGAGAGGTACGTGTCCGTCGCGCCGCCCGCGACCACGGTCTGCGTCGGGGTGACGGGCGTGTTGTTGAAATCGAAGCCGTAGCGCACCATGTCCACGCCGACGGACGGCATCAGCCAGGGCAGGAGCTGAAAGCCAGCCGTCGCGCCGAGATCGAGCCCGCTGCCGGTGGCGCCGGGGAACCACACGCCCCGCTTGTCGATCTCGGGCATGGCCGTGAGAAAGCGCGGCGCCACGTGCGCGCCGATCATGACCTTCGAGAACATGAAGCGCGCGTCGAGACCGAAGCGGAGGTAGTGGTAGTGCACGTCCGGGACGACCGCATAGGGCGCCGAGGCTCCCTTGTTCGGGTCCTCGTCGCCGGCGAGCACGAACGAGTGGTTGCCGTAGAGCCCGAAGATGCCGATTTCGTGCGGCCCGATCGGCAGCCGCCCGCGGAGGCCAATCTGGTACTCCGAGGCCTTCGTCTTGAGATCCGTTTGCAGGGATGTGTTCGCCGCTGAACCGGGCGGCGGCGTGCTCTGGTAGGTCGCCGTCGTCGCGAAGCCGAGCTCGTAGCGGAACATGATCCCGACGTGCGAGAGGGGCCCGTTGCCGAACAGTGCGCCCGGGTAGAAGCGCCCCGCGAGCCAGATCGTCGGAGCGAGCGCCAGGCTGTAGGGATAGAGCGTGCGCGGCGGGTTCGCGTTCGTGTCCCACCAGGTGGGCTCCGTGTACTTGAAGTTGCGGTTGTATCCGCGCAGGCCGAGCGAGAGCTCGAGCGGGCGCAGGCCCTTCTCGGGCTCGGTCGGGCTCGCGCTCGCGGTATCGGAAGCGCTCGACTCGTCGCCGCCCGAGGCAGCTTCGTCGAGCCCCTCCTCGTCGTCGCTCGACGCGGCCTTCGTGGCGGCCGCCGCCGGCGCGGCTTTCGCGCCGGGCTCCTCTTCCTCGTCGTCGTCTGCGGCCTTGGCCGCTGCCGGTGCCGCGGCCGCTGCCGGTGCTGCGGCGGCTGCCGCGGACTTTCCACCGTGCGCTCGCTCGAGCGGATCGGCGATGGCGATCTCGACTTCGTTGTCGATGGCTTTGAAAAGCTTGGGGAACGTCCCGCCCTTGACCTGGATCGCCTCGATGCGGGCGCCGTTCGCGCCGTACACGCCGAGCGTCAGGTTGGCCGAGCTCGATATGGTGCCGACGATGATGGCCTCGGCCCCGATGCCTTGCGCCATCTGCTGGTACGTGGCTGCGGAGGCGCCGGGCTTCAGGTCCTCGACGTCCGTCACCTCGTAACTGCCGGAGTCGCGCAGCAGTTTGAGCACCTTCCCTCGCACCTTCGGGGCTTGCGGGCCGGAGAAGCCACCGACGCCGATCGGCTGCTTCGCCGCTTTGGCGGCAGGGGGTTTGGCGTACACCTCGCGTGACACGCCGACCGACCCAGCAAGGGCGATTCCAGTCAGGCAGATGCCGAGCGCGCTTCGGGCGGCAGTGCGTGGGGGCAAGGGATCCTTCAGCGAACCTAGGGTAGCGTCGCCAGTGCGCGCGCCAATTTGCGGGAGCCTAGCACTCGGATTCAGCCGGATTGGAAGGAAAAATCGGGTAGAGTTTCGCGGCTCAGCGCGGCTTCCCGGGCAAGCCGTAGCTCTGCATCACATCCCCTTGTAAAATGTTTCGCTTCGAACGCGACACGCTCCGCTCCGCGACGACCCGCGCGTTCGCTCGCGAGCGGCACATCAGGGTTCAAGACGTAGACGCTGCCGGCATAATTTTCTATCCGCGCGCCATGCCCCCGAGCGAGGTGACGCTCGGATCGCGCGAGCGCTCGAGGCGGCGGGCGTGGTCGTCAAGGCGCGGGGCAACGGACCGCGAGTCCGCTCATTGCAGCGCGGCGACGGCGTTCACGATGTTGGTCATGCAGGCCGCGTCGTCACCGACCAAAGCGGGCTTCGCCTGAGGCATCGACTCGCCGCAGACGCCCTGGGTTCCGAGCGACTTCAGCAGGATCCAGCTCGCTGCTGGATTGATGCTGTCGATGAGGTTCGCGCTGGGTGGACAGGTGTCGGGGATGCACGTTTCCGTGACGGAGCCGTCGCATAAAATGTCGCCAAAGGTCGCGGGAACGTTCCTGGTCCGCTGCGCGAACCCCGCGTCCGGTCTGAGATCGAGCCCTGCGATCTGTAGGGTCTTCCCGTGGCAGGTGCCGCACCGAACGTTCAGAAAGTCGGCGGATGCGGGCTCGGGCGTGCTTGCCTTGTCCAAGCTGGCGGCGCACGCGACTGTCGTGAAGTCGAGCACGGGACCGCTCGGGGTACCGCCGGTGCCCGCGATGGGGCCACTCAGCGTTCCAAAACGGCCCGCCCATGCCGCCGGATTCTCGAGCTCGGCCCCGTCGGGACAACCCGATTGGGTCAACGCGAGCGTCAGGCCGAGCGCGCCGAGCAGCAGCGGCGAGCGCCACGATTCAAGACGTGAACGTTGCATCGGTCCCACCTTTCATCTCCGAAAGTTGCTCCCCATCCTACATCCGTTTCGAGCGGCCATGCTCCCCAGGAGTGCTCCCTGACCCGAGGCAGAGCGTAGCCGACCCCAGCGCGCGGAGCTACGGGAATCAGGGTGTCGACTCGGCGATGGCCTTCACGACGGCTTCGACGCACGCCTCGCGATCCGGCTTTTCCGTCAGGTAGGTCGGATCGCGCATGATGTCGCCGCAGCCGACGGACGTGCCGCGGAGCTTCGCGATCATCCAGCTTGCCTCCCAGTTAGCGGAGCTCACGAGCAGCACGTCGGAGGGGCAGGCTGCGGGAACGGAGCCGCATTCGACGATCGGCTCGCCCGCGGGCGCGCAGTTGATGTTCATGTGCTGCGCGGGGACGTCCTTCAGGCGTCCGATGAGGCCAGGTGTCGGCGTGAGGTCGAGCCCTGCCGCGGCGACCGGGCTCGGGGCGTGACAGCCCGCATGGGCGCAGTCCATGACCATGAGCGGAACGTAGTCGCAGCCCGGGTCGATGCCGGCGCCGGCGGTACCCGAGCTCGCCATGCCGCCACCTGCGCTGCCCGAGCCCGCCATTGCGGCGCCGCTCGAGCCGCCGGCGCCTGCTGCCGCGCCGTTTCCCGCCGTCCCGGGGACGCCCGTCGGCTCTGCCGTGAAGGCGCAACCGGTGGGAGCGACCAGGGCGAGCACGCCGAGCGAACCGAACAGGAGCAGTCCACGCAGGCGGCCGGGCACGGCGTGCCTCTACTTCAACGCGGCCGTCGCCATGACGATCGCCGTGAGGCACGCGTCTTCGTCGGGGGTCAGGCCCATTTGATCCGGCATCAGGTCGCCACACCCGTTCGTCCCGTGGGCCGTGGCCAAGATCCAGCTCGCCATCGGGTCTTGCGAGTCGATGAGCTTCACCGTGCCGGGGGCGGGACACGACTCGGGAATGCACTCCATCGTGACGTCGTCGGGGCAGGGGATTCCGCCGTGCTTGGCGGGAACGTCGAGAAGGCGTTGCGCGAAGCCTTGGTCGGGGCGGAGATCGAGGCCCACGACGAAGTTGGGTCCGTGGCAGAAGCTCTTGGCGCAGGTCGTAGTGAGGAAAGCCGCAGCGTGAGAGTCCATGCTGTTCGGCCGAGTGAAGGTCTCGGAGCAGTCGATCGTGGTGAAATCGGACATCGGGCCCTTCGGATCGACGCTGCCGGTGCCGCCGGTTCCAGCGCGGTTGCTCACAGCCCCACCCACGACTCCGCTCGACGAGCCCCCCGTGGCTCCGCCCGAGTCATCGCCATGCGAGACGGAACGCCCGGCGCACCCCGCATGAGCAAGCAGCAACGCCGGGCCGATGCTGGCGATTGCGAAGGTCCATCCGGTTCGACGAGTCATGCGTTCCCCCTATTTCAGTGCCGACGTCTTGGTCACGATCTCCGTGAGGCATGCGTCCTGGTCGGCGTTGAGACCCTTGGTGTCCGGCATGGGCCCGCCGCACTCCATGTGCTCGTTGTGCACCTTCTTGAGGATCCAGCTCGCGGTCGCATCGGCGGAGCTGATGAGCTTGGCCGTGCCGGGAGCCGGGCACGTTGCGGGAATGCACTCCAGCGTGGGGTCGTCCTCGCAGGGGATGCCCTGGTGCATCGCGTCGATGTCCAGGGTGCGCGCAGCGAAGCCGCTGTCGGGGCGCAGATCGACGCCGACCACGAAGTTGGGTCCGTGGCAGAAGCTCTTGGCGCAGGTGACGTTCAAGAAATCCACGGCAGCAATGCCCGAGCTACTGGTGGGCTTCAGGAGGCTCGCGGCACAGTTGACCGTCGCGAAATCGAGCACCGGCCCCGTCATCCCGGTGCCAGCGCTCCCACCACCGCTGCCGCCCGTGCCGGTGCCGGCCATGGCGCCCGTGCCGGTGCCGGCCGTGGCGCCCGTGCTGAAACGGCCGGCCCACGCTTCCGCATTCTCGAGCTCGGCGCCTTGCGGGCAGCCCGATTGGGTGAGGATGAGGGAAAGGGAGAAAGCGCTGAGCAGAAGGACGGAGCGCAGCGAGTCGGGATGCCGGGGTTCTTGCATAGGCCTCCTATTATCCCCGCGGAGCGGCCGCGCGCGAGCCCGCGCAGACGCGCGGGCGCATTTTCATGACGCGGCGACTGCTATTTTCCACCGCGAGGATGTCGGAAACGTCTCAACGCTGGACGCGCGCGTTCGGCCGGCGGTTCGCCGAACGGCTGCGAGCGCGCGTCATTGTTTCGAAAGGTAGGAGCTTCTCGCGGCGGGCCGATCGAGCTTGCCGGCCGCCGTGAGCGGGAGCTCGCTGACGAGCTCGATGCGCCGCGGTCGCTTGTGGGGAGCCAGGCGACCGGCGAGCTTCGCCGCCACGTCGCTCGTCGATAGGGGCGCTCCGGGGCTTGCGACGATGAGCGCCGTCACGAGCTCGCCGAACGTCGCGTCGGGGACGCCGATCACGCAGGCGAGCCGGACGCCGGGCAGCGCCAGGAGCGCCGCTTCCACCTCCGCGGGGTCGACGTTCTCCGCGCCGGTGATGATGACGTCCGTCGCGCGGCCCGTGACGGTGAGCTCGCCGCGTGCGTCGAGCACGCCGCGATCGAGCGTGCGGAACCAGCCGCCGCGCGGGTCACTCGCGGGCTCGCCGAGGTAGCCGCTGAACAGGGTGTCGCTGCGGAGCTCCACGAGCCCCTCCACGAGTCGAAGCTCGACGCCGAGCCCCGCCGTTCCCGAGGCGAGGAGCTCACCTCCAGGCGGCGGTGGGGCCAGCCGCTCAACGTAGCGGCCGAGCACGGCGCTCGCGCAGGTTTCGGTCATGCCGTACGTCGGCACGACGGGGATCCCGGCTCCTCGAGCGCGCGCCACGAGCTCGCGCGGGATCGGCGCCCCGCCGAGCAGCACCATGCGGAGCGACGGCGGAGGTCGCCAGGCGAGCGGCGGCTCGAGCAAGCGGGCGAGCAGCGTGGGAACCAGCGAAACGAGCGTCACGGCGTGCTCCTCGACCGCCTGCACCAGCCGGTCGAGCTCGGCCAGCACCGAGCGCCGGGGCTCGAACAGCACCAGCGCCGAACGGTGCAGCACGCAGCGCAACAACATGCCGAGTCCGCCGATATGCGCCAGGGGAAGCGCCAGGAGCCACCGGTCCTCGCTCTCGAGCCCGAAGCTTTCGGCCGTGAGCCGCCCGGCGGCAAGGAACGCCCGGTGGCTCGAGCGGACGAGGCGCGGGGTGCCCGAGCTTCCGGAAGTGGGCACGAGCGCCGCGATCCGTTCGGCGTCGAATGAGGTGGGTGCAGCAGAAGGCGGGGTACGTCGCGTGCTGCCAGCACCGTCCGGCGCGTCGACGACGGCGCCCGCGTTCCGACACAGCGCGTCGCGCTCCGGCTCGCTCAAGCGCGCATGAAGCAGCAAGGCGGGCGTACCCGCCGCGGCGAGCGCGAGGAGCGTCTCGACCACCGCGACCGTCGGGCGAGCGACGACGGCCACGGGGCGTTCGCCCTGCGGATCGAGCAAGCCGCGTTCCCGAAGCTCCGCAACGCGCCGCTCGACGCGCGCGCCGAGCTCCGCGTAGCTGAGCCGCACGTCGCCGGCGACGAGCGCCACCCGGTGGGGCGCTTCGCGTGCCGCGTCGAAGATAGAGAGCGTCACGGCCGCTCCGTCGCGTCGATGCTGGCCCCCGCGAGGGCCTGCTCGACGCTGAGCCCGAAGCCCGGCTCGCTCCAGCGCAGGAGCTCGTGCTGCCGGCTCGAGAGCGCCGGGCAGCTCGCGCCCGTCAGACGTTGCCCGTGCGGTCCCAGTCCATGCGCCGCGCGCTGCGGCACGGCAAAGGCGAGTGTGGCGGCCGTCATGAAGGCCACGGGCCCCTCGAGCGTGTGCGAGGCCACGCTCGCTCTTCCGTGCAGCTCGGCGTGCTCGGCGAGCGCCAGGCAGGTCGAGAGGCCGCCGAGCGCCGTGGGCTTGAGGACGAGCGCGACGACATCGGGCCGGTCCGCGAGCGGCGGGAGGCTGGGCCGGCCGAGTGACTCGTCGAGCGCTATCGGCACGCCCAGGGGCTTCGATAACGGATCGGCCGTCGGTTCCTCGAGCCATTCGAGCCCGAGCTCGCGGAGCCTGGCGAGGTGCGGCTCGAGCTCGCCCGGCGTGGCGCTCTGGTTCGCGTCGGCCCGCAACGTCATCTCGGGTCCGAACGTGCGGCGGAGCTCGACCAGCGTCGCGACGCCCTCCGCGAGCCCGCGCCGGGCGTCGAGCTTCACCTTGAAGGCCGCCGTACCCAGGGCCCGCTCGGCATGCGCCGCCTTCAGCGCCGCAGCGACACCGTCGGGCAGCCAGGCCGCGACCGCCGCCGTTTCCGGCCCCGCACCGGGAGCGAACAGCGCCCAGGCCGGTGCCTCCTCCCGTTGCGCCCACACATCGAGCAGCGCCGCCTCGAGCGCGGAGCGCGCGGCAAAGCTCGTTATGGAAGCGGAAGCAGCGTCCAGGTTCGCGCGGCACGGCACGTTCGGCTCGCGCTCCGGAAACTCCCCGCCCAGCAACGCGCGGAGCTCGGAGCGCGCGCGTTCGAACGTGTCGCGCGAGTAGCCGGGGAGCGGTGCTGCTTCGCCGAGCCCCACGTGGCCGCTGTCGTCCTCGACGACGAGCAGGAGCGACTGGCGCTCGCCCCAGGTGCCCGCGGCGCTCCGCGCGGGGTCGGGCAGGGCCCAACGGTGCGCGATGAGCCGGGTGGCACGGATCACGCGCTCACCAGAAACGCCCGGAGGTGCCGCTCAAAAGGCCCACGGAGAAGAGCGCGCCGTAGAGGAGGAGGAGCCGCGCCGTGCCGCCGAGCAGGGGGTTCAGGGCGCGACCGCGCTCGCGGCGCACGCGCTGGAACAGGCGCAGGGCGAGCGGGAGGGTGAGGAGCGGCAGCAGAACCACGACGTTCGCGTGGGGCAGGGCGAGCAAGACGACCGGCACCGCGTACGCGACGGCGAGCAGCACGGCGTATTCCGTGAGGGCGCCCCGCTCGCCCCAGCGCACAGCGAGCGTGCGCTTGCCGGCCACGCGATCGGTCGCGATGTCGCGCAGGTTGTTCACGACCAGGATCGCCGTCGCGAGCGCACCCACGGGCACGGAGGCAATCCAGGCGAGCGGGGTCACCCGGCCGAGCTCGACGAACGTCGTCCCGAGCACCGCGACGAAGCCGAAGAACAGCATCACGAACACGTCGCCAAGTCCGTGATACCCGAGCGGATACGGCCCTCCCGTGTACGCCACGGCCGCCGCCATCGACGCGAGCCCGATGGCCACGACGGCGACGCCCGCAACGGCGGTCAGATACACGCCCACGAGCAGCGCGAGCCCGAGCACGAGGTAGAGCCCCCGCCGCACGGCGCCCGGCGTGAGCAGGCCCGCTTGAACGGCGCGCACGGGTCCGAGCCGCTCGGCCGTGTCGGCGCCCTTCTCGTAGTCGAAGACGTCGTTCGCGAAGTTGGCGGCGATCTGGAGCAAGAGCGCGCCCGTGAGCGCCGCGAGCGCGGGACCTGCGCGGAAGCCCTCGTCCGCGAGCGCGCAGGCGGTTCCGACCAGCACCGGCACGAGCGCGGCGCTCAGCGTCGGGGGACGCGCGGCGATCACCCAGGCCCGGGCGGACCCCGGGCGTACCCCGGAGAAGGCGACCGTCGCGCTCACGGAAGTCGCTTGAATTTCCGGAAGTTAGGCTTCCGTTTCTCAACGAATGCATCGCGCCCCTCTTTGCCTTCTTCGGTGAGGTAAAAGAGCAGGGTCGCGTTGCCGGCAAGCTCCTGCAGGCCGGCCTGACCGTCACAATCGGCGTTGAGGGCGGCCTTCAAGCAGCGCAGGGCCATCGGGCTGTGCTCGAGCATCTCGCGGCACCAGGTCACGGTCTCGGTCTCGAGGTCCTCGTACGGGACGACACGATTGACGAGGCCCATCTCGAGCGCCTGCTTGGCGTCGTACTGCCGGCAGAGGAACCAGATCTCGCGCGCCTTCTTCTGGCCGACGATGCGCGCCATGTACGCGGCCCCGTAGCCGCCGTCGAAGCTGCCGACCTTGGGCCCGGTCTGCCCGAACCGTGCGTTGTCGGCGGCGATGGTGAGGTCGCACATCAGGTGCAAGACGTGGCCGCCGCCGATGGCGTAGCCCGCGACCATCGCGACGACGGGCTTCGGGAGCGTGCGGATCTGGCGCTGCAGATCGAGCACGTTGAGGCGGGGCACGCCGTCGGAGCCGACGTAGCCGCCGTGGCCGCGCACCTTCTGGTCGCCGCCCGCGCAGAAGGCGTCCTTGCCCGCGCCGGTCAGGATGACCGCGCCGATGTCCGCGTCGTCGCGTGCGTCGGCGAACGCGCGGCTCATCTCGGTGACGGTGAGCGGGCGGAAGGCGTTGCGCACCTGCGGCCGGTTGATGGTGATCTTCGCGATCCCCTCGTCCGATTTCTCGTAGACGACGTCCTCGTAACCTTCGGTTTTTTTCCAGGTGATGGGGGTCATGGCTGCGGATTCCTACGGCTTTTGGGTTGGTTCGCGAAGCACGAGCGCTACCAGATCGGGCCGCTCGAGCAAGAGGTCGTGGCCGGCGCTCGGGGCCACGACGAATCGGCTGCCCCGGACGCGCTCGCTCGTGGTCCGGCCGAGCCCAAGGAACTTCGGGTCGAGCTCGCCGGCCATCACCGTCACGGGCATCGTGACGGACGCGAGGCGGGGGCCAAAGTCGGGCATCTCGGCGAGGCCGGTGACGCGCAGCGACCGGGCCAGGCCCTGGGCATCGTGGCGGAGGCGCTCGGCGCGGTGCTCGGCGCGCACACTCGCCGGGAGGCTCTGCTGGCTCGCGAAGAGCGGCTGGCCTTCCCAGGCGTTCACGAAGGCTTCGATCCCGTTCGTCTCGAGGAGGGAACACCACCCGGCATCGGTGGAGCGTCGCTCGCGGCGCTCGGCTTCCGTCGCCAGCCCCGTGTGGCCGCTGATGAGCGTGAGGCGCGCGACTCGCTCGGGATACGTCAGCGCGATCCCGAGCGCGAGCCGCGACCCGAGCGAATAGCCGCCGAGGTGTACGGGCTCGGCGGGGAACGATGCGACGAGCCGACGGAGCTCGTCGTCCCAGGTCTCGGTCGAGGGGTGGGGCGCACCGGGCCCGCCGTGACCGAGTGGGCTCGCCAAGGCTGGCTCCGTATCGAGCGAGCGTCGGACGCCGTCCCAGCTCGCCGAGCTGCCGGTGAAGCCGTGAATGAGCACGAGCGGCAGGGTCATCGGCGGCGAGAGGCGGAGGGAGAGGGTGACGAGGCGGGGGCCAAGAGCGACGGTGCCTCCCGGTCGAGCTCGGCCTGGATGGTCTGGAGGGCCGACCGCGCGCTCTCGGCCGACACCCGGGCATGGACGAGCGTCGCGCCCGGGTGCTCGAAGGCCCGGCGCAGGGTAGCGCAGAGGTCGTCGATGCTCGCGGGCGCGGCGTACGGGATCCCGAAGAGCGGCCCGGCGTGCTCGAGCGCGAGGTCGGGCGGGGTGAGCCAGAGCGCGGCGCGCTCGGGTCGGTCGGCGTAGAGCTTCGCGACCGGCAGGTGATCGAAGATCCGGCCGCCCCCGTTGTCGACGACGAGGACGACGAGCGGCGACTTGGCCAGGCGCGCGGCGGCGAGCCCGCCGAGATCGTGCGCGAGGCTCACGTCGCCAAGCAGGAGCAACGTGGGCTGCCCCGTGGCGAGCGCCGAGCCGGCCGCCCCGGCGACGAGGCCGTCGATGCCGTTCGCGCCGCGCTGGGACGCCACGTGCAGGCCGCGCGCCCCGGCGGGCACGAAGGCGTCGACGAGGCGCACCGGGAGGCTGTTGCCGACGATCAGCAGGGCGCCCGCCGGCATGCTCTCGACCGCGGCGCGTACGACGCGCGGCTCGCTGCCGGCCGGCTCGCTCTCGAGGACGCGCCCCACGGCTTCCCAGGCTCGCGCACCGGCCGCGCTGATCCCCTGGGCGAACGCCTTCTGCTCGAGGGTCGGCGCGTGGCGAGCGAGAGCGCTCACAAGCCCCGCGGCGACGGCCGCCAGCGGTGCCTGGGTGAGGGTACGGGCCCGGCCGAGCGGATCGGGGTGCCCGTGCTCGGCCACGACGTGCAGCGCGGCGCTCGGATGCTCCGCGAGCAGCGCCTCGAGCGCCCCGGAAGTGGGGGTGCCGCCGAAACGGAGGATCAGATCGGGCGCGAGCGCCGTGCGGCACGCGGGCGAGCGGAGCAAGAGCTCGAGCGCGTCGGCGCCCGCCGAGCTCGGCACGGCGCCGAAGCGAAGCCCGCTCGTCGCCTCCGCGAACAGGGGCAGGCCGGAGCGCTCGGCGAGCGCTCGGAGGGCCCCGCGCGCCTCGTCGGCGTGCACCGGCAGCGGGCCGCACACGATGAGCCCGCGACGTGCGTGCGAGATGGCCTCCGAAAGCTCACTCACGAGCGCGGGCGGAGGAGTCCGCTCGGCCGCAACCACGCGCGTGACGCCCCGCTCGAGGAGCACGCTCACCGCCGTCGCGACCTGCCGTTCGGCTTCCGTGGCGGCAAGCGCAGGCTCCAGCGGCTTTCTGGCCCGCGCGTTGAGATGCACCGGCCCCGGCTCGGGCCCGCGCGTGAGCGCCAGAGCCTGAACGACGGTGCGCTGCAGCCCGGCCAGCGCGGCGGACGAGGGCTCGGGCGCGCCGAGCTCGAAGAAGCGCCGGACGTGGTCGCCGTAAAGCCTCACCTGGTCGATGGTTTGCGCCGCCTCGGCGCCCTGCACCTCGAGGGGCCGATCGGCGGTGAGCACGAGGAGCGGCACGCGCGCGAGCGAAGCCTCGACGATCGCCGGGAAGAAGTTTGCCGCGGCGCTGCCGGAGGTGGAAAGCACGAGCGCGGGACGTCCGGTGACGCGCGCGAGGCCGAGTGCGAAGAAGCCCGCGGCCCGCTCGTCGATCAGCGAATGGCAGCGGAGGCCCGGAGTCTCGGCCAGCGCCCAGGCGAAGGGCGTCGAGCGCGAGCCGGGGCAGATGACGGCGTCGCCGAGACCCGCCTGGGCGAGGCTCGTCGCGAGCAGGCGTGACCACTCTCCGACGAGCGTCTGGCTCACGGTCTACTCCCTCACGCCGAGAGCCCCGAGCAGCGCCGCGAGCTTCCAGCGCGTTTCGGTGAACTCGGCCGCGGGTGAGGAGCGATCGACGATGCCGGCGCCCACGTAGAGGTGGGCGCGCTTGCCTTCGAGCAAGCCGGAGCGAAGCGCGACCGCGAACTCGCCGTCGCCGGCGGCGTCGAACCAGCCGATCGGGCCGGCGTACCAGCCCCGCTCGTCCGGCTCGTGGCTCCCGATCCACTCGAGCGCGCGGGCCGTGGGGACGCCGCCGACGGCGGGTGTCGGGTGAAGCTGCTCGACGACGTCGAGCAGGTGAGGGGAGCCGCGCAGCGTGGCCCGAACGCGCGAGCGGAGGTGCAGCACGTGACGCAGCTCGTGGAGCTCCGGCTTTTCCCCGTGCTCCACGCTCGAGGCGAGGGGCGAGAGCGCCCGCACGATCTCGCGCAGGACGAGGGCGTGCTCAGCGCGATCCTTGCCGCTCTCGAGCAAGCGCGCGGCACCCTCGCGATCGAGCGCGCTCATCGAGCCGGCCACCGCCTCCGTTTCGAGCGTCGCGCCGTGCTTCTTCGCGAGCCATTCGGGGGTGGCGCCGAGGAACGTCGCGCCCGCTCGGCGCACGAGGAAGCGCGTGCACTCGGGCGCCTGCTGGCGAAGCCGGCCAAAGACGTGCGCCGGATCGGGCGCGCGGCTGAGCTCCACCGCGACGCGGCGCGCGAGCACCACCTTCTCGAGCGTGCCGCGCTGGATCTCGGCGCAGATCGCCTCGACCAGGGCAGCCCATTCATGGGCTGGTCGCTCGGAGCGCGGGGCTTGGGCCGAGGCGACGGCGGGAGCGATCTCGAGCCCGCGCTCCACGGCTTCAAAGGCTCGGAGCGCCGAGTCGAGCAGCGCATCGCGTGCGACGCCGCGCCCGAGCTCGGCGGCCGCGATCGTCACGAGCAGGCGGGCTTCGCCGCCTTCCACCGAGTAGGCGACTTCCGGCAGGACGAAGCGGGCTTCGCCGAACGGCTTCCAGAGCGAGGAGCTCGGCGTGCGGGCGGCGAAGGAGAAGCCGCCGAACAGCCGGGGCAGAGGGGCCGTCGCTCCGAGCAGACCGAGGGTCCGGACGCGTGAGAGGAGCTCGCGCCCGCGCTCGGCGACCTGCCGGAAGCGCGTCGGTCCGCTTGCCTCGACGACTTCGGCTGCCCCGAGCGCCGAAAGCTCGAAGGCCGAGGCTGCCGCCCAGGCGAGCGCGTCCGCGTCGACGCCCGCGAGCAGCGCCTCGATCGGCGCCACGGGGGCCGGCAGCGCGAGGAGCGTCGTCCCCCCTTGCCGGAGCGCCTCGGCGGCATTCTCCTCGAGGGCCAGGCGAAAGCGCTCGAGCGAGGGGACGCGCGTCGCAAAGGCCGAACGGTCGACCGAGGCGCTCATGCAGCCTCCGGTCGGACGCCCACGTACAGGTGGCAGACGCCGAACGTGAGTGCCTGCGGCTTTTCCACGCGGAAACCCGCTTGCGTCATGCGCTCAGCGAACTCCTCCGCCGGCGGGAACGCGGCGATCGAGCGCTGCAAGTAACGATACTCGGGCGCGCCCGAAAGCACGGCGCCGACATACGGAACGACCGTGTGCACGTGAAAGCGCGCGAGCGGCGCGAGTAGCCCGCCCCGCGGCTCGGACAGCTCGAGGATGGCGACGCGGCCCCCGGGTCGCACCACGCGCGCCATCTCGCGGAGCGCGCGGTCGCGGTCCGGCACGTTGCGGATCCCGAAGGCGATGCACACGCCGTCGAAGGTCCCGTCGGGGAAAGGCAGCGACTCGGCGTTACCCTGCACGAGCTCGACGCGCGAAAGCAGGCCGAGCTTTTCCACCTTGGCGCGGCCGATCTCGAGCATCTTCTCCGAGGGGTCGAGCCCCACGACGCGAGCGCTCGGCACGGCGCTGGCGACGAGCAAGGCCATGTCGCCCGTGCCGGTCGCGAGATCGAGCACGCGAGCGCCGGGGCCCAGGGCGAGGGAGCGCACCGTGCGGCGGCGCCAGCTCTTGTCGATGCCGAGCGAGATGACGCGATTGACGAAGTCGTAGCGCGCGGCGATGCCGTCGAACATCTGGCCCGAGCCGAGCGGGACGGGGTCGGCGCTCATGAGCCCCCGTACATCTTGAGGAACGGGGTCGGATCGACCGTCTTGCCGGCGACGAGCGCCGTGAGCAGGGATTCGCCGAGGCGCGCGAGGCGGCGGAGCTCGGCGAGTCGCTCGCGCTTGAAGGCCAGCGCGGCGGGCTTGGCTCCGCGTTCGCCTGGCAGCGCGCGTTGGGCGCCTTCCAGGGCCTCGCCGAAGCCACGCACGAGCGCGAGCTCACGCTCGCGGAGCACGCGCTGCACCAGGCGGCCGATGCTCGTCTCCGCCTCGTAGAAGTCGCGGCGCTCGCCGGGGCGCCAGGACTTCTTCACCGCTCCCCATTTGACGAGCTCGCTCATCGCCATGCTGACGGCTCCGGCGCTCATCCGCAGGGCCTCGCCGATCTCGGCGGCGCCGAGCGCCTCGGGGGCGAGGTAGAGGAGAGTCCAGATGCGCCCCATCGGGCGCTTGAAGCCCCAGAACTCCATCAGGCGGCCGACGGAATCGGCTACCTCGAGCTCGGCCTGGCTCACGCCCTCAGCCGGAGCCTCGGCGCCAGCTTGGCCTTCGGGGGCCGTCGGATCAGTTTGAGCTTTCAAAACTCCTTGAAACTTTAGGCCCGCTCCCGAGGGGGGTCAATCACCCCACCGGCCGCATGTTTCAGAGGCTGCTAGCGCCCCGGGTGCTGTGGCTGTAACTTCGACGGATGTCAGGGAGCCCGGGCA
>Ga0315912_10003784_pt1 | contig 14797 bp, 20 predicted proteins | sample VfabasoilMG_FD_204469 | JGI IMG/M metagenome (GOLD analysis project Ga0315912, IMG submission 204469) | Garden soil microbial communities collected in Santa Monica, California, United States - V. faba soil | ecosystem: Environmental > Terrestrial > Soil > Garden | place: USA: California... | reverse complement strand
GCTACCGCCCCCGTAGCTCAGCTGGACAGAGCAGGGCTTTCCTAAAGCCAAGGTCGTACGTTCGAATCGTATCGGGGGCGCCCAGGAAAATAGGCCGATCCGCAGCAGTCAAGACGCTGTTTTCGTGATCGGCGAGTCGTTGAAAAATCGCGGTAGTTGTTGGCCGGTGTGGGTCGTTTTTCCTTCCCTATTCCTTCGACGGGGGAAGGAATCCCGACCTCCGCGGTAGGACCAAGGGCCGGCGTTGGGAGCCGGCGCAACAACCCCAAACGGGCGCCCGACGGATAACAGCCGCCGAGCGCCCTCGAACACCACGGAGTTACCCCATGGCGTCCAGGTCGAAGTCTATCACCAAGTCCGAAACCGCAACCCCCGCCGCCCTCGAAGCGCAGGCGCCGCCCGCCTACGACGACGCGGCCCGCGACGCGCGCGACGAAGTCGAAGCGCTCGCCGAGCTCGTGCGTCAACTCGGCGTCGAGCTCGCCGCCGCACGTGGCGCGGATCCGAGCAACGCGCGGCACGTCGCACTGACGTGCGAGGCCTTGATCATGCGCGCGGGGATCCGCTTGGTTGGGTTGCGCGCAACGTGCTCGACGCTCGCGCAACGTGCACTCGTCGCCGAGCTCGCGAGCGCGTCGGCCGAGGTGCGATCATGAGCGGCTCGCCGACGTTGCGCGACATGCTGGCCGCGTCCCGCAAGGTGACGACCGTGCTCGGGACGGCGCCGGTCCCCGCGTTCGCTTCGGAGCGCGACGCTGACGACGAGCCCACAAGCTCGGGCGACATGTCGCCGTCAGGGCGCATCGCGCTCGCGACGATCAACCTCGACCCGATCTCGCAATCATGCCTCGCGCGCGTCGTCGAGGCGTGGGTCGAGTGCGATACTGACGGCCGCGTGCTCTTCATGGCGCTCATGCAAAAGCTTCGGGAAGCCGGAGGCTCGCGCCATGCCGGCTGACGCGCTCGCAACTACTGGCCGCGCGCCGGTCCCTGAGTCGGCCGCAGAAGCGCGGGCGGCGCTCTGCCGATGCTGGGCCGAGGCGCAGGCGGTCAGTGACTACCTGCGCTCGACAGATTGGCTCGCGTTCGAGCGCGCACAACCGGTGCTAAGCGAGCTCTTCCGCGGGTTGATCCACGTCGATCGCGAGCTCGCGCGACTCGAATAGTCATCCCCCCGCAAAACGCACGACCCCCGCTCGGCTCACGCTGGGCGGGGGTTTTGCTTTTTTCGCGGGCGCTACTGCGCGCCGCTGCAATCGAGCGTCGGCATTCCGACGATCGACCCGGAAACGGTGCACCCATACTCGATCGTGTCGCCCTTGTTGAGCGTGGCTGCGAACCCTTTCCGAATCCCGTTTGCAACGACCGGGTTGAGGTCGGAAACGAGCCACACTTGCGGGTCATCGGTGATGTCGCTCTTGATGGCCACAACGGTACCGGTGACCTTGAACCGCTTGCCCTTGTACTTCGCATCCGCGGCGATCTCGTTCGCGCTGTAGGCTTGCAGCAACGTGCTTGCCTTCAGCGTGTCGAGCTTCACGGGCTCGGCGGGCTTCGCGGGTTCGGCTGGTTGCGGCGCGACCGCAAGCGCGGCCGGAGCGACGGGCGACGTTGACGCCGACGCCGACTTGTCCGAACCGCTGTGCGAGCACACCCGAGCCGCGACGAGCACGACGACGACCCCAACCAGGATGTTGAGCTTGCTGATCTCCTTCACCGGCTTCGCAACGCCGCAACCGGGGCAAGACTTGGCGCTCTTCGCGACCTCGCGCCCGCACTCGCGACACTTACCGAGCGCCATGATCGCAACCCTCCGAAATTCCACGCTTGGTCATTTCTTCGTCCCTCCTGATTTGGGGTAGTCTTTTCGTCATCCTCCCGCCTGGACTGGGCGTCAAGTGTCTAGACGTGCGTGGGCGTTTCGCGTGGTGCGCCCCTGCACGTCGGAAGGTAAAGTTCCCGCCATGAGCGACAAGGATCTGACGCCGCACAGCGAAGCGTGGCTTGCGGCGCTCGAACGCATCAATCCCATACAGGCGGCGCACACTCGTAAATTGATCGCCGACGCCGGAACGCCGGACGTGTGCGGCATCTGTGGAGACACTCCGGCGCACGACTGCGCCGTCGAAGGCACGGTGCTGCGCGCGCACCTCTGCTCGGACTGCGAACGCATCCAGGGCGCGATGCGTTGAACGCCGGGAGGCGACTACCGCCGGTCCCGCAAATCGGCCCGTAGCGCAGCCGTCGCACGTGTCCCGAGCTCGGCGTCAACGACGGCCATCTTCGCCGTGTTCGCGTCTTCCGCTCCCCGAGCGCCCGTCGTCAGAACGCGCGCGCACGACGCGCACGTCGCCTCGAGCGCGTCGCGCAAGGCCACGAGCTCCCCGTATGTCAGCCCGCGCACGTGCGCGCGCCACTGCGCCAGCGTGAATCGGTACCAGTAGGGACGCGCGTGGCTCGTCATGAGTTAGATCGACCGAGCCCCCCGGCGCACTGGGCTCGGTCAAACGGGGCTGAAAGGGGGAAACCGAACCCTTGCGCCGCCCGTCAAAAAACTTGCGTCCCGCGATTCGCGTCCTACGCGGGAGCTCGGCCGGTCTCTGGGCCCCGATGAAAAAACCCTGACGCGCGGCCTTTGATCATTCCGCGGCGGTCGCCGCGTCGTCGTCTTCGAATGCGTCGGCGTCGTCTTCCACGGCAACGACTTCCGGCGCGCCTTCGACGAAGCGCGCGTAGCGCATGCTGAAGACGACCTCGGTCGCGGCGTCGGGCTTCGCGGGTTCGTAGCAGACCCACAATCGAGTTTCGTCGCGTGCCGTCTTGCGCACGGTCTCGCCGGCCGCGAGTGCACAGCCTGCCGCGCGCGCGCCCTGCTCGAGTGCGTCTTGTAGGACGGTCGCCGGGCGGTTGCCCCGCGCCGCTGCAACTGCGAGCGCACGAGTCTCGACCTCGGCGTTCTTGAACACTTCGGGCTCCGGCACGCTGGGCAACGTGCACGCGGCGCGCAATGCGGACATGTCGCGATCGACAGCCCTCCGGTTCGCCTCTGCGACGAGTAGCTCGTCCCGGGCGCGAAGCGCTTCGGTGCCGACCGCGTATTCGAGCAGGCGTTCCGCCGCTGCGACCTCGGTCCGAGCGTGTTCGAGCCGCTCGCAAAGGGTCAGCGCCGCGGGGCCGTCGCACTCGGTGCCGACGGTCTCGAAGGCTTCGAGCGCGGCACTCAGCGCGGCGCGTTGCGGTTCGAGCCACGCGCGGGCTTTCGCAGCGCGGTCGCCCGTGCGCTTCCCGAGCGCCTCGAGCGCTTGATCGATCTGCTTCAGTGCGCGTTGCCCGCGTTCGACGCCGGTCAGCGTTCCCGGGACAACGTGACCGGGGTGTAGGCCGGTCCCGTATTTTCGGAGCACGTCCGCGAAGTAGTCTCGAAAGACTTTCTCGAGCGGTTCCGGGGGTAGGTAGTGCAGGTTCGGGCCATAGAGCTTCATGGTCGGGGTTCCTTCTTTCACACGCGCCGCGTGGCGGCATTTTTCTTTGCGAGATATTGCTCGGCCGTCAGACCCTTGCGCTTGATCCCGGCGAGCTCCGACTTCGAGAGCGTCGTGACAGGCGCGGCCTGCGCGGCGCCGCCCGTCGGGTCTTCACTCGGCGCAGCCGAGTCGATCAAATCCTGGATCGCCTTCAGCAGGTCGGCAGGGAGCGTCTTCGCCGGATCGAGTCCGAGTGCTTGCGCAACCGCGTCGAGTTTCGCTTGGGGGTCGCCGCTCGCCTTCCCGAGCTGGACGAGCGCGCGCCGTAGCGCCTCCGACTGGTTGCAGCGGTTCGCGCTGCAATAACGCATGAGGGCGCGCGCGGCGTCGTTCGTCAGCCGGGCGCCGATTCGATCGCTTACGCCAGCCGACGCAATCTCGAGTGAAGTGCCAATTTTCGGGGTGTCTTTGCAGTCGCACATGGTGTGAGCCTCGTTCAACGAATGTTCAACACATGCCCAAGCACGGACCGGCGTGCGTGCAAGTCTGGCGCGTCAGAGCGCGATCGACGACGCCGTCGCCGCCACGATGACGCCGCGGCGCACTGGCCGACGAACGTCGGGCGGCACTGGCCCAAACGGATCGGCCGTCCACTCGTCGGCTTGATGCTGGGTGCAATTCAGAATCGCAGCGAGCTCCGCGACCGATGCACCTCTAAAAAAAGCGTCGCGCGCGTTTGCCATGCGCGCGCCGCCGGCTTCGCGCCTCGCCCGCTTCACGCACGAATTACAAAGCCCGCCATCGCGACGGCGCGCGCAGGTCCCGCAATTCATAGCGCCCCCTCAGAAGCCAGAATCTCGTCGCACCATTCATCGTAGGCGGTCGTTCCCGCGGGCGGCGGGTCACTGAAGCGCTGAGACCTGGCGTGCGGGATCCCGATCGCCATCATGTTCGCCGGGGCGCGCGGCGGCGGCGCGTCGAACGCGGCGACAAGCTCCGCTTCGGCGCGCGCGTCGGCGAGCACGCAAGCGACATCGACGAGCGGCAAGCCGAGTGAAGACGCGATGTCGGCAGGGGACGTGCCGCGTTCGACCAGTTCAACGATAGCGCGCTTGGTTTTTTTGGTTAGTCTGGTCATTTGCTTCAGCCTCGCCCAATTTCTCTCTTGTCGCCGCCGCTGAGAATGTCGATGCCAGTTCCCGGATGCGCGGGGATCACGGCGCAGTCGCCATAGACGCGCACGCCGGGACCGCCGGTCTGGTCACCCGTGAATTGGGCATAGGCACCACGTTCCGCGCGACGCACACGATGCTCGTAGCTTTCCGATTGCGAGGCGCGTTTTGGTTTCGTCGCCGCGGTCGGCTTCGACGACGACGCGGTCGGTTTCGGCGGCGCGCTCGGCACGGCCGACTCGATCGCATCGACGGGAACGCCTTCGAGCTCGGCGACACGGGCGTCGGCAAGCACGTTCGCGACCTCGACGAGCGGCACGTCGAGTTGCTTCGAGACTTCGATCGGCGACATGCCTCGCGCGAGCTCGACGATCGCGCACTTCGTTTTCTTGTCCATTTAGCGTGGGTCTCCGAGGTAGTGGATCGCGTGCCCGAGCGCGTCGATCCGGTTTGGGCTTTTGCCGCCGGGAGCGAATGACACGAGCTCGTCTTCGAGCGCCGCATGCGTACCGACGTGATGGATCCGACCTTGCTCGTAGAGGACCGACAACGGCTCGGCCCGCGAGAGCTTGTCGCCGACCGCGTGCACTTCCTTCGTGAAGGGCTTCGAGTCGTTGCCCCAGTAGGCAAGGATCGACGACATGGCGTGACGGCCGAGATTGTTCGTCTCGACGACCAAGACGTTCGCGCGGTGCTTCCGCCAGAGCTCGGCGACCGTCGCGACCCATGCGATCGGGTCAGTGCGCTGAGTGCCGTCGGAGAGCACGTAGAAGTGTTTTCGATGGTCGCGCCCGACGACGACGATCCCGCAGTCGTCGGCGGTTCGGTGCCCGGACTTCGACGGGTCGATTCCGATCGCGATGTAGGAGAGCCCGGGCGGCGCCGGCACGCGCGAGGCGTCGATCAACGACTGCCGAAAGAGCGTTCCCGGCGTGTCGTCGAGGAGCTCGCCGCGCATCTCTTGATCGGCGAGTAGCGAGCCCGCGAGGCGCCGACGCATGCGATCGACGGCCGCGGCTGAGAGGTCGAGGTTCTCGTCGGTCGCGCCGCGACGCACGATCGTTTTCGGATCGACTAGCAACTGACGAAGCCAATCGGCGTTCGCCTTTGGCGTCGTCGTCAAGAGCAACTTCGGCGAGGGGCCCTCGCGAAGCGCGAGCAAGATGTTATCGATCAACTCGTCGGCACGGGTGACCTTGACCATCTCGTCGCACCATGCGAGGTCGTAGCCGCCGCCGCGCAGGTCGCGATCTTCGCCCGAGCAGAGATAAATGGTCGCGTCGTCGCCGTCGTCGAAGCTGACGCGGAGCTCCTTCTTTTCGTCGAGGAGCCGGACGCGCTTGCGCTCCCAAGGTGCGAGCACGTCGAGGAACCCAGAGCCGCCGCGCTTGCGACCACCGACCATGATCCGAAGCGTCTCTCGCTCGGTCGGTCCGAGCATGAGCACGGAGCGCGCGCGGCGCTCGAAGACTTCGGCGCGCACGTGCTCGGCGGCGAGCCGCGTTTTTCCGAAGCCGCGGCCCGCGCACACGATCGCGATCTCCCACGGGGTCGCCGGCAAGAGCTGCTTCGGTCGCGCCATGACCTCCCACGAGTAGGAGAGCCGATGCGCGTCGATCGCTGAGAGCGACGCGAGCCACGCGCGCCCCTCGGCGGTCTGGCAGAGTCGCGTGAATTTCGACGGACCGTCGAAGCGTGCCGAGACCTGCGCCGCCTGACGCATGCGCTCGGCGGCCGCGCGCCGGAGCTCCGGGTCAGTGGACACGAGCAAGCTCCTCGTCAATGCGCTCGAGTAGGCGGCGCTTCGCCGCGACGTTTGCCGGGTCGGTCTCGGGATCGGGCGGCGTCGGCGGCACCATGCGCGCGAGGCGCTCGGCCGTCGCGCCGAGCTCGTCTACCGCCCGGAGCCAGCGGGTCAGTGCGGGCCCGCCGGTCATCGCCTCGGCGCGAACGCGTTCGATGACCTGCCGCACGTCGAGGTAGCGACGCCTGAGCTCCTCGGCCATGCCCGCGGGGGTCAGGTCCGTGGCGCCGGTCGGCTCTTCCCCGGGGCTCGTAGGCGGGCGGCGCGCGCGGGCCCGGTACCTCTGCAAGGTCGGGATCGAGACCTCGAAGCCCTCCCCCGCGAGTGCCGTCCGGAGGGCCGAGAGCGATACGCCTTCACTGGAAAGGCGGTCGATTGCCGCCTGAATCTGAGGGGTGATGATCGTCGGCCGGGCCATTTCGATATGCCCTAGCTCGGTTTCAATACGAGGCAAGCAAAGTACGTGCCACATGTATCAATGTGCTGTAATCGCTAGACTAAAGCTCGTTCGGACGCCTCGCGCCACCAGCCTCGCAGGCCCGGAATTCCAGTGCTGGACGGCGTCTTTTTTCCGCTCGAACCGCACGCGCGAGGCGTCATCGCGGTCGGTCGTGCGCCGTCACTGAAAAGAGGGCGAGCGTCGAGCTACGAGCGCCAATTTATGGGTTTTGAGCGACTCTCTCTCGGCAACTCGCCCTCATTTGGAAGGCCGGGGGGAGGGGTAAATACCCCCTGAACGGATCCGCCTAAATTGTAACCAGCGATGCGCGAGCGTCGGACCCGCGCGGTTGCGTCCGGCGCAAGGGCCGCGACGCGCGGGCTGCGACGGACAGACCCCAACGACGACCAGGCACGACGCGCACGACGAGAACCAAATCGGCTTGGTCTGTGTGTCGTTGACTGACTTCGGCAACCGCTCCCGCCGCCCTCCCCTCAAGAGGGAGAGGGCGGGAGGCATGCGAATCGCACGAACCATCTATAATTTCCCTGTAGAAGTGCGTCTCAATCGACGCTGTTTCTCGACATGCGCGGGAGTCGAGACGCACTTCTACAGCCGCCAGTAGCTGTAGAAGTGCGTCTCAATCGACATGGTTTCTCGACATGCGCGGGAGTCGAGACGCACTTCTACAGGGAAATTATGGGGCGGTTCGTGACTGCGCCCCGCGGGGCGCGCCGCACATGCCACGCGCCTCCCTTGCAGAGGGCGGCCCGCTTGCAAGCCATGGCGCAGACCGCCCGACTACTGAACGCACGTTATCGAACGGCGCGCGCCGCGACGGCTCCGGCTGCGACGCGCACTCGGTTCGCATCCTTGCGCGGACATGGTGTCCGTGCTCGGGCGGATCTTGGAGGACTTGTGACCATGACCATGATCGACCGACAACACGTGAAGCAAATCGCATCGCGCGTGCTGTGTGACGACCGCACGGCCCGCGCGTTCCTGGAAGGCCGGTACGTCCAGCCGCTCACAGAGCGCGCCTGCCGCGTCGCCTGCGCCGAGCTCGGGATCCCGGCGCCTGCCTTCACGCCGCCGCGCAACCGAGCCGCGCGCCTCGCCGCCGCAAGCTAACGCCCAAATGACGAACACCGCGACCTTTGGCGAGGCGCGGTGTTCTTGGCCCGAAGGAAACCAACCGTGTCCAAACTAACTAGCACTGAAACCCCGCAAGGCAAGTCCACCACTTCAGGCAACGCGCGCGCCGCCGAGACCATCATGCGCTGGCGCGCGTTGCCTGAAGTGGTCGCCTATTGTGACTACAAGGCCCCGACCGCAACGACGTGGGAAGCGTTCCGCGAAGACGCGCTAAACGGAGGCCTGACTTGGGCGGTTCAAAACCGGCAGGCCCGTTGGCACTTCGCAGCGTGGCACCCTGAACACGTGCTCGGACCTAGCGCCGACGCCTTTGCGGAAGACGACCTTGCGATCATCCGTCAGGCGCATTCCGACGAGGGCGCGATGATCGATCCGACCGAGTCACTCTGGCTCGTGGTCGAAGACACACAAGCGACGAGCCCGGCGGACTTGCCCGCCGCGTTCGACGACGCCAAGGGCGAACGCAACCCGGCCTACACGGCGGCCGCCACGGCATGGGCGACGGACTATCGCGCGCGCCTGCCCGAAGACTTGCGGCACCTCGGCATGGTCGTCTTGCCGGAGCCGGGCGAGCGCCCGATCATCGGCCTTTGGCTCGGCGTGGCGCGCCCCGCTGAGGTACTCCGAAAATGGATCGGCCGCGTCGGCGGCGGGACCGACGAAACCCCCGGGCGGTTTCAGGTACGCGGGAGCGTCGATGCCCGCGTCGCCGACTTCGTCGCGGTCGAGCCGGTGCGCGCGCCACGCGTGACGCTCGACAATCTCCGGACGCCGCTGCAACCGAGCGGCGGCGTCACGCCGACCGGCATCGCGCCGCTTGACGCGTTGATCCGTCTTGGCGGCACGGCGCACGGCGGGTTGAATGTGTTCGTCGCGCAAGACAAGAACTGCAAGACCCTCACCATGTTGCAGGTCGCCGAGCACCGAACGAACCACGGGCGTCGAGGCGTCTGGATCGCGCGGGACGAAAACGCTGCGAGCATCCAAAAGCGACGCTGGCAATATCGGGGCGACACAGAAGCCGACGCCGAGGCGCGCGTCGCTCGCGGCGACATCGTCAATGACGCGCTCGTAGTCACTTCAGCAGAGCTCGACGAGGTGCTCTCGATGGTCACTGACCTGGCGCGCTCCGGACCCGTTGACGTGTACCTAGATAGCTTGAACGGCGACGCGACGAGTCAGCACGAAATCGACGAGCTCGTGCGGCGGCTCAAAGCCACGGGTGCGGATGTTTTCGTGACGGCCGAAGGCACGGCCAGCCGCGCCGGACCGATGCGTGTCAAAGGCTCGACGGGCGTCGCGTTCAAAGCCGACCTGACGGTCGCGCTTCGTTACGTGAAGGGCGACGGCGGGTCAGAGACCTTGACCATGCGCGTCGCGCGCAGCCGGATCGCCAACGACGGCGAGGTCGTCGTGAAGGTCAACACAGCGGGGCAACGGTTCGCGGTCGCGTCGCTCGAGGCGCAGGGTACCGAAGGCGCCGCCGACGTGAGAGCCGCGATCGTCGCCGCCGTCAAAGCGCACGGCCCACTAAGCGCGCGGGGGATCGAGCGCTGGGTGCGGGGCGCGAGTGCTGCGATCCGGAGCGCGCGCGATGCGCTGGTCGCCGACGGGGTGCTCATCCGCAAGGGCGGAAAGTACGGGGCGGCGAAGTGAGGGAAGGTACTACCGCGCGTAGCCGTACGATCGCCGACGGGGTGCGTCTTGCCCCCGACGCACGAAAGGCAACGAACGATGGATCCGAAGATCAATTGGAAGCGGCTGCGTACGGCGGCAGCCGAGCTCGTGAAAGCGGCAACGGACGAAGACACGGAATCGGCCCGCGCGGCCGTGAAAGCGATCAACGGTTTGGTTACGCCGCCGAAGCCGATGACGGCCGAAGACTCGAAGGCGCTTGCGGAGATGAATCGCCAGCTCAGGACAACGGGGCGCGATCGAAGAGTGCTGTGAGGCGACGTACCAAGCGAGTCCGGGCGCCGCTCATATTCGCCCGGGCTCGCTGGTCGTCTGGTGTTAGACTCAACTGCCGATGACGACTCGCCCCCTTTGGCTCCGTGACGTTGTGCCTGCGACGCGCCCGAAACGCGCGGCACAGCCGAAGGGATTCCTGAAGGTCGTAGCCGCGCGCATCGCGAAGGACCAGCGCAAGAGGAACGCGACGAAGCGCGCCGAGCGCGGCGCCGCGACGGTCGATCGTGCGAAGGATTTTCTGTCCCTCGCGCAGGCCGGCGCATTGCTCGGCGTGTCGCCCGAAACCGTTCGGTTCTGGATCTGGAAAGGCAAGCTCAAGGCGACGAAGCCCGGGCGCCTCGTGCTCGTGCGTCGCAAGGATCTCGACGCGATGGTTGACGACGCGACGATCGGCGCGCCCGTGCCGAAGCGGGGCCGACGTGCCGCGCGCTAGCCGCATGGGCGTCAAAGGCCTTCGGCGTGATGCCGACGGTCGCTACCGAATCGACCTCAAGTACACCGACCCGGGCGGCACGCCGCGCCGGTACCAGGAAACGTTGCCCGAGGGCACGTCGGGCGGCGTCGCGCGAGCACGCACGCAAGACGTGAACGCCCGCGCGCTCGCCGGCACGTTGCGCACGACCGACGACGAAGCGCCGCTGATGTTGCGGCAGGCGTTTGATCGGTACCTCGAATGGGTCAAGACGAACCGCCCGAAAGCGCACGGGCAACGCACGTCGATCTTCAAGCTCTGGATCGACACGGTCGGCAACATGCCCGTCGCCGACTTCGACGCGAGCGTGCTCGAGTCTTACAAGGCGAAGCGGGCGGGCGCCGCGCCCGCAACGATCAACAAGGCGATCCGCACCGTGAAGCACATGGCAGGCTTGTCGGCGCGCAACGTCGTCGCTTGCGGCATCGACCGCCCGCGCGCCGCCGAGCTCCGCGACGTGCCCATGCTGCGCGAGCCCCCCGGGCGCCAACGGCCGATCAAGCCCGCCGAGCTAGGCAAGCTCCTCGCCGCGTTCAAACGCGTTGACGCCCGCTTCGCGCGTCGGGTCATGCAAGCGACACTCCTCACCGGGTGCCGGCTCGGCGAGATTCTCGACCTACGCCGCGACGAAGTGCGGGGCGGCGTGCTCGACCTCAGCCGGACGAAGCAGAACCGGAACCATCAAATCCCGATCTCCCCTCCCCTGGCGGCGCTCATCAAGGAAGCGCTCGCCGACAAGCCCCGCAAGACCGGGGTGGACGTGGTCTTCACGTCGAGCCGGGGTGTCCCCTACACGGTGGACGGGTACTCGAAGCAGTGGGCCAAGGTGGCCGAGCGGGCGAAGTGCCCAGACATCACGTTCCACGACCTACGCCGCCATGTGGGGACCGTGCTAATCAACGGCGGCGAGCGGCTCGAAGTGGTCTCGAAGCTGCTCGGCCATTCGACCGTCGCGGTCACCCAGCGCTCCTACGCCCATTTAGCGACGGAGGCGACCAGAGCCTCGGTCTCTTTGCTCGCTCGGGTTTCCTTGTCTATTCCTTCGCCGAAGCCAGTGAAGCGACGGAAGCCGCGCAAAACCAGCCGTTCCGACGACGGGGCTACGCCTTCCTAAAGCCAAGGTCGTACGTTCGAATCGTATCGGGGGCGCTACTCGCCAAGGCCGCGAAGAGAAACGAAAACGCCAGTCGTTCCCGTTGCTTCGCTTGGTGCGGTACAGCGAACGGGAGCCCTCCGAACGCGACGAAGCAAGACGCCGAAGGACAGCGCGCGACGTGGGGCGTGGCAATAGCGTGGAAACGGCGACCCCCTGGGACCGGACACTCCGGACCGAGCCTAAGGCCTAGGGGCGCTCATCGGGTCGGAATTCAAGAAGGAAGCGTTCAGGGGGGCGTCGCTGCCCCTCCCCTCCGCCCGCGTCATTGGAGGGGCCACGACGCCGAACGGGACCGCGGTGCTCCATCTGGAGTATCGTTCGAGGTCTGGTTCTGGGGACGACCCGAAATGACGCTGGTTCTCGTACACCTCTCTGACATTCACTTTCAGAAGCGCCGACTCGACGGTGGGTACGATGTCGACCGAGACGTCCGAAACGAGCTTGAGCTTGACCTAGGGGTTATGCGCTCCGAGCTAGGCCCCGCTACAGGGGTCGTGGTCACGGGAGACGTCGCGTTCGCTGCTGACCCAAAAGAATACGAGGCCGCCGCGACATGGCTAACCACAATCTGTGAGATCCTCGGTTGCCCTGACGAAGCGGTTTGGACGGTACCGGGAAACCACGACGTCGACCGGTCGGTGATTGATCGCAGCGAGACTGTGCAGGCTCTGCACCAACGACTTCGCGACGACGTTGGACGGCTCGAACGCATCCAGCGCGATGCGATCGGAGGGAAAGCCATCTTTGAGCCCCTGGCCCCGTACAATGACTTCGCCGAGAAATACGAGTCCGACTTCGGGCCGGACCGCCTCGCTTGGCACAAGAACCTGCCGCTGAACGATGGGTCTTGCCTGCGGTTGTGTGGATTAAACTCGGCCCTAGCATCCTCCCGGCGAGACGACACGAATCCGAGGGAACTGGTGGTGGGTGACGTTTCTCACGCGCTTCAGCGGGCGCCCGGGGTCACGTACATGTCGCTCTGCCACCACCCTCCAGACTGGCTGATTGATCACGGTCAAGTTGAGGATTTGCTCAACGCTCGAGTGACTCTTCAGCTTTTCGGCCACAAACACACCCAACGGCTCCAACGAATCAATGACGCGTTACGGATAACCGCCGGCGCGGTACATCCGGACCGAGCTGAGAAGCGATGGGAGCCTCGCTACAATGTGATTTGCTGCACCGCGCGTACGGAAGGGTCCGAACGGTTTCTGGACACTCTGGTTAACGCACGTGTTTGGAACGAGGCGAAGAGGCGCTTCTGCGCGGACACCACCGAGTCCTTGGCGGGCCGCATAGTCGCATTGCCGCTCGAGCGCTGGGTGCCACCGTCACCAGCGGCAGCATCACTAGCGCGTGCCGGCTCAGCCTCCACCCCGTCACCCGGCTCCCCAGTGAGCGGTGACCCCCCCTCGCAGCCGAAAGTGCCTGCCATGGACCCAGATCGAAGGCTCACATACCGGTTTCTGACCCTGCCCTTCCACGTTCGGGTGGACCTTGCGAGCACACTCGGTCTCCTGCAGGACGACGATAAGGGGGTGCCGGATAGGATGCTTTTTCAGCGACTCTTCAGGCGCGCCGCCGAGCGCAACCAGCTTGCTCGGCTCTGGGAAGAGGTCGAGCGTCGGCATGGCGCCCCCACAGACGAGCCAAATCCGTACGTGTAAGGTCTACGAGAACTGTCATGCACAAATCTTTCGCGGACTGGTATCAGCTTGCAGCAACCGTCAAGCCGACAGGCGAAATGCTTACGAAGCGATGGCTCGCTGTCGAGGCAATGGCGAAATGGGAGAAGAGAGGGCAGCTGCAGGATCTAGTTCGGCTGGTCCGTGGAACGTGCCCGTCGGACGCTCCGATCCGCGGGACCATTGCGGACGCAGTACGGGCGTCGGACAACACCTTCTCTACCCGCGATAACGAAGGCGAGCTTCGCGTCCTGGCCGGGGCGACAATCGTCGCTGTCCTCGACGCACCAAGTGAGCGGGCCGACTTGGTTGGATTGGCACTCGTTGCATCCACTTTTCAGAAGACACAGGGCGACGCGATTGTTCATGAATTTTCGGCCTATGCCCAACAATACCTCTCGAGCGAAGCCGTGCGCGTCCGCTCACCGGGTTCGGGCGAGGTCGTTCCAGATCCGGTCGATCTGAAGGAACCGCTGGACGTATTCCGCGCAGCGATGCCCAATAGCCCAGACCACAAGCAGACAGCAGAGCCGATCGCGGCGTTGGCTAGCGCTGTCGCCACAACGCTCGGCACAGCGCTTCGGCATCATGCGACACAGGTAAGCAGCGAGCTCGATGCCCTCCGCGAGGAGTCAAACATGTTCTGGTGGGTGTTCTCTGGATTTAGCCGCGACCTAGAGCAACCATTCAGCACCATCGGACTCCCCGCGACGTGCTTGATCGCGGCGAAGGAACTCGCTGACCTTACGCGCCTATTTCCAGGCCCTCGGTCGGCCTCGGCTCTTCTTGATCGGGTGTTGCGCGACGTTGCCACCGATACCAAACGGCGGAAGTCGGGCACTGGAGCCAACACGATTCAAATTAGCGACGCGGTGAACGAGGCCCCTCGTGAATGGCGCGCGAAGTGGCTTGCTGCCTATGCCCCCGCGACCGCACGCGAACTCACCCCCTTGTTAACCGCCGTGGAAAAGTCGCTAGAGACGGACAATGCGAAGGATTGGATCTCGCTGTTCACCAAGGCAACGACGATTCCGGACGCGTCCCACCTCCCAGGACTAATTGCAACGCAAGCATACCTAGAAAGCATCCTCGCCGACGTCGTAGCATCAAATAAGGCCTAGAAATGGGCGATTCATGTAGGCAGTCCGGGTGTCCGATCGCACAAACGGGAAAGTGCCTGGAGAACTTCCTCCCCCCCTCAAGCTGCCCCCACTTCAAGGCCGAGAATTCCAGCCCACACGCGTCTGCAGAGGTCGGCTCACTGGTTCCGGCGCAGGGCAGACCAGCGCGCCGCGAAGATGACGTCGACCTACCCGCGGGAACCGCTTTCGACCCCATCTCAGTGTACGAGGTCGCCCGAGGAGGGCTCGCTCGTGTCGTAATTCTCGCCGGCGAGCAGCGAAGCGGGAAGACGACTCTTGTTGCGAGCCTCTACGAGCTGTTCCAGGAGGGCCCGGTGGGGCGGTTCGCGTTCGCCGG
>Ga0315912_10003783_pt1 | contig 14802 bp, 14 predicted proteins | sample VfabasoilMG_FD_204469 | JGI IMG/M metagenome (GOLD analysis project Ga0315912, IMG submission 204469) | Garden soil microbial communities collected in Santa Monica, California, United States - V. faba soil | ecosystem: Environmental > Terrestrial > Soil > Garden | place: USA: California... | reverse complement strand
TTGCGCGGGGCTCGGCCGACCGCGATCGCAGCGACCTCGAGCAGGGGCGTGCCTTCGCGGGTCAGCGCCGTCCAGGCTTTCGGGTCGCAGGCAAAGCGCGCGGGGTGCTTGTGGAAGCCGTAGCCGAACGCTCGATCCGCGGCGATCGCGACCGCACCGTCGCTCAGCATTTCCAGCACGAACAGGAACGGCCCCTGTGCTCCGCTCATGACGCCGGGAATACCCAGCATGACCTCTCGGTAGTCGCCGAGCGAGCGCGTCAGCAGCTCACTCATGGCCTGCGCGTTCGGCTCCAACAGCTGGCCTCCCTCCCGCCCGAGGCCGAGCCCGCGGCTGGCCCCCGCCCGGGCGCCGCGGCCGAGGCCGTCCACGCCACCGCGCAAGCTGCCGAGCGGCCCCCCCGACAATCCGAGCGCCGCACCCGTCGTCGCTCCCGCGAGCGCGCTCATGCCCGCGGCCCAGGTGCCGAGCGCACCACCGAGCACGGCCCCCGATGCCTGCGCGACGCTTCGCCACCAGGCGTCCTGGCCCAGCGAGCCGAGCTCGACCTTGCCGTGCTCGACGTGGAACAGGTCGACGCACACCGGATGGCGCCCCTTCGGCACTCCTTCGAGCTCCCCGAGCTCGAGCGCCGGGTGACGCGAGAGCGTCTCCAGCACCCGCTCGCGCGGCAGCATCACGACCAAAGCGAACCCCGTGAGCGTGCCGCCGCTCAGCCAGGTGGGGCTCACGCACGCTCCAGAATCCAATGCGGCAGCGCTTCGATGAAATCCCGATCGCGCGAGCGCGGCGCCTCCCGGAAGGCGATGCCGAACTCGAACGCTGCCGCCCCGGCCAGCTGATTCGCTGCGTTCTTGGCGTGCTCGATCGAGCCGTGCCTTCGCATCAAGCCTTGCACCCACGCAACCTCGTCGTCGCCGCGGCGCCGGCGTGGCAGGGCGAGGAGCGCGTGGAGCTCGCTGCGAACCGCGGGCGGGGCGCTGTGCAGGAGGTGAATCAGCATCAGCGTGCGTTTGCCTTCGCGGATGTCCCCGCCGAGCTCCTTGCCGTACCGCCCGTGGTCGCCTGCCAGGTTGAGCACGTCATCCTGGATCTGGAATGCCGCTCCCAGCAGGAAGCCGAAACGGACGAACCCTTCGTGGGAGATGTCACGCCGGTGGCCGATCATCGCGCCGACCCGGCACGGGTAGATGGTCGTGTACCAGCAGGTCTTCTTGAGGACCATTCGAAAGTAGTCCTCCGAAGTCACCTGGACGTCGTTCTTGTGGCGCCATGCGAGCTCGAGCGCTTGGCCCTCGACGGACTCTTGCGCCATCCGGTGTGCCTCACGGAAGACACCGTGTGCGACGCGAGGCCCGAGGGTTGCGTGGTTGTCGATGAGCGGACCGAGGCTCAGCACCGCGAGGCCGTCGCCAACGTTGAGCGCGGTCGGGACGCCGTGCAGCACGTGGAGTGCCGGCAACCTTCGGCGCTCCTCGCTGTCGTCCTCGATGTCGTCGTGGACGAGGAATGCGTTGTGCAGCAGCTCGAGCGACACGGCCGACTTGACGGCGTCGTTCAGCGGCGCACCGAACGCGCGAGCCGCTGCGATGCAGAGGCTTGCGCGCAAGGAACGCCCCCCGCGCGACGGGTAGTCCGCGAGCAGCGGCCCGAGGTGCTCGGCGTTGCGTGCGCGATCGAGGTACTGCTCGATCCCACGCGAGGCGATTTCCCCATACTCGTCGAGCACGGCGCGGACGAGGGCCGCCTCGCGAGTGGGCATCATTCCTCGAGGAGCTCGAGCGTGAGCGAACCGCACGGGCGGCGCTCCGGACCCGCGAGTAGGACGCCGTGGTAACGACCCGGCGGCTGCGCCTCGGGGACACGCAGCACGACGCGCACCGCCGACGCCTTGCCGAGTGACTGAACCTCCACGCCCGTGAGCGGCGGCGTCTTCGCGTCCGTCGCATGCAGAATCGACAGGCTCACGGGCGAATCGTGCTGGCCCGGAAAGACGTCCACCGTCACCTGTGCAAGCCGCACCGACTGGAGCGCGATCTCGACGTGCAGGCTGCTCGCCGCGCCGTTCTTGCGGGGAACGCTCGAGGCTTGGCGCTTGCCAGCGTCGAACGCGCCCGGCGCGGTGGGGGCGTCTCTCTGCCCCTCTGCCGGGCTCAAGGTTTGCAGCATGTCGAACCATGCCGAGCTCAGGTCCGCGGCGCCGCGCAAGAAGCGCTCGGTGAGTAGCGACGGCTCGCCCGCCCCGGCGAGGTTCCCGAGCGGAGTCCAGAGGTTCTCGGCCGCGCGGCGTCCCTGGCGAAGGTAGTCGTCGATCACCCGGTAGGCGTCGGCGACGGGCGCCTGCGCCGACGACTTCGCGCGCTTGCCCTTGCTGACTTCCTCGGCGGAGGGCTTCTCTTCGCCGAACAGGGTGCCGAAATCTCTGACGGGGCGCACGCGTTCCGGGGGGGGTTTTTTGGGTCGAGATCGTTTCTTCATGGCGCGTCAGGAGCCTGCCTCGGGTTCAAGGGTGATCGAAGCCGACGATGTCTGCGAGCGAAGGGAACTGGGCGAGCGCGTGGGCGGCGAGCCGTCCCGACATGACGGCTGCCTCGACGCAACCCATGTTCAAGCCACAATCCGTCCAATCGCCGGCTACGGCCAGGTTGTCGTAGCTCGGGTCGAGGGGAGAGATGCGATACTTCGCCGTGCCGGGCAACGCCTGCGAGTAGCGATCGCTCGCCCGAACATTGGCGGTCCAATACTGGCTCGCGAAGCAGGTTTCGTCTTCGCGTCCGGCGCCGGTGCGCGCCGCAGGGTCCATCAGCGCCGACCAGCGGAAGAGTCCGGCGCCGTCCGTCGCCTTCGGCCAGAGGTGAACGATCTCCCGGTTGAGGAAGTCGACCGCGTTCGAGCGAACGATCTCGTGCTGGGCCGCGACGAAAGCAGGGGTCCCTCGCTCGTATCCGGAAGGGACGTCGCGCAGCGCGTTGCAAAAATAGGCGATGGCTCCGGGTCGCTCCCGCCAGCCTTCCAGCCCGCCCAGGTGCGTCATATCCGCCCAGGTGTCGAATGGCTCCACGAAGCCACTCAGGTTCGTCGCGCCGTCCGTCCAGCCGAGATCGCGCATGCTCGGCTTGAGCCACAGCTGAAACGCCTGCGTCGGCACCGAGCCCAGGTTTCGAACCATGTCTCGCCAGCGCTCGTCGGCTTCCATGAGCTCGCGGCTCACGTAGGGCAGGGTTCCGAGCCCGACGGCGAGCACCGCCAGGTCGAAATCCCTGCCGACACGGAGCTGCCGCGTCCCCGCGGAGTGCGGATCGCCTTGGGATTCGGGGTCCCAAGCGGCGCCCGCCGGGACGCTGCCGGTTTCGAGCTGAGACCGATCGGGCTTCGACGGCCAGCAGGGCAGTCCGGCATGAAGCTCCAGAGGCTGGTACTCCTTGCCCCTCAGCACGCGTGCCTGGATGTCGAAATCGATCGCTCGCACGTGGTGCCGGCCTCCCGCGTCGGGACGCCCCAGTCCGAGGTTCTGCAGACGGTGGAAAAACTCGAAGCGGACCCCACGACGCTTCAAGACCTCGTAGAGCGGGGCGAACACGATGTCGCCCATCCCCGCCTGCATTTTCCAGAAGAACGCGCCGCGGTACGTGAAGAACGCACGGAAGGCCCCGCGCAACGCGCAGCCCGCCGACATGCGCGGTCGATCCGCGTCTCCCCCCTCGTACGCGAACGCGAGATCGTAGAGCGCGCGGATGAAGGCGCTGTTCACGGCTCGGTCAGACGCGCCATTCAGCTTCAGCCACTCGCGGGAATCGTACGCGTCTATCGCGTCGAAGCCGCGTGGGTCGGTCGCGAGACGAAACGTCAGCGACCCGCGGATCACCGCGAGCACGATATCGGCGATCTCCCACAGTCGGCGAAGCTCGTCGTCCTCCTCGATCAGTCGCTCGAGCTCCGAGCGAGCGGCTCGGTCGATGCCCTCGACCAGGCCCAAAGCCAGGGCCTGCGGTAGCTCCGGCAGGGCGCCGAGCACCGGTCCGAGCAGGCGCAATCCTTCGATGGCGCCCGTGAGCCCCGCCAGCATGCCGTACCGCACCAAGCGTGCGACGGCTTCCGCGAGCCGGTCTGGCTTCGCGTCGTCGAGCGGTAGCTCCGTGCGGTATGGCTCCGCTGCGGCCGGTACTCCCGTCCGCTCTCGGATGGCGACGAACAGCGTCTGGACGAGCGCGGCAGCCCGGGACAGGTAGTCGGAGACACTGAAGCGGCGAGCACTCGGATCCCCCGGGAGCCCGACCCCCGCGGGGAAGTGCACCTTCCAAGGCAGCCAACGGCCGCTAGGAGACCAGTCGGCCGCGACGTTGAAGCTGTCAGGCTTGAACGCGTCGGAGAACGTCGCGATCGGACAGGTGCCGCGATCGCGACCGAGCTCGGCGTAGCACTCGCGCATCAAGCGAAAAGCATTTTCGTAGTACCCCATCCACAGGTGGAGGCCGTGCTCCTCGATCCTCCCGGCAGGTCCTCGTCCCGACGCCCCCTTGCCGCCGAGCCGAAAGCCCATCTGGTACACCGTCACGGTGTGGGCGCCCTCGAGCTCGGGGCGTGTCAGCTCGAAGGCGGTCGTCAGGCCCGCGCAGCCCCCTCCCACGATGGCGACGCGGACCGGCTGTTTGCCCATGGGGACCACATGCTATCCCCGAGCTCAACGCCGAAGCCATATGAGGATTTCCGGAAGGAATGCGTCTTGCCCGACGAGGCCGACCGTTCGGCAGATGGCTGCCGGGCCGGAAGCTAGTACCATCATGAGTCTTCGCCTGAGGAATATTTCATGGAGCCATCCGACAAGCCGCATGGCGCGCGTTCGGCGGCGAGCGCTGAATCGCGGCGCTTCGCCCGTCTGGGAGAGGTGAATCGCGGTGGGATTGGCCGCATCGAGGCGGCGCACGATCCCGTGCTCGGTCGCCAGATCGCGATCAAAGTCCTGCGTCCGGAGTTCCTCTCGGACACCCGCGTTCTTCGCCACTTCGTCGACGAGGCCCAGATCACGGGGCAGCTCGAGCACCCCAACGTCGTCCCGGTCTACGACTTCGGCGAAGAGCACGGCGAGCCCTTCATCGCGATGAAGCTCATCCGGGGCACTAGCCTGTTCGACTTGCTCGCCACCCGAGCCGGGGCGACGCACGGTCAGGACCCGCTGCGCGAGCTCGTGCAGGTGCTGCTGAAGATTTGCGACGCCGTTGCCTTCGCGCATAGCCGTGGGGTCGTGCACGGCGATCTGAAGCTCAACAACGTGATGGTCGGCGACTACGGTCAGGTTTACCTGATGGATTGGGGCTGCGCGACGCTCCGCAGCCCGGCGGGGGAGGCACGGGCGGCGGTGTATCCGGAGGAGAGCGGCGAGCACCCGGCGCAAGTGCGAGTCTTGCCGGGCGCGCCCCTGGAGTCACAAGAGGTGCACGGCACCCTGGAGTACATGGCGCCCGAGCAGCTTCAGGGACGCTTCGAGGCCGTCGACGAGCGAACCGACGTGTTCGGGCTGGGCGGTATGCTCTACGAGATATTGACCGGCGCGCCCCCCAACGATCGCCGTCGGCTCACGGGTCCCGGTATCACGCGGCAGGCGCTCGCGGTGCCGACGCAGAGCGATCTATGGGCGCAGCTGCCGCCGGAGCTGTGCCGCGTGGCGGTGAAGGCGCTCTCGCCAGCTCCCGCCGAGCGTCACCAGTCGGTCAGCGAGTTCCGGGCGGACCTGCAGCAGTTTCTGGACGGCGGTGGTTGGTTCGAGACGCGAGTCTTCCCGGCTGGCTCGAACATCGTTACCGAGGGCGAGGCGGGCGATGCGGCGTACATCATCGCCTCGGGCCTGTGTGAGGTGTGGAAGAACGTGCAGGGGCAGCGCACGGTGCTGCGGCGGCTGCGGGTAGGTGACGTATTCGGCGAAACGGCCGTGCTGACGAGTGGAGCACGCACGGCGACGGTGACCGCGCTCGAAGAGGTCACGGTGAAGGTCATCACCGCCGATTCGCTCAACCTGGAGCTGGATCGCAACCGCTGGCTGGCGGCCTTCGTCCGGTCGATGGCCGCGCTGTTCCGCGAGGTCGACGAACGCGCCTCGGGTCCCCCGACGATTGGCTAGACTAGATGCGGAACAGCTCGCCGAGGTCCAGGACCTTCTTGGCGACGCCGACCGCTTGCTCGAGCGACTGCCCGAGCGTCACGAGGTCGCTGTAGGCCTGATACGGGTCCGCGCCGGCCGTCGACTCCTCGCGCTGGGCGAGGGCGAGCTTGGCCTGGCCCAGGATGTCTTCCGTGGTTTGCAGCCGATCCATCTTGATGCCGGCCGCCGCGCGCACGTTCGTGATCTGCTTGCGCGACGTTTCGAGATTCGAGAGGGTGGCCTGGACCCCGCTCTGGCTGTTGGCATTCAGCGCCGTGACCAGCGCGTCGAGGTCGGCGAACACGTCGCGGCCGCCCGCGGCGGTGAAGGCGTCGGCGCCGCTCACGCCCACCGACGTCGGGGAGGCACCGCCCACGTCGACCACGTGATCGTGGCCGTCGCCCGAGAAGGCGCCGTTCGCTGCGAAAGGTTGCGTGGCCGTCTTGCTGCCGCCGAAAAGGTAGCCCGTGGCGCCCTGCGTGTTCGCGAGGCCGACCAGCTGCTCCTTCAAACCCTGAACCTGGCTCGCCAGCGTGGCGCGCGTGGCGGCGTCGAGCGAGCCGTTCGCCCCTTGCATCGCGATGTCGTGCGCTTGCTGGAAGAGGTCGCCGGCCTGGGCGAGGACGCCCTCGGCGAGCTCCAGGTCGCCGCGCGCCAGGGTCGCCGCCTTGAGGTGGATGTCCGCCTGGGCCGACGAGGCGCGAATGCGCGAGAGCTCGGCCGCCGCGGCGGGGTCGTCGGAGGGCTTGTTGACTTGCCGGCCCGTGAGGGCGCGCGCCTGCGCGTCCGCCTGGCGAGTCCGGAGGTCCTGGATCGTGCGCAGCACGTTCGCCTGGCGGGTGGTGTCGGCGATTCTCATCGTCCAAGCCTCGCGAGCAGCTCCTCGAGCAGCTGGTCGATGGTGGTGATCACCTTGGTGGAAGCCTCGTATGCGCGCTGGTACTTGCTGAGCGCGATCATCTCTTCGTCGAGCGAGACGCCGCTCGCCGCTTCGCGCATGGCCGTCATCTGAGTGGCCACCGATTCGCGCAAGGTCACGTCGTCGGCCGCGCTCGCCTTGCGCGCGCCCACGTCGCCCACGAGGTCGCCATACGCCTGCGCCGCGCTGCGGGTCCCGACGGCGGGCTGCAGCGCGAGGCGCGAGAGCAGCACGGCATTGTCCGAGCCGCCCGGAGTCGTGGCGGCGCTGCTGGCGGCAGCGATCGCGCTGGGGTTGCCCGCGACGTCGGAGCTCACGGCCATCGCGCGCGCGGCACCCTGCGAGGTGGCGGTGACCGCGAACAGATTGCGCCCGCCCACACCGTCGAGGCCGAAGCCCGCGGCGTGCTGGGCATTCACCGTGGTCTGGATGCCGTAGGCGAGGTTATCGAGCTGGGTCGCCACCTGGGCGAGGTCCACGTCGCGGGCTTCCTTGATGCCGGCGAGCGTGCCGCCGGTGAGGTAGCGGGTGACGTCGGTCGGGGCGCCGCCCACCGTCTGCGAGGTGAAGCGCAAGTCGCCGCTCGTAGACAGATCGACGGCCAGGGTGCGCGCGCTCACGTCGTCGACCAGCGTGGCGCCCGACGCCTGCACCATGATCGCACCATTGCCCTGCGTGAGCACTGTCGTGTCCACGAGGGGAGCCAGGTCGAGCAGCACCTTGGCGCGCTGGTCCTCGAGGTTCGAGGTGTCCTGGCCCTGCGCGCGTGCGGCGACGATCTGCTGGTTGAGCTCGGCAATCTGCTGGGCGCGCCGGTTCACCTCGGCGGTCGTCTGCTGGGCCTTGGTGAGGAGCTCCGCGCGCGCCAGGGCGATGCCGTCGGCGCTGTCGCGCACGCGGCTGCTCAGCGCGTCGGCGCGGGAGAGCACGTTGGCGCGCGCCGTCGGATCCGAGGGATTCGACGCCAGTGCCGAAAACGAACCGTAAAACGCCGACAAGGCGTCCGAAAGCCCGCTGCCGCTCGCGTCGTCGAACATGGCCTCCAGGCCGGCGAGCTGGGAATCACGCTCGGATGCCGCCGACGAGAGGCCGATGGCCTGGTACTGGCGGCGCTCGAGCACCGTGTCGGTGACGCGGCGCAGGCCCGCGACGTTCACGCCGTTCAGCCCTTGCCCCCGCGTCTCGAGCTCGACGGTGCGCCGGGCGTAGCCAGGCGTGTTCACGTTCGTGATGTTCTGCCCGGTCGAGCTCAGGCCGTACGACGCGGCGTTGAGCCCGTCGAGCGCGGTGGAGAGGATTTGGGTCAGGCCCATGGCTAGCCTCGCACGTCCAATCTGAGCCCACCGAGGACGGGGCTCGAGGGTCGTCCGGACGCGGTGCCGAGCACCTGCCGCACGCTGTCGCGGGCGTGGGCGAGCAGCATCTGATTGCGGAGCGCGTGCTTACGGACGCGCTCGGCGGCTTCGCGCTGCGCAGGCTCGAGCTTCATGCCGGAGCTGGCGAGCGCGGCGAGGATCCGGTCCTTGGCCTCCGCGGCTCGCTCGATCGCCTCGCGGTCGAGCCGCTTGAGCGCGGCCGACTCCTCCACGAGCACCTCTTCGAGGTGCGCGAGCAGGGGTGGAAGCGCCTCCCCATCCTGTGGACGGCGAGAAGGCGCCGTTTCCATTTATCCGCACCTCTCGAGCATGCGCTCGGCGATCTTGGCGTGGTCGAGCTTGAGCTCGCCCGCGTGGATCTTCGCCTTCAGGTCGTTCACCTTGGCGCTGTCGATGGCCGCGTCGCCGTCCGTGGCGAGCCCGCGAGCTTTGGCCGAGATCTTCACCTCGGCGTTTTCGCTACCGCCTGGGGTGGGGGCGACCGGGGCCGGCCCCTCTACCGCCTTGGCGCCGCCAACCGGTGAAATCGCCATCCGGTGGTAGGCGTCGAGGACAGGGCTTCCTGAGATTCCTTTCATGGTTCTCCCAATCGCTGCGTGTGGATTCTCCAACCAGGCATGGACGGCTGCCCTCGCTCCACCTTGAGAGGGATGTCAGAAAATCGGCTGTTCGGCCGGTTGCTCGTCATCGGGACCGGCCCCCGCGCACTTCGGATTCCAGCGTCTTTGCAATCAGATCCGCCAGGCCGAGACCTCCGCCGCGCGTGACGCCGTCCGCCATCGCCTCGACGGCCATCGACTGGTAGGCGCTCGTCGAGTGGTCCGACTTGCCGGCTTGGGTCGTCTTGTTCAGCGACTCGAGCACGTGCCGGAGCAGCATCGACTCGAACTCGCGCGCCGCCTTGAGAGCCTTCTCGCTCGGGGCCTTGTCGGCGGCGGGCTTCGCCTCGGCGAGCTCGCCGGGCAGCGTCGGGAGTTGAACGGGCTTCATTGGATGACGACCTCCGCCCGGAGGGCGCCTGCTGCTTTGAGCGCTTGCATGATGCTCGCGAGCTCGCGCGGACTCACGCCGAAGGTGGAGAGGGCCTTCGCGACGTCGGCGAGCGATGCGGCGGCAGCGACGTAGTTGAGGCCTCCGTTCGGCTTCTCCTCCGCCGTCACGTCCGAGTGCTGGACCTCGGCCGTCTTGGCGCCGATGCCGGAGAACATGGCCGGCTGCGAGACGTCCTTCGACTCTTGCACGGTGATGGTGATCCCGCCCTGCGCGATGGCGACGGGCGAAAGCCGCACGTCGCCGCCGACGACGATGGTGCCCGTGCGCTCGTTGATCACGACGCGGGCGTTCTCGCTCGGGGTCACGTCGAGGTCGCCGAGGTGGGCGATGAGCTCGACGAAGCGATCCTTGTAGGCGCTCGGGGGTTTCACCTCGATCGCGCCGCCGTCGAGGGCGCGCGCGCTGCCGGCGCCGAGATCCTTCACGACGGCCTCGGCCAGACGGCTTGCCGTGGCGAAATCGGGCGTGCGCAGCGACAGGACGAGCTTGCCGTTCTGGTTTGCCGTGCTCGGGATCTCGCGCTCGACCAGGGCGCCGTTCGGGACGCGCGCCGTCGTGGTGGTGTTCGATTGCACGCTGCTGCCCGAGTAGCCCTGCGCCGAGAAACCGCCGACGACCAGCGGACCCTGCGCGACCGCGTACGTTCGGCGATCGGCGCCGCGCAGCGGGCTCTGCACGAGCACTCCGCCCACGAGCGAGCGCGCGTTGCCGATCGACGACACCGTCACGTCGAGGCGTGCTCCCGAGCGCGAGAAGGGCGGGATGGTGGCGGTGACGATCACCGCCGCGACGTTGCGCAGGCGAACCTGCTGCTCGTCGACCTGCACGCCCAAGCGCCGGAGCAAGGCCTTCAAGGACTGCTTGGCGAACGGCACGGTGATGTCGTCGCCGGTGTTGTTCAGGCCGGTGACGACGCCGTAGCCGACGAGCTGGTTGTCGCGTGCCCCCACGACGTCGCAAAGATCGCGGATGCGATCGGCGCGCGCCTCGCCGGGCGTGACGAGCGCGGCGAGCGCGAGGCCGAACGCGGCCAGCCAGGCGGGAAAGAGGCGATGGAGCGGGCGTGGGTGATGCATCATCGGGCTCAGAACGGGTTCAAGGTGTCGAGCACCTTGTTCAGCCAGCCACGCTCGACCTGATCGTTGATGTCGCCGCGACCGGTGAACTCGACGCGCGCATCCGCGATGAGCGACGAGTCGATGGAGTTGTCGGGCTGGATGTCCGCCGGGCGGAGGACGCCGGAGATGTAGAGGTGGTACTCTTCGTGATTGATCATCACGACCTTCGTGCCTTCGACGTAGAGGTCGCCGTTCGGCAGCTCGCGCTGGACGTGCACCCCGATCAGGCCTTCGAGCGAGCCGGCACGGGAGGTGGTGCCTTTGCCCGAGAAGTCGTACTTCGACGCCATCGACATGAGCTTCGACGGGTCGAGGTTCGGGTTCTCGCGCTGGAGCTTGGGCATGAGCGCCAGAAACGCGTCGATGCCGGCCTCGCGCGAGCTGTCCTTGCTGAGATCAGTGGACGCGTTGCCCTGGGCGTCGGCGTGCTCGTTGATGCGAATCATGACGAGGTCACCGACGCGGAGGGCGCGGGTATCCTCGAGCAGCCCGGCTTGCGCCTCGCTGTAGACGGAGCCCGTGGCGGGCCGGTATTGCTTCTGCGTCGCTGCGTAGGGCCCCGGATCGTACTTACGCTGCTTGGGCGTGAACGGCGCGATGTGCGCGGGCCCGCAGGCCATCACGAGCGTGGCGAGCAGGAGAGTGGCGACGACGAGACGCTTCATTGTTCCACCACCATCCCGATGTCGCGCGACGTGACCCGGGCCTTGAGGACCTTCCCGGTGCTCGTGACCTTGCAGAACACGCTGTCGCCGAGGTTGGCGTCGGCCATGGTGATTCCGCTCGCACCGATGCGGGCGTTGCCCTGGTCGACGACGAGCGTGATGCGGTCGCCCTTGCGCACGGCCGGCGCGAGGGCTTCCTCGCTCACCTCGATGACGAGCTTCAGCGGCGAGCGCGCCACCGTTTCGTTGTCGGCGCGGAGCTCGGCCATGAGCGTCAGCTCGTGACGGCCGACGCGCTTCGGAATCGTGGGGCGAGCGCTCGCGACGAGCGTGCCGGGCGGTACGACCACGCCCTGCAACGCCCCGAGCCGCACGAGCGTGACGCCGGGCGGCAGGTTCGCGCGCACGGCGCTCTCGGCACGCGCCGCGAGCTCGGCCGCGTTCCAGCGCTCGGCGGTGGAGACGACGCGCACGCTCGGGGGCATGCTGAGCTGTTTGGGATCGGCACCCGCCTCGCGCAGACGGTCGACGATCTCGCGCCGCTGGAACAGGCGGGAGCTACCCGGCGGCGGGGACCGACCGAGCTCGATGCCGCCGATTTCCGCCGACGCGCCCGGATCGAGATCCGACACGTGCACCGTTCGGCTCGTGACGTTGACGATCGTTTCCGCGCCGGCCGGCAGAGCGGCGGCCAAGCACGCGCCCACGACCAGCGCCTGGAAGAAGGAACGGTGCGCCATCACTTCATCTGCGTGGCAGCACGCAGCATGTCGTCCGCAGTGGTGATGACCTTGGAGTTGATCTCGTACGCGCGCTGCGCGCTGATCATGCCGATCATCTCCGTCACGATGTCGACGTTCGAGCGCTCGTAGGAGCCTTGCAGCAGCGTGCCGCGGCCGTCCTCGCCCGGGTTGCCGAGCTGGGGTTGTCCGCTCGCGACCGTGGGGACGAAGAGATTGTGGCCGAGCGCCTTCAGCCCCGTCTCGTTGATGAAGCTGGCGAGCTGGATCTTGCCGACCTCGGTCGGAACCGCCTCACCCGGCATGGCGACGCTGACGGTGCCGTCCGATGCGATCGAGATGCCCGCTGCGCCTTGCGGGATCGTGATGGGCGGATCGAGCGGCATGCCCTCGTTCGTGACGATGCGGCCCGCGCCGTCGGTCTTCAGCTGGCCAGCCTTGGTGTAAGCGTTGGTTCCGTCGGGCTGCAGGGTGACGAGGAAGCCCGTGCCTTCGATCGCCACGTCCAGCGGATTGCCCGAGTTTTCGAGGCCGCCCTGCTCGAACTCGCGCGCCGTGCCCACCACGCGCACGCCCGTGCCGATCTGTAGGCCCGCCGGCGACATCGTGTTCGGGCTGGTGGGTGCGCCCGCCTCGCGCACGTTCTGGTAGAGGAGATCCTGGAACTCGACTCGCTGCCGCTTGTAGCCGGCGGTGTTGGCGTTCGAGATGTTGTTGGCGACGCCTTCGAGCTGGGTCTCTTGGGCGGACATGCCAGTCGAGGCGATATGGAGAGATCGGAACATGGCGCTGCCCTTCTCCTAGCAAGCTGGATGCCAGGCCGAACGGCGTCTCACGGTGAGCCGCCCGTGTCGCCCATGCCCGCCATGTCCGACGAGCTTCCGCTCACGCCACCGATGCCGCTCATGCCGCCGGCGGCACGTCCGGCGGTGCCACCGCGTCCCGCGCTCGCGGTGCCCGCAGTGCCGCCGCTGCTCGCGCCTGCCGCTCCCGCGTGACCGGCGCTCGTACCCGCGGTTCCCGCGGCCGGCGGGGGCGGAGGTGTCGCGGGGGCCACGCTGCACCCGCCTTCGCGGCATTGGTTCCCGCTGCCGCAATCTGAGTCGCGCAGGCATGCAGCGCCACCGCATCCGGGGAGCGTCGCGGCCCACGTGGCGAGCGCGCTCACGAGCGCGGCGCCAGCGATTCGCCTAGAGATTGACATTGACACCCAAGCTGAGAAGTCCCCAAAAAAGGACGGAATTGTCGGCCAGATCGCTGCCGAGCGGCAGCGCCGCGAAGCTCGGCTCGAGGAACAGACCGCCGCGCTTGCCGAGCGGCAAGAGGAGCGTCGCGCCCACGGTTGCGCCGACGAGCGTCTCCGGCGCGAAGGTGCCGCACACGCCCGCGTAGGCTCCGAAGCCGCGGCCGAGCCAGCGCGAGTAACGAACCTCGGCGCCGATGCTGCCGCGCTTTTCGAGCTCGAAGACGCCGCGAATGCCGAGACCCTGCACGTCGTCCTCGTCGCTCCGCATGTCGACGCCGGCGCTCAGGCGCAGCCGCGCGCGCTGCCACGACATCGTGCCGGTTCCGGCGTCGCTGCCCTCGAGCCCGGAGCCCACGCTCAGGAACCCTGCGTACTGATAGCCTTCGGCGCGTGCCGGGAGCGCCAGCAGCATGGCGCAGATCAGTGTCGGCAGGCTGACGCGAAGAAAGGCCCAGAGGGGCCGGGAACGGGACACGCGTCGCATCGCGCTCACCCCTCAGCAAGCTCCGGGCCAACGCGGCCCGGGCCAGCCGATTCTATCGGAAATCGGCGGCGGTCGCTTACGCGGCGTCGATGCGCTTGCGCTTGAGCATCTCGACCAGCGTCGTGCGATTGATGCCGAGCAGCTCGGCCGCGCGCTTCTTGTTCCAGTTCGTGCGCTCGAGCGCCTGACGGATCAGCTGGTTCTCGAAGGTTTCCACGGCCTTGCGCAGGTCGACGCCGGTCTCGCCGAGGCGCGGACCCGTGCGGGCCTCCGTGCCGAAGCCCTGGAGCTTCGCCGGCAGATCGCGTGGCTCGATCACCTCGCCGCCGCTCAGCAGCACCGCGCGCTCGATGGTGTTTTCGAGCTCGCGCACGTTGCCCGGCCAGCCGTAGGAGCAGAGAATCTCGGCCGCCTGGCGCGAGATCTTGGTCACGCGGTCGCGGCCGGCACGAGCGCGCGCCCGCTCGAGGAAGTAGCCCGCGAGCAGCGGGATGTCCTCGGCCCGGTCGCGCAAGGGCGGCGCGGCGAGGTGGATGACGTTGAGGCGGTAGTAGAGATCCTCGCGGAAGGTGCCGTTGCGGGCGGCTTCCTCGAGGTCGATGTTCGTGGCTGCGACGATGCGGACATCGGCGCTGAAGGTGCGCGTGTCGCCGACCGGGGAGTACTCGCGCGCCTGGAGGATGCGCAGGAGCTTCACCTGGAGTGCGAGCGGCAGCTCGCCGATCTCGTCGAGGAAGAGCGTTCCGCCCTCGGCCTGGGCGATGCGGCCCTGCTTGGTCGCGACCGCGCCCGTGAAGGCGCCGCGCGCATGGCCGAAGAGCTCGCTCTCGAGCAGGGCCTCGGGGATGGCACCGCAGTTGACCGCGACGAAGGGCCGCGTGCGGCGGGGGCTCGCGCCGTGGACCGCGCGGGCGAGCAGCTCCTTGCCCGTCCCGCTCTCGCCGGTGATGAGAACCGTGCACGTCGTGTCGGCCACCCGGTCGATCATCTTGTAGAGGTCGGTGAGCGCGTCGGAGGCCCCGACCACGCCGCCCATGCTCGTCGGCCGGCCGTCCGCCTCGGGGA
>Ga0315912_10003782_pt1 | contig 14805 bp, 10 predicted proteins | sample VfabasoilMG_FD_204469 | JGI IMG/M metagenome (GOLD analysis project Ga0315912, IMG submission 204469) | Garden soil microbial communities collected in Santa Monica, California, United States - V. faba soil | ecosystem: Environmental > Terrestrial > Soil > Garden | place: USA: California... | reverse complement strand
ACGGAAGACACGATTCAACAACAGGCGCGCTCGATCATCGATCGACAAGCTGCCCGCCTGACCCGCCTCGTGGATGATCTGCTCGAAGTCTCCCGCATCACTTCGGGGCGGATCCAGCTGCACATGGAACGCATCACTTTCGACGGCCTGGTCGAGCGCGCAGTGGAAACGGCACGCCCGCTGATCGAACAGCATCGGCACGCATTGCACGTCGCGCTTCCCCAAGAGCCTGTTTGGCTATACGGGGACATGGCGCGCCTCGAGCAAGTCGTGGTCAATCTGCTCAACAACGCGGCGAAATACACCCCCAATGGCGGTTCTATTGCACTCGAAGTCGCAGTGGTCGGCGATCGAGCATTGTTGAGAGTCACCGACACTGGCGTGGGCATCGAGCCGGGAATCCTGCCGCGAATCTTCGATCTATTTACGCAAGCCGAGCGCTCGTTGGATCGCTCCCGTGGCGGACTCGGTATCGGTTTGTCGCTGGTGAAGCGGCTGGTCTCCATGCACGGCGGCACTGTGAGCGTCGAGAGCGTGGTGGGCAAGGGCAGCAGTTTCAATGTCGCGCTGCCGCTGGCCACGACGACACCTACGCTGCACAAAACGCCAGAACCAGCTTGCAAGGCGGCCCCGCCGGTCACATCGGCGCTGCGCGTCCTGGTCGTCGACGACAACATCGACGCTGCCCAGAGCCTGGGCTTCCTGCTCAGTGCGGCCGGGCACATCGTCCGACTTGCCCATGACGGCAATGCTGCTTTGACTGCGGCCCAGGAGCATGGACCTGACCTGGTATTTCTAGATATCGGCCTGCCCGAACTCGATGGCTACGAAGTGGCGCGGCGCGTGAAACAGAACCCGGCACACAAGGCTGCAACGCTGGTCGCTGTCACGGGGTATGGCCAAGCGTCCGATCTGCAACGTGCGCGCGACGCGGGCTTCGACCATCATCTGGTCAAACCGGCGCAGTTTTCGACGGTGACAGAGATTGTCAGCAGCGTCGCGAGGGCGCGTGCGGACAGAGAGATTCCCCGCGGCGGGGCGAATGCGCAGCAGGCTGAGACCTGAGCTGAGCCGTGGTCGTACGGTCGGTCGGTAGCTGCAGCCTGAGAGACCCAGCACGGTCGCCAATCACAAGCTGCGACGCGTAGTAAGGCCCTCACGTGGCTGTCCTCGTGCTACTTCTCACCCAGAGTCTCCGCACAACTTCGCAGCCGCGCAAGGAACGTCCCGAAGCCGGACGGGCAGCGCGTCGCCAGCACATGCAGGTCGACTTGCCTTGCGATGTCGGCGTACATGTCGCGTTGTGACAGATCGATTGCGGCCTGATCCCGCAGGTCCACGCAACGTCGCTTTGGATCCCTCTCCCTCTCCGGGTCTGGTAGCCGAAGAACTTGGCATCGCAGGACCTGACTCAAGACAACTTCATCCGCAAGCATCCACGCATCAAAGGTGCGGACCGCCACGCCCATTGCCCGGGGCATGCCTGGCGCGTGCTTCGTGTCTTCCTGTGCCTTGGTCAGCTCGCGAGCGCGGTTTGCATCGTCATCCTCATCAATCACTAGCACGACCGCATCAAATGCGTCATCACGTGCCTCGAGCATCCAGGCTACTGCCCGCTTGAACAGCCCGGAGTCCTTGCCGTGATGCACGCGAAACCGAGAATCCTTGATTCGCCTGAACACGTATTCCGTCGCTGTTGGGACGACTCTACGAACAAAGGCCTCCAGCGCTCCCGATCCCTCGTGAAGTCCCTCTGACACAAGCAAAATCCTCATACGCCAGCATTCTTCTTTGCGAGATCGTCGTCACCCTCCGCCGTCCAAATCTCCCCCAAGGAGAACAGCGATATCTGTCTCCGCACCGAAGGGCTGTCTGACATTCGGGTCAATTCAATGGAACCGTCGCCACTCTTGGTACAGAGCGTCACTTCCTCGGGTTTGAACAAATCGACGGCGTACGGCGAGTGCGTTGTCAGTACGATCTGAGTATGCGACTGGCTCTCGACGATTCTACGTAGAATGTGAATCACACCTTCCAGCAGCTTGGGGTGAATGCCATTCTCCGGCTCTTCGATCAGCAGCAGCCGCGGTGGTCGTGGCGAGTAGAGGATGGCCAAGTATGCAAGCACGAGCAACACGCCATCGGAGACTTGTGCCGCCGGCACTAGAGGTTTGCCGCCACCCAGATCGAACAACAGCGCCTTGCCCGGCCCTTGCTGCGATTCCCTGACTCCTTGCGATTCCCTGACTACTCGCAGCTCGTCCGGCTGCACGGAGTACCCGGGACTCCGCACGAGCCGTATGGAACCCATGCTTGGGTATATTTCAGTGAACTTCGCCTCCAGTTCGTCAAAGCGTCTGCGGTCTGAGCAAAGGATATCTTCGAGCAACAAGGGCAACCCGAATCCGTCCGAATCGAGCTGAACGTGATTCGTGTGGGCTGCAACTGGTAGTGCAAGCCGCCGCGGGTCCCAACGAAAGTATTGAACGCCGGATAGCTGCTCGTAAACGAATCGGCATTTCTCCTTCAAGGCCCCTGTGTGGCCAGCGTGGACCTCATTGACGAGGCTTCTAGAGTGACCGCCAGAGTTCACTGTTGTGCCCCCGATCATCTCATCTGATATCACAACTTCGCGACCTTCGCGACGGAACTCGAGCGTCAGACGGTAGTCGAGTTTTCCCAGACTGACATCTTGAAAGTCCGCACCCAACATCACGCGTAGCTCAGCGTTGCCGTGCCAAACAAGTTCGCGCCCGCCCCATTCACCACCAAAACACTCGCGAAGCTCCAAATCCACGCTTCGACAGAGCGCCGCCATTGCATGAAGAACACTGGTCTTGCCCGAGTCATTCGGCCCGATCAGGACATTGATGCGGCCGAGCTGCAGGGGGATATCCTTCAGCGCCTTGAAGCTCTTCGCATAAAACGCAGTGATCATAGGGCGAAAGAATAGACTTCCCATCCTCGGAAAGCTACGCGAGGCGGCCGCAGCGCCAATGAACCCGCCTCTACGCTGGGATGACGGGCCTTCGGCCTCCCCGATCTCCTTCGCGGTGACGCAGGAGAGACACTAACCAAACTCGCAACCGGCTAGTCTAGGCATCCGGCCGCGACGCATACACCAACCGCACCGAGTCCTGACCCAGCAGCTGACTCAGGCTCTCTGTCAGCTCGCGGCTGGGCTTCACGCACCAGTCTGGTGACAGCGCCATCTCTGCGTGGGCCACGGCGCTGCGATAGTGAACTGCGATGGCGCACTTGCCGCCGCGAAACGGTGCCAGCGTGCGTTCGAAAGTCTTGAGGAAGCGTCCGTCGACATCGGCTGGAAATTTGAGCAAGAGTCGGCGCGCATACTGTTCACGCGCCTGGTTGATATCCATGGCGCGCTTGACCGTCAGGCGCCAGCCTTCGATGAACTCATCGAAGCGCAGCGAGCCCTCCACGATGAGGATGGCGCCCTTGACGATGAGAGTGCGGAACGGCGCGAACTGGTCCTCGAAGATCGAGGCCTCGATGCGCCCGCTGCGATCGTCCAACGTGAACACCATGCGCGTGCCGCGCTTGCCGAAATCGAACACCATGCCTGCGACAGTGGCGGGTTTGCCCCGGAACTGAAAGCCTTCGTTGGAAGCGACCGGGCGCTCGCTGGTCACATCGGCGATGCGGCCGCTGACCACGTTGCGCACTTCCTGTTCGAATTCCTCGAACGGATGGCCGGTGAGATACAGACCGAGCGTGTCGCGCTCTCCATCCAGGCGCACGCGCCGGCTCCAGTCCGGCAAGGTCTCATCGCGCACGGCAATGGGCGCGGCAACGCCCGCATCCAACAAGCCGAACATGTCGTTCTGGCCGACGGCGCGGGCGCGAATGGTCTGATCGGCGTATTGCATGGCTGAGGGCAAGGCATGCATGAGTGTGGCACGGTTGACGCCGAGTGCATCTGCAGCGCCGCAGCGAATCAACGCTTCCAGCACGCGCCGATTCAAGCGGCTTTGATCGCTGCGCCGACACAGATCCGCCAGGTCGGTGAACGGGCCATTGGCAGCGCGCTCGGCGATCAGCATCTCCACCACTGCCTGGCCCACCCCCTTGATGGCACCCAGCCCGTACCGAATGCTGCGCTGGCCGGAGACTGTGAACATGTAGTGCGAGTGATTGACGTCGGGCGGCTCCACCGCGAGCCGCATGCGCCGCGCCTCGTCGATCAGCGTCACGACCTTGTCGGTCTTGTCCATGTCGGAGCTGAGTACTGCCGCCATGAAGGCCGCCGGGTAGTGCGCCTTGAGCCATGCGGTCTGGTACGACAGCAGCGCGTAGGCCGCCGAGTGCGATTTGTTGAAGCCGTAGCCGGCGAACTTCTCCATCAGATCGAAGATGTGCGCGGCCACGTCCTCGGTCACGCCGCGCTGGGTGGCACCGCTGACGAAAATGCTGCGCTGCTGCGCCATTTCCTCGGCCTTCTTCTTGCCCATCGCCCGGCGCAGCAAATCCGCACCGCCCAGCGAGTAGCCGGCCAGCACCTGCGCGATCTGCATCACCTGTTCCTGATAGAGGATCACGCCATAGGTGGGAAACAGCACCGGCTTCAATTCGGGATGCAGATAGTCGATCGCACCCGTGGTCTTGCCGTGCTTGCGCGCGATGAAATCATCCACCATGCCCGACTGCAGCGGCCCCGGACGAAACAGCGCCACCAGCGCCACGATGTCTTCGAAGCAGTCGGGTTGGAGCCGGCGGATCAGATCCTTCATGCCGCGCGATTCCAGCTGGAACACCGCGGTGGTCTCGTGGCGTTTCAACAGCTCATAGGTGGGAGCATCGTCGACCGGCAGCGCATTGACGTCCAACGGCGGCTCACCGCGAGCGCCGCGCTCGGCATTGATGGTGCGCAGCGCCCAATCGATGATGGTGAGCGTACGCAGGCCGAGGAAGTCGAACTTCACCAGGCCCGCGGCCTCGACATCGTCCTTGTCGAACTGCGTGACCACGCTGTGGCCGTTCTCGTCACAGAACAAGGGCGCAAAATCGGTGAGCACCGAGGGCGCGATCACCACGCCGCCGGCATGCATGCCGGCGTTGCGCACCAGCCCTTCCAACGACAGCGCCATGTCGATGATGGTGCGCGTGTCTTCTTCCTTCTCGTAGCGGCGCTTGAGCTCCTCCTCTTTCGCGAGCGCATCCTTGAGCGTGATGCCGAGCTCGAACGGAATCAGCTTGGCGATCGAGTCGGCGAATCCATAGCTCATGCCGTAGACGCGCGCCACATCGCGCACCACCGCCTTGGCGGCCATGGTGCCGTAGGTGATGATCTGCGAAACCCGCTCGCGGCCGTAGCGTTCGGCCACGTAGTCGATGACGCGATCGCGGCCGTCCATGCAGAAGTCGACGTCGAAGTCGGGCATGGAGACGCGTTCGGGATTGAGGAAGCGCTCGAACAGCAAGTCGTAGCGCAGCGGGTCCAGGTCGGTGATGGCGAGCGCATACGCAACCAGCGAGCCGGCCCCCGAACCGCGGCCGGGCCCGACCGGCACGCCGTTGTGGCGCGCCCAGCGAATGAAGTCGGCGACGATCAGGAAGTAGCCGGCGAAGCCCATCTGGCAAATCACCAGCAGCTCGATTTGCAGGCGCGACTCGTATTCCTCGCGCCCGATCACACGCCCGGTGTGCGGCGCCGCGGCCAGCTGCTGCAGGCGCTGCTCGAGCCCGCGCACCGACTCCTCACGCAGGAAATCTTCGGTGCTGAGCCCGCCGGGGACCGGATACGCCGGCAGCACCGACTTGCCGAGCTTGAGCTCGAGATTGCAACGGCGCGCGATTTCCACGGCGTTCTGCAGCGCTTCGGGCACGTCGGTGAACAGCTCGGCCATCTCGGCTGGTGAGCGCAGGTACTGCTGCTCGCTGTACTTGCGCGGCCGCTTGGGATCCTCGAGCAGCATGCCATCGTGAATGCAGACGCGCGCTTCGTGGGCTTCGAAATCCTCGCGGCGAATGAAGCGCACGTCGTTGGTGGCCACCACCGGCACACCGCGCTGTTCGGCGAGATCCAGCGCACCATCGAGATAGCTGTGTTCGCCATCGCGCCCGGTGCGTTGCAACTCCAGGTAGTAGCGGTCGGCAAACAAGTCCTGCCAGAAATTCAGCGCGGCGCGCGCCTGCGGTTCGCGCCCGGCGCGCAACCAGCGACCCACATCACCCTCACCGGCACCCGACAAGGCAATCAAGCCAGCCACGGTATCGCGCGTCAGCCATTCGCGGGAGACCGTGGGCAAGCCCTTGCGCTGGCCCTCGAGATAGGAGCGGCTCACCAGGCGATTGAGATTCAAATACCCCACCTGGTTCTGACACAGCAGCACCAGCCGCGACGGCTCGGCACGCTCACCGCTCTCGTGAATCAGCAGATCCACGCCGATGATGGGTTTGATGCCGGCAGCCTGCGCGGCACGATAGAACTTCACCATCGCGAACAGGTTGGACTGATCGGTGAGCGCCACGGCCGGCATGCCCATGGCGGCTGCCGCGTCCATCAACCCCGGTACGCCTTCGGTTTCGCTTTGAATGCGCACCACGCTGTCCACCAGCGAGTATTCGGTGTGCAGGTGCAGATGCACGAAGCGAGCTGTCACAGCGCGACCTCGAGCTGCGTGGACAGCGGCGCAATTGATGAGGTGGGCAATGCGGTGGGCGCGAATTCGGTCGCGGGCAATTCGCGCTTGGCCTGCACCAGGGCCCGCCGCACCGGCTCGAAGCTGCGCCGATGAATCGGCGAGGGCCCGAGGCTGTGCAGCATCTCGCAGTGCAAGGGCGTGCCATAGCCCTTGTGAACGGCAAAGCCGTAGCTTGGATAGAGCCGATCGAGGCGCGTCATCATCGCATCACGGGTGGTTTTGGCGAGGATCGATGCCGCGCCGATGCACTTCTGGGACGCATCGCCGTCGATGATGGCTTCGAACGTGCAGTCCAGGCCCAGGCCGACGAACGAGGGACAACGATCCCCGTCGATCTGCACGTGCGCGGGACGCAGGCTCAGGCCCAACAAGGCGCGACGCATGGCCAGGTGCGTGGCCTGCAGGATGTTCAGCGTGTCGATCTCCTCGACATCCGCCCATGCCACAGCCCACGCCAGGGCGCGCTGCTTGATCTTGACCGCGAGTTCCTCGCGCTCTTCGGGTTCGAGCAACTTGGAGTCGCGAATGCCGCGCACGCGCACGCTCGGATCGAGGATCACCGCTGCGGCCACCACTGGACCCGCCAGCGGCCCGCGGCCGGCTTCGTCGACTCCCGCCAGCAAGCCGCTCAGGCGCAGTGGCAGGCTCGCCGTACGGTTGCGTGCATTCTTGCGCGTGACCACCACCCCTCCCGTTTTTCCAATCACTCTCTTGTACTGCGACTGCCGCTACTTGGTCGCGTGGCGCCGTGCGAGCAGCTGCACGATGGCCTCGGCTGCGCGCGCACTCGCATCACGGCGCAGACTGCGATGGATCTGCGCGAAGATGTGCAGCAGCTCGGCACGGTCCTCGCGATCCAACTGTTGCAATATGGCCGGGCCCAGCACCTCGGCATGCACCTGCTCGTTGAAGAATTCCGGCACCACCGCACGCCCCGCCAGGAGGTTGGGATGTGCGAAGAACGGCGCCTTGAACAACCCCAGCCGCCGCAACAGGAAGCTGGTGAGCACACCGAGTCGATAGGCGACCACCATGGGACGCTTGACCAGTGTCGCCTCGAGCGTTGCAGTGCCAGAGGCGAGCAACACCGCATCGCTGGCCGCCATCACTTGATGCGACTGGCCATCGAACAGGTGTACGTGTGACAGCACTTGCGCATGTGCCAGCGCCGCTTCGAACAGCTGACGCACCTGGCTACTGGCCATCGCGGCGAGGAATTGCAAGCCTGGCCGCCGTTCCCGCAACCACGCCACCGTCGCCGCAAAATCCGCACCCAGTCGGCTCACCTCACCCTGGCGGCTGCCCGGGAGCAGTGCCACGTACTGCCCTGCCTCCGCCACACCCAACGCACGGCGCGCCGGCAGCGGGTCCACATCGAGCTCGATCCGATCCGCCGCCGGGTGACCCACATAGACGGCCGCTACCGCATGCGCATCATAGAAGGATTTCTCGAAAGGCAGCAGGCACAGCACGAGGTCCACCGCACGTCCGATGGTACGAACGCGGCCCTGGCGCCATGCCCAGACCTGTGGACTGACGTACTGAACCGTGGGAATGCCCTGCGCCTTCAGCCGCGGCATCAGGCGCAGATTGAACTCCTTGGCGTCCACACCGATGTACACATCGGGCGGATCGGCGAGCAGACGATCCAACAAGTTGCGTCGCAGGCGCAGCAGGCGCGGCAAATGCGGCAGGATCTCGAACAGCCCCATCACACTCAGGGACTCGATGCGCTCCCACGCATCGCAACCCGCTGCCACCATGCGCGGACCGGCGACACCGGCGAAACGCGCATTGGGCAAGCGCTCGCGCAACGCCTCGATCAACTGCCCGCCGAGGTTGTCCCCCGAGAGCTCACCGGCCACCAGCACGATGCGCCAGGGCGCCTGGCTATCGATTTCGAAGCGGTCCAGTTCGAGGGGGCTCATTGCCGGGGCGCCCGTTCCCAAGGGCGCATTGCCAAGGGCTGCATCGACCGGGCGCGCTCAGCGCACGATCCCGACACGCGTGCGCCGGGGCGAGGGGTCTTCCAGGAACTGCACCAGCGGCAGCAGCTCGGGTTGCTCGAGGGCGCGTTGCCTGAGCTCGGTCAACGCGTCCGCCAACTTGAGCTTGGAGCGGAACAACGTGCGATAGGCGCTGCGCAGATTGCGAATCTGCTCCGGCGTGAAACCGCGCCGCTTCAAGCCCTCGGCATTGATGCTGTGCGCTTCGGCCGGCCGCCCCACCGCCATGACGAACGGTGGCACGTCGCGCGTCACCGCGGTGTTGTTGGCAATGAACGCGTGCGCCCCGATCTTGCAGAACTGATGCGCGCCGGAGAATCCACCCAGGTGCACCCAGTCGCCCACTTCGACATGGCCGCCCAGTGCTGCGTAGTTGGCGAACACGCAGCGCGAGCCGATGACGCAATCGTGCCCGACGTGCGAGCCGCACATGAAGAGATTGTCGTCGGCGATGCTGGTCACCAGTTGATCCTTGGTGGTGCCGCGATTGATGGTGCAGTTCTCGCGGAACACGTTGCGGGCACCGATCTCGAGGCGCGTCGGCTCGCCCTTGTACTTCAGATCCTGGGGCGCGGCACCGATGGAGGCGAATTGAAAGATCTCATTGTCGGCACCGATGCTCGTGGGACCTTCGATGACCACGTGCGGGCCGATGCGGCAACGCTCACCGATGGTGACGCCGCTGCCGATGACGGTGTAGGCACCGACCTCCACATCGGTGGCCAGCACCACATCCGGAGCAATCAGTGCCGTCGGATGAATCATGGCGCGTCCGCTCGAGCTCCCTTGGTTTCGCCAGGAGCAACCATCATCGTCGCACTTGCGGCTTCCGTCCCTGCGACTTCCGCGATCGTGGAAAACCGCCAGATACCGCGCAGGGAGCGCTCCAATGTCGCCGAGAGTGTGAGCTGGTCACCCGGTTCGACGGGCCGGCGAAAACGCGCCTTGTCGATGCCGACGAAATACAGTTGACGGTGTTCGTCCGGGTACACACCGGCCGTCACGAAGGCGAGGATGCCAGCCGTTTGCGCCAACGCCTCCATGATGATCACCCCCGGCAGCACTGGCCGATGCGGGAAATGCCCGGGAAAGAACGGCTCGTTGATGCTGACGTTCTTGAGTGCACGAATCGACTTGCCTGAATAGCACTCCAGTACGCGATCTACCAGCAGGAACGGGTAGCGATGCGGCAGGCGGCGCATCACCTCGTGAATATCCATCTGCAACGGTTCGCTCATATGCTCCATTCGACAGTCATTCGCTGTCCGGCCCGACTGATTCATCCCCGCCCCCAGCATGGTCGTCGTGTACCTCATCCGGCTGCACGTCTGGGCTGGCGCCGCTGCGGCGACGCAGCTGGCGCACGGTACGCGCCAGCTCATCGAGCTGATAGAAACGCGCCGCATTCTTGCGAAAGTGCGCAGCCTCCTCCACCGGCAGGCCGCTCGAATACACACCGGGCTTGCGAATGCTGGAAGATACGAACGAAGTACCGGTCACCACCACATCGTCGCAGATGGTGAGCTGGCCGGCGATGCCCACCTGCCCGCCGATCAGGCAGCGCTGGCCGATGCGGGTGCTGCCGGAAATCCCGGCACATCCGGCAATCGCTGTGTGGGCACCGATCACGACGTTGTGGCCGATCTGAATCAGATTGTCGAGCTTGACGTCATCGCCGATCAGCGTGTCTTCGATGGCGCCGCGATCGATCGTGGTATTGGCGCCGATCTCGACATCGTTGCCGATGCGTACCGCGCCGACCTGCGGAATCTTTACCCACTGGCCGCGATCGTTCGCAAAGCCGAACCCGTCCGCGCCGATCACCGCGCCTGGTTGCACGATGCAGCGCTCACCCACGATCACGCCCGAGCACAGCGTCACGTTGGCAACCAGACGGCAGTCCGCCCCGATCTGCGCCTCGCGCATCACCACGCTGCCGGGACCGACGCTCACCCGCGCACCGATATGCGCACTGGCTTCTACCACGACCCGGGGCCCGATCCAGGCGCTGGGATCGATGACGGCCGTGGGGTCCACTGCGGCACTGGGATGAATCCCCGGTTCGTGCGCAGGCAGGGGATGCAGCACCGCAGCCATGCGCGCGTACGTAGCGTACGGGTTGTTGGACAACAACGCGGGCACTGGACACTCGCCTGCGAGCTTCGGGTCTACGACCACAGCCCCGGCACGCGTCAGCGCCAGGAAGCGGCGTAGCCGCGGCTGCGCCAGAAACGTCAGTGATTCGCTGTCGGCCGATTCGATGGTCCCCACATGGGACACGGTCTTGTCCGGATCCCCCATGAGGGTGCAGCCGAAGCGCACCGCGAGCTCACCCAACGTGAGGCGCATGCAACCACCCGGAGATCAGGACAGGCCGATCAGGCCAAGCTGCGAGCGAGCCCGCTCAGGGCTTCGGCGCGGGGGGCTTGGCGGGTGTGGCGGGCTTCGGTCCGGGGCTGCTCTTGGCGCGCTGCTGGAGCGCCGCCAACACCTGGGCCGTGATGTCGAGCGTATCACTGCGATACAACACGCCCTCGCCCACCACCAGGTCATACGTGCCGGCACGCGCGAAGGCCTGCACTTCCTGCAGCAAGGAGCGTTGCAGCTTGCCCAGTTCCTCGTTGCGTCGCAGGTTCAAGTCCTCGACGTATTCGTTCTGCTTGCGTTGCAGTTCGCGCTGGCTCTCACGCAGGTCCTTCTCCGTGTTGCGCCGCTCGTTCTCCGCCATCACCGCACCGTCACGCTGCAGCTTTTCCTCCTTGGTCTTGAGCTCCTTCTGCTGCGCCAGGATCTCGCGCTGGCGTGGCGCGAACTCATCCTGCAGCGCCTGCATGGCCGTCTTGGCCTGGGGAGCCTCTTCCAGCAGCTGCGGCACATTGACCACCGCAATCTTCAAATCCGCATGGGCGCCGAGCGGCACCATGAAAGCGAGCGCGGCGGGCAGGGCCAGGATGAAAGAGCGCAAACGTGGCATGTTCGATGGACCTCGAAAACTTTGCTGATGATGTTGTTGTTGGTTGCGGTGCGAGTGCTAGAAGGCCTGACCAATGGAGAACTGGAAGCCTTCGGTCTCATCCCCATAGCGCGTGGGACTGTCACCCACGTCGTTCAACGGGATCGAATAGCTGAAGCGGAACACGCCCAGCGGTGCCAGCCACTGCGCCGCAATGCCCGCCGAGCGCTTCAGATCGCTGAAACGGAACCTGTAGTCCACGGGGCTCTGAACGCCAGTCAACGGGTCCTGTGGCCCGACGAAGTTGATGTCCTGATCGGAGAACACGTTACCGACGTCGAAGAACAGGCTGAAGCGTGCGCTGTTGCGGAACTTCGCCGGAATCGGCAGCAGCAGCTCGGTCTGTGCCACGGTCTTGATGTTGCCACCGTAGGGGCGACCGAAGCCGTCCTTGGGCCCGAGGCGCGTCTCGCGATAGCCGCGCACCGAATCCGGACCACCGGCAAAGAACTGCCGATACGGCGGCAACGCAGTCGTGCTCCCCAGCTCCTTGCCGTAGGCTGCTTCGAGGTTGAAGGCGAGCGTGAAGCCCTTGAACAGCGGCACGAACTTCAGGAAGTCATACGAAGCAGTCCAGAACTCCACTTCGCTCCCAGGCAGCGTATAGCCGAAATTCAAGCGTTGGCGCATGCCACGGTCGGCGAACAACGCGCGATTGCGCGAATCGTAGAGATAGCCGGCGTTGAGCTCGTAGGTGGCGAACTTGCTGGTGAACACTTTGAAGGCGTTCGGATCGTTGGCGCAATTCGGCACCAGGTTGTTGTCGCAGCGCACCTTCGAATTGCCATTGTTCGTGACGAAGTCGATTGCTTCCGGCGAGCCGCTGAAGTTGTCGAGACCCAGCTCGGCTTGCTGCAGCGCCAATCCGAGCGTCACGAATTCGAACTCGGAAATCGGATAGTCGTAGCTCACGCCGAGCGTAAAGGTCTGGGTATCGAAGTCAGACGAGGCGGACGTGAACTGCGTACGATCGGAATAGCTGATCGAGGTGGTGCGGCGCACGCCGTCGATGGTTGTGTATGGATCGGTGTGCGAGAACAGATAGCTCTTGGAGAAGCGCCCGGAATTGATCTCGGCTTGCACGCGATTGCCAGTGCCCATGAAATTGGAATGGGTGAAGTTCGCGTTCAAGATCACCGACTGCGACTCGGAATAGCCGACGCCGCCGCCGAACTGGCCAGGCAGACCTTCCTTGATGTCGAAGTCGACGTCCACCAGGTCATTGGCGCTGGCCACGGGATTGGTCTCGACCTCGACCTTCTCGACGAAGGGCAGTCGCTGCAGGCGCTGCTTGGAGCGCTCCACGGCATTGTTGGACAAATACGTGCCTTCCAGCTGACGCATCTCGCGGCGGAACACCTCGTCGTTGACCCCGTTGGTGCCGTTGAAATTCACGCGCCGCACGTACACGCGATTCTTCGGCTCCACCACGAACGTCATGGTGATCTCGCCGGTCTCGGGATTGGGTTGCGGCACGGCGTCGATGCTGGCGAAGGCATAGCCATCCAGGCCGAGGCGCAGCTTCATCGCCTCGGTGGTCGCGGTCACGAACTTGCGCGAGTAGGTGTCACCGGTCTTGAAGTACACGAGCCGGCGCAGCTCGGACTCGGGCACCACCAGATTGCCGGCGATCTTGATGTCCGACACCTTGTAAGGCTCGCCTTCATTCACGTTGATGGTGATGAAGATGTCGTCCTTCTCGGGCGAAATCGCCACTTGCGTGGAGGTCACGGCGAAATTCGCGTAGCCGCGGTCCATGTAGTAGGACTTGAGCTTTTCCAGATCGCCCGACAGTTGCTCGCGGCTGTAGCGATCATCCTGGCGGTAGAAGGACAGCCAGTTCGGCTCCTTGAGCTCCAGGGTCTCGAGCAGCTCCTCGTCCTCGTACTTGGTGTTGCCGGTGATGTTGATCTGGCGAATGCGGGCACGCTTGCCTTCGGTGATATCGATGCCGACCTTCACTTTGTTGCCGGGAACCTCGTCCACCTTGGCATCGATGCGCACCGCGTACTTGCCGCGGGCGTTGTACTGGTCGGTCAGATATTGCTTGACCTCATCGAGCACCGATTGATCGAAGGTCTTGCCGGTCGCCAGGCCGACGTTACGCAGCGACTTCTGCAAATCTTCGGTCTTGATGTCCTTGTTGCCCTTGATCTCGAAGCTCTCGATGGACGGCCGCTCGGTCACCGCCACCACCAGCGTGCCGCCGTCACGGCGCAGCTCGACGTCGCGGAAGAAGCCCGTGGCATACATGGCACGCAAGGCCTCGGCGACGCGCCGCGGCTCGAGCTGGTCGCCGATGTTCACCGGCAGATAGTTGAACACCGTGCCTTCGGAAATGCGCTGCAGCCCCTCGATGCGGATGTCGCCGACGACGAAATTCTCGGCCTGGCGGTCTTGAGCGAGACCAACGTCCATGTGGGCGGCCATCAGGCCACCGCTCGCGAGCGTCAGCGTCGCATGAATGACTGATCGTAGGCGCATGAGACAAGACCCCTATGGCGAAGAGCCAGGATTTAATTTCCATTCATTCGGCGTCGTGCGCCGAAGCCGGTTGACGATGCAGCGGAAGAGCATGGGCCGACTGCGATGCCGATCGCTGTTCGCAGCCCCACTGATCACTTCGATCCATGTGCATCGACTCGATTTCGTATGATTCTAGGAACTGAAATATCGGGCAATATCATTGTATGAGACCAGCATGATGACCAGGATCAGAATGAACAGCCCGATGCGCTGACCGGCGTCCTGGACGCGCTGTGAGACCGGTCGCCCCTTGATCAGTTCCACCAGCTGGTACGCGATCTGCCCCCCGTCCAGCATCGGTATTGGCAACAGGTTCAGCACCCCGACGCTGATACTGATCAATGCAATGAGTATCAGGTATTGCCTGAAGTCGTAGCGCACCGCCTTGCCCGTCAGCTCCGCGATACTAATCGGTCCGGACATCGCCTTGGGCGAAACATTACCCATGATGATGCGTCCCACCATGCGCAACGTGAACACCGACATTTCCCAGGTGCGCGTCGAGGCATGCTCCAGGGCGAGGAGGGGTCCGTACTTCTGCAGAGTCATGTCCTCGGGCGGTATCGGCATGGCCAGTCGCGAGGCACCCACCCCG
>Ga0315912_10003781_pt1 | contig 14808 bp, 14 predicted proteins | sample VfabasoilMG_FD_204469 | JGI IMG/M metagenome (GOLD analysis project Ga0315912, IMG submission 204469) | Garden soil microbial communities collected in Santa Monica, California, United States - V. faba soil | ecosystem: Environmental > Terrestrial > Soil > Garden | place: USA: California... | reverse complement strand
GCGCGGGCGGGGCGGCCGGGGGGGTCCGGCCCCCCGCCCGGGGGCCCCCCCCCCCCCCCCCCCCGCCCGGGCCCCCGCGCTCCTACAAATGGACGTGACCTTGCGCGAGCGGGGTCGCGCTACGGCCGCCGATCGAGGTCCGACTGGTCGCGGATCTTCGGCATCAGGTCGCGCTTGGAGACGCCGAGGTACAGCAGCACCGGGCTCGCGAAGAAGATCGAGCTGAGCGTGCCGATCACGATGCCCACGATCATGGTCAGGCCGAAGCCGGCCACGCTCGGGCTGCCGATCAGCCACAGCGAACCCACCGCGAGGCTGGTGGTGACGGAGGTCATGATGGTGCGCGAGAGGGTGCCGTTGATCGCGCGGTTCAGCACCTCAATCGGCTCGAGCTTGCGGCCGGCGCGGAAGATTTCGCGGATGCGGTCGAAGACCACGACCTTGTCGTTGATGGAGTAGCCCACGACCGAGAGCACGGCGGCGAGCACGGTGAGGTCGAACTCGTAGCCGATCAGGGACAGGAAGCCCACGGTGAGGATCGTGTCGTGGATTTCCGAAACGATCGCGGCCGCGCCGAAGCGCCATTCGAAGCGCGCCCAGATGTAGAGCATGATGCCGAGTGCCACGATGATCACCGCGACCATGCCGCTCTCGCGCAGCTCCTTGCCCACCTGCGGACCCACGAAGTCCGGCGGCTTGGCCGTGGCCTTGCGTCCGTCCTTCGTCAGCACCGCCATGACCGCGTCGGCGAGCTTCTGGGAAGCCTCGCCCGCGGCCGCTTCCTCGGCGGTGTCGCTGGTGCCCTGCCCCGAATGCGGGGCGATGCGGATCGCGACCTCGCGCGTGTTGCCCAGTCCCTGCACGACGGGACTGTGGTAACCGGCCTCGGTGAGCTTGGCGCGCACCTCGGCGATCTCGATCGGTTCCTCGAACTTCACCTCGATCAGGGTGCCGCCGGTGAAGTCCAGGCCGTAGTTCAGGCCCTTGGTGGCGATCAGCCCGATCGAGCACAGTACGAGCACGGCCGAGATCCCCAGGCTCACGTAGCGGAGCCCGAGGAAGTCGAAGTTGGTAGTGGATTTGAAAAATTCCATGGAAGGTCCTGTTCGGGCTCAGACCGGCAAGGTCTGCAACTTGCGCTTGTGCCCGAAGGCGGCCGTGACGATGGCGTAGCTGACCGACACGGAGGTGAACATCGAGGTCAGGATGCCGATCACCAGGGTCACGGCGAAGCCCTTGATCGGGCCCGAACCGAAGGCGAACAGCGCGACGCCGGCGAGCAGATGGGTGACGCTCGCGTCCAGGATGGTGGCCCAGGCCTTCTCGTAGCCGGCCTTGATGCTGGCCAGCGGCGTGGAGCCCAGCCGCATCTCCTCGCGGATGCGCTCGAAGATCAGCACGTTCGCGTCGATCGCCATGCCGAGCGTCAGCACGATGCCGGCGATGCCGGGCATGGTGAGCGTGGCCTGGAACACGCTGAGCACGGCCAGGAGCAGCACCAGGTTCAACACCAGCGCGAGGTCGGCGATCAGGCCGAACAGGCGGTAGTAGAAGCCCACGAACACGACCACGGCGAGCAGGCCGAAGATCACCGCGCGCGCGCCCTTGGCGATGTTGTCGGCGCCCTGGCTCGGGCCGATCACGCGCTCCTCCACGATGTCCACCGGCGCCACCAGCGAGCCCGCGCGCAGCAGCAGCGCGAGTTCGCTCGACTCGGAGGGACTCTCCAGGCCCGTGGTCTGGAAGTTCTTGCCGAACGGCTCGCGCACGCTCGCCGCGTTGATCACCTCTTCCTTGACCCGGGTCGTTCGCACCTCCTTGCCGTCGATCACGCGCGTCTCGGGCGTGCGCTCGATGAACACCACCGCCATGCGGTTGCCCACGTTCTGGGTGGTGAAGTCGAGCATGCGCGCGGCGCCGGCGTTGTTGAGCTTGACCGACACCATGGGCGTGCCGCCCTGGGGATCGAAGCCGCTCTGCGCGTCCACGAGCTGGTCGCCCGACACGATCACCTTCTTGGCCAGCAGCAGCGGCTGGCCGTTGCGCATCTTGTACAAACGCGATTCCGGCGGCACCTTGCCGGCGACCGCGTCGGCCACGCTGTTCTTCTCGTCCACCGCGCGGTATTCGAGCGTGGCGGTGGCGCCGAGGATCTTCTTCGCGAGCGCCGTATCCTGCACGCCCGGCAGCTGCACCACGATGCGGCTCTCGCCCTGCTGCGCGATCACCGGTTCCGCCACGCCCAGCGCGTTGATGCGGTTGCGCAGGGTGGCGATGTTCTGCTGCACCGCGCTGTCGGCCGCGGCCTTGAGCTCGGTGGGCTTGATGGTGGCGATCAGCGGGAAGTCGTCCGCGGCGGCAGGGCCGTCCTTGACCACGACCTGCGGGACGTCGCGCGCGATGGCGCCGCCGGCGAGGTCGCGGTCCTCCTGCGTGCGCAGGTGCACCACGATGCCCTCGGGCGTCTTGAGCACGTCCTTGTAGCGCACCTTTTTGTCGCGCATGAGGTTGCGCAGGTCCTCGACGAAGCGGTCCACCTGCTTGTCCACGCCCGCGCGCTGGTCCACTTCCATGAGGAAGTGCACGCCGCCGCGCAGGTCGAGGCCGAGCGGCATCGGACGCGCGCCGAGCTTCTCCAGCCACGGCGGCACCGAGGACGCGAGGTTCAGCGCCACCACGTAGCCGTCACCGAGGGCCTCGCGCAGCTTCTCGCTCGCGGTCAACTGCTCGTCGAGGCTGTTCAGGCGCACCAGCAGGCGGTCATCGGTGCGGTCCACGCGCTTGATCGCGATCTTGGACTGCTCGAGCGCCCCCTGCACCTTTTCCTGCAGCGCGGCGTCGACCGTGTTGCCTCGGTTCGCCGAGATCTGCACCGCGGGATCCTGCGGGAAACCGTTGGGGATCGCGTAGAACAGGCCGATGGCGATCACGATGCCGATCAGCCAGTACTTCCACTTGGGGTATTCGAGCATGGGGTGCCGCCTTCAGGACGTGACTACGTCGTTGCTGCTGGATCGTTGCTGCGGTGATCCGGGTCGATGGCGCCGGTTCAGACGGATTTCAAGGTGCCCTTGGGCAGCACCGCGGTGATCGAGGGCTTCTGCACCTTCACCACCAGGTTCTGCGCCAGTTCGATCGAGACGAAGGCATCGCCCAGCTCCACCACGCGGCCGAGCAGGCCGCCGGCGGCCAGCACCTCGTCGCCCTTGGCGAGCTGCGCGAGCATCTCGCGGTGCTCCTTGGCGCGCTTGGACTGCGGCCGGATCATCATGAAGTACATGACCGCGAAGAACACCGCGATCATGATCAAGGGGGAGAACGGGCTGGGTTCGGCGGCGCCCGGTGCAGCCTGGGCGTGGGCGCTGGAGACGAGCAGTTCGAGCAGGTTCATGGGCCAGGACTCCAATCGGGTCCAAAAAGACGCGGGATTATGCCACCGGGGCACGGGCCTGACCACACGCGTGATGGCGAAGGGCGACGGCGGGTGGCCTACGCGCGCCCCCAGAACCTCCTCGAGCGGCCGTCACCGTAGGGCGGAACCCGCCCCGACGTCCTCGACCGGCGTATCGCGGCGTGCCTCGTAGAACGCGGCGACGAAGTCGTCCAGCCGCCGCGCCTCGATCGCCGCGCGCAGCCCGCGCATCAGGTCCTGGTAGTAGTGCAGGTTGTGGATGGTGCCGAGCATGGACGCGAGCATCTCGTTCGCCTTGTCGAGGTGCCTCAGGTACGCGCGCGTGAAGCCGCCGGCGCACGCCTGGCAGGTACATTCCGGATCGATCGGCGCCAGGTCGCGCTCGTACTTCGCATTGCGCACGCGGACCACGCCGGTACGGGTGAAGTAGTGGCCGTTGCGCGCGTTGCGCGTGGGCATCACGCAGTCGAACATGTCCACGCCGCGGCGGACGGCCTCCACGATGTCCTCGGGCCGACCCACGCCCATCAGGTATCGCGGGCGATCCGCCGGCAGCTGCGGCACCACGCCGTCGAGCACCTGCTCGCGCTCGTGCGCGGGCTCGCCCACGGACAGCCCGCCGATCGCGTAGCCGTGGTAGCCGATGTCCACCAGCCCGCGCGCGGAGCGCGCTCGCAGGTCCCCGTGCATGCCGCCCTGCACGATGCCGAACAGCGCGTTCGGGTTGCCCTCGTGCGCGCGGCGGCTGCGTTCGGCCCAGCGCAGCGAGAGCGACATGGAGGACTCGGCCTGCTCGCGCGTCGCCGGATACGGCGTGCACTCGTCGAAGCACATGACGATGTCCGAATCGAGCACGCGCTGGATCCGCATGGATTCCTCGGGCCCGAGGAACACCTTGCGGCCATCGACCGGGGAGGCGAACCACACGCCCTGCTCGCTGATCTTGCGGCGCTCGGCCAGCGACCACACCTGGAAGCCGCCGGAGTCGGTCAGGATGGGCCGCTTCCAGCCCATGAACCGGTGCAGGCCGCCGTGCGCCTCGATCACCTCCAGCCCGGGGCGCAGGAACAGGTGGAAGGTGTTGCCCAGCACGATCTCGGCGCCCAGCGCCTCCACGTCGCGCGGCAGCATGGCCTTCACCGAGCCGTACGTGCCCACGGGCATGAACGCCGGCGTCTGCACGCTGCCACGCGGGAAGGTGAGCGTGCCGCGGCGCGCGGCGCCGTCGGTCGAGAGGAGTTCGAAGTTCATGCGAGGTGACCGTCCACGGCCGGCGGGAACACGAGCATCGCGTCGCCGTAGGAGAAGAATCGGTAGCGGCTCGCCACCGCGTGCCGGTAGGCCGCGAGCACGCGCTCATGCCCGGCGTACGCGCACACCAGCATCAGCAGCGTGGATTCGGGCAGGTGGAAGTTCGTGAACAGGCCATCCACGCTGCGCACGGGACGGCCGGGGAACAGGAAGATCGTGGTCTCGCCCGCGTAGCGGCGCAGTTCGCCGTCCAGCATCGCGGTCTCCAGCGCACGCACGACGGTCGTGCCCACGGCGATCACGCGGCCGCCGCGCGCACGCGTGGCGCGGATGCGCTCGACCAGCTCCGCGCCCACGTTCAGCCACTCGCTGTGCATGGTGTGCTCGTGCACGTGCTCGCTGCGCATGGGCTGGAACGTGCCGGCCCCGACATGCAGGGTGACGTGGTCGAACTCGACGCCGCGCGCGGCCAGCCGCTCGAGCAGCGCGCCATCGAAGTGCAGGCCCGCGGTCGGCGCGGCGACGGCGCCGGGCACGCGCGCGAACACGGTCTGGTAGCGCTCCTGGTCGAGCGCGGCATCGGGTCGCCGGATGTAGGGCGGCAGCGGCACGTGGCCGATGCGCGCGAGCAGTTTCTCCACCGTCTCGGGCGTCTCGAAGCGCAGGCGGTAGAACTCGCCCTCGCGCGCCAGCACCTGCGCGCGCACGTCGGGCTCGAAGTGCAGCGAGCGGCCGGGCTTCAGCGCCTTGGAGGCGCGTACCTGGGCACGCGCCTCGTGCGGGCCGAGCACGCGCTCGACCATCACCTCCACTTCCCCGCCGGAGTCCTTGCGACCGTGCAGGCGCGCCGGCAGCACGCGCGTGTCGTTGAACACCAGCAGGTCGCCCGGCGCGAGCAGGTCGGGCAGGTCGCGCACGATGCGATCTTCGAGCCGGTCGGTCGCCGCGTCGAGCACGAGCAGGCGTCCGCCGGCCCGCTCGGGAGGCGGATCCTGCGCGATCAGGTCCTCGGGCAGATCGAACTGAAACTCGGAACGGCGCATCGGGGGTTACCGCGGGAAACTCGCCATGATAACATCGCAGTTTACATAAACGATTGATTCGCAAGCGTTCTCGCGGTTCGGTTCAGTGAAACCGGTCTTCGACGAGGCTTGCGACTGGGAGGCGTCCATGAGCATCGTCCACACACTCGACATCCTGCGTAACCTCGGCCCGGCGCGCACCACCCTCGGACTTTCCGATGCGGTGATCGAGCGCCACGCGGCGCGAGATCCCCAACTGGTCCAGGCGGTGGAGGCGGCGGCGGCGCTCGTCGAGCAGATCCGCGCCGAGTTCCCCGAGCTGATCGCGCTGGGCGAAGCCGAGCAGTGCCGCGCGGTGCAGGAAGGCTACGTCAATTTCTACCAGGACGATGCGGTGAATCCCTACGTCGCCGTGGCCGCGCGCGGCCCCTGGATCGTCACGCTCAAGGGCGCGGTGATCCACGACTCGGGCGGCTACGGCATGCTCGGATTCGGCCATGCGCCGAAGGCCGTGATCGAGGCCATGTCGCGCCCGCAGGTGATGGCGAACGTGATGACGCCGAACGTGAGCCAACTGCGCCTGTCGCGCGCGCTGCGTCGCGAGATCGGCCATACGCGCGGCGCCTGCCCGTACACCCGCTTCCTGTGCCTGAACTCGGGTTCGGAGTCGGTCTCGCTCGCCGGCCGCATCGCGGACGTGAACGCGAAGCTGATGACCGATGCGGGCGGCGCGCACGCGGGCTGGCGGATCAAGCGCCTCGCGATCAAGGGCGCGTTCCACGGGCGCACCGAGCTGCCCGCGCAGTACTCGGATTCCAGCCGCAAGACCTACGCCCAGCACCTCGCCAGCCATCGCGGCAGCGCGGCGGACATCATCACCATCGAACCCTACGACATCGCCGCACTCGAGCGCGCGTTCGAGGAGGCCGAGCGCGAGCACTGGCACATCGAGGCGATGTTCCTCGAGCCGGTCATGGGCGAGGGCAATCCGGGCCGCGCCGTGCCGAGGGCGTTCTACGACGCCGCGCGCGCGCTCACCAAGGCGCACGGCACGCTGCTGCTGGTGGATTCCATCCAGGCCGGCATCCGCGCGCATGGCGTGCTCTCGATCATCGACTACCCGGGCTTCGAGGGCATCGAGGCGCCGGACATGGAGACCTATTCCAAGGCGCTGAACGCCGGCCAGTACCCGCTCTCCGTGCTCGCCGTGAACGAACGCGCGCAGCAGCTGTACCGCAAGGGCGTGTACGGCAACACCATGACCACGAACCCGCGCGCCATGGACGTGGCGTGCGCCGTGCTCGAGCAGCTCACCCCTGCCCTGCGCGAGAACATCCGCGCGCGCGGCCGCGAGTTCAATGCGCGCCTCGAGCAGCTCGCGCAGGACCTCCCGGGGCTGATCACCGGCGTGCAGGGCACGGGACTGCTGGTCAGCTGCGAGCTGGCCGCGCAGTTCAAGTGCTACGGCGGCGGCAGCACCGAGGAATACATGCGCCTGAACGGCTTCGGCGTGATCCACGGCGGCGTGAACTCACTGCGCTTCACGCCCACGTTCGACATCACCAGCGAGGAGCTCGAGCTGGTGGTCGAGGGCGTGCGCCAGGCGCTGCTGCACGGCCCGCGCCTGAGCGTCGCCGCCCCCGCGCAGGCGATGGCGGCCTGATCGGCCCGGGCGCGCGCGGACGCACCGCGTCGCGCCCGATGCCGCCGCACAACGCCGCGCACCGCGCACGCCCGCCATGAACCTGCGCCGCCGCATGGCGGAGTTCGGCTTCGAGTCGAACGACGACTACGAGTTCCAGATGCGCTGCCTGTTCGCCGCCAGCGCGCAGGGCGTGCGCTGCCTGCACGTCGCGGGCGACTCGGGGCGCCGCAAGACCGCCTTCGCCCAGTCGCTCGCGCACGCACTGGACTACCCGCGCGTGCTGTACCTGGACTTCAGCCAGCCCGAGCCGCCGGCGCCGGTGGTGTCGATCGCGATCGATCCCAATGCCGACCACCATGAACCGGTCGAGGCCCCGCTCGGCGCCTTCGAACGCGTGGTGACCGAGGCCTGCGCCTTCAGCGAGGCCGAGCGCACCGTGCTGATCCTCGACCAGCTCCAGGCCGCGGAATTCCAGCAGCAGATCCAGCTTGCCCAGTTCGCCGCCAGCGGCCTGTGGCATGCGGGCGCGGCCGAGTTCAAGGCTGGCGTGAAGAACCTGCTGCTGGTGCTGATCTCCGAGGAGACGCTCTACCACCCGCTGGCGCGCATGAGCTTCCGCGTGTGGACCGATGCGAGCGCCGGCCGCTTCGAGTTCCGCCCCGACGAGTTCGGCCTGGACCCCGACGCGCGCGAGCTGTTCGCTGCACTTGCCGCGTTGTTCGAGGGTCTCGGTCGCATTCCCACGCCGAGCGAACTCAGGCACATCCTCGCCGACCTGCTCGAGCAGGTACGCACCGAGGAGCAGTTGCGCCACTGCCTGTACGGCTGGATGGAGCAGCTGGACCACGCCCTGCTCGTGTCACCGACCGTGGCGCCGCTGATGGTCGAGGCCGTGGCCGCGCTGAACCGCTACATCGGGCTGGACGAGGTCGTGCTGCACAGCGGACACGAAGCTCAGGACGCGTAGCGGTCCGTCGCCTCGACCAGGGCGCGCAGGTTGCCCGGCTCGAAAGCCGAATGACCCGCATCGGGGACGACGCGCAGATCGGCCTCCGGCCACGCCGCGTGCAGGTCGAAGGCGTTCTGCACCGGGCAGACGACGTCGTAGCGGCCGTGCACGATGGTGCCGGGGATGTGGCGGATGCGCCCGACGTCGCGCAGCAGCTGGTCCTCGACCTCGAAGAAGCCGCCGTTCACGAAGTAGTGGCTCTCGATGCGCGAGAAGGCGAGCGCCTGCTGGTCGTCGTCGAAGGCCGAGACGTAGCCCACGTTCTCCTGCATGAAGCTCAGGCGCGCCTCCCACTTCGCCCAGGCGCGCGCCGCCTGCAGGCGCACGGCGGGGTCCTCGCCGGTGAGCCGGCGGTGGTAGGCGGAGATCAGGTCCACGCGTTCGACCACGGGGATCGGCGCCAGGAAGTCCCGCCAGGCATCGGGAAACATCCGATGCGCGCCGGACTGGTAGAACCACTCCAGCTCCCAGCGCCTGAGCATGAAGATGCCGCGCAGCACCAGCGCCGTCACCCGGTCCGGATGCTTCTGCGCATACGCGAGCGCAAGCGTTGAGCCCCAGGAACCGCCGAACACCAGCCAGCGCTCGATGCCCAGTTCGACCCGCAGCCGCTCCATGTCGGCCACCAGGTCCCAGGTGGTGTTCTCGCGCAGTTCCGCGCGCGGCGTGGAGCGCCCGGCGCCGCGCTGGTCGAACAGCACGATGCGGTAGCGCGCGGGATCGAAGAAGCGCCGCATGTTCGGTCCCGTGCCCGAGCCCGGGCCCCCGTGCAGGACCACCGCGGCGTGGCCGTCGGGATTGCCCGATTGCTCGTGGTAGAGCGTGTGCAGCGGGGAAACCTGGAGGACGCCCGAGTCGTAGGGCTCGAGGGCCGGATACAGGGAGCGCGTGCTCGGGTTCATCGATGCGTCCGGTGGTCGGCGGACACCCGTCGGGACCGTGTGCCGTTGCCGGGACGTCCAGCCGGGGACAGGTTCCGGCGGGTTACCGGAGCAGGGTCTTCGCGATTGGTCGGGACGGTGAGATTCGAACTCACGACCCCCACAACCCCATTGTGGTGCGCTACCAGGCTGCGCTACGCCCCGACACGCGAAGACGGTGAAGCAGAATCGGGAAGTCTACCGGAATGGGGGTGGGCTTGCGACACGCCCCCGTTGCGATTCGCCTCGATCTCAACCCTCCAAGGCGCTGCGTGACCGCTTTAGGAGCGTGCGCCAGCGCGCGATGGCGAGGCGCTTCGACGTAGGACCGAGGTGAGCTGCACTGTGACGATCGCGCGCTGGCGCACGCTCCTACAACGCCCTGGGAACTCAACGCCGGAGGATGACCAGCACTTCCTCGAGTTCCTGCCGCACCTGACGCACGACCTGGCCGGTGATGCTGGCCTCGTGCTTGCCCTGTTCGCCCTCCAGGCGCTGGCGCGCGCCCAGGATGGTGAAACCCTCGTCGTACAGCAGGGCGCGGATCTGGCGGATCATCAGCACGTCGTGGCGCTGGTAGTAGCGGCGGTTGCCGCGCCGCTTCACCGGCTTCAGGCCGGGGAACTCCTGTTCCCAGTAGCGCAGCACGTGCGGCTTGACCGAACAGAGCTCGCTGACTTCGCCGATGGTGAAATACCGTTTGGCCGGTATCGCGGGGAGTTCGGCGTTGTTGCCGGCGTCGAGCATGGTCGGTCAGTCCGGCCCGGGCTCAGGCCACGCGCGCCGGCGCGTACTGTTCCACGCGCAACTTGAGCTTCTGGCCGGGGCGGAAGGTGACCACGCGCCGGGCCGAAATGGGAATCTCTTCGCCGGTCTTGGGGTTGCGGCCCGGGCGCTGGTTCTTCTTGCGCAGCTCGAAATTGCCGAAACCCGACAGCTTCACCTGTTCGCCGCGCTCGAGCGCTTCGCGCACGACCTCGAAGAAGGCGTCGACGAAGTCCTTGGCCTCGCGCTTGTTCAGGCCGACCTGCTCGAACAGACGCTCGGCCATTTCCGCTTTGGTGATCGCCATGGCAGATCCGTGCTCGTTGCTCTTGCTCTGTAGCGTTCAGGCGCGCAATCGGGCCCCACAATCCTGCTCCAATGCGGCCACCGATCGCGCCACGTCCCCGTCCGCATCGGCGTCAGTAAGAGTGCGTGAATCGTCCTGCAAAATCAAGCCAATAGCGAGACTTCTTGCGGTCGCGTCCAAGCCCTGTCCCCGGTACTCGTCGAACAGCACGAGCTCGCGCAGGCGGGGGCCGATCTGCGCCCGCAGCACCGATTCCACGCGCTCGTACGGCACCTGGCGATCCAGGACCACGGCCAAGTCGCGGCGGATGGCCGGGAACCGGGACAGTTCGCCGACGCGCGGGATGTTCCGGGCCGCCAGCGAGGGTAGGTCCAGTTCGAAAACATAGGTGTCCGCGGGCAGGTCGAGGCGGCCGGCCAGCTCGGGATGAAGGCACCCCACGACCCCGATGGGCACGCCGCAGCGCGTCACCGCGGCGGAGCGTCCCGGGTGCAGCCAGGGCACGTCGGTCACCGGGCGCCAGCCGAGGTCGGCGGCGGCGGACAGCGCCAGCACCTGCTCGACGTCGCCCTTGAGGTCGAAGAAGTCCAGGGCGCGGCGCGGCGCACCCCACTGTTCGGCCTGTGCCGTCCCGATCGCGACGCCGGCGATGCGTTCGGACTGGACCAGCGTGCCGTCCCGCTCGACGTAGGTACCACCGATCTCGAACAGTCGCACGCGCGTGCGCTGGCGCGCGAGGTTGCGCCGCAAGGCATCGACCAGGCCCGGGACCAGCGAGGTGCGCATCACCGACAGTTCGGACGAGAGACCGTTCGCGAGCGCCTTGGCGCCCGCCTCCAGCCCGTAGCTGGCGAGCAGCTCGGGCGCGACGAAGCTGAAGTTCACCGCCTCGAAGTAGCCGCGCGCGCACAGCAGTCGGCGGAAGTCGGACTCGCGCACCCTGCCCTCGCCCAGCGGTGCGAGCTGCAGGTCCCCGCGTGGCGCGTGGCTGGGCACCCGGTCGTAGCCGTGGATGCGCGCGACCTCCTCGATCAGGTCCTCCTCGATCGCGATGTCGAAGCGGCGCGACGGCGCCCGCACCAGCCAGCCCGATTCGGTGTCGCGGACGTCCATGTCGAGCGCACGCAGCATCGAGGCCACGCGCGCACGCTCGATCCGCATGCCGAGCAGGTGCTCGACGCGCGCATGGCGCAGGGCGACCTCGGGCGATGCCGGCAGCGCGGCGGCATCGCAGGCCTCGGTCACCGCACCCGCCTGGCCACCGACGATCGACAACAGGAGTTCGGTGAGGCGGTCGATGGCGCGACGCGGAAGTTCGGGGTCCACGCCGCGCTCGAAGCGATGCGAGGCGTCGGTGTGCATGCCCAGGCGGCGGGCGCGCCCGACGATCACCGAGGGCTCGAAGTGGGCCGCCTCGAGGAACAGGTTGCGGCTGTCGTCGGTCACGCGCGTGGCGTCGCCCCCCATGATCCCGGCGAGCGCCACCGCGCCGCGATCGTCGGCGATCACGAGGAACTGGGGATCGAGCGTGGCGTCGCTGCCGTCCAGCAGCTTCAGCACTTCCCCCTCGCGTGCGCGGCGGACGTCGATGCCGCCCTGCAACCGATCATGGTCGAACGCGTGCAGCGGCTGGCCGAGCTCCAGCATCACGTAGTTCGTGCAGTCCACGATGGCGCTGATCGAGCGCAGGCCGCTGCGCCGCAGGCGCTCGCGCAGCCACAGCGGCGAGGGCGCGCGCGCATCCACGTTCTCGATCACGCGGCCGAGGTAGCGGGGGCAGTCGGCAGGCGCGGTGAGCGTCACGGCGCGCGCGGCCGCGCTGGTGACGGCGACGACGGGATCGGCGACGGCGTGCACCGCCACGTCGAACAGGCTCGCCACCTCGCTCGCGAGACCGCGCAGGCCGAAGCAGTCGGCACGGTTGGGCGTGAGCTTCAGTTCGAAACTGGCGTCGGGCAACGCGAGCGCCTGGGCGATCGGCGTACCCGTTGCCGGGGACGCATCGAGTTGCAGCAGGCCGTCGGCATCCTCGCCCAGGCCGAGCTCGCGCGCCGAACACAGCATGCCCTCGGAGTCCACGCCGCGCAGCTGCGCGCGCTTGATCTCCAGCCCGCCCGGCAGCCTGGCGCCCACCAGGGCGACGGGCGCGCGCAAGCCCACGCGCGCATTCGGCGCGCCGCACACGATCTGCAGCAGGGTCTCGGTACCGGCGTCCACCCGGCACACGCGCAACCGGTCCGCATTCGGATGCTGCACGCATTCGACGATCTCGCCTACGACGATGCCGGGCAGCTCGGCCCCGACCTCGACCAGCGACTCGACCTCGAGCCCCGCCATGGTCAAGCGATGCGCGAGCTCCGCACGGGAAACCTGCGGATCGACCAGGGAGCGCAGCCAGTTTTCGTTGAATTTCATCGTTTTACCGAATGTTTGGAATCACGAACGGAGCAGGTATCCCCAACCTCCCTCGACCGGTCCCCTCTCCCCCGCGGGGAGAGGGCTAGGGTGAGGGGGTGGCGACATCCTCTCAATCTTGAATACTGCGGAAACGGCTTGGTATGGCGGGTTGCCCCTCACCCTACCCTCTCCCCCAAGGGGGAGAGGGGGAAAGCACGAGGAGGCGCGGGATAGGCGCATTTCGCCTACGCAAACTGTTTCAGGAATCCCACGTCATTCTCGAAGAACGCCCGCAGGTCCTGCGCGCCGTAGCGCAGCATCGCGAAGCGTTCCACGCCCATGCCGAACGCGAAGCCCGTGTAGCGCTCGCTGTCAATGCCGCACTCGCGCAGCACGTTCGGGTGCACCATGCCGCAGCCGAGTACTTCCAGCCACGACTGGGAACCGTCCGGACGTTGCCAGGCGATGTCGACTTCGGCCGAGGGCTCGGTGAACGGGAAGTAGGACGGCCGGAAGCGCATCTCGAACTCGCGCTCGAAGAAGGCGTTCACGAACTGCTGCAGCGTGCCCTTGAGGTCGCCGAAGTTGATCCCCTCTGCCACCACGATGCCCTCGACCTGGTGGAACATGGGCGAGTGCGTCTGGTCGCTGTCGGCGCGGTAGACCTTGCCCGGCGCGATCACGCGCAACGGCGGCTTGCCGGCCTTCATCGCGCGGATCTGCACCGGCGAGGTGTGGGTGCGCAAGAGCCTGCCGTCGGCGAAATAGAAGGTGTCGTGCATGGCGCGCGCCGGGTGGTGCGGCGGGAAGTTCAGCGCCTCGAAGTTGTGGTAGTCGTCCTCGATCTCGGGACCGGTGGCGACCTGGTATCCCAGCCGCGCGAACAGTTCCACGATGCGCTCGATCGTGCGGCTGATCGGGTGCGCGACGCCGAGCTCGGCGTCGCGGCCGGGCATGGTGACGTCCACGCGCTCGGAGGCGAGCCGCGTCGCCAGTGCCGCGCGCTCGAGCACCTCGCGCCGGGCGGCGATCAGCGTGCTGCAGCGCTCCTTGAGCACGTTGATGCGCGCGCCGTGCGCCTTGCGCTCGTCGGGCGGCAGCTTGCCCAGAAGCTTGAGCTGCTCGGTGACCAGGCCGTTCTTGCCCAGCAGCGCGACGCGCACCTGGTCGAGCGCCTCGAGCGTGGTGGCCGCGTCGATCGCGCGCTCGGCGTTGTCGGGACTCAGCGTCGTTTCGTTCATCGTTCCTGCACCGCATCCTGAAACGAAAAAGGAGAGGCTGCCGGGCAGCCTCTCCTTCGTACCGTCACGATCGCGCGCGGTGTCCCGCGCGCGACACGATCACGCGGCCAGGCTGGCCTTGGCCTTCTCGCACACCTTGCCGAACGCGGCGAGGTCGTGCACGGCGAGATCCGCCAGCACCTTGCGATCCATCTGGATCCCGGCCTTGGCGAGGCCATTGATCAGGCGGCTGTAGCTCAGGCCAAACTGGCGCGCGCCGGCGTTGATGCGCACGATCCACAGGCCGCGGAAGTAGCGCTTCTTCTGCTTGCGGCCGATGTAGGCGTACTGCAGGGCCTTCGTGACCGCCTGCTTGGCGGCGCGGAAGACCTTGCGACGGGCATTGAAGTAGCCCTTGGCCTGGCTCAGGACCTTCTTGTGCCGACGACGGGCGGTGACACCACGCTTGACTCTTGCCATGGGTCAGTCCTCCTCAGGCGTACGGCATCATGCGAGCGACGCGACCGGCGTCCTCGGCACGAACATGGTTGGTGGCGCGAAGACCACGCTTACGCTTCGTGGACTTCTTGGTGAGGATGTGGCTCTTGAAGGCGTGGCCGCACTTGAACTTGCCGGACGCCGTTTTCCGGAACCGCTTGGCGGCGGCCCGGTTGGTCTTCATCTTGGGCATGGGAAACTCCGTTGCTCTGTTTTGTCACCGACCGAAGCGGCAGCTCGCGCTGCACTTTCCGTCCTGCTCCGATCCGCTGGTAGGTGCCTCGCGGCACAGCCGACACCCGCCATCCGGCAGGGTCGAGCCGCGCATCATAGCAAAAATGCGTGCGGGATCAAACGCGTGG
>Ga0315912_10003780_pt1 | contig 14815 bp, 15 predicted proteins | sample VfabasoilMG_FD_204469 | JGI IMG/M metagenome (GOLD analysis project Ga0315912, IMG submission 204469) | Garden soil microbial communities collected in Santa Monica, California, United States - V. faba soil | ecosystem: Environmental > Terrestrial > Soil > Garden | place: USA: California... | reverse complement strand
AGGGGAACTGCGGGAACTGGCAGCCGAGCTCGGCGAAGAAGGTAAGCACCTGGCCGACCACGGCCTGCACGTTGTCCTGCCCGCCGGTGACGACCAGCGAGACGACCTTGTTCCGCAGCAGGTGGCGGTTGGCGACCGTCTCCTGGTTCTGGATGCAGTTCATGCGTTCGATCATCTTGTAATAGAGGCTGCTTGCGCCGCCCCAGCGGATCGGCGTCGCGACCACGATAACGTCGGCCCAGTGCACGACGCCCTCGTACACCTGGTCCATCTGGTCTTTCGAGTCCATCTCCGTGATGGAGCAGGGCCAGGTGCAGGCGCGCGCGGACTTCGAATAGAAGCCCTCGCAGGCACGGAAGGCGAGGTCGCGCACGCGGATCAGCCGCGTTTCGCACTCGCCATCGCCGCTCTCGCGCGCATTCGCGAGACCGTGGACCAGGAGGTCTTCGGAGGTGCTGTAGCGCGGGTGGCGTTTCGTCATCGCCGTCGTCGAGAGCCCGAGGATGCGGATCGGACCCGGTTCGCGCACCGGCGTGCGCGCAAGCGGGTGCGGCTCGTGCGGCAGGCGGCCGCGTTTCGTGATCGCGGCCTCCGAAACCAGCACGCGGCCGTTCTCGACCTTGACCGCATGCGACGGCACGCGATCCGCCTCGTAGCCCGGTTCGCCCTCGCCCGTCTGCCAGTGGAACTTGTAGTAGTGCCAGGGGCAGACGACGAAGTCGCCGTCGAGCGTGCCCTCGCCGAGGGGACCGCCGACGTGGTTGCAGGTGCCGGAGATCGCGCCGAACGTGCCGTCGCGATGAGTCAGCGCGATCCGCCTGGTGCCGACGCGCACTTCCTGCACGGGTTGCGTCGACAGTTCGGCGCTGGCCCCGACGTCGACCCAGCCGTCGGCTGTCACCTGCCCTGGCCGCGGTACAGGAACGCCACCACGGCGCCGAGGACCATCGTCATGATCGTGTCGAACGCGATCTGCTTGACGGCAAGCGCGCCCGGTGTCGGCTGCACGACGTAATAGATGATGTAGATCGGGATCACCGCGAGCAGGGCGACCGCAAGGCCGAAGCGCAGGCCCTGCCCGAGCCAGGGCTTGTTCTCGACGCCGCGCGCGTAGATCCAGGTGAACGCGCCCGCCATCAGCACGTGCGCGAGGATCATCAGGTGCATCAGCTTCTGCGCGTCAGCTTCCGGGCGCATCATCCCCGTGGCCGTGTAGTCTGCTTCCAGCAGGATGCCGTGGACGAAGATGCCGCCCGCCATGTAGAGGACGAACAACACGAGCCAGGCAACCAGGAATTTCTTGTTCATGGATCTCCCCCTCCGTTGCGCGGATCTTACGCCTTGCCGGGGCCGCCGATCAGCAGCGATGTCATGGAGATCGAGCCCGGCACCCGTACATTGAAAAATTCGGCAGTCTCGCCCGCCTGCTGCAGTGCAATCGCATACAGCAGGGGCAGGTAATGTTCGGGCGTCGGCACGGGAAGGCGTGACTCGGGCCGCGCCGGGTAACCGGCGAGCTCCTCGTGGCGGCCGGCGGCAATGTGGCCGCGGAGCTCGGCATCGGCGGAGAGCGCCCAGTCGAGCGGTGCCGGGTCCCGGAAATTGAAAAGGCGAAGGTTGTGCACGATGTTGCCGCTGCCCAGTACCAGCACGCCTTCGTCCCGAAGCGGCTCGAGCTGCCGGGCGAGCGCGTAGTGGTGCGTCCCGGGCAGGCGCGTATCCATGCTGAGCTGGACGACCGGCACGTCCGCCGCCGGGTACATCGCGATGAGCACGCTCCAGGCGCCGTGGTCCAGGCCACGGCCCGGGTCGAGGCCGACGCGCTCGCTCGTGACGAGCGCGGCGACGCGCGCGGCGAGCGCCGGGTCGCCGGGAGCGGGATAGCGAACGTCGAACAGCGCCTGCGGGAAACCGTAGAAGTCGTGGATCGTATCCGGCGCCGCGGCCGCCGTGGCATGGGCTCCACGGGTTTCCCAGTGCGCGGACACGCACAGGATCGCGCGCGGCCTCGGCACGCGCTTCGCGATCGCCGCCCAGCCGAGGTGAAACTCGTTGCGCTCGATCGCATTCATCGGGTTGCCGTGGCCGACGAACAGCACGGGCATCCTCATGGCGCGTGCTTCCGGCCGATCAGGTCCCACTTGTTGCCGTAGAGGTCGAGGAATACGACGACCGTCCCGTAGTCTTCGTGGCGGGGCTCCTCCGTGAAGCGCACGCCCTGCGAGCGCATGTGCGCGTGGTCGCGCGTGAAATCGTCGGTCTCGAGGAACAGGAAGACGCGGCCGCCCGACTGGTTGCCGACGAACCGCTCCTGCTCGGGCGTCGCCGCGCGCGCAAGGAGGAGTGCGCCGCCCTGGCCCCCGGGTGGCGCAACGCGCACCCATCGCTTGCCAGTTCCGAGCGGAGTGTCCTCGAGCAGTTCGAACCGGAGCGCGCGCGTGAAGAACCCGATCGCCTCGTCGTAGTCGCGGACGAGCAGCGCGACCTGGGAGATGAAGCGGCTCATCGCCGCCCGTGGCGAAAGCAATCGACGGTGTGGTCGTTCGCGATCCCGACCGCCTGCATGAAGGCATAGCAGATCGTCGTGCCGACGAAGCGAAAGCCGCGCCGCTTCAACTCCTTGCTGAGCATGTCGGACAGTTCCGTCCGTGCCGGGAGTTGCTTCGACGAGCGCAAGCGGCTCTTCAGCGGCTTGCCGCCGACGAAATCCCAGAGGAACCGGTCGAAGCTGCCGAATTCGCGTTGGACCTTGAGGAAGGCCGCCGCGTTCGTGACAGTACTGTCGATCTTGAGCCGGTTGCGGACGATGCCGGCGTCCTGCATCAGGCGCGCGCGGCGGGCTGCCGTGAAGCGCGCGACTTTCGCCGGGTCGAAACCGGCAAACGCCTTCCGGTAGGCCTCACGCTTCCGGAGTATCGTTTCCCAGCTGAGGCCGGCCTGCGCGCCCTCGAGCGTGATGAACTCGAAGAGCACGCGGTCGTCGTGCACCGGCACGCCCCACTCGCGATCGTGATACTCGATCATGGCCGGCGACCGGGCCCAGCCGCAGCGCTTCATGGTTCGTTCACGTACAGGCGCAACTCTTCGGTGCCCATCGTGATCATGCTGTCGAAGCTGAAGCCCAGCTTGCCGAGCAGGCGCATCGACGGTTCGTTGTCCTTCGTGGTGATCGCCAGGATCCGCCCGACGCCGAGCGTTTCGCGCGCATGCCGCAGCACGGCACCCGCGGACTCGAGCGCATACCCCTGCGACCAGTAGTCCGGGAAGAAGGAGAATCCGATGTCGGCGTCGGGCAGGCTGTCGCGCTTCAGCACGCCGCACATGCCGAGCGTGGCGCCGTCGGCCTTGCGCACCACCCGCATGAGGCCATGGCCGCGGCTCGCGTAACTCGCGACGGGACCGTCCGCGATGTAGCGGCGCGCGGATTCGAGGTCGTGCACGCCGCGGTCGCCGATGTAACGCAGGAAAGAGGGCTCGTTCAACAGGCGGAGCACGAAGTCCGCGTCGCCCTCGGTGAACGGGTGGAGCTCGAGCCGTTCGGTGTCGATCCTATTCACTGGTGCAGCGCCCAGAACGGAAGCACGGCGCGATCGACGAATGACATCCTGCGGTAGACGCCGATCGCGCGGGTGTTGTCCGCGTAGACGTGCAGGAACGGCGTGAAGCCGCGGTCGAAGGCGGAATGGCACAGCACGCCGAGCAGGCGCTGAGCATAGCCCCGGCCCGTGTAGTCCGGGTGCGTGCAGACCGCGGAGAGCTCCTGGTAACCGTCGAGTCGCATGCGCTCGCCCGCCATCGCGGCGAGGCGAGTGCCGTCGTAGATGCCGATGTAGGTGCCCATCTCGAGCGTGCGCGGCCGGAAGAAGCCCGGGAATACGAGATCGGTCAGCGCGACCATGTCCGCGACCCGGTCCGCGGACATCGCGGTCACGGGAGGACCGGGGACTTCCGGCCCGCGAGTCGTGCAGATCATCTGCAGCACCGGCTTCTTCGGCTCGAGCTGCCAGCCGCGCGGCGGCTCGGGCGCAATGCCGACGATGAACACGGACTCCGCGTCGTCGACGAGGCTCGTGAGCTGGTTGGCGGTGCGCGCCGACGGTTCGCCGATCCCGGCGAACGGCACGATCGCGGCCGGATAGCGCGCGGCGCCGTCCGCGGTGATCGCGAGGCCCGCGTGTTGGGTCGTCAGCGAATGCCAGACCGGGTTGTCCAGCGCGTGGGCGGTCACCGTCATTCCCTCAGGCGGCGACGCCGAAGGCGCGCCCGATCGCCGCCGTGATCGCCATGGCAATGGCGCCCCAGAACGTGACCCGCCATGCGCCCTTCGCGACGCCCGCGCCCCCTACCTTCGCGGCTATGGCGCCGAGGATCGCGAGGAACACGAGGGACAGCGCGGCAACCACGCTCATGGCGGCCGCGCGTGGGGCGAGTAGTGCGGCGACGAGCGGCAATGCCGCGCCGGCGGCGAATGCCGCGGCGGATGCCAGGGCCGCCTGGATCGGGCGGGCGCGCAGCGCTTCGGTGAAGCCGAGCTCATCGCGCGCATGCGCGGCGAGCGCGTCCTTGGCCGCGAGCTGCCGCGCGACCTCGGATGCGAGCCTGGGATCGAGGCCGCGGCCGACGTAAATCGCGGCGAGCTCGCGGTGCTCCGCTTCGGGATCGTCCTCGAGTTCCCGGCGTTCGCGCGCAAGGTCGGAACGCTCGCTGTCGGCCTGCGAGCTGACGGAGACGTATTCGCCCGCCGCCATGGACATGGCGCCCGCCACGAGGCCGGCGACGCCGGCGGTCAGGACGGCGGCGCGGTCGGCGCCGGCAGCCGCGACGCCGATCAGGAGGCTGGCGGTCGAGACGATCCCGTCATTCGCGCCGAGGACGGAGGCGCGCAGCCACCCGGTCCGGTGCGTTCCGTGCCGCTCCCTCATTTCTGGTTGAAGGCATAGCGGCCGGGGCCGAGGAGGGCGAGGGCGATCGCGCTGAACAGGAAAAGGTACTGCTTCTCGACCGCGAGGCCGCCACTCTGCGGATCAAGCGCCAACAGTTCGCCGCCGTGCGCGAGCCCGAGTGCGAACAGCATGTTGACGGCGATGACCCAGGCGCCGATGCGCGAGTAAAAACCGGCGATGACGGCGAGCGGCGCGATCACTTCGCCGAAGTAGACGCCGTACTTCAGGACGGCGGGCAGGCCGGCATTCGCGAGCATCCCGTCGAGCCAGTCAACCCCGCCCGTGAGCTTCGAAATGCCGTGCAGCAGGATCAGGACGCCAAGCGTGACGCGAAGGATCAGCTTGCCGGTGCTCTCATTCATTGCGACTCCGGGAATGGCGCGGGATGCCGCCCTAGGATACGACTTTGCGCGCCGGGCGGCGCTCCAGCGCGCCGCCGCAATTCGGGCAGCGGCCGGCGAGCGGGCCCTCGGCGCAGGCCGAACAGAATGTGCACTCGAAGGAGCAGATGACCGCGTCGGCCGAGTCGGCCGGCAATTCGCAGTTGCAGCGCTCGCAGTTCGGGCGCATCTCCAGCATCAGGACTTCCGGCGGCCGACGACGATCAACACCACCCCGAGGGCGATCGCGGCGATCGACAGCCACTGCGGTATTGCGATTGTTTCCCTGTCCTTGACGGACAGCTCGATGCCGGCGATCTCGGCGTCGTGCTTTTCCTCGGTGTAGCTGAACTTGCCGCGGGCGAGCCCGAACGCGCCGAGCGCGATCAGGACGATGGCGACGATGGTCATGGCCTTGCTGTTCATGTCTTGCTGGCTCCTTCGGGGTGTTGTTCGGCGGGCGTGAGCGCCTTGACGTCGGCGACGATCATCGTGCCCGTGCCTTCGTTGGTGAAGACCTCGGCGAGAACGCTGTCACGGGCATTGTAGGAGATGACGTGCACGCGCCGCACGCCGCCGCGGATCGCCGACTCAATGGCCGAGGCCTTCGGCAGCATGCCGTCCTCGAGGCTGCCGGACTGCTCGAGGCGCTTGAGCCCGGCGAGATCGGTGTAGGAGACGACCGAGCGGGGATCGTCGCGACGCTCGAGGATGCCCGGCGCGCCGGTGCAGAGGATCAGCTTCTCGGCGCCGAGCGCGGCGCCGACCGCGGCCGCCACCGTGTCCGCATTGATGTTGAGCACGACGCCCGCGTCGTCCGCCGAAATGGGGCTGACGACCGGCATCAGCCCGGCATCGAGTTCCTTGCGGATCACCGTGGGGTCGATCGAGACGATGTCGCCGACGAAGCCGTAGTCAACGGACTCGCCGTCGATCTGCACTGGCGGGCGGCGGATGGCTCGCACGAGTCCTGAGTCGACGCCTGACAGGCCGACCGCGTCGATGCCGAGCTCGCGGCAGGCCGCGAGGATGCGGGTGTTGATGAGGCCGTTCAAGACCATCGTGGTCGCGTCGATCGAACGGTCGTCGGTGACGCGACGGCCGCGCACCATGCGCGGCTCGATGCCGAGCGAGCGCTGCATCTCGTCGAGCTGCGGTCCGCCGCCGTGCACGAGCACGACGCGGATGCCGAGGTGGTGCAGGATCGCGATCTGTTCGACCAGCGCGCGCGTCCCGGCGAGGTCGCCGAAGATCGCGCCACCGGCCTTTATGACGAAGACCTTGCCCTTGTACAGGCGGATGTACGGCGCGGCGCCGCGCAGCGCCGCGATGACGGCCGTCTGGTCGATCCGGTGGGTCACCATCCCGAGAAACTCCTTGGTGTCAGGTCCAGCCCGGCGCAGGTGCGGCGAGGCCTTCGGTCTCGTCAAAGCCCAGCAGCCGGTTCATCCACTGCAACGCGCCGCCCGCGGCGCCCTTCACGAGGTTGTCGACGACCGACATCACGGCGACCGTCCGCCCGTCGCTGGCCGCCGAAAGGTGAGCATAGTTGCTCGTGACCACGTCCTTCACCCGGGGCGGATCGTCGAGTACCCGCACGAAAGGCTTTCCGGCATAGAAGCCGCGCAACGCCGCGATTGCGCCGGCGGTGTCGAGCGGCTTCGCGAGCCGCGCCTGGACGGTCGCGTGGATCCCGCGCGCAAAGGGCCCGGAGTGCGGCACGAAGGCGACCTGCCCGTCCTGGCCGGTTGCCGCGCGGGCGAGCGCGTTGATTTCCGTGCCGTGGCGGTGGGCGAGGGCGCCGTACGCGTAGAGATCGCCGTGGCGCAGCGGATGGTGGGTGCCGGGTATGGGGTTGCGGCCCGCGCCCGTGCTGCCGGTCACCGCCGAAACGAAGATCGGCCCGTCCGCCAGGCCGAGCTTGAGCAGCGGCACGACCGCGAGGAGCGAGGCCGTGACGAAGCAGCCCGGGTGGGCGACGTGCGGCGTCGGTGCGCGGTCGAGATGCTCGGGTACGGCGCAGGTGAATTCCCTGGCGCGCGCGGGGGCGCCGTGCGGGTGCTTGTACACCCGTTCGTACTCGGCAAGATCCGCGAAGCGGTAATCCGCGGAGATGTCGACGACGGCGGGCCTTGCGCCGCTCGCTGCAGCGGCGGTCAGCAGGCCGTCGATCAGCGCGTGGGAAACACCGTGCGGCGCGGCCGCGAGGACTGCGCTCCGCGGATGCCGCGCCGCGACGGCGGTCGCATCCGCGATCGAGACGTAGCGCAGGTCGCCGCAGGCCGCCGCGAGATGCGGGAAAGCGCGGGCCACGGGCTCGCCGGGCTGGCTGTCGGAGGCGATGGCAGCAAGCTCCAGGTGCGGGTGGCCGAGCGTGAGCCGGAGCAGCTCGCCGGCGACGTAGCCCGTGCCGCCGAGGATGATCGCCGGGACGCGCGCGCTCACGCCTCGGCCCCTATCTCGCTGGTATGAGCGACCTTGTCGAGGCCCGCGGCCGCGATCACGCAGTCGCCGAGCGCGGCGCCGTTGGTCATCGCGTTGAAGGCCGGCACGTTCAGCCGCTCGCGGATGATGTCGACGCCGACGGAATTGTCGGTGGAGGGACCGGTGACCGCTGCGGGCTCGATGCCGAAGCGCTCGCGCAGCAGCTTCACGCCGCCCCAGGCCGCGACCGGGTCGTTCGCCGACAGGACCACGGAAGTCAGCGCCTGGCGGATGTCCGGCGCGTCAAGGATTGCCTCGACGCCATAGGCGCCGAGGATGCCGTCGCCGAGCTCGAACACGATGACGTCGGGCCGCCCGGCGGACATCTCGGTCAGCATCGTGCGCGTGAGCGCGGGTCCCGTCTTCGGAGTCGTGGTCACGATGCCGAAGTCGGTGAAGATCATCGAGCGCCGCGCGCCCGAGTCCTCGAACGCGAGGATGTCGCGCCTGAGCGAGACGCCCGTCGCCTTGAAGGCGTCGACGACGAGGCCGCGATGGCGCATGCGCGAGATCATTGCGCAGGCGGCCGCCGTCTTGCCGGCTTCCATGCAGGTGCCGGCAAGCGCGACGACCGGCACGCCGTGGGTCTCGAGCGCAGCGTCGTAGTCGAGCTTGCGCATGCCGACGCGCGCGGGGACGCCGATGCGCTCGCCGAGATAGGGAAAGTGCAGGACCGACCCGAGCACCCGGCAGTCGAAGGGCCGGCCTTTGTCGGGGTTCACGGAGTCGCAGACGCCGAGCACGCCGCCCATGTTCAGCATCTGGATGACGTCGCCCGGGACAAGCTTTTCCGGAAGGTGGCCGGAATAGCCGAACAGCGCCTTGCGGTGGCCGAGCGCTCCGACCACGACGTTTCCGCGCGCCACCTTGGCCATGCGGCCGCTCGTCAGCTCGAGCGTGTTGTACTGCGACTTGTCGGTCAGGATCTCGACCGCCAGCACGACCCCTTCCTCGCAGGGAATTTCGCTCGAGACGCGAAGCTCGTGCGACAGGCCGCAGGCCTGCGTGACCGACGCAATCTGGTCCACGATGATCGACTTCATCTAATCCTCGATCCGGTACTCGATGTCGCCGGCCGACTCCTGGCCTGACTCCGCCGAGATCACCCAGCGGTCGCCTATCGTGTAGCGCAGCTTCAGCGTGTTGATCTCGTCCACGAGCGAGATACCGTAACTGACGTAGAGGCGGGGCGACAGGTATTTTCCGAGCACGAATTCGCTGCCGGTGTCGGCGTCCTGCGTGATGCCGACGTCGTCGAGGCCCACGTACTTGCCGAGCTGGCCGGCGAGGAATGCGCCGCCCTGTTCCGTGGTGCTGACGCCGTCGTCCGGCGCGCCGGGATCGCCCTGGATGGTGGAGCGGCCGACAATCAGCATCGAGGCGATCTGCGTCTGCGGCAGGCTCGGCTCGGAAAAGAGCGTGAGTTGCGGCCGGCGCAGCGGTCCGCGCGCGATGACGCCGACCTTGTAACCGGGCAGCTCGCGCGTGGCTCGCAGGTCCACGCCCGGGTCCGTCATCGGACCACCGGTGAAGAGCAGTCGCCCCCGCTCGATTTCGAGCTCGCGGCCATAGGCGTTGTACTCGCCTTCCTTCACCTCGAACTCCCCGGACCCGGTCGCGCTCTCATTCGGCGACATGCGCGTGCGGACGGCACCCGTGATCGTGGCGGACAGGCCGAAAGCCTTCACCAGGACTTTATCTCCGAGCGTGAGCCGCACATCGCTCGTGACGAGGAAGGCCTCGGGTTCGTCGCCGATCGCTTCCGGCCGGACAATCTGCTCGTCGGAGGACACGAGCACTGCCCCGGCCGTGTCTGCCGGCAGGATGCGGGCTTCCGGGATCGTGACCTCGCCCGTAACGTCGATGCGCCGGTCGTCCAGCTTGAACCGGAGGTCGGGTGAGGCGAGGACGTGCGCCTCCGGCACGTTTGCGACCAGGAGCCGCTCGCCGGTGAGTGCGAGCTCGCCGTTAAGGCGGCGGTCGCGCCAGCCGAGCCGGCCGTCGATCTCGAGCGTCCCTTCGCCGGCCTTGCCCGAGGCCCGGATCGTCAGCGACCTGTCCGCAAGGCGAACCGTGGAGGTCAGCTCGCGAAGGCGCAGGTTCGTGAGGTAGAAATCGAGCGTGCCGTCAGCGAGCCGCGCCTCGCCCGCCAGCAACGGCGCGCCAATGCGGCCGGCAACGGTGAAGTCGAGGTCGGCTTCTCCGGAGGCATTGTCGATCGCATCGACGAACAGCGGCAGCAAGTTGAGCTGCCGCGTGCGGCCCTGAACGCTGCCGCTGAGGGGCAGGTCCGCGAACGCGGCGTCCGGCACGCGAGTCGCCTCGAGAGCCACGGCGAGGTCGAGTTCGGCAGCGTCGGAGACGCGCAGGTCCACCCGATGCCGTCCGGCATCCGAATCGAGTTCAAGCCGCGTCCTGCCGAGTGCAACCGTGCGATCGGCTCCGCTCGCGGACCGGTACGTGAACGAGGCGTCGCGGATCTCCGCGTCGACGTCCGCGATCCAGGGTTGGCCGGGCCGGCCGGAAGCCGTCGCCTTGGCGGAGAGTATCCCGCGGTAGCCCGGTGCACCCCGGCGCTTGGGGTCGAGAGCCTCGAGCGGGAATGCATCCGTGTCCGCCTCGAGCGACCATGCGCCCCCCGCGGTCCAGCGGCCGCCGAAACAGATGCGGCGTGTCTCATACGCGAGGCACACGGGCTCCAGCGCGGCTTCCTGGCTGCTGGCCGTCAACCGGCTGGCCGAAGAGAGTTTCCAGGGCACGGTCCTGGGCCCGCTTGCGTTGATGTTTTCGAGCGCGAGCGTGTAGCGATCGTCGGCCCAGCCGCCGTGTCCCCGCAGTGACACGGCGTCCTGGCCTGCGCCGACGCGCAGGGTCAGCGCGTGGTCCTGCGCCAGGCCGTCCAGCGAGAGCCGGGTGTCGGAAATCGCGAAGCCTGCAAGCGTGATGCCGTTCGAGCGGAGCCGCAGCCAGGAATGCTCGCGGCCTTCGCGGTCGATTCGGGCATCGACGGAGAGCACGACCGCACGGTGTGATCCGTAGGCCAGGTCGTGGCCGATGAAGCCGATCGCGAGTGACTCGTCGTGCAGGCCCACAGTCGCGTTAACTTCCCCGTCGAGCTCGGGCAGGATCGCGGACAGGTCGTCCGAGACGAAGCGGGCATCGAGGTTGGCGCCGCGGCCAATCACGCCGTCTGCCTGGAGGCGCGCGGGTCCGAGCGACAGCGCGAGGTCCTCGAATTCGAGCCGGCCCGGTGTGCGTGAGAGCCCGCCGCTGCCGTGCGCGGGCTGGCCGCGGAACGTGCCGTCGAGGTCGCGGATCCTCGCGGTCCACGGGCCTTCCGCCGCGAAGCCGTTGCCGGACGCCGAATATCCGAACCCGAGCTTGCCGGGGAGCGCCGGGCGCAGCTGAGATGGATCGATGCCGGTGGCGCGCCCGGAAATGGTCCAGGCCGGACTGTCTCCGCGGCCGAGCGAACCTGCGAGCGTCACGCGACCGCCGAGTACGCGCCACGACGATTCCCCGATCCGGAGAGCCGCTGCCTCGAATTGGCCCGATGCCTCGCCGGCAAACGGCGGACCCTGTGCCGGCGCGAAGTCGCCGTTCACGCGATAGCTGAACTCGGTCCAGCCGCGGGCCTGCATCGTGCCGCGCGGCGAGGCGATAAGGGCGTCGCCGGCGAGTGGCCAGCGGAATGCATCCCAGGATGCCGACACGTCGAATGCCGGCGCGTCCCCCGCCTGCAGGGTGCCGGAAGCGCGGACATCGAGCCCGGGCGCCGCCTTGAGCGTGATGGACTCGAAAGTGACGACCGTGTTTGCATAGCTCGCGCGCGCATCGACGTCGATGCCGTTTGCCGGCAGGCCCTGTCCGTGCACCGTGCCGCGTGCGGCATAGCGCCGGGGGTCGCCGTCGAATTCGAGCGACGCCGCAAGCGGGCCCACCGGCGGCTTGTCGATCCACTGCGCGAGGTCGAGCGATTCGATGTCGGCCTTGCCCCGGAATGTGAGCTGCGAGCTGAGGTCGCGGACCTCAGCCTGGACGCGGCCCCGGGCCGGCGCGGCAACGTGGGCGTCGACGAGAAGGCGTTCGAGGTCGCCGGTCGCGCGGGCGATGCCGGCCACGAGATCGCCTTCGGTCAGCGACCAGGCGGCCGTGGCGTCGAGCGCGAGCGGTTCGCGCGCGAACAGCGTCCCGCCCGCGCCGGCGACGGCCCAGCCGGACGAGCGGGCGTGGACGCCCCTGAACTCGAGGCGCGAGCGCGCGATTCGCGCGGAGCCCCGGATGTCGTGAAACGGCGTCTCGGTACCGTTCGGCGACACGATCAAGAAGCTGTCGACCGAGGCATCGTCCACGGCGACCGTGAGCCATCCGGGCATGAACGACGGCGCGCGTGGCGGACCCGTCGCCGGGTGCAGCGCGACGGTCGCCGCGCGGATTTTCACGCCTTCCGCCGAAATCCGCCCGGCCAGGATCTCGAGCGGCTCGTAATCCGCCTCGAGGCCCGCGATCCGGATCGATGCGCGCGGATGCTCGATCGCGACCGCATCGACCACGAGCGGGCCGATCAGCCGGCCGCTCGCGCCCTCGACGCGGATCTTCACGCTGCCGACCGATTCGACGAACGTCACGGCGCGGCGCAGGCCCGCCTCGGTGGTCACGAGCCAGGTCGCAGCGATCAGGACGACGCAGAGCAGCGCCGCGATTCCCGCGAGTAACCACTTAACCCATTTCCGCGCCGGCCAGTGCATCTCAGAACTCCGGCGTGAAGTTGATGTGGAAGCGCGGGCTGCGGCTGGTGTCCGAGATCGACTGCGCGACGTCGAGCCCGACGCTCAGGAACGGCAGCCGGTAGCGGATGCCGATACCCGCCGAGTACTCGAGCGGGTCGCCGAACTTGTCGAAGGCGTTGCCCGCGTCCACGAACACCGCGCCGACGAGGTTCTTCGGCAGGTTCCGCTGCAGCTCGAACGTGCCCGTCAGCAGGTGGCGGCCGCCGACCTTGTTGCCGTTCGCGTCGACCGGTGACAGCTCCTCGTAGCCGTAGCCGCGCACGCTCTGGTCGCCGCCGGCGAAGAAGCGGTACTGCGCCGGCAACTCCTCGAAATCGCCGACGAAGCTTGCGCCAATCTCGGCGCGCAAATAGATGTACCAGTCGTCAGTCAGCCTGAAGCGGCGATCGTCCCGCACGTCGATGCGCGTGAAATTCGTGTCGGAACCAAGCTGGCTGGTGGACGCCAGCACTTCCGCGCGCAAGCCCGTCGGCACGGCATTGGTACCGAGGAAGTCCGGCGGTAGCCTCGCGAACGCGATGCCGGGCACCAGAAGCTGGCTGCGCTTGCGGTCGACCTGCGGGGAACCGCCTCCGGCAGCGGTCGTGACCTTGTCCTCGGTCGAGTCGAGCGTGACCGAAAGGACCCGCTGCCAGCGGCCGCGGACCTGGGTCAGGCCGACCTTGAAGGTGGCGCCGCTCGTCTCGACGTCAGCGTTCTGCTCGGTGAAGCCGCGCAGCTCGAAGGCGAGCTTTTCCAGTGCCGGGTCCTGCCAGGGAATGGCGTAGGTCAGGCTGACCGAGTCCTCGATGCCGGAGGTGAGTACCTGCGCGCGCAACCGGTGGCCGCGGTCGTTGAAGCGCCGGTCTTCCCACCCGAGCTTCGCGCGCGCCCCGGTGTCCGTGCCATATCCCGCGGAAATCGTGTAGACGTGCCGGCGGTTCTTCTCCGAGGTGATGCGGATGGGCACGATGTGCGCCTGGCGGTCGCGCTCCGCGGGCAGGACTTCGGCGAGCGAGAAATACTGGGAGTCGTCGAGCGCGAACTGCGTGCGCAGCAGCGCTTCCGCGCTGTACCAGTCCCCCTCGCCATAACGCAGGTAGCGCCGCATCAGGCTGTCGCGCACCACGTTCTGCTCGATCGTCGTCGCACCGAAGCGGTAGCGCTCGCCGGTCGCGAGCGAAATGCGCGCGCGTGCCGTGCGCGCAGCAGGGTCGACCGCAAGTTCGCTGGTGGTGAACTCCGCGTCGAGGTAGCCATGGCCGAGTGCCGCGCGCAGCAAGTCGCCTTTCAGCTGGTCGTAGGCCGGGTGGCTCAGCTGCTCGCCCGTGCGCAATGGGGAACGCTCGAGCGCCCGCTTGATGAAGGGTTCGTCGCGGCCCGGGCCCGTGACTTCGACCGACTGGTCGACCAGCATCACGGGCTTGCCGGGATCGATCTTCACGACCGCATACCAGCGCCCCTCTTTTTCGGTGAGTCCGGTGGTCACCTCGGGGTCGTAGTAACCGTAGGGCTTGAGCGCATCGCGCGCTTCCGCCGGTGCGCGCTGCACGAGCCTGCCGACCATTTCTCCGTCGAGCTCGGGCGAGGCGGATAGGCGGTGCAGGCTCGAGAGCGCGCGCACGTTCTCCAGCAGCGCGCCCTCGACGCCGACGAACTCGATGGCGACCTTCGACTCGACCTCCTTGTCCTTGCCGAAGGTGGGCAGCGACGGGAGTGCGGCGCGCGCCGCCGACGGCGCCAGGAACGCCAGGCAGAGGGCGGCGACGAGGAGACGCGGCATGAAGCGTCAGTCCGCGCGCCGGCGGCGGCGTTTCAGCGCCCAGGCAATGAGCGCGACGATCGCGACCAGGGCGACGACCGGCACGAGCAGCGCAAGTGCGGTCAACAGCAGGGAACCACCCAGTTCGGCGGTCGAGTACACGGGATTGCCGAGGCCTCCCGATGCGGCGCCCGTCTTCGCGCGGCCGACGGCATTCAGGGCGTGGCCCGCGGTCGCGACCGCGCCGCCGGCGCCGATCGCGGTCAGCCATCGCAGCCAGTCGGGCAGGCCCACCATCACGCCGGCGGCCGCCACGATGCCCGCGGCCACGGCGACCGGCGCGCCGATCAGGTCCAGCACGTGATCGACGCCGGGCAGGTAGTAGGCCGCGATCTCCGCCGCAGTCGCGACGGACAGCGCGACGAGCACCACCGGCTCGCCGAGCCAGTCGAATCCGCGCGCCGGCTCCACATAGCC
>Ga0315912_10003779_pt1 | contig 14817 bp, 8 predicted proteins | sample VfabasoilMG_FD_204469 | JGI IMG/M metagenome (GOLD analysis project Ga0315912, IMG submission 204469) | Garden soil microbial communities collected in Santa Monica, California, United States - V. faba soil | ecosystem: Environmental > Terrestrial > Soil > Garden | place: USA: California... | reverse complement strand
CGCCGGGTTCTGCCCGGCCGCGGCCGTCAGCACCTGGCCGAGGATGACTTCGTTGATCTGGTCGCCGGCGAGCTTCGCGCGCTCGAGCAGCGCCTTGACGACGGTGGCGCCGAGCTCGGGCGCCGCGGTCTTGGCCAGGGTTCCGCCGAACTTGCCCACGGCGGTGCGGGCGGCGGCGACGATGACGATATCGGTGGACATGCAAACTCTCCTGCGGATGAACTGACTGAGGCGAGACGCAGACAGCCTAGACTGTCGCGCTTCGTGGGGGTGGCATCAAGCCCTTTCCTTCCCGGCCGAGGTCTTCAGGCCTTCTGCTTGACGTAGCGGCCGGGCGCCGGCTCGATCGCCTTGTGCGTGCGGTCGCCGTAGGTCTTGGGCGCGGCGATCTGCTTGCCGGCCTGGCCCTTCAGCCAACCGGCCCAGTCGGGCCACCAGCTGCCGGCGTGCTCCTTGGCCTTGCCGAACCAGGCCGGCGCGTCGGCCGGCAACGCGCCGTCCGCGCCGATCCAGTGGCTGCGCTTGCCCTTGGCCGGCGGGTTGATGACGCCGGCGATGTGGCCCGAGGCGCCGAGCACGAAGCGCAGCTTGCCCTTCACGCCTTCCAGCACGCCCACATTGCGGTACGCGCCGTCCCACGGGACGATGTGGTCCTCGCGCGAGGCGTACACGTAGGTCGGGAGGTCGAGGCGGCGCAGGTCGACCGGCTGGCCGCACACCGTCAGCCTGTTCGGCTTGGCGAGGTTGTTCTCGAGGTAGGTGTTGCGCAGGTACCAGCAGTACATCGGCCCCGGCAGGTTGGTGCTGTCGCTGTTCCAGTACAGCAGGTCGAACGGCGGTGGCGTCTCGCCCTTCAGGTAGTTGCCGACCACGTAGTTCCAGACCAGGTCGTTCGGGCGCAGGAAGCTGAAGGTCGAGGCGAGCTCCTGGCCCTTCAGCAGGCCGCCGCCGCCCGGCGCGTTCGGGCCGATCGTGAGCTCGCGCATCTGCACCAGCGCCTCGTCGACGAACAGGTCGAGCACGCCGGTGTCGCTGAACTCGAGGAAGGTCGTCAGCAGCGTCATGCTCGCGGCCGGCTTCTCGCCGCGCGCCGCCAGCACCGCCAGCGCGGTCGCGAGGATCGTGCCGCCGACGCAGAAGCCGAGCGTGTTGATCTGCTCGGTGCCGGTGATCGCGCGCACCTCGGCGATCGCGCGGATCGCGGCGTCCTCGATGTAGTCGTCCCAGGTCTTGCGCGCCAGGCTGTCGTCCGGATTGCGCCAGCTCATCACGAAGACACGATGGCCCTGCTCGACGGTGTAGCGGATCAGCGAGTTGTCCGGCTGCAGGTCGAGGATGTAGAACTTGTTGATGCACGGCGGCACGAACAGCATCGGCCGCTCGAACACCTTCGCCGTCAGCGGCTTGTATTCGATCAGCTGGAACAGCTCGTTCTCGAACACCACCGCGCCCTCGGTCGTCGCGACGTTGCGGCCGACCTCGAAGACCGTCTCGTCGGTCTGCGACATGTGGCCCTGCTGGATGTCGTTCCAGAGGTGCTTCAGGCCCTGGCCGATGCTCTGCCCCTTGGTCTCGAGCGCCTTGCGCTGCGCCTCGGGATTGAGCGCGAGGTAGTTGCTCGGCGAGGCCGCGTCGACCCATTGCTGGACCGCGAAGCGGATGCGCTGGCGCGTCTTCGCGTCGCCCTCGACCTTCTCGGCCATCTGCATCAGCGTGCGCGCGTTCAGCAGGTACATCTGCGCCAGGTAGGCGCTGGCCGGGTTGTTCATCCAGTCCTGGCCGGCGAAACGACGGTCCGCCGGCGCGGCCGGCTTGCCTTCGCCCTGGGCCTGCTGCAGATTCTGGTTCCACAGCGCGGTCGCCTGCTGCAGGTAGTCGGTCTGCAGCTGGGTCAGCGCCGGCAGCGGCAGGCTCAGCCCGGCCATCGACTTCCAGATCTCGCCGACGCTCGAGCCGAAGGCCTGGGCGCTGTCGACGACGCCGGCGGCTTGCGGCGCGGCCGCACGGCGGGAGGCGGCCTTGGGCGTGGCCGGACGCGGTGTCGCTTTCATGCTTGTCTCCTGGCGGGCTGCGAACGCGTGAACTTGTTCTCGTTCGCCCCGTTTGTACTGCGGATAGCTTACCACATCATGACAGATCGTTTCACTATTCGGTAGAAACACGACAATGCTGCTCGTCGCGATCGCCTGGGGATACGTGGTGCTGATGATGTCCGTCGCCGAGGCGACCAGCCCGAACGGGACGCTGCTCGGCGCCCTGATCACGCTGCTGCTGTACGGCGTGCTGCCGCTGGCGATCGTGCTGTACCTGATGGCGACGCCGACGCGGCGGCGCCTGCGCCGCGAACGCGAGGCGGCCGAGGCCGCGGCCTCAATGGCCGGCCGCGCGGGGCTCGAGCCAGACCGCAGCGGCCATGCGGCCGGTGACGCGGTCGCGCCGGAACGAAAAGAACCGTGACGCGTCCTCGACGGTGCACCAGTGCCCGCCGCTGACGCGGGTGACGCCGGCCGCCACGAGACGATCACGGGCCAGGCCGGCGAGATCGGCGAGCCACTTGCCGTCCCCCCTGGCGACGAAACGCGCGTGCGCCGGCGACGCGGGATCGGCACCGAAGGCCGTGAGCACGTCGGCGCCGACCTCGAAGCGTCGCGCCCCGATGCACGGCCCGAGCCACGCGTGCAGCTCGTGCGGCGCGCAGGCGCTGGCGTCGCACAGCAGCGCCAGCGTCGCCTCCAGCACACCGGCGGCCAACCCGCGCCAGCCGGCGTGCGCGGCCGCGACGCCGCGTGCCGGGCCGGCCGCGAACAGCACCGGCAGACAATCCGCGACCTGCACGGTGCAGGCGATGCCGGGTTCGGTCGTCACGCTCGCGTCGGCGTCCGGCAAGGGCCGCGCCAGGTCGGCCGCGGCAAGCCGCAGCACCCGCTTGCCGTGCACCTGGTTCAGCCACACCGGCCGCGCCGCGAGCGCCGCCGCGAAGCGCGCCTGATTGGCCGCCACCGCCACGGCATCGTCGCCGAGCCCGTCGCGCAGGTTGAAACTCTCGAACGGACCCCGGCTCGCGCCGCCCCGGCGCGTGCTCATCAGCGCAGCGACGCCGGGCACCGCCCAGTCGGGGCGCAGCCAGTCGGGGTGCGCGCCGTCCGCCATCGGCTGCGCGTCGCTCAGCTCGCGTCCGGGCAGGCCGAGGGCTGCGTCTGCGCGAACGCGTCGAGCGCCATGCAGGCCTCGAAGATGCGCATCACGGTCGGCACGTGGTCGAGGCGGCAGTCCATGCGCTGCGCGTTGTGGATCTGCGGCACCAGCACGCAGTCGGCCAGCGTCGGGCTGTCGCCGTGGCAGAAGCGCCCGGTGGCCGGATGGCGCGCGAGCTGCTGCTCGACCGCCTCGAGTCCGGTCTCGACCCAGTGACGGTACCAGCGGTTCTTGTCGTCCTCGGCGAGCTTCAGGTCGCGCACCAGGTAGCGCAGCACGCGCAGGTTGTTCAGCGGGTGGATCTCGCAGCCGACGTCGAGCGCGAGCGCGCGGATGCGCGCGCGCGCCGGCGCGTCGCCGGGCAGCAGCGGCGGCTGCGGATGCAGTTCGTCGAGGTATTCGATGATCGCGAGCGACTGCGTGACGACCGCGTCGTCGTCGCGCAGCAGCGGCACCAGCCGCGCCGCCGACAGCGCCGTGTACGACTCGGCGAACTGCTCGTTGTGCAGCAGGTGCACCGACTTGTAGTCGTAGTCGAGTCCCTTCAGCGCAAGCGCGATGCGCACCCGGTACGAGGCCGAGGAGCGGAAGTAGTTGTAGAGCTGCAGCGCCATCGTCCCGCCCCTTTCCAGTCAGCGCGCGACCAGCTGCACCTGCAGCGAGCCGACGCCGGAGACGCGCGCGTGCAGCGTGTCGCCGGCCACGACCGCGGCGACGCCCTCGGGCGTGCCGCTGAAGATCAGGTCGCCGGGCGCGAGCTCCCACGCGGCGGAGACATGCTCGATGATTTCCGGGATGCTCCAGATCAGCTTGCCGATCGTGCTGTGCTGGCGCGGCTTGCCGTTGACGTCGAGCGAGATCGTCGTCTCGGGCCCGATGCCGCACTCGGCGGCGCGGCGGACCGGCCCGATCGGCGCCGACTCGTCGAAGCCCTTGCCGGTGCACCAGGGACGGCCCTGCTTCTTGGCCTCGCCCTGCAGGTCGCGGCGCGTCATGTCGAGACCGACCGCGTAGCCCCAGACGTGCGCCATCGCGTCCGCCGCCGCGATGTCGCGCCCCCCGCGGCCGATCGCGACGACCAGCTCGACCTCGTGGTGCAGGTCGCGGGTCAGGCTCGGGTAGTGCATGCGGCCGAGTTCGCCTTCGGCGACCGGCAGCACCGCATCGGCCGGCTTCATGAAGAAGAACGGCGGCTCGCGGCCGGTGAAGCCCATCTCCTTGGCGTGCTCGACGTAGTTGCGGCCGACGCAGTAGATGCGGTGCACCGCGAAGCGCGCGGAATCGCCGGCGACGGGGACGGACGCCACGGCCGGCGGCGGCAGGACAAAGCTCATCGACAGCGCTCCGGAACGGTCTCGCGGGACAGCTGCCCGCACCCGGGAATGATGCCACGCGCATGCCCCGCACGCGTGCCGCTCCGCACGGGGCGCACGCTACACTCCGGCGCCATGTTCACCCCGCGCAGCATCAGGCACTGTCGTGCCTGCGGTGCCCCGACCGTGTACGCGGTCCCCGTCGACGACAACCGCGAGCGCGCCACCTGCACGGCCTGCGGGACGATCCACTACGAGAACCCGGTGAACGTCGTCGGCACCGTGCCGGCGTGGGGCGAGAAGGTGCTGCTGTGCCGCCGCAACATCGAGCCGCGCCACGGACTGTGGACGCTGCCGGCCGGCTTCATGGAACTCGGCGAGACGACCGCCGAGGGCGCCTTGCGCGAGACCGTCGAGGAGGCCGGCGCGAACGTCGAGATGCAGGAGCTGTTCAGCGTGCTGAGCGTCGTGCGGGTCGGCCAGGTGCACCTGTTCTTCCGCGCCCGGCTGCGCGACACGAACTTCGATCCCGGCCCCGAGACGATCGAGGCGCAGCTGTTCGCCGAGCACGAGATCCCCTGGGAGCAGATCGCCTTCCGCACCGTGAAGGAGACCCTGCAGCGCTACTTCGAGGATTTCCGCCGCGGCAGCTTCGGCGTGCACGTGGCCGACATCGGCTAGCTTCGACCGATGACCACGCCCGCCCCGCAGGACAACGCCCCGGCCGCGAAGGCCCAGACGGTCCGGTTGCGCGAGGACCTGATCCACCCCGATCCGCTGCTCGACTGCCTGGTCGAGCTGTGCCGGCTCTACGGCCAGGCCGCGACGCGCGCCTCGCTGTCGGCCGCGCTGCCGCTGCGCGACGGCGTGCTGACGCTCGACCTGGCCGAACGCGCCGCGGCACGCGCCGGCATGACGACGCGGCTGCAGCGCCTGCCGCTCGACGCGATCGACGGCGCCGCGCTGCCGGCCTTGCTGATCCTGCGCGACAACCGCGCCTGCGTGCTGCTCGGCTGGGACGCCGACGGTGCCGAGGCGCGCGTGCTGCTGCCCGAGACCGGCCAGGGCTCGGTCAGCCTGGTGCGCGGCGAACTGCTGGCACGCTACAGCGGCGTCGTGCTGTTCGTGCGGCCGCACTTCCGCTTCGACGAGCGCACCGAGCCGGCCGAGACGGCGCGCCCGGTCGCCTCGCGCCACTGGTTCTGGGGTGCGCTGCTCGCGCAGCGCCACGTCTACCGCGACGTGCTGTGGGCCGCGCTGCTGGTCAACCTGTTCGCGCTGGTGTTCCCGATGTTCTCGATGAACGTCTACGACCGCGTGGTGCCGAACAACGCCGTCGAGACGCTCTGGGCGCTCGCGGTCGGCGTCGTGCTGGTGCTGCTCGCCGACGTCGTGATGCGGCTGCTGCGCAGCCACTTCGTCGACGAGGCGAGCGCGCGCATCGACGTGCAGATCTCGGCCACGCTGATGGAGCGCGTGCTCGGCATGAAGCTCGAGCACCGGCCCGAGTCGGTCGGCTCGTTCGCGTCCAACCTGCGCGGTTTCGAGCAGGTGCGCGACTTCATCGCCTCGGGCACCGTGACCGCGCTGATCGACCTGCCGTTCGCGCTGCTGTTCGTGATCGTGCTGGCCTGGATCTCGCCGTGGCTGGCGCTGCCGGTGCTGGTCGCGGCGGCGCTGATCGGCCTGATGGGCTGGGTGCTGCAGCAGCGCCTGCACGAGCTCTCTCAGACCACCTGGCGCGCCGGCGCGCAGCGCAACGCGACGCTGGTCGAGAGCCTGACCGGCATCGAGACGATCAAGACGCAGGGCGCCGAGAGCGTCGTGCAGGCGCGCTGGGAGCGCAACAACGCGTTCCTGGCGTTGACCGGCGTGAAGATGCGCGGGCTGTCGTCGGCGGCGATGACGCTGACCGGCTTCCTCAGCCAGGGTGTGACGGTCGCGATCGTGATCGTCGGCGTCTACCTGATCAGCCAGCACGAGCTGACGATGGGCGCGCTGATCGCCGCGTCGATGCTGGCCGGACGCGCGCTCGCGCCGGCCGGGCAGATCGTCGGGCTGCTGATGCAGTACCAGGGCGCGCGCACGGCGCTCGAAGGCCTCGAGCAGCTGATGGCCAAGCCGGTCGAGCGCCCGGCCGGCGACAGCTTCATCCACCGCCCGCAGCTGCGCGGCGAGATCGAGTTCCGCAACGTGCGCTTCGCCTACCCGAACCGGCAGGACAACGCGCTCGACGGGCTGAGCTTCAAGATCGCCGCCGGCGAGCGGGTCGCGCTGATCGGGCGCGTCGGCTCGGGCAAGTCGACCATCCAGCGCCTGATCATGGGCCTGTACCAGCCGACCGAAGGCGCGGTGCTTCTCGACGGCATCGACCTGCGCCAGCTCGACCCGGCCGACGTGCGCCGCAACCTCGGCTGCGTCTCGCAGGACGTGATGCTCTTCTACGGCACGCTGCGCGAGAACATCACGCTCGGCCTGCCCTACGCCGACGACAGCGCGGTGCTGGCCGCGGCCGAGACCGCCGGGCTGACCGACTTCGTGAACCGCCATGCGCGCGGCTTCGACATGCCGGTCGGCGAGCGCGGCGAGTCGCTCTCGGGCGGCCAGCGCCAGAGCGTCGGGCTCGCACGTGCGGTGCTGCACAACGCGCCCATCCTGCTGCTCGACGAGCCGACCAGCGCGATGGACTTCAGCTCCGAGGCGCAGATCACCCAGCGCGTCGCCGCGTTCGCGCAGGACAAGACGGTCGTGCTGGTGACGCACCGCACCTCGATGCTCGCGCTGGTCACGCGCGTGATCGTGATCGACGGCGGCCGGATCGTCGCCGACGGTCCGCGCGACCGCATCATGGAAGCGCTCGCCAGCGGGCGGGTCGCCCGCGCGGCCTGACACCATGAACGCGCCGGCTTCGCCTTCGTCCGCGCCGTCGTCGTTCTGGCAGCGCGTCACGCGCTTGCTGTTCGGCCCGCCGGCCAGCCTCGACACGGCCGACGCCGCCCTGCGCAGCTTCGAGGCGCAGGCCGACGCGGTGCTGGCGCGCCAGCGCTCGCGGCGCGCGCGCCGGATCGTGCGCACCGCGGTCGTCGTGGTGGCGGCGCTGATCGTCTGGGCCGCGCTCGCGCACGTCGACGAGGTGACGCGCGGCGACGCCAAGGTGATCTCGTCGCGCCAGCTCCAGCTCGTGCAGTCGCTCGACGGCGGCGTCGTCTCGGAGATCCTGGTGCGCGAGGGCCAGCTGGTCGAGAAGGACCAGCTGCTGCTGAAGATCGACGAGACGCGCGCGACCTCGGGCGTGCGCGAGAGCGCCGCGCAGGGCTTCGCGCTGCGGGCGCGCCAGGCGCGCCTGCGCGCCCTCGCCGAAGGCGTCGCGTTCCAGCCGCCGGCCGGCAGCACGACCGACGAGAAGCGCATCGTCGACGACGAACGGCGCCTCTACGAGACGCGCCAGTCCGAACTGGCGACGATGCTGGCGATCAACCAGCAGCAGTTGCAGCAGCGCCAGCAGGAGCTCTCCGAGGTGCGCGCGCGGCGCGCCTCGGCGGAGCGCGGCCTCGAGCTGAGCCTGCAGGAGCTGAACAAGACGCGCCCGCTGCTCGCCTCCGGCGCGGTCTCGGAGGTCGACATCCTGCGCCTCGAGCGCGACGTCGCGCGCAGCCGCGGCGAAAGCGAGCAGGCGGGTGCGCAGATCGCGCGCGTGCAGGCGGCGATCGGCGAGGCGCAGCGCAAGATCCAGGAGACCGAGCTGACCTTCCGCAACGAGGCGCGCAAGGAGATGGCCGAGGTGCTCGGCAAGCTCAACGCGCTCAACGAGGGCGCGGTCGCGCTGGCCGACCGGGTCGAGAAGTCGCAGATCCGCAGCCCGGTGCGCGGGCGCGTGCAGCGCCTGCTCGCCAACACGGTCGGCGGCGTCGTCCAGCCGGGCAAGGACCTGGTGGAGATCGTGCCGCTCGACGACGCGCTGGTGCTCGAGGCGCGCGTGCAGCCGAAGGACATCGCCTTCATCGCGCCCGGGCAGGCCGCGACCGTCAAGTTCAGCGCCTACGACTTCTCGATCTACGGCGGCATGGCCGCCGAGGTCGAGAACATCAGCCCGGACACCGTGGTCGACGACCGCGGCAACGCCTACTACCTGGTACGCGTGCGCACGCTCAAGCCCGGCTTCAACGACAAGCTGCCGATCATCCCGGGCATGACCGCCGAGGTCGACATCCTGACCGGCAACAAGTCGGTGCTGTCCTACCTGCTCAAGCCGGTGCTGCGCGCGCGCGCCTACGCGTTGCGCGAGCGCTGAGCCCCGCCCGGCCTCCCCGGCTGTTGCCGCGCCGCACCTTAAGTGGTGCCCGGCGCACCGGTGCGGTGAAGTGCGTCACGTTTGGACGCCCCTTGCGTGTGCCTAACGCAGGCATCTCCGTTACGCTCGGTTGCGTCGTCGTTGTCTTATCGGCGCAGCAGGATCTTTCATGCCCACGATTGCCCAGTCCGCCGAAGGAAGAGTCACCGCGCTGTGGGGCTCGGCGCTGATCCGCGGGGCCGACGGACGCATGCGGCTCCTGAAGGTCGGCGACCTGATCCACCGGGGCGACGTGATCCTGACGACGCAGGACGGCATCGTCGAGATCGGCGACACGAACAACGCCGTGGCCGCCCGGCCCGCCGCCCCGGTCGACGAGCTCGATCGTGTCATCAGCGAACTGAACCAGGGCGACGCACGCAGCGTGCCCGCGGCCGGCCTGACCGGCGGCGAGGGCGGCGAGGTCGGCGAGCAGTACCGCGTCGAGCGCATCAGCGAAGGCGTGGTCGCCGGCGGACCGCTCGCCTTCACGACCGAAGCGCCGGCGGCGCGCGCACTGCCCGAAAGCTCGCCGCAGGACGAAGAACTCCCCCCCGCGACGCCGCTGCCGCCGCTGCTCGCCTCGTCGAGCACGATCGACGCCAGCGAGGAAGGTGCGCCGACCTCGCTCGGACTTCGTCCGCCGACCGGCGCGCGGCCCGGCGCGACGGTGCATGTCGATACCGTGCCGGCGATCGGCGAGATCCACAAGGCCGACGGGACGCTGGTCACGGTCGGCAGCGTGCTGAGCCCGGCCGACCTGCCCGGGCTGGTCTACGTGCCGCCGGCCGACTACGACGGCCTCGCGCCGGTCGGCGACTTCGGCTACACGGTGACGAGCGGCAGCCAGACCGCCAGCGGCGGCACCGAGATCGACCTCGTCGCGGTCAACGACGCCCCGGTCGCGACCGACTCGAGCGCTTCCGGCGCCGAGGATGCGCTGCTGCCGATCGCGCTCGGCGGCAGCGACGTCGACGGCCGCATCACCTCGGTCACGGTCACGCGCCTGCCCGGCAACGGCACGCTGCTGCTGGCCGACGGCGTCACGCCGGTGCACGCCGGCCAGCCGCTGACGCCCGACGAGGCCGCGCACCTGCTGTTCCGCCCCGCGCCCGACTTCCACGGCGATGCGACGATCGAGTTCACGGTCGGCGACGACGCCGGCGCGCACTCGGCGACCGGCCACGTCGATCTGATCGTGACGCCGGTCAACGACCTGCCGAGCGCGTCGAGCTCGACGCTGCGCGTCGCCGAGGAATCCGCCGCGCGCCCGCTCGGCCTCGCGGCGCCGTCCGATGTCGACGGCGATGCGCTGACGATCACGATCACCGCGCTGCCGACGCTCGGCGCGGTGACGCTCGCGAACGGCACGCCGGTCGTGCTCGGCCAGCAACTGACCGCCGGCCAGCTCGCCGGCCTGCGCTTCGAAGCGCCGGACGACCTGATCGGCACGACGACGACCCGCTTCGGCTACACGGTTTCCGACGGCCACGGCGTCGCGGTCGCCGGCGGCACCGACATCACGATCACGCCGGTCGACGACGCACCGGTGATCGGCAGCGGCAGCGGGGCGGTGGTCGAGGACCAGGCGCCGTCGGCCAGCGGCGCGCTGGGCGCGACCGACGTCGACAACCCGGGGCTCGCGTTCGTGCCCGGCACGACCGGTGGCGCCTACGGTTCGCTGGTGCTGGCCGCGAACGGTCAGTGGACCTACACGCTCGACGGGCGCGCGCAGGCGCTGACGCAGGGCCAGTCCGCCAGCGAGACCTTCACGGTGAGGCTGAACGACGGCTCGACGACGACGGTGACGGTCGGCATCACGGGCACGGACGATGCGCCGGTGATCACGAGCGGCAGCGGCGCGGTGGTCGAGAACACCGCGCCATCGGCGAGCGGCACGCTGACCTCCACCGACGTCGACAACCCCGGCCTGGCCTTCGTGCCGGGCACGACCGGCGGCGGCTGGGGCTCGCTGGTCCTCGCGGCCAATGGCCAGTGGACCTACACGCTCGATGCGCGCGCCGAGGAACTGGCGCAGGGCCAGGCCGTGAGCGAGACCTTCAACGTCACGCTGAACGACGGCTCGACGACCACGGTCACCATCGGCATCGTCGGCACCGACGACGCGCCGGTGATCTCGGCCGGCAGCGGCGCGGTCACCGAGAACACCGCGCCGTCGGCCAGCGGCACGCTCGCGGCCAGCGATGTCGACAACCCCACGCTCGCGTTCGTCGCCGGAACCACCCTCGGCGGCTGGGGCTCGCTGGTGATGGCCGCCGACGGCCGGTGGACCTACACCCTCGACACGCGTGCCGAGGCGCTTCCGCAGGGGCAATCCGTCGGCGAGATCTTCATCGTCACGCTCAACGACGGCTCGACCACGAGCGTCGTCATCACCGTCAGCGGAACCGACGATCTCCCGGTGATCTCCACTGGCACGGGAGCAGTGGTCGAGAACACCGCGCCGTCGGCGAGCGGCGCGCTCAGCGCGGCTGACGTCGACAACCCGGCGCTGGCGTTCGTTCCTGCGACGACCAGCGGCAGCTACGGCTCGCTGGTCCTCGCGGCCAACGGCCAGTGGACCTACACCCTTGACGCGCGCGCCGAGGCCCTGGTGCAGGGCCAGTCCGTCAGCGAGACATTCACGGTCACGCTGAACGACGGTTCGACGACGACCGTCACGATCGGCGTCACGGGCAGCAACGACGTGCCGGCGATCTCCGGCCCGCTGAGCGGCGCGGTGCGGGAGGACATGTCGCTGACCACCGGCGGGACGCTGACGATCAGCGACGCCGACGCCGGGCAGTCGGCGTTCATTGCGCAGGGCGGCGTCGCCGGAGCGCACGGCACGTTCGCCATCAATGCCGCGGGTCAGTGGACCTACACGCTGAACAACGCCGATCCAGCGGTGCAGGCCCTCGGCCAGGGTCAGTCACTGCCGAACGAGACCTTCACCGTCACGTCGGTCGACGGCACGACGCGCGTGATCTCGGTCTCGATCACGGGTACCGACGACGCGCCGGTGATCTCCGCCGGCAGCGGCTCGGTGACCGAGAACACCGCGCCATCGGCCAGCGGCACGCTGACCGCGACCGACGTCGACAATCCCGCCCTCGCCTTCGTCGCCGGAACCACTGCCGGCAGCTACGGCTCGCTGGTCCTCGCGGCGAACGGCCAGTGGACCTACACGCTCGACGGCCGCGCCGAGGCGCTGACGCAAGGCCAGGCCACCAGCGAAAGCTTCACGGTCACGCTCAACGACGGCTCGACGACGACCGTGACGATCGGCATCACCGGCACCAACGACGTGCCGGTGATCACCGGCCCGCTGACCGGCGCCGTGCAGGAAGACACGACGCTGGCGACCGGCGGCACGCTGAACGTCGTCGACGCCGACGCAGGCCAGTCGAGCTTCGTCGCGCAGACGAACGTCGCCGGCGCGCACGGCACGTTCGCCATCAACGCCGCGGGCCAGTGGACCTACACGCTGAACAATGCCGACCCGGCCGTGCAGGCGCTCGGCCAGGGCCAGGCCTTGCCCGACGAGAGCTTCACGGTCACCTCGATCGACGGCACCACGCGCGTGATCACGGTGTCGATCACCGGGACCGACGACGCGCCGGTGATCTCCAGCGGCACCGGCTCGGTGACCGAGAACACCTCACCTTCGGCCAGCGGCGCGCTGTCTGCCACCGACGTCGACAATCCCGGCCTGGCGTTCCTTCCCGGCACGACCAGCGGCGGCTACGGCTCGCTCGTGCTGGCCGCCAACGGCCAGTGGACCTACACGCTCGACGCGCGCGCCGAGGCGCTCGCGCAGGGCCAGTCGGCCAGCGAGACCTTCACCGTCACGCTGAACGATGGATCGACCACGACCGTCACGATCGGCGTCACCGGCACGAACGACGCCGCGGTCATCACCGGCACGGCCAGCGGCGCGGTCACCGAGGACAGCACGCTCGCCGCGAGCGGCGCGCTGGCGGCGACCGACGTCGACGGCCCGGCGACCTTCACCGCGGCGACGGTGGCCGGCGTCTACGGCGACTTCAGCATCGCCGCGAGCGGCGCCTGGACCTACACGCTGCGCAACGGCGATGCCAACGTGCAGGCGCTGACCAGCGGCCAGCACCCGGTCGAGGTCTTCAACGTCACGACCGCGGACGGCACGTCGCAGCAGGTCGCGATCACGGTCCATGGCGCGAACGAGACGCCGACCGCCACCGTCACGCCGGCCAGCGGCAGCGAGGACAACCCGGTTGCGGTGCAGCTCGCGGGCAGCGACGTCGACGGCACGATCGCCGCGTTCGCGATCACTGCGCTGCCGACCCACGGCGTGCTGATGTACGGGGGGGCGCCGGTCACGGTCGGCATGTCGATCCCGGCGAGTGCCGGCAGCGCCGCGCTCAGCTTCGTGCCGGCCGCGAACTGGAACGGCAGCACCTCGTTCGGCTTCGCCGCGGTCGACGCCGAGGGTGCCAGCTCGGCGCCGGTCACGCAGTCGATCTCGGTGGCCGGGGTCAACGACGCGCCGCTGGCCGTCGCCGACACCGCCAGCACGCCGATCAACACGGCGCTGGCCCGCATCGACGTGCTCGCCAACGACAGCGACGTCGACGGCGACCCGCTGCAGCTGACCGCCGCGACGCTGGACGACCCGGCGCTCGGCAGCGTCTCGATCAACCCGGACGGCACGCTCGCGTTCACGCCGGCGTCCAACATCAGCGGGCCGGTCCTGATCCACTACACGGTGCGCGACCCGTCGGGCGCGACCAGCGATGCGACGCTGACCGTCAACGTCGGCGCCAACGCGCCGCCGGCCGGCAGCGACGCGAGCCTCACGCTGCCCGAGGACGGCAGCCACGCCTTCGCCGCCGCCGAGTTCGGCTTCAGCGACAGCGATGCCGGCCAGTCGCTCGCCGCGGTGCGCATCGACACGCTGCCCGCTGCGGGCACGCTGAGCCTGAACGGCGCTGCGGTCGTCGCCGGGCAGCTGATCGCCGCGGGTGACCTCGGCCAGCTCGTCTTCACGCCGGCGCCGAACGCGAACGGCAACGCCTACGCGAGCTTCGGCTTCAGCGTGCAGGACAGCGCCGGCGCCTTCGATCCGACGCCGAACACGATCACGCTGAACGTGACTCCGGTGGCCGACGCCGCCGTGATCGGCGGCCAGGCGAGCGGCGCGACCGTCGAGGACACGACCACGAGCACCGGCGCTGCGCTGACGATCACCGATCCGGATGCCGGCGAGGCGGCTTTCGTCGCGCAGAGCAATGTCGCGGGTGCACACGGCAGCTTCTCGATCGACGCAGCCGGCGTCTGGACCTACACGCTGAACAACGCCGACCCGGCGGTGCAGGCGCTGGGGCAAGGCCAGTCGCTCCCGGACGAGACCTTCACCGTCACGTCGATCGACGGCACCACGCGTGTGATCACCGTGTCGATCACGGGTACCGACGATGCGCCGGTGATCTCGAGCGGCACGGGCTCGGTGACCGAGAACACCGCGCCGTCGGCGAGCGGCACGCTGAGCGCGACGGACGTGGACAATTCGTCCCTCGCCTTCGTCGCGGGCACGAGCAACGGCAGCTACGGCTCGCTCGTGCTGGCCGCCAACGGCCAATGGACCTACACGCTCGACGCGCGCGCCGAGGCGCTGACGCAAGGCCAGACCGCCAACGAGACCTTCACCGTCACGCTGAACGACGGCTCGACCACGAGCGTCACGGTCGGGATCGCCGGCACGAACGACCTGCCGGTGATCACCGGATCGTCGAGCGGCACTGTGCAGGAGGACCTCACGCTGACCACCGGCGGCACGCTGACGATCAGCGACGCCGATGCCGGCCAGTCGGCCTTCGTCCCGCAAGGCGGCGTCGCCGGCGCGCACGGCACGTTCACGATCAATGCGGCCGGCCAGTGGACCTACACCCTGGACAACGCCGATCCGGCGGTGCAGGCGCTCGGTCAGGGCCAGTCGCT
>Ga0315912_10003778_pt1 | contig 14820 bp, 13 predicted proteins | sample VfabasoilMG_FD_204469 | JGI IMG/M metagenome (GOLD analysis project Ga0315912, IMG submission 204469) | Garden soil microbial communities collected in Santa Monica, California, United States - V. faba soil | ecosystem: Environmental > Terrestrial > Soil > Garden | place: USA: California... | reverse complement strand
GTCTGGCTCCTGCGTCTGCTGCCACTTTCGTTGCTGGCATTGGCGGGGCGCATGACCGGGCTGTTGTTGTATGCAGTGGCGCGCGAACGCCGGCAGGTGGTGATGACCAACCTGACGTTGTGCTTTCCGCAATGGAGCGAAACTGAACGCCGTCGCATCGCACGGCGGCATTTTCAGTGCTTTGCGCGCAGTTTGCTGGAGCACGGCATTCTGTGGTGGTCATCCAGGTCGCGCGTGCAAAGCGTCGTGCGCGTCGCAGGCATCGAGCATTGGCAAGCGGTACGCGACAAGCCTGTAATCTGGCTTGCGCCGCATTTCGTTGGACTTGACATGGGCGGCGCGCGCATTATTACCGAGTGGCGTGGCGTGTCCGTGTACAGCAATCAAAAAAATCCGGCGTTTAACAAAGTGCTGCTCCACGGCAGAACCCGATTCGTTACGCCGGTGCTGTTTTCGCGGCAGGACGGCATCCGGCCGGTGGTCAAGGCCATTCGCGAAGGCTTGCCGTTCTACTATTTACCTGACATGGATTTCGGCGAGCGAGACTCGGTATTCGTGCCATTTTTCGGCGTTCCGGCGGCCACCATCACCGGACTTTCCCGTATGGCGCGGCTTGCCAGAGCCGTTATCGTGCCTGCGGTAACACAGCAGCTTCCGGGCGCGCAGGGCTATGTGCTGCGCTTTTACCCGGCATGGGAAAATTTTCCGTCGGACGATGCAGAAGCTGACGCGCGCCGCATGAACGCGTTTATCGAGGAACGGGTGCGCGAAATGCCCGAACAATATTACTGGCTGCACAAACGCTTCAAGACACGGCCGCCGGGCGGCACTGCGTTTTATCCGAAAGATGAAGCATGAAAGATGAAACCAAAACCGCGGGAGCGATCGTGATATCGCCGCTTGTATTCGACGATAGCGGCGCCATCAACGAATTGATCGCGCTCGCCGGCGCTACGTGGCGCGCGCATTATCCGGGCATCATCAGCGTGGCGCAGATAGAATACATGCTGGCGCAGCGCTACGATGTGCATGTGATTCGCGGTGAGCTTGAGCGCGGTGAGGCGCATTGGGATGTGTTACGAGCGGACAGCGTAATGGTGGCATTCGCTTCGTATTTTGCGAGCGAGCGTCCGCGCGTGGCCAAGCTCGACAAGCTCTACGTGCATTCGGGGCACCAGCGCAAGGGTTACGGCGGAATGCTGATGGCTCACGTGTGCAGGGTGATGTGCGAGGCGGGATGCGATACATTGATGCTCGCGGTTAACAAGCACAACGCGAGTGCAATTGCCGCGTATCACAAGCACGGCTTTCGAATCGCCGAGTCGGTGACCAAGAAGATTGGCGGAGGATTTGTGATGGATGATTACATTATGGTTAGAAACGTGGAGAGTGAACGGGTGAACGGGTGAACGAGAAAAACCAGATGGCGGTCAGGATGGGGCGGCGCAATGTTTGAGAATCCCAGCCCCGAGGCTTGCTGTGCGCTATTGAAGCGCGTGAAAAACATCGCCGTGGTCGGCCTGTCGCCGAATCCGTCGCGTCCCAGTTTCGGCGTGTCGATGGCAATGAAGCGCTACGGCTTCAACATTATTCCGGTGCATCCGACGGCCACGGAAATCCTCGGTGAAAAGGCTTATCCGACGCTTGCCAGCGTGCCACTGCCGATTGATCTGGTGGATGTGTTTCGTCGGGCCGAATTCATCGACGGCGTGGTTGACGAGTGCATTGCCATCAAAGCGCCGGTGATCTGGATACAGGAAGGCATCATCAATGAACCAGCGGCTGAACGGGCACGTGTGGCGGGCATGACGGTCATCATGGATCGCTGCATCTACCGCGATTATCGTGATTTTTGTATTTAATTTCGTTTAAATGCGTCTAAAATTCACCAAGATGCATGGTTTGGGTAATGATTTCGTGGTGCTGGATGCGACTCCCCAAGTGCTGGCACTTAGCGTAAAACAGCTCAAATTTCTGGCTGACCGGCACTTGGGCGTAGGGTGCGATCAGGTGCTGCAAGTCGAACCCGCGCGCACGCCGGATACCGATTTCTACTACCGGATTTTTAACGCCGACGGCGGCGAAGTCGAGCAGTGCGGCAATGGCGCGCGCTGCTTCGTGCGCTATGTGCATGATCGAGGTCTGACAAATAAGTCGGAGATCCGGGTTGGTACTGCTGGTGGAGTTATCGTCCCGCGCCTGGAAGCCGATGGCCAAGTCACTGTGAATATGGGTGCGCCGGAATTCGACCCTGCGCGTATTCCCTTCGTGGCACGTGAGCGAGCGCTGACATACGATTTAGCCATAGAAAAAAATATCATAATAATCAACAGTTTATCTATGGGTAACCCTCATGCAGTACAGGTCGTAGAGGACATCGAGACAGCCCCAGTGGCCAGCGAAGGTCCGCTGATCGAATCCCATCCGCGATTTCCACAGCGCGTGAACGCGGGCTATATGCAGGTTGTTACACGCAGCCATATCCGCTTGCGCGTATACGAGCGGGGCGCTGGCGAGACGCTGGCTTGCGGCACCGGCGCGTGTGCTGCGGTGGTGGCTGGTGTCATGCGTGGCCTGCTCGACGCCACGGTGCGCGTCACCACGCATGGCGGAGAGCTCGGTATATCATGGGCAGGGGAAGGAAAGCCGGTAATGATGACCGGCCCGGCTGTGACCGTGTTTGAGGGCGAGATTGAGATTTAGACAGCGGGACGAACAAGGAAAACAATGAGACCAGAAGACGTCGCAGCCTATTTGAAAGAACATCCGGAGTTTTTCGAGCAGTACGCCGAGATGATCGCGGACATGAATATTCCGCATCCTCATGGCGGGCGCAGCATACCCATCAGCGAACGGCAAATCCTGTCGCTCAGGGAGCGCAGCAAACAGCTCGAAGGCAAGCTGCGCGAGATCATCCAGTTTGGCGAGGAAAACGACGCCATCGGCGAAAAAATGCACCGCGCGACACTGGCGCTGATGGGCGCGCGCGATCTGGCGAGCGTGATTAATGTAACGCACTATCATCTGCGCGAAGACTTCGCCGTGCCGCACGTGGTGTTGCGCCTGTGGCACACCAATCGTCAGGACACGCCCGAATTTGCGCCGGCTAGCGACGCCACGCGCGCGTTCGCGGAGAGCCTTGCGCATCCGCTGTGCAGTGCGCACGTGATGGTCGATACCGCGTCGCTCTTCGGCGGTGCAGCACCGCTGTTGAAATCGTATGCTTACGTACCGCTGCGCTCCACCGAATGTTTCGGCCTGCTCGCGCTGGCAAGCGAGGATCAGCATCGCTTCTATCCGGAAATGGGCACCCTGTTCCTGTCGCGCCTGGGTGACATGATAGACGCGGCGCTGCTGCGTTATCTTGGCTGATGCGGCGAAAGCGAGGCGTGACGCAGCGGCTGATGTAAACGATGCCGCTGGCGAAAAACTTGCGCAACAGCATCTGCGCGATTACCTCGATTACCTCGCGCACGAACGGCGCTTGAGCGCCAATACCACGGCCAGCTACAAGCACGACGTGGAAACGCTGCTAAAACTCGCGGGCACGACCGCTCTCGACCAACTCGACGTGCACCACATACGGCGCTTCGTCGCCAAGCTGCACGCGGGCGGACTCGACGGCCGCTCGCTTGCGCGTGCGCTCTCGGCATGGCGCGGGTTTTACAAGTATCTGGGGCGCGACCGTGGATTTAAAGTGAATCCTTGCGTGGGCATACGCGCGCCGAAATCCGTGCGCCGCCTGCCGCACGCACTTTCGCCCGATGAGGCGACGCGTTTGATGCAGATTGAAGATGGCAAGGATCGCGACGAACTCGCCGTACGCGACCGCGCGATGCTGGAGCTTTTCTATTCATCCGGCCTGCGTCTGTCGGAACTTACCGGCCTTGCGCTCGACGACATCGATCTCGGCGACGCCATCGTGCGCGTTACCGGCAAGGGCAACAAGACGCGCGTTGTTCCCGTCGGCAGCCACGCCATTGCGGCGCTGCAAGCATGGATCAAGCAACGCAGTGCCATTGTGAAGGAAGATGAGAACGCGCTGTTTGTTACCCAGTATGGGGTGCGCCTGAAACCACGCGCCGTGCAATTGCGCTTCAAGCACTGGGCAACAAAGCAGGGGCTGGATTCTACCCTGCATCCGCATATGCTGCGGCATTCGTTTGCCTCACACGTGCTGCAATCCAGCGGCGACTTGCGCGCCGTGCAGGAAATGCTCGGACATTCAAGCATCTCGACCACGCAGGTGTATACCCAACTGGATTTTCAGCACCTGGCGAAAGTCTACGATCAGGCACATCCGCGCGCGCGGCGGAAATAGCGGTTTACCATGGCGAGCAGAACACTGCGGCCTAAGCGCCGCCAACCCTGGACGTTATCCGGCGCTGTTGCGCGTATCTTTAGCAGTCGCAATCATGCCGTTGAAGCCATGGCCGCGCACGTTGGCCTGGACCTGTACTGGAGCCGCGAGCCCGCAGCGCTGATCGCCGCCCTCGGCAGCACTGCTGCGGGCCTGTCCGGGAGACAAGCTGCGATTCGAATTCGCCGCCACGGCGCGAACGCTATCGACGAGCCGGTGCGCCACACGGCACTGCGGCTGCTGTTGCGCCAGTTTGGCAGCCCGCTGGTGCTGATACTCGTGTTCGGTGCCGCTGTCTCGCTGGTGATGCGCGATTGGGTCGAAGCCTCGATTATTCTGGCTATCGTCATCGGCAGTTGCCTGTTGGGGTTTTGGCAGGAGTACCGCGCATCGTCCGCGATCGCTCAGTTGCAAAAGCGGCTGGCGCTGACGGTGAGAGTGCGACGCGGAGGCATCCTGCACACCGCCGATGCTGCGGCGCTCGTGCCCGGCGACGTGATCGAACTTTCTGCCGGGAACCTCGTTCCTGCCGACGGCGTGGTGCTCGAGGCGAAGGATTTTCTGGTGAGCGAGGCCAGCCTGACCGGGGAGTCGTTCCCGGTCGAAAAGCAAGCCGGAACCGTACGACCGGAAGTCCCGCTCGCGGGCCGCAGCAACTGCGTTTTTCTGGGCACCTCGGTGCGTAGCGGAACGGCCACGGCCCTGATCGTGAACACGGGCCGGGATACGGCGGTAGGCGCTCTGGCGTCGAACCTCGGCAACCGGGCTCCGGAAACGGAATTCACGCGCGGCGTCCGCCAGTTCGGATTCATGCTGATCCGCGTCATGCTGGTGATTGTGCTGTTCGTACTGATGGTTAACCAGTGGCTTGGAAGACCGGCGCTGGATTCACTGCTGTTTTCGGTTGCGCTTGCAGTCGGCTTGTCGCCCGAGCTGCTGCCGGCAATCGTCAGCGTGACGTTGTCGCGCGGTGCGCGCGCGATGGCGCAACGCGGCGTCATCGTGCGGCAGCTCGATGCCATCGAGAACCTTGGCAGCATCAACATATTTTGCACCGACAAGACCGGTACGCTGACTGCCGGCGTGATCACGCTCGACTCGGCGGCAGGCGCGGACGGCACGCCGTCGCAACCGGTTGAGCAACTCGCCTATCTCAATGCCGCCTTCGAGACAGGTATTGAAAATCCCATGGATAGCGCCATCGTGGCAGCCGGTGAGCGCGCCGGATTTGGAACCGCGGGCTACGCGAAAGTGGATGAAATTCCCTATGATTTCATCCGTAGGCGCCTGACCATCGTTGCGGCAGTGACCGCGACGCCGGCACAGCACCTGATGATTACCAAGGGGGCGTTTACCGGCGTGCTCGAAGTCTGCTCGTCGGTGCTGCGTGACGGCATCGAAGTGCCGCTGGATGCGCCGGCGCGCGCGCAACTCGCAGACTATTACCAGCGGCAGAGCAAGCTCGGTTTTCGCGTGCTTGCGTTGGCCGTGAGACGTTTGGCGCCAAAGGCACTCTACGGCCGCGACGACGAGACCGGCCTGTGCTTCACCGGCTTCCTGCTTTTCTTCGACCCGCCCAAACCCGAAGCAGCAAAGGCGATCCGTGATCTTGCGGCACTGGGCATCCGCATCAAGGTCATCACCGGCGATAATCGCCACGTTGCCGCGCATGTGGCGGGCGCCATCGGCCTTGATAGCCGGGCGATGCTGACCGGTGAGCAGATTGCGAAGCTCAAGGATGAGGCGCTGTGGCACCTCGCCGCAAAGACCGATCTGTTTGTCGAGGTCGATCCGCAGCAGAAGGAGCGCATCGTCATTGCGCTGCAGCGCACCGGGAATGCGGTAGGCTACATGGGCGACGGCATCAACGATGCTCCGGCGCTCAAGGCCGCCGACGTCGGGATATCGGTCGACCAGGCAGTCGATGTGGCGCGTGAATCCGCCGATGTTATCCTGCTGCGGCCCGATCTGGACGCGCTGCGCTGCGGTGTCGAGGATGGACGCCGCACGTTTGCCAACACACTCAAGTACATCAGCATTACCACCAGCGCCAACTTTGGCAACATGGTGAGCATGGCGCTGGCGACGCCGTTGCTGCCGTTTCTGCCGCTTGCGGCGAAGCAGATCCTGCTTAATAACTTTTTGTCCGATCTGCCCAGCATGGCAATATCGACCGACCGCGTGGACGCGCAGCAGATCGAGCTGCCGCAGCGCTGGAATCTCGCGGAAATCCGGCGCTTCATGATCGTTTTCGGACTGGTGAGCACGCTATTTGACGTGCTGACTTTCCTGGTGCTGCTCATGCTGTTCCACGCCGGTGAGCGCGAATTTCAAACCGCATGGTTCGTGGTGTCGCTGCTGACGGAGCTTGCGGTTGTGCTGGTGCTGCGAACCCGCGGTTCCTGTCTGCGCAGTGCGCCGGGCAGCGTACTGCTGTGGACCACCGTGGGGGTGGGGTTGCTGACGTTAAGCCTGCCGTACATCGGGCCGGTGGCGTCGATATTCAATTTTGTTGCATTGCCCGGGCAACTCCTCATGGCCATGGTACTGATCGTCGCCGGCTACGTGCTGGTGACCGAGGCCGTGAAAGCGCGGGTATTTGCCGCCAAACGGTGATATTTTGCCGCCCGCAATTTGCGCTTATCCGGGCTGCACTGGCGAATCCTGATTACTCATGCACCAGCTGATACTTCAACCTGGCCGCGAAAAATCGCTCAGGCGCCGGCATCCGTGGATTTTTTCCGGCGCCGTCGCGCGCGTCGAGGGCAATCCGGATGCGGGCGAGACCGTGGAAGTACACGCGAGCGACGGCGCATTTCTGGCGGTGGCGGCGTACAGTCCCGAGTCGCAAATACGCGCCCGTGTTTGGGATTGGCACGCACGCAATATCGATGCGGAATTTTTCCACGAACGCATCACGCGCGCGGCGCAAGCGCGTGCGAGCCTGCTGACAAGCGGTGGCGCCAGCACCACGAATAGCGCGCGGCTCGTGCATGGCGAGTCTGACGGATTGCCGGGTGTGATCGTCGACCAGTACGCGGATACCGTGGTGTTGCAACTGCTCGCGGCGGGTGCGGAGCGCTGGCGCGATGCCATTGCTGATGCACTTGCGGAGTTGCCGGGCGTCGCGCGTGTGTGGGAGCGCTCCGACGCCGACGTGCGCGCACTCGAAAGTTTGCAACCACGCACAGGTTTGTTGCGTGGCGCGGCCCCCTCGGCGCCCGTCGTCGTTCACGAACATGGCCTTCAATTCAAAGTCGAAATCGAGGCCGGACACAAGACCGGCTACTACCTCGATCAACGAGATAACCGTTTGTTTTTAAAGAATATTTCAAGCGACTGCTCCGTGCTTGATTGCTTTTGCTATACCGGCGGCTTCGCATTGAATGCACTCTCTGGTGGCGCACGCGAGGTGGCCGCCATTGACAGCTCAGGTCCCGCACTCGCGCTCGCGCGCGAAAACACGCGCATCAACAACCTGCCGGATGCGGAATGGATCGAAGGGGACGTGTTTCAGTTGCTGCGCAGGTTTCGCGATGCCGGACGGCGCTTTGATGTGATCGTTCTCGATCCGCCTAAACTCGCGCCGACCGCAGCGCATGCCGAAAAGGCCGCACGCGCCTACAAGGATGCCAACCTGCTTGCGTTCAAAATGCTGAATGCGGGCGGCGCGCTGATGACCTTTTCATGTTCAGGCGGCATCAGTGCCGAACTCTTCCAGAAAATCGTCGCCGGCGCAGCGCTTGATGCCGGCCTCAACATACGCATCGAAGCATGGCTGCACGCCGCGAGCGATCATCCTGTGGTGCTGAATTTTCCGGAAGGGGAATATCTCAAGGGGCTGGTGTGCCGAAGAACTTGAACGGATAAATCCGCGGCACGCGCGTTATTCCGGCTTGATGCCCGCTTCGCGCACCTGTTTGCGCCAGCGTTCGAGATCGCCGCGCACGATGGCGGTGAATTCAGCCGTGCTGTTGCCGACCGCTTCCGCGCCGTCCTGCCGCAGCCGCTCGCGCAGCTCCGCTATCTGCAACGCACGCACCGCCGCACCGTGCAGTCGCACGACCGCATCGCGCGGCGTTTTCGCCGCAGTACCAATACCGTACCAATTGTCGACCGCGTAACCCGGCAACCCGCCCTCCGCCATCGGCGGCAGTTCGGGGAAAATGAGTGAGCGTTTCAGCGATGTCACCGCCAGCGCACGCAATTTGCCTGTTTTGATCAATGGTATGGTGGACACCGGCACTCCGAAGAAAAACTGCAAACGCCCGCCCAGCATATCCACCAGCGCCGGTGCACCGCCTTTGTAAGGCACGTGTATCACTTCCGCGCCCGTCATCTGTGCAAACATCACCCCGCCGAAATGCTGCAAGGTCGCCACACCGGCGCTGCCGTAGTGCAGCGTGCGCGGCGCCGAGCGCGCGAGCGCGACGAATTCCTTCACCGACTGCGCGTTCACCGACGGGTGCACCAGCAGAATGTACGGTTGCGTGGTGATCTGCGTGACATGCACGAAATCACGCATCAGATCGTAAGACAGACGTTCGCTGACCGCATGATTGGTGGCATGCGACGCGGTCAGCGTGACCAGCGTGTAACCGTCGGCAGGCGCGCGTGCCGCGATCTCGCTGCCGATATTGCCGGAAGCACCGATGCGATTGTCGATCACTATCGGCTGGCCGATGACATCGGCCATGCGCTGCGCCACCAGCCGTGTGGTGAGATCGGTGCCGCCACCCGCGGCGAACGGCGAAATCCAGCGTATGGGCTTGGACGGAAACTGTTGCGCTGCGGCGTTTGTGCCGAGGCACACCACAAGCGCTGCCAGCGAACGATTTACGAATATCGCGTAGAGGCTTCTCATTTTCACATTCGCCACGAACCTGCTTGAGTACGGAGTTACCCGTTCAATCCTTCACTGCCCTTTTTTCAGCGGTACTTCATCAACCCCGCCCGGATGCCATGGCGCACATTTCACGAGGCGCACAATCGCGAGCCAACTGCCGTAGAGCGAACCGTGGCGCTCGATGGCCTCCCTGGCGTAGCTCGAACACGTCGGGTAAAAACGGCACTGCGTGCCGAAGTACGGGCTTAATAGCAATTTATAAAGATCAATCAGTTTTAACAGCACGGTTTTCATTTGCAAAGCAGTATAGCACCGCCTTTTTTTGCGGTAGCGGTAGAATGATGCTCCGCAAAACCTCATGTCTTACAGATGTTTGCCGTTGATAACCTTGTTCACGCTTACGAAGAACGCGATGTATTGCGCGTGGCTTCGTGGCGAGCCGAGCAGGGCGCGCACTGGCTGATCCTCGGCCCGTCGGGCAGCGGCAAGACCACGCTGCTGCATGCGCTGGCAGGCATACTCAAGCCGACTGCGGGTTCGATCACAGTGGCCGAACAGGATTTTGGCGTACTCAGTCCCGCCGAACTCGACCGTTTTCGCGGCAGGCACATTGGCATGGTGCTGCAGCGGCTGCATCTGGTTTCGAGCCTCACGGTGTTGAACAACCTGCTGCTCGCGCAATACATGGCAGGCGAGGCGCAAAGTGCGGCGCGCGCGCGCGAGGTGCTGGGCAGCCTTGATCTTGCCGACAAGGCAAACGCGCATCCGCATGAACTCTCGCACGGCCAGGCGCAACGCGTGGCGGTGGCGCGCGCAGTGGTGAACAAGCCGAAACTGCTGCTCGCCGACGAGCCAACTTCGAATCTTGACGACGCGCGCTGCATGCAGGCGCTCGATCTGCTGCAGGCGCAGGCCAAGGCGTGTGGCGCGACATTGGTGATTGCAACGCATGATGGCCGCATCAAATCCAAAGTGGCGAACCGGTTCGAGCTGCAATCGCAGGCATGAATCTCGCCACCATCAGCCTGTCGTATCTGCGTGCGCGCAGCCTCAATACGCTGCTCAACGTTCTGTTGCTCGCGCTGGGCGTGGCGACCATCGTGCTGCTGCTGCTCACCACGCATCAGCTCGATCAGCGCATGCGGCGCGACGCGCAGGGCATCGATCTGGTAGTTGGCGCCAAGGGCAGTCCGATGCAGGTGATTTTGTCGAGCATCTATCACCTCGATGTGCCCACCGGCAATATTCCGTACAAACAGGCGCTGGAAATTTCGCGCCATCGCATGGTGAAAAAGGCGATCCCGCTGGCGCTTGGCGACAGCTACAAGGGTTTTCGCATCAGCGGCACCACCCACGAGTATCTTGCGCACTACGGCGCGATATTCGCAGCAGGCAAAGCGTGGGAAAAGCCGCTTGAAGCGGTAATTGGTTCCGAAGTCGCTCTGCGTACTGGTCTTGCGGTCGGCGCGAAGTTGAAGGGCGCACATGGCATGGGCGACAAGCCCGGCGACGAACACGAGTCGCTGCCGTACACCGTGGTCGGCGTACTGGCACCTTCGGGCACGGTGATCGACCGGCTGGTGATAACCAGCGTGGAAAGCGTGTGGGCGATGCACGCTGATCATCACGAGATCAAGGACATCAACGAGATCGCCAAGCAGATGAAGGACGAGGAGAAGGAATACACCGCGCTGCTGATCCAGTACGCCTCGCCGATCGCGGCTGCGATGCTGCCGCGCTATGTGAACAATAATTCCGAGATGCAATCCGCGTCTCCCGCATACGAAACTGCGCGGCTGTTCAGCATCATTGGCGTGGGTGTGGATGTGCTGCGCGGCTTTGCGCTGGTGCTGATGTTCAGCGCGGGGCTGTCGGTGTTCATCGCGCTCTACAACGCGCTGAACGAGCGCCGCTACGATCTTGCGGTAATGCGCACGCTGGGCGCGCGGCCGTTGAAGCTGATGGCACTGCTGCTGTTTGAGGGGCTGCTGCTGGCGCTGATCGGCGGGCTGCTGGGGGTGGTGGTCGGGCACGTGCTTACAGAAATTTTGGGTTATGCGTTAAAGGCCGCGCAGCAGGTGTCGGTGACCGGCTGGATATGGGTAAACACCGAATGGTGGGTACTCGCGCTCGCAGTTGGCGTCGGCATCGTCGCGGCGTTGTTGCCGGCATGGCGTGCATATCGTACTGACATTGCGGGAGCCCTTGCGCGTGGATAAGGTTTGTTTTTGGAGAGAATTGCCATGAAAATTTTCTGCTCGTTGTTCATCGCCGCAATCCTGGTCTCAGGTACTGCGCTTGCGCAAGACAAAGCTAAAACCACCGACAAAGCGCACAGTGCCGCCGAAGTGAAAAAAGATATCGACGATCATCGCGCGATGGCCGATGCGCATCTTGCGGCGGCGAAATGCCTTGAGTCCGGCAAGGGCGAGAAAGTGTGTCACGAGCAATTGGCGAAAGACTGCAAGGGACTGGGTATCGGCAAGCTTTGCGGCATGAAACACAAGCACTAAAATATCAATTAAAACAAATGGTTACATATATTTAGACTGATAGCGTATGATATGTGCCACGCTGGACAAGCAAAGGAACACCCTATGAAAATCCTCATTGCATTTGTATCGTTGCTGCTCGGCATGCAGGGCTTCGCGCTGGCGCAAAAGCCGCCCGGCAAGGACGCGGCGGCCGACAAGTCGGCGCCGCCAATGCAGAACATGGACAAGCCGCTGCCCGAAATGAAAGGCGTGGTGTCATGGAAGACGCTGGGTGAAGTAAAACCCGTCAAACAAAAAGACAAGTTCGTGCCGGAGTTCGCGAAGGATGTCGCTGCGCTCGACAAAAAAGAAGTAAAGCTGCAGGGCTTCATGATGCCGCTCGACATGGGCGAGAAGCAGGCGCGCTTCATTCTGACATCGATGCCGCCGTCGTGCGCGTTCTGCCTGCCGGGCGGGCCGGAGCAACTGGTCGAAGTGCAGGCCAAGGCGCCGGTGAAATACGGCTTTGAGCCCATCGTTCTCAGCGGCAAATTCGCCGTGTTGAAAGACGATCCGATGGGCTTGTATTACCGCCTGACGGAAGCCGTGCCCGTCACCAAGTAGGTCCCTGCTGTAAATAACGCGGGGTAAACAATCGCATGGCACGCCGCGCGTTTCTCCAATACGTTTGCGTATTTCTGCTGCTCGTTGCGCAGCAGGGCGCGCTAACTCACGCACTGTGGCACGCCGGGCATGCGCATGACGAGCACTCGTCTGCGCACGGGCAGGAAGATTCGTACAAAAACGATAGTGAACACCCGTCAAATCAGGCAAGCCTGTGCGCGTTTGATATTGCGTTCGGCCAGGTGCTCGGCGGCATGCACGGCGGCACAATGCCGCTCGCCTGTGCGCCCATCGTGCCTGAACGGTTTCACGATCTCGCTACGCCGAGGCTGCGCGCCGAGGCGCTCTCTCCCAGGTCACGCGGCCCGCCCGTACTCCTCTGATCGCCGGTTTTTCCGGCGATAAATTCTGCGGTTTCAAAACGTAGTTTTTGCGCGGCGCAGGCGCACGCCTGCTGCCGCACACCATTCATTTTCAGAGGAGCACTCACATGTTGAGCCGTATTTCAATTGCGGTGGCCGCGGTATTCGCAGCCTTCGCGCACGCGCAATCCACTGCGCAATTGCCGCCAGTGGTGGTTACCGGCAACCCGCTGGGCAGCGAGTTGTTTGATCTCGTGCAGCCCATCTCCGTACTCGGCGGGCAGGAATTATTCCTGCTGCGCCGCTCCACGTTGGGCGACACGCTGGATGGTCTGCCGGGCATTTCCGCCACCGGGTTTGGCCCCAATGTGAGCCGCCCGGTGATACGCGGACTTGATGGCGACCGCGTGCGCATTCTGCAAAACGGCGCAGGCGTGCAGGATGCGTCTGCGCTCAGTTTCGATCACGCCGTGGCGGTCGATCCACTTGTCATCGAGCGCGCTGAAGTCGTGCGCGGTCCAGCGGCTTTGCTGTATGGCGGCAACGCGGTCGGCGGTGTCGTCAACGTGATCGACAATCGCATTCCGCAGTCGCCGGTGCAAGGCGCAACTGGCCGCGCGGAAACGCGCTTCGGCAGCGCGCAGCGCGAGAAAGCGCTGGGGGCGCTCATGGAGATCGGCAACGGACGCTTTGCCTTGCACGCCGATGCTTACACGCGCGACACCGACGATCTCAAAATAAAGGGGCCGAATATTTCGCCGCGCTTGCAGGCCGCCGATCCGTCGCTTCCAGTGACCACGGGCACGCTGCCCAACAGCGCATCGCGTTCATCCGGCGGCGCCCTGGGCGCATCGCTTACGTGGGATCGCGGTTATGCCGGCTTGTCCTATTCCGGATTTGATACCCAATACGGCACGGTGGCCGAGCCTGACGTTCAGATCGACATGACCAGCAGGCGCTGGGATCTCGCGGGTGAAGCGCGCGAACTGTCCAGCGTCATCACCGGCGCGAAATTCAAACTCGCGCGCACCGACTACCTCCACGAGGAAAAAGACCTCGGCGTCGTCGCCACTACATTCCGCAGCAAGGGCTACGATTCCCGGCTCGAACTGACGCACGCCAGGCTTGGTCCGCTTACCGGCGCGCTGGGCGTGCAGCTTTCAGATGTTGATTTTTCCGCGCTGGGCGCTGAGGCCTTCGTGCCTTTCACCAGCACACAGTCGCGCGCGTTCTTCGTATTCGAGGAGTTAAGAGCAGGTGACCTGAAGATTTCATTCGGCGGGCGCAACGAACGCAGCGAAGTGAACTCGGCGGGCGGCGGTCCGATCGACCCGAACACGGGCAATCCGCGTTTCGATCCACCGCAATCGCGCGACTTCAGCGTCAACAGCGGAGCGCTCGGTTTGCTATGGAACGTCACACCGGGTATCGCGTTTGCGATGAACGCTGCATCCACTGAACGCGCGCCGACTTTCTACGAGTTGTACGCGAATGGCCCGCACGCGGCGACGGGCGCGTATGAGGTCGGTAACACGACATTCGGCAAAGAGAAGTCGCACGCGCTGGACGTTGCGTTGCGCATGAAATCGGGCGCGCATTCGGGCAGCATCGGATTTTTTCACAATCGATTTAAAAATTTTCTCACACTGTTCAACTCCGGCAACACGCGCGGCGCTGATGGCGAACTGAATCCGGCGGATGCGGACGCCAACCGCATCGCCGACGGTTCGGGCGAGGAAGTACTGCCGGAACTGATGTACCGCGCGGTGCCCGCGCGGTTTCGCGGCTTCGAGGCCGAAGGCAAGTTCCGCATCTACTCAGAGGCGGCAAGCATGCTCGATTTGCGCCTCAAGTTCGATTATGTGCGCGCCGACGATTTGAGCACCGGCATGCCGCTGCCGCGCATCGCGCCGCGCCGCTTCGGCGTAGGTCTGGACTACCAGTGGAACCAGTTCGGCGCCCGGCTCGACATGACGCGCATCGCGGGTCAGGACCGCGTGGCCGTAAACGAATTGCCAACCGATGGCTACACCATGCTCAACGCCAGTGTCAGCTACCGCATGAAAATGCCGGGGCTGAATCTTGAGGCTTTCGCGCGCGGCGTGAATTTGCTCAACGAGGATGCGCGCAATCACGTGTCGTTTCTGAAAGACA
>Ga0315912_10003777_pt1 | contig 14822 bp, 13 predicted proteins | sample VfabasoilMG_FD_204469 | JGI IMG/M metagenome (GOLD analysis project Ga0315912, IMG submission 204469) | Garden soil microbial communities collected in Santa Monica, California, United States - V. faba soil | ecosystem: Environmental > Terrestrial > Soil > Garden | place: USA: California... | reverse complement strand
GACCGATTGCCCATCCTTGTGCAGGATGACGTTGATTTCGCTGGCGTGGCCGTTCATGGCCTCGTCCACTGCGTTATCGACGATTTCCCAGACGAGATGATGGAGGCCCGCCGAGCCAACGCCACCGATATACATACCGGGGCGCTTGCGGACGGGATCGAGGCCCTCCAGAACCGTGATGTCTTTAGCCGTGTACGTCGTCGTTGCCATGATCCGAGCGCCTAGTTGGACAAGGGTTGGGGGGCACTGGGCGTTTCGATCACGACGCGCACGAATTTGCCGCGTTTGATCACTTCACGTCCTTTGCCGCCGCGCGCGGTCAGCTCGTAGTCGCCGCGGTTGATGCGCTTCTCGCCGCCGAGCGAGGTTTCGAGCACGAGCGAGTCTTGCGCGTCCTTCGCTGCTTTCATGCCGACCAGGGCGTCGTCCTTCTCGTCGAGCTTGACCAGCTGCACGCCTTTGCCCGGGCCCGACAGGTAATTGACTTCATCCACCGTGCAGAACAGCGCGCGGCCTTCGCGGGTGGCGGCCATCACGACCTCCTTGCCGCGAACGATCGACACACCGACCACGGTCACGCCTTCACTCATCTTCGCGTAGCGTCGGCCGGTGCGCGTGCTCGGCTCCAAGAACGGCGCGATACCGATCGCGAACGCGTAGCCGTCGCTGCTGGCGGCGAGCGCGTACGTCTTCGGGCGTTTGCCTTCACCGCGCTCCGCTGTTTCGCCGATCACGCGTGAATCGAGCGAGTAACAGGCGATGATCTTTTCGCCGTCCTTGAGCTTGAACAGCTTTTGGATGGGCTCGCCGTAGCCCGTCGTGGCGGGCACGTCGATCATGCGACAGCTGTAGACGGTGCCGAAATTCGAGAAAAACGCCAGGCCCTCGCGGGTCGAGCCCGCGACGCACGAAAGCACCGCGTCGCCCTCGCGCAAGCGCGTGGAGACCGGATCCTTGATTTCTTTCTGGCGTTTGACCCAGCCGTCGGCCGTGAGCAGCACGACGTTGTCCTCGGCGACGATCAGATCCTCTTCCGTGAACTCCTGCTCGTCACTCACGCTCTCGATCAACGTGCGGCGCTTGGCGTTCTTGCCGAACTTCTCGACCACGGCCACGAGCTCTTGGCGAACCAGCGCCCAGCGACCCTTGGATTCCTTCTCGTGCAGGAGTTCCTTGATCTCCTTGGCGCGCTTGCGCTTTTCCTTGAGCTCTTTCTGGATCACCAGGATCTCGAGGCGTGCCAAGCGGTACAGCTTGAGCTCCAAGATGGCGTCGGTCTGCTCGGCGTCGAGCTGAAACTTGGCCATGATCTTCTGAGCCGCGTCGGCCTTGCCCTCGGAGGCGCGAATGATCTTCAAAATCGCGTCCAGCGCGTCGAAGATCTTCTCGAAGCCTTCCAGGATGTGAATGCGCTTTTCGAGCGCCTTCAGCTCGTGGCTCAGGCGCCTCGTGATGACCTCTAGACGGAAATGTAGGAAGTGCCAGAGGATCTGCTGCAAATCCAGGCGTTCCGGGCGCCCGACTTCGGGGTTTTCCGTCGGCACCAAGCAGGTCAAATTGACCGCGAAGTTGGTCTGCAGCGGCGTGTGTTTGAACAGGTACGCCAGCACCTTGTGCTCGTCGGCTTCTTTCTTGAGCTCGAGTTCGATGCGCACGTCATCGGTCGAGACGTCGCGCACGTCCAGCAGCATCGGCATCTTGCGCGAGACCACGACGTCCGCGATGCGCTCGACCAACACCGACTTGTTCACCGTGTACGGGATGCTGGTGATGTTCAGCGTCTTGGTGGTCTTGCCCGTCTCCGACAGCGACCAAGTGCCGCGGACTTTGATCGAGCCTTGGCCGGTCTCGTACACCTGCTTCAGCTCTTCCGCGCTGGCGATCACGTGCCCGCCGGTCGGAAAGTCCGGACCCTTGATGGTTCGGCACAGCTCGCGCGAGGTGAGCTGCCGGCCATCGACCAGCGCGTCGAGCAAGCGCACCGACGCGTTCAGTACCTCTTCCGGGTTGTGCGGCGGAATGTTGGTCGCCATGCCGACGGCGATGCCGGAGGCGCCGTTGATCAACATGTTCGGAATGGCCGACGGCAAGACTACCGGCTCTTGCTTGGTGCCGTCGTAGTTCGGCCGGAAATGCACCGTGTCTTCGTCGATTTCCGCGAGGATTTGATCGGCGAGGGTCGCGAGCCGGCACTCCGTGTAGCGGTAGGCAGCGGCCGGATCGCCGTCGAGCGAGCCGAAATTACCCGAGCCGTCGACCAGCGGAGCGCGCAGATTGAAGGACTGCGCCATGCGCACCAGCGCGTCGTAAATCGAGGCGTCGCCGTGCGGGTGGTAGTTACCCATCACGTCACCCACGATCTTGGCGCACTTGCGATGCTTGGCGTCGCCGGTCACGCCCTGCTGCCACATCGTGTACAGGATGCGGCGTTGCACGGGCTTCAGGCCATCGCGCACGTCCGGGATGGCGCGGCTGGTGATGACGGAGAGGGCATAGTTCAGGTAGCGGGTCTGCGCGACCTCGTGCAGGGCTGCCGGTTCTTCGTTGAACACCGGCGGCTCGTCGTCGCCACCGCCGCGCCGCTTCTTGGGCGGCTCTCCGCTGCCGGAGGAGTTCTGCTTGTTCTTGCTCTTGCCTGTCGCCAACGTTTCGACCTTCCCCGGCACCCCCTACGAAAAGTCAGGAGGAGCCGGCACGCGCGATTCGCTAGCTTTCTTTCCAGCCGAAAGTCAATATGTTCAGTACAAATGCGGGTGCGCACGACGAAAGCCCACTGGTTCGCGCGACCCGGCTTCCGGTCTGCGCTGGTCGCGCTGGTCGCGTTGGCTTGCCGGCGCGCCCCGAACCCAGCGCGGGAGCAGGCGTCCTGCGAGCGCGAAGGGATCGTCAGCTCGCGCGTCAGCGAGCGGGCCAACGCCGGCGATCTTGCAGCTGAAATCGTGCAAACCTGTACGGATTGCCAAAGCCGCGTGCGCAACGGAGCCCCGAAAGACTCCGCCTGCTCGGCCGCCTCCGTATGCCAGGAATTTTGCTGTAAGTGTCCGAATTCGCTAGATAAAAACTACCGAGCTCGGGCTTGTGACGCGGCTCGCTGCGCCGGACCCGAGGTCTGTGTCTCGGCTCGGGCCGCGATCCGCCCCGATGTCTGCGAGTGAGCGCGCTCCCTCACTCGTCCCGGAACTCGTCCACCGCGATGCCGTAGCGCTTCATCCAGCGGTGGATTTGCATGCGTGCCTTGCCCAGCTGGCGCCCGACTGCAGCCACGTTGCCCTGGTGTTCGACGAGCAGCGCGCGCAACTCGTGTTCACTCGGTACGGCTTGCGCGGAATGTTCCGGCGCGCGCAGTGGCGGTGAGGAAGGGCCGGAGAGTGTTGGCCCCTTCCCGTAGTCGGTCATGGCCTCTTTCACGGCGTCCGGTAGCACCTCGGAGCCGAGCACCGGGCCATCGGCGAGCGCCACGCTGCGTTTGATGCAGGCCTCGAGCTCGCGCACGTTGTACGGAAAATCATGCTGCAAGAGGCCGGTCATGAAGGGAAACGACAGCGCGTAGCCGGGGCGTCCGGCGCGCGCCAAGAAGCTGCGCGCTAGCACGTGCACGTCTTCCTTGCGCTCGTGCAGCGGTGGCAAGAACACTTCGTACTCGTTGAGCCGCGCGAACAAGTCTTCGCGAAAGCGGCCCTCGCGTTGCATCTTGCGCAGATCGCGGTGGGTCGCGCAGACGACGCGCACATCGACGCGCTCGGGTGCCGTCGCGCCCAGCGGTAGTACTTCTTTGGCTTGCAGCACGCGCAGCAACTTGGCCTGCGCATCGAGCGGCATGTCGCCGATCTCGTCGAGGAACAGCGTACCGCCGTCGGCCGCGCGAATCAGGCCCGGCTTGTCGCGATCGGCACCGGAGAATGCGCCGCGCTTGAAGCCGAACAGCTCGCTCTCCAAGAGCAGCGCGGGGATCGCCGCGCAATTCACGGCGCCGAAGCGCCCCGGGCGTCCGCTCAAACGGTGCAGCTCGCTGGCCACGACTTCCTTACCGGTGCCGCTCGCGCCGCGCAGCACCACGCTGAGCGGGGTGGGGGCGACGCGTTCCAACTCGGCGACGATGCGATCCATCTGCAGGCCGCCAACCAGCAGGCTGGGCTGTGTGGCGCGCCGAGTCGCGCCGCGCGTCATCGAGCCGTCCAGGCGATAGCCCGCGTAGAGTTCGGCGTCTTGCTCAACGAATTTGAAGATCGCATCACCGATGCGAAGTTCGTCACAATCGTCGAGGGCGGCCCCCGGCACGCGTCGACCGTTCACGAGCACGCCATTGCGGCTGCCGAGATCGCGCACGTGGTACGCGCCGTTGGCCCAACCGATCTCGGCGTGTCTGCGCGACACGGCGGGCACTTCGAGCAGCAGATCGACGCCTGGTTCTCGGCCAATCAAGATCAGTTCTTTCCGGAACGGAAAGGCGGCGGGCAAGTTGGCCCAGGACTCGGCGTAGAGCAGCACGAGGCCGGCGACAGGTCCGCTGCCGGGCCCCCGTGCGCTGGGCCCGAACTCCTGCATGGCACCGGTGGTGTAGTCGACCATGTGCGTCTACAATACCGCCTCTGCCATGGAACCAGAAACACTCCGCGTCGCAGCCGTGCAGCTGCAAAGCCAGGATGATGTCCAGCAAAACCTGGACGTCTGTCGCCGGCTCGTCAACGCTGCCCGCCGCGACGGCGCAAAGCTCGTGCTGCTGCCCGAAAATTTCGCATACTTCGGCGCGGACACCGGCAAGCACAGCTGCGCAGAACGCCTTTCGGACCCCGACGGCAGGATCCAACGCACGCTTGCCGAGCTCGCGCGCTCGGCGGAAGTGTTCCTGGTCGCCGGCGGCTTTCCCGAAGCGTCGAGCGAACCCACGCGGCCGTTCAACACCGCCATCGTTCATGGTCCCGACGGCAAGCTCGTGGGCTGCTACCGCAAGATCCACCTGTTCGACGTGGCACTGCCCGACGGCACGGTGCATGCGGAGTCTGCGGGCACCACTCCCGGTCAAGAGCTGGTCACGTTCGACATCGGTCAGTTCCGAGTCGGCCTGTCCATTTGCTACGATCTCCGTTTCCCCGAACTCTACCGCGGCCTCGTGAGCCGAGGCGCGAACGTGCTGCTCGTGCCCGCCGCATTCACCGCCCAGACCGGCAAAGATCACTGGCACCCGCTGCTACGCGCGCGCGCGATCGAATCGCAGTCCTACGTGGTTGCTGCAGCCCAGTGGGGCAAGCATCCCCTGGGCCGCGCCACGTACGGCCATTCGCTCGTCGTCGATCCCTGGGGCACCATCGTGGCCGAGGCATCGGACAAGGTGGGCGTGCTCAGCGCCACCTTGGATTTCGACTACCTCACGCAGGTGCGAGCTGCGGTTCCCTGCCTCACTCATCGCCGGCTCTGACCGCCCCTTCGCGAGAGTGGAGAGGGGGGCGCACTCCGAATGCCTTCGCCAGCGGACCTTTCTCGCGCCGAAATGCGAATAGATTTCTCTATACACATTTTCGCGTGCGTGGGGCTTGTCGCGCGCGACAGGTCGGGCATGCGGAGCACTTGGTACAAGCAACAGCCGCCCCTCGATCTATACGGGCCGCGCGACTCATTTCGACTGGATTGAGTCGAGCTGTGCCGGCACGAGGGGCTTTTCGGTTTGGGGTGTTGCGAGCCTACAAGTGGCGCTTGGCGATTTCGGTCCAAGTGCCCGATGGTTCGAGCGCGATGTAGCTCTTCCAGAACGGGCGCGCCTTGCCGGTTTCGCCGATTTGCTCGTAGGCCATGGCGAGATTGAAGTAGGCGTCCGAAAATTTCGGGTCGGCTTCGATCGCGCCGTGAAAGAGCGGCACGCTCTGCTCGGGCTGGCCGCGTTCGAGCATCACGTAGCCCAAATTGTACTGGGCTTCGGGCTGGCGAACGTCGATTTCCAACGCTTTTTTGTAAAGCATTTCCGCAGCTTCGGCGTCGTGGCGCCGGAAGCGAATGTTGCCCAAGTTGGTGTACGCGATGGCCAGCCAGGGGTCGAGCGCAACGGCTTCGCGGTACAGCGCTTCCGCGTCGTCCATCGAGAGCGGGTCTTCATCGAGCTGGCTTGCGCGCAAGTAGAGCTCGTACGCGGTGCGCGCTCGCTCACGACCCGCAGAGGGGCGCAGCACGCGCACGACGTCGTCGCGTAGCGACTTGACCTCGAAGTCGAGCACCATCTGTCCGGTCAGCGGCTCGAACGCGCCGTCGCTCGTGTGCACGATCACGCGTTGCCCATCGGACACGATGCGCAGCTCTTGCAACGGGCGGGTGACCTTGGGCAGTGAGCGCTTGAGTGCGCCCACGGCGCGCGTGACGTCACGCAACCGAACGCGCTGCTCGAGCAGCGACTGCGCCGTGCGCAGCGCGATCAAATCCGAGAATGAATAGGCGCGGCGACCGCGGCGTCGAGCCGTGGGCGACACGACGCCGGCGCGATCGAAGGTGCGCAAGCGCGCGGGCGAGATGCCGAGCAAGCGCGAGATTTCGCCGCTGCTGAATAGATCCGTGAGCGGCTCTCGGCCGGTGCTCGAATCGAGCGCAGGCGCAGCCGCGCTCTGGTCGCGCTTCTGCACACGACCGCCACCGGGTCCGAAGACCACGTGGATTATCTTTTCGTCGCGCTGTCTCTTGCGACCCATTCGTTGCTGGTTCCGGCTGACTCTTGAAAGGACGAACCTCTAACTCTTCCGCGCGGCGCTTCGTGTCAAGTGAAACGCCTGCGGGGCGCTTGCTCCGCGAAGAATGCCGCGCTGCAAGCGGCGCGGCCCGCGGTCCTCGAACGCACTTGCTGCTCGCTCTCGTGCATCACGTGCGCGCATGCCCGTGGTAAAAATGCTTCTTGACGACGGGCCACGTCCTCCCATCAGTCAGCCTCGCGTCACGAGGCACGCGAGGGTCGTTTGGGTGGTGTGGCTTCGACCTTACGCGGTGCGCGCGGTCGCTCACTGTTCCTGAACACGCGTGCTTCGACCTCGACGTCGACACGGATCCCGCGCGCATCACTGCGCACGAACAGCTCCGCGCGCACACGCCCGATGGGTGCTCCCGAGCGGACCTGCGCCTCGAGGCAGGCGATGCGGATGGCACGGATGCGCGCGTGCGGGTCATTGGCGATCAGGCGCGCGAGCTCCCGTGCTCGTTCCTTGGGTACGGCACCGCCCTGCGAGCTGAACGGCAAGAGCACACTGGTAGAGCCGTAGTACGTGGCGCCATCGGGTTCACTGCGAGTTGCCCCCTCGCTCATGACGTCGGCCGCTTCGAACAGCTCACGCAACCGGTAGTCGGTCGCTTGCCACAACTCGAGCGTCCGCCTCGTCCCGATGACGAGCGCCTTGGCCTTTGCTGGGCCGGGACCGTGAGCCTTACGTGCCACGCTGCACCCTGGGAAACTCCACGCCTCGGATCGTATGTCGGGCGCGCTGCCAACACGAAGTTCGTAGCAATCGTGTGCGTGGGCGAGCTGCCAGGCGCGCCCTGACGAAACCCGCCAGGAGAGAAACTTGGCCGACTCGCCGCGGGTCGCCGAAAATATCCGCTCAACTTGGCCCAATCCGAGGGAGTTTTCCGATGAATCTCGACACCGCGAGCCAATCCTTTTCAGGCCAGGAGCGCCGGCAGCACCGCATGTACGTGACGCGCAACACCGAGTACCACTGCCGCGGGCAGCTGTGCGTGGCGGTGCGCGACCGTAAAACCGGCCGTTTTCTGCACTCGCACCTGGCCATCCAGCGAACGCTCTCGGGCGGCGTCAAGTACCACTCGAATGGCAGCGCGGTTCCCTCCTTCGCTCCGCCGCAAGTCGGCGAGGCCCTGTATTTCAGCGAAGACCAGGATGGGCGAGACCTCGTGACGAGCTTGTGCGCGAGCATCGAGCGGCCTGAGCGACGCGTGGTCGCGGGATATCCACCTGGATGACCCGAAGCACGCGCCAGGACATGTTCAACCACTTGGCTCGTTTTCGCCCGATTTGCGCGTAATTTCGTGCACTAGCGGGCGACCTTTCGCAGTCCATGCGAACGCGACTTCGCAGTCTCGGCAGCTTCACCTCTCGAAAAATGCGGGTTTGTTGGGCGCAGCGGGGGCGCCCAACTTCGGCATCATTCTTGATAGAGGCCGGCGTCCGGTTTAACGGTCGAAGGGCAGAATTTCAATAATGGCGCAATCGTCCCCCATCGCATCACCCAGCCCCAAAGCCGATCCGCGAGCGGTGCAAATTCTCGCGAAGAACATCTACCGGGAGTTCCGCGCGAGCGGCTTTTCCGAGCGTGATGTGCTCTCCCTGGCGGGCGAGCTACTCGGTCTCGTCACGAGTGACGTCAAGAACGAGCAAGCGGCCCGCTGAGTTCAACGGTTCGAGTGGTCGATCGAATCGGCCCGCGCCGCGCGATGGCTCGGCTGCGGGCCGTTTTTTTGTCGCCCGAACGCGGGGGCGGCGAGGGGGCGGGGGCTCGCGCCCACGTGGTTGAGGGGCCGAATCCGGCCTCCGCCATTTTGCAGCGAGCGGCGTGTTTCAGGTGGTAGCGCGTGATAGCCTGCTTTCGCTCGTGGCTTGGTTCGGAGAGTTACGCTTCAAGTGATCGCACCGACATCGTCTGCAAAAGCCCCGATGTTTGCCATTATCGTCCACGAAAAGGGTGGCGCTGAGCGGCGTGAAGTCTTCGACGCTGCCGAGTTGAGTGTGGGGCGGGTCCAGGGCAATGAGTTGATGCTGCCCAAGGGCAACGTGTCGAAGCGACATGCCCGCCTGCTGTATCGCGATGGTCGCTTTATCGTCACCGACCTGAACAGCACCAACGGCACCTACGTCAATCGTCGCAAGATTACGCAAGCGACGATCGTGCGCGAGGGCGATCGCATTTACATCGGCGACTTCGTGCTGCGCATCGAGACCAGTGGCGCTGACGGCGTTTCACCGGACGAATTCAAGACTGGGCCGTCGGCTGTGGCGCGTTCTTCGACGAGCGCGCCCGACGCCTCGAACGTGTCTGCGCGCCCTGAATCTGCCGAGCCAGGTTTCACGCAGACCCCGGGTCCCGCGGTCCGAACGACCACCAGTGGCTCCAGTCCGGTTTCATCGGATAGCCCAGCGCGCCTCGAGCCACCCGTCGAAACGACCGGCACGCACACTGTCGGCCGCACCACCCACGACGATCGCGGTGATGTCTCGCAAAGTTCGCTGCTGGACGTGGTCCGCTCGCTCGTCGATCGCGTCGCGCTCCGCTTGCGTGATGTGGATTTGCTGGCGCCCGTGCCGCCTTCACTCGGCGAGCGCATCGACGGCCTACTGCAAGATGCGTGGACCGAGGTCAGCGAGGGTCGAGATTTTCCGACGAGCGTGGGCGCCGATCGCGCGATCGAACTCGCTCGTTGTGAGCTGGTCGAGCACGGCCCGCTGACGGAGCTGATCGCCGATCCCACGGTGTCCGAGGTCGGGGTCACTCGCTTCGACCGCGTGCTCTCGGTGCGCGGTGGTCGTTCGGTCACGGAGACGGGGTTCTCCTCCGACCTGTCGTTGCGTTGGGCGGTTTCGCGTTTGTGCGCCGAGGCCGACGCGCCGTTGCTCGCCGGTGAAGAAGTGATCGAGCGCCGCATCATGCCGGGCGTCAGGCTGTCGGCGGTGATCGGCTCGATCGCAGCAAGTGGTGCTTGCGTGGCCATTCGCAAGACCAAGCGCGCGTCGACGACCTTGGAAGAGCTGGTGCGACGCGGCGCGATTTCGCGGGCAATGGCGACATTTTTGCAGCAATGCCTGGCCGCGCGCGTGAACCTGCTCGTGGTTGGCCCGCGGGACGGCGGAGTCGAGGCACTGCTGACCGCGCTCTCTCAGGCGGCCGTCGACGGTCCCTGCGTGTTCGTCGGTGAGCGCGACCCAGGCGGCTCGGAGGCGAATCTGTTGCTGTCGGGGTCGGACACCTCGACCACGGCCGGTGCGCTGCAAGTGGCGGCCTCGATGCCCGGCGCGCGCATCGTCGCCGAGCTGTTCACTGGGGATCTGTGCGCCAGAGTCGTCGAGGCGATCGGAGACGGCGGTGATGGCGTGATCGCCGCGCGCTACGCGCCCAGCCTGCGTCGCGGCTTGTCACGGTTGCCTGGGGTGATCGCCGCCGAACGCCCCCAAATCGGCATTCACGCGGCCCGTGAACTGGTCGCCAATGCCTTCGAGATCTTGGTTGAAGTCGCGCGCTTGCGTGATGAACGCCATCGCGTACTCCGCATCGCCGAGGTGATCGGCTGTGCAGGGGACGACATTCAAACGCAGGACGTGTTCACGTTCGTGATGGACCGTACCCCGGCAGGGGGCACGGTCGAAGGCGTCTTCTCCGCCAGCGGAGTCGTGCCGCAAGTGGCCGAAGTCTGGCGCGCTCGCGGCACCACGGTGGAGAGCGCAATTTTCAGCCGGCCGCCATCCCGCAGCTAGCGACGCGCGCTCACTCGCGAGCTTCGTCCTGCTTGGCTTTGGCGAGCTTGCGCCCCATCATGCGCTTCTTCAGCGCGCTCAGCTTGTCGATCATCAGCACGCCGTCGAGATGATCGGTTTCGTGCTGCAGCGCGACCGCGAGCAGGCCGTCCGCCTCGATTTCGAAAGACTTTCCGTTGCGATCGAGCGCTCTGACTTTGACGTGCTCGGCGCGCTTGATCTCTTCGGTCACGCCGGGAAAGGAGAGGCAGCCTTCCTCCCAGGTCTGCACGCCGTCCTTCTCGATGAACTCCGGATTGATGAACACCAAGAGCTGGCTCGGCTCGTCCTCGGCAGCGCAATCGACCACGAAGATGCGCTTTGCGATACCCAGCTGCGTGGCAGCCAGACCGCAACCAGGAGCCGCGTACATGGTCTCCGCCATGTCGTCCACCAAGGCCTGAATTTCAGGGGTGACTTCGGCGACTGGCTTGGCGACTTCGCGCAGGCGCGCGTCTGGGTATTCGAGGATCTCGCGAATCATGGCACTTCCGCACAAGGTAACACCCGAGATCCGCGGTCGCAACCTTCGGGCCGGACGTTCATCCGCCGCTCAGGGTTCGGCTGGTTTTCTTCGGATAGGCGATGGGTCCCCAGACGTAAGCGTCGGTGCCACAAAGCTCCCACCGTGCGGGGTGGATGCGCGGCGCATCCGCCGGATTCTCCGGCCCCGCCCAATCGACCGCGCCGGGGCGGCCGCGTGGGCCGAGTAACAGCGGCGCAACGAAGACGTGCAGTTGGTCCGGCAGGCGATGCGCGAGCAAGCTGCCGCCGAGCTCCGAGCCGCCTTCGCACATCACGCTCACCACTTCGCGCGCGGCAAGCTCGCGGAACATCACGACCGGATCGCAACGCCCCTCTGCCGTTGCTGGAACGCGAATGACGCGCACGCCGGCATGCGCCAGCGCTTGCTCCGGCGAAGCTGGCGCGGCCTGCGTGGTAATCACGCAGGTCGGGATCTCGTTGGCCGTTTGCACCACTTGGCTGCTCAACGGAATGCGCAGCTTGCTATCGACGATCACCCGGATCGGATTGCGGCCGGGCACGTCACGTACGGTCAAACGTGGATTGTCGGTGAGCACGGTGTTGATGCCGACCATGACCGCGTCGTGGTGCGCGCGCAGCGTCTGCACTTTGATGCGCGCCTCCTGGCAGGTGATCCATTTGGAGGCGCCCGTGCGTGTGGCGATTCGGCCGTCGAGTGAGATCGCCAGTTTGAGCGTCACGAAGCTGGTGTGCTCAGTGACGTATTTCGCCCAGGGTTGGATCAGCGCTTTGGCCGCGGACTCTTGCACGCCCACGGTGACCGGGATGCCCGCGGCCTCCAGGCGTTCGATTCCACCGCCTGGCACGCGCGGATCGGGGTCGCGGCAACCGATCACGACGCGGGCGATGCCCGCCGCCAGGATGGCATCGACACAGGGTGGGGTGCGGCCCACGTGATTGCAGGGCTCGAGCGTGAGATACAGGGTCTTGCCGCGCGCGGCGCTGCCGGCTTTCTTCAGCGCGACTATTTCGGCGTGGTCGAGCCCCGCTGCCTCATGGAAGCCTTCCGCGATGATATTGCCGTCGGCGTCCGCGATCACGGCACCCGCGTGCGGATTCGGTGTTGGGTCACCGCCCGCGCCGAGCTCCACTGCTCGCAACATCAGCTCGCTATCGAGGTCTTTCAAGCGTTCACTCACTGTCCTTGGATCGTACGAGCTTGCTCATCTCGACCATGAACTCGTCGATGTCGCGGAAGGATCGATACACGCTGGCAAAGCGCACATAGGCTACGTCGTCGAGCTTCTTCAGGCGTTGCATCACCCGTTCACCGATCACCAGCGAGGGCACTTCTTTCTCGCCACTCTCGGCCAGCTCGCGCTCCAAGGCCTCAGCATGCTCTTCCAGAGCATCCGCCGAAACTGGGCGCTTGTTGCAGGCGATGCGCAGGCTGCGTAAGACCTTTTCGCGATCGAACGGCTCGCGCTCGCCGTCTTTCTTCACCACCGTCGGCAGCGTGTGCTCGACGCGCTCGTAGGTGGTGAAGCGACGCTTGCAGCCGTCGCACTCACGCCGTCTCCAGGTGACCGTGCCTCCGGCAGCCAGGCGCGAATCGACCACCCGGCTGTCCATTTCGCGGCAATACGGGCACTGCATCGGATCGCACCCGGCGAACGCCTGGCTTGGCTCGCGTCAGCCCTCGAACGCCGAGAAGATCAGCGTTACGTTCGTGCCACCAAAGCCGAACGAGTTGGACATAGCGCGCCTGATGCGCCTTTCACGCGCGTGATTGGGGACGAACTCGAGCGGCACGTCCAGATCCGGATCATCGAGGTTGATGGTCGGCGGAATCATGCCCGTCTCGAGCGACTTGATGCAGACCGCTGCTTCGACCGCGCCAGCGGCGCCCAGCAGATGGCCCATCATCGATTTGGTCGAGCTGACCCACAGCTTCTTGTCGAGCGCGTGCGCGCCGAAGGTGTTGGCCACTGCTCGAGCCTCTTCCACGTCACCGATCGGGGTCGAGGTGCCGTGTGCGTTCACGTACTCGATTTGCTCGGGGTTCAGCTTGGCGTCTTTGAGCGCCAAGCGCATGGCACGCGCTGCGTGCGCGTGATCCGGCGCAGGCTTGGTGATGTGGTGGGCGTCGCTGGTCGCGCCGTAACCGACCACTTCCGCCAAGATGCGTGCGCCGCGTTTCTTGGCGCGGGTGAGCGTCTCGAGCACCAAGGTGCCGCCGCCCTCTCCGCACACGAAACCATCGCGACCCTTGTCCCAGGGACGGCTGGCCGCCTCTGGATTGTCGTTGCGGCGGCTGAGCGCGAACATGGCACTGAAACCCGCGATGCCGATCGGCGTGATCGTCGATTCGGCGCCGCCCGCGATCATCACTTCAGCGTCGCCACGCTGCATCATGCGTAGCGCTTCGCCGATCGCGTGGCCGCTCGACGAGCACGCGCTGGTGTGTGCCAGGCTCGGCCCGCGGAAGCCGAACGCGATCGACACTTGGCCGGCGGCCATGTTCGCGATCAGCGATGGGATGAAATACGGGCTGACTTTGCCTGGGCCCTTCTTGTCGAGCGTCAACGTACAACGCTCGAGATTTTCGAGCCCGCCCAAACCGACCCCGATGAAGACGCCCGCGCGATCGCGCTCGTCTTCCGTCAGATCGAGTTGAGCCTGATCGAGCGCCATCTTCGTGGCCGCCATGGCGAAGGTCGTGAAACGGGAGACCTCTTTGATCTTCTTCCGCTCCATGAACTCCGCCGCGTCGAAGTTCTTCACTTCGGCGGCGATGCGAACGGAATAGGCATCCGTCGCATCGAACAGCGTGATTGGACTCACGCCACTTTGGCCCTTCAGCAACGATTGCCAAGACGGCTCGGTCCCGATGCCGTTGGGCGTGACGAGACCAATTCCTGTAACGACGACGCGCTCCATCTCTTCCTCAGACAAAAAGCCCGGGTTTCTCCGACAACGGATCACCCGGGCGGACGATCCTAAAGAACGCCCTGGTGCCCGCTACTTCAGCTGGCCAGATGCTTTTCGATGTAATCCACTGCATCTTGCACGCTGCGGATCTTTTCCGTGTCTTCGTCCGGGATGTCGATCTCGAACGCTTCTTCGAAGGCCAACACCAGCTCGACGAGTCCGAGCGAGTCTGCACCCAAATCGTCGATGAACGTGGACTCGGGCTTGATGTCTTTCTCATCGACATCCAGCTGTTCCTTGATGATCCGCTTCACTTCGACGGTTACGTTGCGACCTTCAGCCATGATTCCTCCAGGGGCGCCTCTACACCAGGGGCGTTCCCGATTGCACGTGTTTCTGTCAAACGAGGGCAAAAAGCCCCACAATCTACCGGGGTGAAACCCCGCAAACTCAACGATTTCTGGCGCACCGCCAAAGCTCACCTTGGCGAAATCACCAAAAATTACATATACATTCCGCCGTTGACCTTCAACGCTTGGCCGGTCACGTAGCCTGCTTCGTCCGAAGCGAGGAACACGATGGCCGCCGCGATCTCGCGGGCGGTACCGGTCCGGCCCAGCGGGACAGCCGTCAGCATGGACGTCTTTTGCTCGTCGGTCAGGTTGCTCGTCATGTCCGTGTCGATGAAACCTGGGGTGACTGCATTGACGGTAATGCCGCGAGAAGCGTACTCGCGCGCCAGGCTTTTGGTCACGCCGAGCAGGGCCGACTTGGATGCGGAGTACGCGGATTGCCCCGCGTTCCCCATTTCTCCCACGACGCTGGAGAGAAAGATGACGCGGCCGGTTTTGGCGCGCATCATCGTGCGAATCGCGGCGCGTGAGCAGGCGACGGCGCCCTTCACGTTGATCGCCAT
>Ga0315912_10003776_pt1 | contig 14823 bp, 16 predicted proteins | sample VfabasoilMG_FD_204469 | JGI IMG/M metagenome (GOLD analysis project Ga0315912, IMG submission 204469) | Garden soil microbial communities collected in Santa Monica, California, United States - V. faba soil | ecosystem: Environmental > Terrestrial > Soil > Garden | place: USA: California... | reverse complement strand
CCACCACGGCTTTCAGCGGTTTGCCGTCTATGAAACGCTGTGCATTTTCGGCAAAGAGTTCAGCCACCGATTCGGTGCGCGCAGCGACATCATCCGGAATATTTTCGTTGGGCGCGTAGGCATGCACCTCGAAGCGTTCACTAAGGCCCGATTGCACGAGTGCTTTTTCAAACACATTTGCTTCATTCACCCGGATAACGCAGACAGGCTTGCTCATCGGCAGATCCTTGGAAAAGTTTGTTAAAAATTTCAGCGCAATGTGCGCCGCACTTCAGCCGGCGCGGAGAATTACAACGGCCCGCGCAGGTCAGGAGGTTTCAACCGGTTCCGCTTTGCGCACCAGCGGCCAGCTCGGACGCTTGATCTCAAAAGACTCTGTCACCACTGCGTAGTCCATGTAGCCGAGCCGCGCCACAGGCTGGGCCTTGGCCGTGTCGAAGCGACCATTGGTGATGAATGCGTCGTCGATGTGTATGCCGACCACAAGGCCTATCACCATCACATTGCGTTTGCCCGAACGCGGATCGACAGGCAGCTCGACGAATTGATGCAGCTTGCATTCGAGGTGCGCCGGTGATGCCGCCACGCGCGGCGGCTTGACCATACGCGACGGCAGGTGAGCAATCCCGACTTCTTTCATTTCGTTCACGCCGTGCGGCGCTGGTGTGGCAGTGTCGTTCATGTGGTGGCGCAATTCCCAGGTCACCAGATTGCACACAAACTCCCCCGTCTCACGCACATTGCGCAGCGAATCTTTTTCGCCGCCATCGGCATCGTGGGTTCCATTCGCGCCGTAAAACACCATGGGTGGATCGGACGACACAGCATTGAAAAACGAGTACGGCGCCAGATTCACCACGCCGTTGCGATCCATGGTGGTAACCCAGCCGATGGGCCGCGGCGCGACCACGGCCTTGAATGGGTTGAAGGCAAGTCCGAGGGCCTTGAGCGCATCGCGCGTAAGATCTTTGGTTTCGCAAAACATGGGTAATCCTCGTGAGAACCGGGAGAGGCGCAAAGTAACAGAAAGCATGCAACGGGGGTAGCATCCGGAAACGTATAACGCTGCTTTTCACCATGTGGCATTTCCGCTGTCTGGTAAGCTGTGGGCAGTAAACATCGGAGGAGCAATCCTGTGACAGAGAAAAAATTTCCACGCGCGCATGTCATTGCCGGCGGCTTTCCACCCGGCTCGAGCGCCGGACACGACCATGACTACGCCCGCCTGCGCCTGCTGACGCTGCTTGCCGAGCAGGATATTCCGGCCTCCGTCGCGAATGACTTTGCGGACATCGGAAAATGGCTGCCGGTCAGCCGTCTGGTGATTACTTATGCGGCAGGCCCCTATCCGGATGCTGCGCAATGCCGCGCGATGAAAACCTGGATCGAAGCAGGCGGTCACTGGCTGGCGCTGCATGGCACCAGCGGTGGCCGCGCCGAACGCGTGGAGGGCGTGCGCATGCGTCGCACGGTGAAAACCGAACATCACGCGCTGCTCGGCAGCTTTTTTCTGACGCATCCGCCGCAGTGCAAGTTTCGCGTCGATATCAAGGATGCCAATCATCCGATCACTCAAGGGCTGGGGACATCCTTTGAAGTTGATGACGAACCGTATTTCATCGAACTGCAGGATCCTGCGTCCTCGCGCATACTGCTTACGGCGAACTATGGGCCGAATGTCGTATCGCCCATCGTCGATAAACTCTATGGCTCGGATACTTCGTTGCAACCCGACGGCAAAACCCGCGTGCTTGGCTACACACGCGAAGTCGGCAAGGGCAGCGTCACTTATTTCACGCTCGGCCATTGCCACAACCCCGCTTCACGCGAGAGCAGACCGCTCATGGATGGGCAACCGCCCATCTTTCGCGGGCCGTGGCAAACGGACGCGTTCCAGAAATTGCTGCGCAATACGATTGCGTGGGCAACCGCCTAGCGTCAACTTCAGGACAAGCGGTTTAACGTGGAGTTATACGGCGGCCGCAGCGCTGACTGTCCTCGGACGCGATATTAGGCGGCAACCTACGCGCCAGGATGAGCATTCTTAAGTTGGCGCTTTGTAAGGATGGGGCGCCAGCGCTTTTTGCCCGAGTGCTCACTGAAATGGCAACCTAGTTAAGCCCAAGTAACTCTTTCGGGCGCTGAAATTTGAGTTGCTGCTTGGGATGCCCTATAGCCGAGTAGTAACATAGGGGCGCCACAGTCCCTTGGCCAGGCAGAATCGTCAGGTCCGCGCTCGAGATCTGGGGCCGCAGCACGACGAAGCTCGCCACACGCAGCACAGAGGAATGTGCGATTGGCCATAGTTGCCGGCTAACTGACGATCGCGACTTTACCGATGACTGCGCGGTCGATCACGGCCTGCAGGGCGTCACGCGCCTGATCAAGGCGATACTCGCGCCAGATGCGCGGCCTCAATTTCCCCTGCCGTGCCAGATCCATCAGCGCTTTGAAATTAGCGATTGCCAGCGCCGGATTTGCTTCGTTCAAACCGCCGATGCGCACACCCACAGCGTCAATGCCCTTGATCAGCAAATAATTGCTTTTGATGTTCGTCGGGCCGCCGCCGAGAAAACCGAGTATCAGCAGACGCCCGCCCCAGGCGAGGCAGCGCAGTGATTCGTCTGCCACCTTGTCGCCGATGGGATCATAGACGATGTCCACGCCACGGCCGCCGGTCAGTTCCTTCACCTTGTCGACAAAGCCGCCGCGATAGTCGATGGCGTGATCCGCGCCTTCCTCGATACACGCTGCGCGTTTTTCCTCGGTGCTGGCGGTGGCGATCACCCTGGCACCGAACAGTTTCGCCACCTGAATTGCAGCGATGCCGATGCCGCCGGCCGCGCCGTGTATCAGCACCCACTCGCCCGCGGCCAGGCGTCCGCGCTGCAACAGCGCGTGATAGGCCGTACCGTAGGCGCCGCGAAACACACCGGCTTGCGCCAGACTCATGCCGTCGGGAATTTTGTCGCAAAGCTCCGCCTTCGAATTGCCGAGCTCGGCAAACGCGCCCAGCCGATGGCGGCTCATGACGCGGTCACCGACTTTGAATTCGCTGACATCTGCACCGACGGCGGTGACCACGCCGGCGGCCTCTCCGCCCGGAATAAATGGCGGTTCGGGCTTGAACTGATATTTCCCGGCGAGCATCAGCACGTCCACGTATTGTGCGCCACGTGCGCCTATGCGCACCTGTATTTCGTCCGGCTTGGGCGGCGAGGGGTCCGGTACATCCCGCAACGCCAGCACCTCCGGTCCGCCATATGACTCACAAACCATTGCTTTCATGAAAGTATTCCCTACGAGTTTGATTCGACCGAATATTACATTACCATCCGCGACAAACACGGATATCTCATGACACCTTCTGAATACGACTACATCATCGTCGGCGCGGGTTCCGCCGGCTGCGTGCTCGCGAACCGGCTCACGGCTTCAGGCCGGCATCGTGTGCTGTTGCTCGAAGCCGGCGAAGATGACCGCTGGATGTGGATACGCATACCGGCCGGCATCGCGCACATCCTCACCGGTGAGCGCGCGATCTGGCGCTTTGCCACCGAGCCGGATGAAAAAGTCGGCGGGCGCTCGATCTTCTGGCCGCGCGGACGCGCGCTCGGCGGCTCGAGCGCGGTGAACGGCATGATCTGGGTGCGCGGCGACCCGCTCGAACTCGACAACTGGGAAGCGCTCGGCAATCCGGGCTGGGGCGCGAGCGATATCCTGCCGTACCTCAAACGCATGGAAAGTTTTGCACAGGGCGACCCGCAGTATCGCGGACACGACGGGCCCATGCACATCACGCGCTATGTCGATCGCGATCCGCTGTCGCAGGGCTTCATTCAGGGCGCGCAGCAGGCCGGCGTGCCTGTCGTCGAAGACTATAACGCCGCACGCTTTGAGGGCGTGAGTTATCTGCAATACAACACCCGGCACGGCTGGCGGCGCCACACCGGCGACAATTATTTGCGGCCGGCGATGAGCCGATCCAACCTGAAAGTCGAAACCGGCGCGCTGACGCAGCGCGTGCTGCTCGAAGGCAAGCGCGCTGCGGGCGTGGTTTATAAAAAGGGCGGTGAATTGATTACCGCACGTGCGCGACGCGAGGTGCTGCTGTGCGCGGGCTCGGTGCAGTCGCCGCAACTGCTGGAACTCTCCGGCATCGGCAATGGCGAAGTGTTGAAGCGCGCCGGCGTATCAGTCGCACATCACCTGCCCGGGGTCGGCGAGAACCTGCGCGATCACCTGCATGTGCGGCTGGGCTTTGAAACCAATCTCAATATCACGCTCAACACCATACTGAGGAATCCCCTGCTGAAGGCAAAAATGGGCGCGCGCTGGCTGTTTCTGGGCCGTGGGCTGATGAGCACTTCGTCGGCAACGACGATGGCGATTGCACGCAGCGATCCCGGCCTGCCACGGCCCGATATCAAAATGCAGTTACACCAGTTGTCGATGGCCACCAGCCATTACGGCGGCGGCAAGGGTGCGCGCAATATCGCCGAGCGCATGGGACTCGATCCGTGGCCCGGGTTTTCGATTGGCTGCTACTGCCTGCGGCCAGAGTCGCAGGGCTCCGTGCATATACGCAGTGCCGAGGCGGGCGACCCGCCGGAGATACGGGCAAACTATTTGTCAGCGGAACACGATATACGCACCATCGTCGCCGCCATGCGCATGATCCGCAAGATCGCGGCACAGCCCGCATTCACCCCTTACATCGTCCGCGAAACGCGCCCGGGACCGGACGCGGCTAGCGATGAGGCGCTGCTCGATCACGCGCGCGCCACCGGCATGACTTCTTACCATCCGATCGGTACCTGCCGCATGGGCAAAGATGAACGCGCCGTAGTAGATGCAAAGCTCAAAGTGCACGGCATCGACGGCCTGCGTGTGTGTGACGCAGCCATCATGCCAACCATGGTGGCGTCCAACACCAATGCGCCCTCGATCATGATCGGCGAAAAAGCCTCCGACCTGGTGCTGGCGGACGCGCGCGGCGCGCCCTAGTAGAGACTACTTCTTCGCAGCAAGAATCGCCACTACGGCGACCAGCGCCGCAGCAAGCAGCGCATATTCCCATGCGTGAGAGTGAAGTTCCGGCGCACCGTGGCCGGGGTGGGCCAGCACTTCGCCGACAAGAATTAAAAATGAGCCCGCTATTGTTTTGTGCATAACATTCCGTCCGTTTCAATAAAGCGTACTACAGTGTCGAGATTGTGCCCGGTTTTTAGGTTGGTGAAAACAAACGGGCGTTCACCGCGCATTTTTTTTGCGTCGCGATCCATCACTTCGAGGGATGCGCCGACCATAGGCGCCAAATCAATCTTGTTGATGACCAGCAGATCGGACTTGGTGATGCCCGGCCCGCCCTTGCGCGGAATCTTGTCGCCCGCCGCGACATCGATGACATACAGCGTGAGGTCGGATAACTCCGGACTGAACGTCGCCGCGAGATTGTCTCCGCCGGATTCGATGATGATGAGATCCAGTTTTTCGAAGCGCCGGTTGAGCCGCGCCACCGCTTCGAGGTTGATTGACGCATCCTCGCGGATTGCAGTGTGCGGGCAGCCGCCGGTTTCCACGCCGATGATGCGTTCTGGCGCGAGCGCGTCGTTGCGCACCAGAAACTGCGCATCCTCCTCGGTGTAGATATCGTTGGTGACGACCGCGATATTGTATTTGTCGCGCAGCGAGCGGCACAGCGCGAGTGTGAGCGCCGTCTTGCCCGAGCCAACGGGTCCGCCGATGCCGACGCGCAGCGGTTGTGTTGCTGTATTCATGATCTGAAAAGTCTGCTGTATTGCGTTTCGTGAGTGCTGGAAAGCAGCGCCAGCCCGGGTGCGAAATTGCCGAGATCGTCATCGTTCATCGCCGCGGCTTCCGCGGCAAGCGTGTCAAGTTGCGCGCCCAGCGCCAGCAAAATTTTCTGGCCATCGGTTTGGCCGAGAGGAACGGCCTTTAATGCCGCCATTACCTGATTCTCCAGCCACGACCACACATAGGCAACAAGTGCACTTTGCGCATCGAGGTTCCATTGCGCGACCGCATGCGCGTACGCGACGGGGAACGCCACCTCTGTGAGTGGAATCTCGCTCAGACCCAGTTCGCGTGTAAGCCGTTTCAATGAATAACCCATTTGCGCGGTTTCGGCGCGCAGTTCGGCAGTTTCACGACTTGCGAGGAATAACTCGTTCCAGCGCTTAACGGCTTCCAGATCGTTCTCACGCCACGCTATGCACAAACGCAAAAGCAGTGGCGCTTCCATGCGTATCACCGAAAACGTCAACACATCGCCGATCCAGTGCTGCGCGCTGGCTGCGTCGTAAATGATTTTGGCTTCAACGGCAGCCTCGAGCCCTTGCGAATAACTGTATGCGCCAACGGGCAACGCAGGGCTTGCCAGTTGCAGCAGTCTCGCCAGTTGCGCCATGTTGCTCATTGGTGAATTCTTTATAAGTATTTGATTATAAACATTTATTTGAGGTGTATTCATGAATGCGTGCGCCACCTCCGCGCTCTTCGTGATGACCGGGTCCAGCGCCATGAGCACCGTGCGTACCATAAGCGCCCGCTTCCGGCTCGAACGGCATCAGCATGGGCGTGAGTTTCGCGCCCAAGCCTTTCAACATTTCTTCAAGCACATGGTCGGCAGCGATGCGCAAAAAACCATTGCCGACCTGCACCGGCACGTGGCGGTTGCCGAGGTGATAAGCAGCACGCGCAAGCTCGTTCGCGTTCGCGCATTCGATATGCAGCACTTGCTCCTGCTCTGCAATGACCTCTACAGTGCGCCCGTCCGTCGCCGCCAACAGATCGCCACCACGTAAAATTTCTCCGCGTGGCAGCATCAGCCACGCGTCTTCGCCGCACACCAGCTTGGTACGCAAGCGGCTCTTTTGCCGAAGGTCGAACGGCAATCTGAGTTGCGCTTGTGCCGCTTGTACAATACCTGTACCAGCGCGCGAGTTGATCTCAATCATCAGAACAGAAAATACCGTTGCGCCATCGGCAACACGCTCGCGGGTTCACACACCAGCAGTTCGCCGTCGGCGCGTACTTCGTAAGTCTCGGCATCGACTTCGACTTTAGGTTGCCAGTCGTTATGCACCATGTCCTTCTTGCCGATACGGCGCGTATTTTTCACCGCTTCAAGTGGACGCGTTAGACCCAGGTCATTCAACGCGGCATCACCCAACGCCGCCTGTGACACAAAGGTCACCGATGTGCGCAGCGCGCGCCCGAAGCTGCCGAACATCGGCCGGTAATGCACCGGCTGAGGCGTCGGGATCGACGCATTCGGATCACCCATCGCCGCAGCGGCGATCATCCCGCCCTTCAAAATCAGCGACGGTTTCACGCCGAAGAAAGCCGGCTTCCACAACACGAGGTCGGCAATCTTGCCCGCCTCTATTGATCCGACCGCGTGCGCGATGCCGTGAGTGATCGCGGGATTGATCGTGTATTTGGCGACGTAACGTTTGACGCGCGCGTTGTCGCTGGTTTTCGGGTCGCCGCGCAGACTGCCGCGTTGCACTTTCATTTTGTGCGCCGTCTGCCAGGTGCGAATGATGACTTCGCCCACGCGCCCCATGGCCTGCGAATCCGACGACATCATCGAGAACGCGCCCAGATCGTGCAGGATATCTTCGGCGGCAATGGTTTCACGGCGTATGCGCGATTCGGCAAACGCCACGTCCTCGGCAATGGCGGGATCGAGGTGATGGCACACCATCAGCATGTCGAGATGCTCGGCAATGGTGTTCACCGTATACGGCCGCGTCGGATTAGTCGAGGACGGCAACACATTCGGCTCGCCGCAAATCTTGATGATGTCAGGCGCGTGCCCGCCACCGGCGCCTTCGGTATGAAACGTATGTATCGTGCGTCCTTTGATCGCCTTGATCGTCGCTTCAACAAAGCCTGATTCGTTGAGCGTGTCGGTGTGTATTGCCACCTGCACGTCCATTTCGTCGGCAACCGTGAGGCAGTTGTCAATCGCCGCCGGCGTGGTGCCCCAGTCTTCATGCAGTTTCAATCCGATCACGCCTGCTCGCACCTGCTCACGCAATGGATCGGGCAATGACACATTGCCCTTGCCAAGAAAACCGAGGTTCATGGCGAACGCTTCCGCCGCCGACAGCATGGAGCGGATATGCCACGGGCCGGGCGTGCAAGTCGTCGCATAGGTGCCTGTAGCCGGTCCGGTGCCGCCGCCTATCATGGTGGTAACGCCGGACATCAGCGCTTCTTCAATCTGCTGCGGGCAGATGAAATGGATGTGCGTATCGATACCGCCAGCAGTGACAATCATGCCCTCGCCGGCAATCGCCTCAGTGCCCGCGCCTATAGGTATTGTTACGCCCGGCTGAATATCGGGATTGCCCGCCTTACCGATTTTCCAGATCCGTCCGTCCTTAATGCCGATGTCGGCTTTGACGATGCCCCAGTAATCAACGATCAGCGCATTGGTAATTACCGTATCGGCGACATGCGCAGAGGTAAGTTGGCTTTGCCCCATACCGTCGCGAATCACTTTGCCGCCGCCGAATTTCACTTCCTCGCCGTAAATCGTGAAATCTTTTTCGACTTCAATCCACAGCTCGGTGTCGGCAAGCCGTACTAGATCGCCGACCGTCGGGCCGAACATTTCGGCATAAGCCTGCCGTCCGATGCGCGTCATCGAAGCGCTCCCATGATCCTGCCCGCAAAACCGTAAACCCTGCGCTCGCCGGCAAGTTTGACCAACTCGACGGTACGCGATTGTCCCGGTTCGAAGCGCACCGCCGTACCGGCAGCAATGTTGAGACGGTAACCCAATGCCTCGCTGCGCTCAAATGCGAGCGCGTCGTTGGTCTCGTAAAAATGATAGTGCGAGCCGACCTGAACCGGGCGATCACCTGTGTTCGTCACAGAGATTGTTATGGTCTTGCGTCCAACGTTGAGTTCTATTTCACCCGCCGCGACGAGCATTTCACCAGGGATCATGCGCGCTCCTCAGTTAGCTTATGCGATGGGGTTGTGTACCGTCACCAGCTTGGTGCCGTCCGGAAACGTGGCTTCTATCTGAATTTCGGGAATCATTTCCGGCACGCCTTCCATCACGTCGCTACGCTTGAGCAGCGTCGCACCCCAACCCATCAACTCCGAAACGGACTTACCGTCGCGCGCGCCTTCAAGCAGGCCGGCGCTGATATAGGCCACCGCTTCCGGGTAATTGAGTTTCAGCCCGCGCGCTTTGCGCCGCTCGGCGAGCAGTCCTGCGGTGAAAATCAGCAGCTTGTCTTTTTCTCTTGGCGTCAGTTCCATTGCCTACCCCTATGTGCTCCAGATTCGCGGCAAGACAGCATCGCGGGCCATGAGCGCCGGTCGAATTTTCTGCCATAGCCGGGTGAAATAATTTTTTGCGGTCTCACTTGAATCGCCCAGATAACGCGCTATCAAAACACCCGGCATCAATGTAATCGCGGCCCTGCCATTTGCTGGTAGTTCTTCGCGGCACGCTGCACGCAATTCAACGTTTACGTCCGGAGCCGTAGCAAGTAACGTGCCGCATACGGTACATCCCGCCAATCCAGCCGGCGAATCCAGCAACGCGCTGCGGCCCCCTATGCGTCCGCGTTCCACCCACAACATTGCACCATTGCGCGTGAGTTTCGTGCGCGGCTGAAATTCACCGCTCATAAAACGTTCACTCGATGCGTTGCGACCCAGACACAGAATTTCCCAGCCGATATAAGCGGCGTCGCCACGCAACTGCACGTCTATTGAACTGCGTGCCAGTGCGCCGTTAAACACAATTGTTTCCTGCGGCAGCCATTCGAGACAAGCACTATTTTCCACTGTAAACGCAATTCGCTGCCGCGCCCACGGCCCGGCTGAACGATACCATTTGGCCGCCCCCGGCGTGGTTAGCAACGCATGCGAACCGGCGTCCGCGCGCGCAGTGATTTCAAGCTCATCGCCACCGGCGATTCCGGCCGGCGGATGCACAATAATCGAATGGCAAACGCCATCGCCTTCCGGGTAAAGCGCTTTTTGCACCACCAGCGGCCCATCATGGCGCCGCGCGGCAAGCACCGTGCGCGCGCCGCGCCGCTCATAGTCGAGCGCAAGTTCGGCGCGCCAGGTGCGAAAGTGAACAGGATCTGCAATGTGCATACGGCAATCATACCGCCGGCGAATGCTTTGCGCCGCCTTTCTCCATGCCGGTGCGCAGCGCCCGCGAGCCCACCCGCTTCAAACAATCCCGCCCTGAACAGAGTTGTAATACGTTACGCTGGAATTTCATGTTAATTTGCGGCAGTACTACCGTGGGCGCTCTCGCCGGAAGGCGGACATGAGTAACTTTAGAACCGGGAAGGAGTAGCCAGATGACAAAATCGATCGGGCTGATTGCTGCATTTGCTCTTTTTCTATTTCTCGTACCCGCCCCCGTCCTACACGCACAACCACCCGCCGCGACGGGCGCCTTGCTCGCCAACGTAGCCAGCGCCAACATTGATCCGGCCCCTTATCTCGTCAGCGAAAAATATGACGGCGTGCGCGGGCTGTGGGACGGCCAGGTGCTGCGCACGCGGGCGGGCAATGTCATTGCCGCACCGGCGTGGTTTATTGCCAGGCTGCCCAAACAGGCGCTTGATGGAGAGTTATGGATAGCGCGTGGGCAGTTCGAAAAACTGTCGGGATATGTGCGTAAAACGACGCCGCAGGATGACGAATGGCGGCAGATCAAATACATGGTGTTTGAATTGCCCAACGCGCCGGGGACATTCGCGGAACGGTATGAGCAGATCAAACGTATCATTGCCCAGGCGAGCTTCGCGCAACTCGTCGCCGTAGAGCAATTCCGTGTTACCGACAACGCCGCACTCAAACGCAAACTGGCAGAAATCGTTCGCGCAGGCGGTGAAGGCCTGATGCTCCATCGCGCCGATGCTCCCTACGTTACAGGCCGCAACGATGCGCTGCTCAAATTGAAACCGCTCGATGACGCTGAAGCGACGGTAATTGGCTACGTGGCGGGCAAAGGCAAATACGAAGGCAAGATGGGTGCGCTGCAAGTCGAAACGGCGGACGGCAAACGCTTTCAGATTGGCACAGGTTTTACCGATGCCGTGCGTGCCAACCCGCCCGCGATCGGGACATTGGTGACATATACGTACAGCGGCCTCACCAATAGCGGACTGCCGCGTTTTGCGAGCTATTTGCGCGTGCGCGACAAATTCTGATTTTCACCCGGGCAAGACAAGTGGCAAGGCGAACGCGGCGATCATACCGCCAGCAAACGCTTTACGCCGTCTTTCTCCATATCTGCACCGAGTCCGCGCGCAATGATTTCACCGCGCTCCATCACCAGATATTGATCGGCGAGCGAGCGCGCGAAATCATAGTACTGTTCGACCAGCAGAATCGCCATATCGCCCGCCGCCGCCAGCGTTCGGATGACGCGTTCGATGTCCTTGATGATCGACGGTTGTATGCCTTCGGTGGGCTCATCCAGTATCAGCAATTTCGGCGCCATTGCCAGTGCGCGGCCGATGGCCAACTGCTGTTGCTGTCCACCGGAAAGATCACCGCCGCGCCGGTGCAGCATTTGTTTCAGCACAGGGAACATCTCGAAGATGCGCGCCGGAATCGCCGCACCACGCCCGCGTGTGGCGAGTCCCATTTCAAGGTTTTCCTCGACGGTGAGGCGTGGAAAGATTTCGCGGCCTTGCGGTACATAGCCGATACCGTTGCGCGCGCGCACGTACGGCGGTTCAGCAGTGAGATTTTTGCCTTCGAGACGTATGGTGCCGGACGCGGCGGGCACCAAACCCATTAGAGTACGCAGCAATGTGGTCTTGCCCACGCCGTTTCTGCCGAGCAGCGATGTCACCTTGCCCGGCGGCAATTCAAACGAAACGTCACGCAGAATGTGGCTGCCGCCATAGTATTGATTAAGTCCCGTGACTTCGAGCATGGTTAGTATCACCGCCCCAGATAGACTTCAATCACGCGCGGATCATTGCGTACTTCATCCATTTCACCTTCGGCGAGTACAGCGCCTTCGTGCAATACGGTAACCTTGCGTGCGATTTTTTCCACGAACGCCATGTCGTGTTCCACCACCACCAGCGAATGTTTTCCGGCGAGAGTGAGAAAGAGTTCTGCCGTGCGTTCGGTTTCGTCGTCGCTCATGCCCGCCACCGGCTCGTCGAGCAGCAGCAAGCGTGGTTCTTGCATCAGCAACATGCCGATTTCGAGCCACTGCTTTTGTCCGTGTGAAAGCATACCGGCGATGGAATCAGCTTTATCCGCAAGGCGTATCGTCGCCAGCATGTCGGCGATGCGGTCGCGCTGTGCCGAGGATAATTTTGCGAAGAGTGATCCGCGTACACGCTTGTCGAATTTCATCGCCAGTTCGAGATTCTCGAACACGGTATGGTGCTCGAATATGGTCGGCTTCTGAAATTTACGGCCGATGCCGGCCTGTGCGATTTCCGCTTCGGAAATTTTCGTCAGGTCTATGGTCTGGCCAAAGAACGCGGTGCCGGAGTCGGGCCGTGTCTTGCCGGTGATCACGTCCATCATGGTGGTCTTGCCCGCGCCGTTAGGCCCGATCACGCAGCGCAGCTCGCCGGCGTCGATGGCCAGCGAGAGCTTATTGAGCGCCTTGAAACCGTCGAAACTGACGCTGATGTTCTCGAGATAGAGAACTACGCCGTGCGTAAGGTCCAGTTCACCCGTGACCGCGTGAGTGTAGCGAGCCGCTAACTCGTCCGCCGCGGGTTGCACTTGTTTGATGAGTTCGTCTTCCACGGGTTTCATTTTACCGCGCGCCCATCACTCCACTTTCGCAGCAAACCAACCACGCCTCGCGGCATGAATAGCGTCACCAGAATAAACGACAAGCCTAGCGCGTAGAGCCAATATTCCGGAAATGCCTGAGTGAAAAAGCTCTTGGCGCCGTTAACGATGCCCGCGCCGAGTATCGCGCCGATAAGCGTGCCGCGCCCGCCCACCGCCACCCAAATCGCAATCTCTATGGAGTTGGCGGGCGACATTTCGCCCGGATTGATGATGCCAACCTGCGGCACGTAGAGCGCGCCGGCGATTCCGCACATCACTGCGGACAGTGTCCAGATGAATAGCTTGTAATGCAGGGTGTTGTAGCCGAGAAACATCACGCGCTGCTCGGCGTCGCGTATCGCTGCGAGTACGCGCCCGAACTTCGATGTAACCAGATAACGCGCAAGCAGCAGCATGCCTATCAGCATGGCGCCGGTAATTCCAAACAGTATCACGCGCGCACCGTCGGTGGCGATTGCAAAGCCGAGAATGCGCTTGAAATCGGTGAAGCCGTTGTTGCCGCCGAATCCGGTTTCGTTCCTAAAAAACAGCAGCATCGCCGCGAAGGTAAGCGCCTGCGTGATGATCGAAAAGTACACGCCCTTGATGCGCGAACGGAATGCAAAGTAACCGAACACAAAAGCCAGCAATCCCGGCGCGGCAACGACAAGAAACAACGCCCACCAGAATTGATCGCTGTTCCACCAGTGCCACGGCAGCGTCTTCCAGTCGAGAAACACCATGAAGTCCGGCAGGTCGGCACGGTATTGGCCGTCGCGCCCGATCTGGCGCATCATGTACATGCCCATCGCGTAACCGCCGAGCGCAAAGAAAAGGCCGTGGCCCAGCGACAATATGCCGCAGTAGCCCCAGATGAGATCCATTGCCAGCGCAACCATCGCGTAACACATGATTTTGCCCGCGAGCGTCACCCAGTACGCCGACACATGAAACGGGCTTTCCGGCGCTACCGCAAGATTCAACACCGGCATCAGCACCAGCAGGATCACTGCTGCGATGCCCAGCGCGATCCATCCTTTGCGTCCGTAGAGCCGCGTAAAGGTAGTGGTTAGCGGGCCCATGTCAGGTTTCTACCGTCCTGCCCTTCACGGCAAACATGCCCTGCGGCCGCTTCTGGATAAACACAATAATGAAAACCAGGATTGCGATCTTCGCGAGCACCGCACCTGACCATGCCTCGAGTATTTTGTTGAAAACACCCAGCCCCATCGCCGCGAATACCGTTCCCGCGAGTTGCCCGACGCCGCCTAGCACCACCACCATGAACGAATCGACGATGTACGATTGGCCAAGATCAGGCCCGACATTGCCGATCTGCGACAACGCGCAACCGGCAAGCCCTGCAATGCCGGATCCCAGTCCGAACGACCACGTGTCCACGCGCGCTGTAGGCACGCCCACGCAGGAGGCCATCGCGCGATTCTGTGTCACGCCGCGCACAAACAATCCCAGTCGCGTGCGTGTGAGCAGCGCCCAAACCAACGCCAGCACCGCCACCGCGAACAGGATGATGACAATGCGGTTCCACGGCAGCACTACATTCGACAGCACGGCGATGCCGCCCGACATGAACGCGGGATTTTCAACCTGAACATTTTGCGCGCCGAAGATTGTGCGCACTGCCTGTATCAGCATGAGACTGATGCCCCAGGTGGCGAGCAACGTTTCGAGCGGACGCCCGTAGAGCCAGCGTATAACCGAACGCTCCAGCAACATTCCCACCACGGCGGATACGGCGAACGCCGCGGGAACTGCAAACAACAAATACCAGTCGAACGCACCCGGAAAGTGCGCGCGAAAAATGTTCTGCACCACGAAGGTGCTATAAGCGCCAATCATCATCAATTCGCCATGCGCCATGTTGATGACGCCCATCAGCCCGTAGGTAATGGCCAGTCCCAGCGCCGCAAGCAGCAGTATGGAACCCAGGCTTACGCCAGCGAACATCAATCCGGCACGTTGTCCCCACGC
>Ga0315912_10003775_pt1 | contig 14829 bp, 12 predicted proteins | sample VfabasoilMG_FD_204469 | JGI IMG/M metagenome (GOLD analysis project Ga0315912, IMG submission 204469) | Garden soil microbial communities collected in Santa Monica, California, United States - V. faba soil | ecosystem: Environmental > Terrestrial > Soil > Garden | place: USA: California... | reverse complement strand
CCGAAGGTGGGTGAGCCGAAGAAGTTATCCGGCAAATCGAAGTTAGTGTGATTCAGCAGATTGAAAGCTTCTACGCGAAGTTGTAGTTTGTGCGATTCGGCAAAGGTGAAATTCTTGAGCAGCGACATGTTCATTACCTGCGAACCGTCGCCATCCAGAATGTTGCGACCAGCGTTACCGAAGGTGCCGCGGGCGGGCATCCGGAAGGCCGCAGTATCAAACCAACGCTCGGGAGTAGGATTGCTGAGCGCTGCCGGACCTGCTACATGAGGCCTGTCATTTGCGCCGAAGCCCAGCGCGGAACGGCCTGATCCGCTGTTATCCAACTCCGAGAGCAGCGCGACAGTAAATGGACGGCCTGTCTGGAACGACCAGATGCACGCTGTCTCCCATCCGCTGCGGAGGAGACCCTTACCGAGAGGCAGACTCCACACATATGCGGCGGAGAAGCGCTGGCGCATGTCAAAGTTGGAGCGTCCGCGTTCGAGGCTTGTGTTGCGGGAATCCTGCGGGAAGTTCGGATCACCGGAGGAGGTGAAGAAACCCGAAGCGTCGTCAATCGACTTGCCATAGGTATAAGACGCCAGCGCCGAGAAACTGGAAGAGAAGCGCTGTTGGAAGCGCGCCTGGAGGGAATGATAGTTGGAGTTGGAGCGCGATTCCATGATGTTGACATCCTGGAAAAAGAAGTTCGGACGCAAGGCGAAATCTGCCGTGCTGGGATTTGCCTGATTAATGTCGCGCGCCGAATATAGCTTGGTGCCCTTCGAGCCGACGTAGCCAATCTCGAACATGCGGCTATCGCCGAGCATATGCTGCACATTGAGATTCCAGTGCTGCATGTACGGCGTCTTCAGGTCGCGCTGGAAAGCCGAGGCGGACGGCGGCGTGGGATAGGGATAGTTTGCCGGGAACGGATCATGCAGCAAGAGCGGGAAGGCTTGCGAGGTCTGGAAAATTTTGAAGTTGAAGTACGGAGGCGAGAAGTAGAGCCCTTCGCTGGGGGCGAGCGCTGAGGCATCGTAATAAACGCCGTAGCCTCCGCGCACGATGGTGGCGGCACGTTCCGACATGAGCCACGAGAATCCAATGCGCGGGGCCAAGTTGTTCCGATCCGCTTCGTATCCGGCGGCCGGGAAGCCGTTGACCCCGACCGGGACAAGCGTCCCCTTGGCTGGATCAAAGAGATTGGCGCGGTTGAATTTGTCTTTGGCTGGCTGGTTGTATTCGTAACGCGCACCGAAGTTGAGAGTGAACTTCGGAGTGATGCGCCAATTGTCGTTGACGAAGAAGTTAATCGACGAGGAACGGACGTACTGCGGATTGTCGCTGGCACCGTAGCCGCTGACGACGGGCAGTCCTTGCAGCAGGTCCACCATCGAACTGCCGAGGAAGCCGTAGAAATTAATGAAGCCGCGCGATTGAATATCACGGAACGCATTCTGCTGAAGCTTGCGGTATTCAAAGCCGAACTTTGCGAGGTGCCGGCCTTTGGTGAGCGTCGCGTGATCCAGCACTTGAAACGTATTGCCGATGCCGCGCTGCGGGTTGTTGTATTCGTCGCCGATGGATGAATAGCCGGGCAGAGTGATGAAGGTGAGTCCGTTGTCGCGGGTCTTGGTCCAGGTGGATGGGAGTCCGATTTTCGCGTTGAGATTGGTGTCGCGATTTTGTTGCAACACCTGATTGGCGGTTCGCACAAACGCCACGCGAACCTCGTTCAACAGGGAAGGGCTGAAGGCATGCGTATGACCGAGCATCAGGTTTTGGGATCTTCTGGGGATGTCGCCGCCGTAGCCGGGAATGGCTGCGAAGGTGGTTCCGGAGAACGGTTCATACAAGGAACGGTCGGAGAAACTGTAGCGCACGGAGAGGTCTGAACCTTGTGAAAGCTGGTGGTCCAGCTTGAGATCGAACTGCTCATTGCGATCCTTTTCGATAGGAGACGAAACAAAGTTCTGTCCCGCTCTGGCGCGGTTTGGCAACGGATACAACGCTGCGATGGCTCCACCGTTCGGATGGATTCTCTGTTGTGGAATCTTGTTTCCGGCGAAGGGCTGTTGAGTGAATGGATCAATGATATACGGCAATCCAGACTGTGTGAAATCTCCAGAGCGTTCTAATGCTGTCGGCACGTTGGTAACGCGTGTGATGCCTTCGCGGGAACGGCGTCCTTCGTAGTCGGCGAAGAAAAAGGTCTTGTTCTTGACGAGCGCGCCACCGAGTGACACACCGAATTGATTGCGCTGATAGCGGGGATCTTTCTCGGTTGCCGGAGCAAAGAAGTTGCGGGCATCCATGGTGGAGTTTCTAAAGAACTCGTAGAGCGAACCGTGGAGCTTATTGGCACCGGATTGCGTAACGACATTAATCTGTCCACCACCGTTGCGTCCGAAAGATGCATCGTAGGTAGAGGAGACAACTTCGAACTCCCGCACTGCGTCGACGGCAGGCGTGGAGGAGAACGTGTTCAGCTTGGGATCACCGTTGTAGACTCCGTCGAGAAGAAAGTTGTTGCTGTCTTCGCGTGCGCCGTTGATGTTGAAGGCGAAGTCGCCGCGGACAGAAGCAGCAGAACCTTGCGCAGCGGGTACGGCACCGGGGACGAGCAGACTTAGTTCAAGAAAATTGCGGCCATCCAAGGGGAGGGTTGCCAGTTGCTTGTTATCGATGATTGCGCCGAGGGAGGCATTTTCCGTCTTGAGAAGGCTGCGGGCCGCAGTAACGGTAACTCGGTCTGGTCCACTGGGCGCTGCAACGTGGAGCTTGACCTCCATTCTGACCTCTTGGTTAACCAGAAGTGAAGCGGTACCGGAATACTTCAGGAAGCCTGCGTACTCCACTTCGGTTTTGTAGTCGCCGAGTGCAAGCAATGGAATGGCAAATTCACCGGTATCACTGGTGAGAACCTTTGTGGTCCGACCAGTTTCAAGATGGGTGACGGCGACAGAGGCGCGCGCAATCGGCTTCTCGGAAGAATCCTGTACAAGACCGACAATCGAGCTGCGAACCGTCTGAGCATTACCCAGCCCAGATGTTCCCAGAAGAACCAACAAACCAACAACTACAGATCGCATCAAAAACAACTCCTAGCGTAAGCAAAACTTTCTTCAACCGCTTTAGACGGTTTTATCTAGTTATGGTACCGCAAGGAGATATAAATCGAGGGGACTGCCAACTCTGTCCCGAGCGCAACCAACCCCCACAGCAAACCAAAAGCCCACCGCGAGCGGACAGAGCGGGCTGTCCCCGATCAACCGTCCCCGATCAACCTAGGGCTTAACACAACCAGGCCCGGGGTAAATACCACCGCCGTTGGAGTACTCCGGCTGGACCCAGAAGTTCAAGCCTGCGGGCCGTTTCATCTGGTAGAGATTGTGCCAGGCGCATTTGTCGTCAGCTTCATAACCGGTTGCGTCGTACCAACCATAGCCGGCTTCCATAGGATCGGTGACAGCTTCGCGAATCTCGTGACTGCTGATTATGGTGAGCATGTCGGCCACTGTGAGCGAAGAAATCTTGCAACCGGAGCAATTTGGATACGGATAGACGGCGTATTTGATTGTGATACCGCCGTTGCTGAAACTGCTGTGGTAGCCGCAGAACGCGGTGCAGGATTTGCTGGTAGAACTGAGGGCGATACTGGTTCCCGGCGGGAAATAAACACCATAGATGGTGTTGGTGCTGCGGGGTATCTTTCCGGCATTCAGTAAGCTCGCCAGATAGGATCGAATCGAGGAATCGGTAATCGATGACGGTGTGGATTTGGTATCGACGAAAGAACCCTTCAGTCCGGGAACACCGGCAGGAACAGGACGCCGCGCACCGCTGTCGGTATACTGCCCGACAATCGCGTAGTCATCGGTAGCCGACCCGGTGTAGGAGTTGCCTACCAGGAACGTATTCACGAAGGATGATATTTGGTTTTGGATGTTGGAATAGCCGAGCGAGGTTGCGGTGGAGTTGGCTACTGCGGTGTTGTAATAAACGGTGAAGTAGTTCGGGTTCGACATCACGCGTCCACCGTGATAGGTCACATTCCCAGAGCCATAGCTGGCGGCGAAGACCGACGCCGAGGAGTTCGGCTTGGCAAACATGTTCTTTGGATCCCGCACGCCCGCCAGGGTGTCAGGAGAAGGCAACACGGAGAATTCCTCTCCATCATCGGATTTCTCGATGAACTTGCCTTTGTACTTGTCTCCCTCGTCATATTCGTCACCTCGGTCTCGCTTCTGGTCGCTAAGGGCGAGACCGACGGCCAGCAGACTCACAACGGAGGTCAACAGGACCCATTGTAGTTTCTTCAAATTCATGCTTCGTGTAGCTCCTAGGAATTCATATCGGAATGATGTAGTACATCCTAGACAGAATTCCTCTCGTAGACGATAGCACTAATGAGTCATATTTCTGCCGTGAAGTCCTATGTATCTTTGGATCGAAAGTTCTGTAATCTGGAGTGGCTCCTGTGACGGCTACAATGGTTTCGACCATGGAAAATACTGATTATGCACGTCTTCTGGAAGAAACTGCGGACCTTATGGAGATTGCCGGTGAAGATGGATTCCGGATCCGGAGCTACCGGACGGCGGCTGCGGCCGTGGAAGGTTTTCTGGAGCGGGTAGATGACGTGCTCAAGGACCCCACCCGCAAGGTGACGGAGATTCCCGGCGTTGGCAAAGGCATCGCATTTGCGCTGGAGGAAATTCACCGTCGGGGTTCCTTTGAACGCCGCGACGAGATGCTGGAGAAGTACCCGCCCACGGCTTTGGAGTTACTGAAGATACAAGGCTTGGGTCCGAAATCTATCCGGGCGATTCTGGAAGCATACCGGGTCTCCACCATCGATGGCTTGGAACGGCTTTGTAAGGAACATAAATTACAACTGCTACCACGCATGGGCGCGAAGCTGGAAGAAAAGGTGTTGCGATCCATCGCAAGTTACCGTAAGCGCGCGGGGAGATTTCTGCTGGACTTTGCGACGCGCACGGCGGAGGAACTCATCACGTATCTGGGAGCGGGGGAAGCGGCAGGCAGTGTACGCCGGGGTCGCGAGACTGTCGGTGACCTTGACCTGCTGGTCTCTGGTGGCGATGCCGCCGCGATGCTGGATCACTTCGTGAAGCATCCGCGTGTTTCAGAAGTGCTGGGCCATGGCGAAAATAAGGCGAGCGTCAAGATTGGCGTCGAGGGATTACAGGTTGACCTGCGCACGCTTCCGTCGGAAAGCTACGGTGCCGCGATGCAATATTTCACTGGTTCCAAGAATCACAATGTCGCGCTGCGGACCCGCGCCGTCAAGATGGGACTCACTCTTAACGAATACGGTTTGTATCGAGTCTCTGATGAAGTCTGTGTTGCATCGGCCACCGAAGCGGATATCTACCAAGCGCTCGGCCTCCCGTGGATTCCGCCGGAATTGCGCGAGGGTCAGGGCGAAATGGAAGCAGCCGAGCGCGGAGAACTTCCCCGGCTGATTGAGGGTTCCGACATCCGGGGTGACCTCCACATGCACACCACCGAAACCGATGGCCGCGCATCACTGGAAGAAATGGCGGAAGCCGCGCATTCACGGGGCTACGAGTATGTCGCGATCACGGATCACTCGAAGGCGCTCGCCATGGCGAATGGCCTGGATGAGGCGCGTGTGGTGGCATTTGCCAGACAGGTTCGCGAGCGCAATCAGGCAGGACTCCCCGTTCGTGTTTTCTCCGGCCTGGAATGCGATATTCGTCGTGACGGTGCGATGGATATTGAGAACGATGCTCTCGCTGAGTTGGATGTTGTCGTCGCCAGCGTACATAGCTATATGAACATGGAACCCGCGGAAATGACCGACCGTCTGTTGCGTGCGCTGGAATGCCCGCATGTGAAGATACTGGGCCATCCAACTGGCCGCGTGTTGTTGCATCGCGATTCGTTCCCGTTCGATTTTGAAGCCGTGGCAATAGCCGCGGCCAAGAACGGTGTTGCCATGGAAATCAATGCGAGTCCGGAGCGTTTGGATATCCACGCCACGCTCATCCGCATTGCGAAAGCCAAAGGCTGCCGTTTTGTGATTTCGACGGATGCGCATCATCCCAAGCATTTGGGCAACATGCGCTACGGCGTGCTGACGGCGAGGCGCGGCTGGCTGGAGGCGTCGGATGTGATCAACACGCGCGGAGCGGCGGATTTGTTGAGTACTTTGGCGTGATCCTGGAATTAGAACACGTAGGTTTTGCCGTAGTGCCGGGACCAATCCCGCCCGAGGACATGGCGGCAATGAGTGCTGCCTACGACGTGGCAGTGGCAAGCGCAGCAGTGGACGACGTTAAGGTTGGCAGCACCTCAACACGAGTCCGGGATTTTGTAAATCGAGGTGCCGCGTTTGACGAGTTGTATGTGTATCCCCCGGTTCTCGCAGCTTGCCGCCATCTTCTCAAGGAGCCATTTCGACTCAGCACAATGCATGCCCGCACTCTGCGTCCGGGCGCGTCCGCCCAGGGTCTCCATGTCGATTTTGCAGGCGATGACCGTGGGTGGAACATGGTTGGATTCATTTATATGGTGGACGAATTTCGACACGACAACGGCGCGACATGTTTCGTGCCTGGTTCCCACTTGTGTTCCGGCACAGCGGTGGAGCCGATTTTGGCGTGTGGTCCCGCAGGCTCCATGATTGTGTATAACGGAGCCGTCTGGCATGGACACACGTGTAACCGATCAGGTGAGCCCAGACGCTCCATACAGGGTGCCTATATCCGTCGGGACGCACCTTCCGGGGAAAACCTGACCGAACGGATGCTGCCGGAAACGCTTGCCCGCATTTCCCCGCTGGCAAAATATCTGCTCGGTTTGTAGAATAGCCGCAACACGGTAGACTAATACACACGGCATCCCATGGAAATAATTGTTCGCAAGTACGCTAGTCACAAGGAAATGAAGGCCGACGAATATCGTTACTGGCAGAGTCGGCCAGCGCACGAACGGATGGAAGCGGTCTCCGAACTGACTACGGCGGCTTATGCGTTGAAAGGCATCACGATAGATGTACCAAGACTTCAAGGACCTGTTGTCCGCCTTCCACGTCCGAAACGTTAAGTACCTTATCGTTGGTGAGTACGCGGTATCGTTTCATGGACAGCCTCGAGCGACCAAGGATATTGACCTGTTCATCAAAGCGGATCCAGAAAATGCGAAAGCTGCGTACGCGGCGCTCGCCAGCTTTGGCGCACCGTTAGATGGTATTACGGAACTAGACTTAGCAGACCCGCGCCAGTTTATCCGCTTCGGCAGGGAACCTGTCGCAATCGACATTCTGCCCGGGATAGACGGCGTGGATTTCGATGCGGCTTGGGAGAGGCGCGTGGAAGCCACTATCGATCCCGCCACCAAACTGACCGGCATCTTCATTTGTAAGGAAGACTTGATCGCATCCAAACTAGCCGCTGGCCGCACCCGTGATCTGGCCGATGTGGAAGAAATTAGAGAAGCCTCCAATAAACCGCAATGAAACTGATCTCCTCAGAAGAAAAATATAGAAACACTCTCATCAGACTCACATTCGACCACGCCGTGGATCCGGATGGTTTTGAAATCAAGCGCGCCATTGTGCATCATCGCGGCTCCGCCGTCATGCTCGCGATGGATTCGCGCAAGCGCGTCATGCTGGTTCGACAATACCGGCTTCCGGTAGGAAAGAAAATGTGGGAACTGCCTGCTGGCAGTGTTGACGAAGGTGAGACTCCCTTCCAGACTGCCAAGCGCGAGTTGAAAGAAGAAACGGGTTGCACGGCTTCCAAATGGGAGAAGCTACTCTCGTTCTATCCAAGCCCTGGATTCCTCGCCGAGAAGATGACCATCTTTCTGGCGACTGGTCTCAAGCAAGGCGACGCGCAGCCTATGGAAGATGAACGCATTGAATGCCACTGGTTCACGCGTGCGGAAATTGAGAAACAGATTTCCAGCGGACACATCCAGGATGCTAAAACCATGATCGCCATGCTCGCGTTGCGATTGCGCGGTGCGAAGGCAATTACGAAGAAAAGCACGACGAAGGTATAATTTGTAGTCGAGAGAATCAATGAAACTTACGCACGTCCTTTCCGCAGCATTGCTACTCACTCAGATTGGCATCGTCCAGGCACAGCAGAAGTGGGTTACGACATGGGCCACAGCACAAACAATGGCGCGTACTGGCGCCGCACCACAGGCTCCCGCAACGGCACCAACCGGGCCGTTAACCCCGCAGGCGATCAACGCCCGAGGCTTCAGTAACCACACTGTCCGGATGATGGTGCGCCCCAGCCTCGGCGGTACCAAGGTCCGCGTCAGACTCTCCAACGGCTTCGGTTATCCATCCGTTTCTATCGGCGCGGCCAGCATTGCGCTGCGTGCAAAGGACTCCGAGATTGTCGCAGCTTCTCTTCGTCCGCTCACCTTCAGCGGTAAATCGTCGGCAACGCTGCAACCAGGAGTGATTCTGCTCAGCGATCCGGTGGACCTCACTTTTGCTCCGCTCGCTGATCTGGCCGTTAGCCTCTACCTTCCCAACGAAACTGGCACACCAACATTACATGCAACCGGACTTCGCACCACCTACATCGGCAGCGACAACGTCACCGCACAAACCGCAATCACGACCCCCATCACAACCACTTCCTACTACTGGCTGGCCGGTATCGAAGTACTCGCGAAGCCCAAAACCGGTGTCGTCGTAGGTTTTGGAGATTCCATCACCGACGGTTCGCGCTCCTCGGTAGATGCAAACCATAGTTGGCCAGCGTTGCTCGCCGCTCGTCTGGCTGGTAGCAAGAAGGCCGACAAGATCGGCGTAGCCAACGTGGGAATCAGCGGCAACCGAGTCTTGCGCGACGGCAGCGGAGTCAGCTCGCTTGGTCGCCTGGACCGCGATGTTTTCGGACAGTCCGGCGTCAAGTGGATGGTGCTGCTCGAAGGCATCAACGACATCGGCAGAATTGCAACCGCGCCTGCTGAGGCGCCCACAACCGAGGACCTGATCGGCGCGTACAAGCAAATCATCGAGCGCGCTCACACCGCCGGCATTAAAATCTTCGGCGCGACGCTCACGCCTTACGAAGGTGCCAACTACTACAGCGAAGCCGGTGAGACCGTGCGCCAAGCCGTAAATGCGTTCGTGCGTAGCGGAGCTTTCGACGGCGTTATCGACTTCGACGCCGCCACACGTGACCCCCAAAATCCAAAACGCCTCCGCCCCGAATTCGACCCAGGTGACCACTTGCATCCAAACGACAAAGGCTACGAGGCCATGGCAAACGCGATCGACTTGAAACTCTTCAAATAACCACCGAGGTAAACCACCATGAAGCGATTCCTTATCCAATTCGCCTGTGCCATCGCCACACTGGCGACGCTCCACGCGCAAACGCCACCGGCCGGTCAAAAATGGGTTGCAACGTGGGGCACTGCTCAGGCCATGATCGTCAACGCCGCGCCCAACACGCGCAGCTACAATAATCAGACGGTCCGCATGATCGCCCACACCAGCATCGGCGGGAAAGGTCTGCGCATTCGTCTGGTGAATGGCTTCTCCGCAAACCCTGTAACCGTCGGCTCCGCACATATCGCACAGCGTTTGAAGGATTCTGAGATTGTTCCAGAGTCCGACCGCACACTCACGTTTTCCGGCAAGCGTTCCGTAGTGATTGGCCCTGGCATAGAAGTCTTCAGTGATCCGGTAGACATGGAAGTGCATGCGCTGTCCGATCTCGCCGTCAGTCTCTACTTCCCCACTGACACCGGCGCGCCAACCTCTCACCAGACAGGCCTGCACACAACCTACATTTCCAAAGAAGGCGATACCACCGCGCAGACTGCGATGACGGATTTCACTACCACGCGCTCCTATTATTGGCTGTCGGGAATCGACGTGCTTGCGCCCGCCAGCTACGGCGCTGTCGTTGTCATCGGCGCATCCACCATGGACGGTACGGGTTCCACCGTTGACGCAAACCGCAGCTTCCCCGCGCAGCTTTCGGAAAAACTTTGGATGAACAAAGCCACCTCACACCTCAGTGTCGTCAACGTCGGACTCAGCGGCAACAGGCTTTTGAAAGACGGCACCGGCGTCAGCGCCTTGGGACGCTTTGACCGCGACGTGCTCAGTCAACCAGGAGTGGCGTGGGCAATCATCATGGTCGGCACCAACGATGCTCGCGGCTTGGCAAGGTCGCCCAACGACGTCACACCGGAAGACATGATCTGGGCCTACAAACAACTCATCGCTCGCGCCCACGCTCGCGGAGTGAAAGTCATGGGTGGCACACTCAATCCTTTCGAAGGTGACAGTGCCTACAGCGAAGCCGGAGAAGCCGCGCGTATGGCCGTCAACACCTGGATACGCACCAGCGGCGAGTTTGACGCCATTATCGACTTTGACAAAGCCACACGAGACCCCGAGAATCCGAAACGTTTCTTCCCGCTCTTTGATTCCGGAGATCATCTGCACCCCAACGATGCGGGCTACAAAGTCATGACAGAAGCGGTGGACCTCGCCGCATTCACGAAGTAAGCCAAGCGAACATCGCGTCCAGTGCTTTGCCCCGGTGGCTCACCGTAAGTTTACGATCACCGCTCACTTCGGCAAGCGTGCAACCAAACGGCGGGTAATAGAACAACGGATCATAACCAAAGCCACCGTCGCCCCGAGGAGCATCCAACAACTCACCCTCTACTACGCCGGAAAATGTCTTCAGCAAACGTCCACCCTCCGCCAACGCAACCACACAAACAAACCGTGCCGAGCGATCCGCTTTGCCACGCATGCGTTCCAACACGAGAGCATTGTTGGAGGCATCCGTGGCATTCTCTCCCGAGTAACGAGCCGAATAGACACCGGGCTCGCCGTGAATTGCATCGACGACAAGTCCCGAATCATCAACAAACACAGGACCCGGAGCATGCAGCGAATAATACAATGCCTTTTGAACCGCGTTCTCTTCAAACGTGACGCCGGTTTCCTCGCAAGGCTCTATGTCGCGCATACCCGGCACAACTTGAGTCTCACACCGCCCCTTGGCAGCTAACTGAAACTCACGCAGCTTTCCCGGATTCGTTGTGGCGCAATAGAGAATCACAGTTCAGGAACCAAGCGCCTTCTTCTGCAAAACAATCAGCTCCGCAACCCCTGCGCGAGCAAGTCCGATCAACTGAGCAAGCTGCGCATCACTGAACGAAGTCTTTTCGCCAGTTGCCTGCAATTCGATAAACTCACCAGCACCGGTCATGACAACGTTCATATCCACCGAAGCCGACGAATCTTCTTCGTAGCAAAGATCCAGCACGGGAACACCATCCACCACGCCGACACTAGTGGCAGCTACAAAGTCGCGGATGGGATTCTTCGAGATTGCCTTGTATTGCACCAACTGCCGTATGGCAATCGCCATCGCGACATAGGCTCCTGTGATGGAAGCCGTGCGGGTTCCGCCATCGGCCTGCAACACATCGCAATCGATAATGACACTGCGTTCGCCCAGCACATCCATATCCACAACCGACCGCAACGAGCGTCCTATGAGCCTCTGAATCTCCATCGTTCGCCCGCTCGGCTTGCCCTTGTTTACCTCGCGCGGCGTCCTGGAAATGGTAGCGCGCGGCAGCATAGAATATTCCGCCGTAACCCAACCTTTGCCCGATCCGCGCAGGAACCCGGGAACGGTGTCTTCGACGGTCGCCGCGCAAAGCACGCGTGTATTGCCGACACTGATGAGCACCGATCCTTCCGCCGTCAGCAGATACCCGGTCTCGATCGAGACGGGCCGCATCTGATTCTGTTGCCTTTGATCTCTGCGCATCGTTTAGGCAGCCTTCAAACTGTAATAGAAAAAAATCGAGATCAATGCAATGCCGCCCAGTACAAGCAGGAGGCACGGAATAAGGCCTTTTGTGGAGGCTGGTTTGGGCCGCTTACCGGCCGGTCTAAGTTTCGCCATGAGTTCGTCGTAACATTTGGTTGTAGCACACATCGTTTGAGCACCGCCTCGGCACCTACTCTCGTTACCTAGCTCCGGCACCTAACTAAAGATAGGCTGCGTTCTGTGGTCCAATACTCGAAGAGGTGCTCAAATCATGAAACACATGTTGGTGCTGGCGGTAATGACAGTGGCGCAATGCGCGGCACAGAACACTATGGATGTCGTCGTAGTCAACAAAGGAGCAGCCGTAAAGGACCTTACTCCGAAAGACTTCAAGCTGAGCTTGGATGGCAAGGATCAACCCGTAACAGGTGCCGTCATGGGCGACAAAAACCGCAAACAGCTTTACACGATGATCTTCGACCTATCGACGCTGAAGTCAGGCGACCAGATCGACATTCGCAAATATCTTCAGTCATTTCTTGACGCCAATGTGCGCCCGGACCGGATGTTTAACGTGATCGCTTTTGGCGGCTCTCTGCGGCAGATCCAGGGATTTACCAGTGATCCTGAGCTTCTAAAAACAGCAGTCACGAGCATTCTTACCGGCACGCCCTCGGCACCGAGCGATTCGCGCAACTACACGAGCGCAGTCGGCGCGTTGGCACAGAACCTGGCTAAGCTGCCCGGTAGAAAATCCATCATGATGTTCACTAATGGGCAACTGCCGACTGCCGTTGGCACCAGCGCCGGAGCCCAGATTGAAAGGGAAACGCCTACTTCAGGTGGCAACAGTTCTGCCGGTGGGCTCGAAATCGATAAGACTGCCATGGTATTAAATGCAGCGGACATCGGGTTCCACACGATCTCACCCAACAGTTCTGCGGAACGTAATTTCACTAACGCCACCGACGGAATGTTCATCAAGGTTTCCACTGACCTCGCCGACGCCCTGGTCAAGATCACTAACGAGCAGGACGCAACTTATACCTTGACGTACACCCCGAGCGGAAACCTCAAGCCCGGTTGCCATAAGGTGGCACTAAAAGTGTCGGGAGGCGGCAATAGCGTCAAGGCTCGCGACACATTCTGTGATCTCCCTTAAGTCAGCGGGCCTCGGACAAGACTTGTATGTGACGCAACACGCGTGAATGAACGCGATGCACAATAGCGTCAGACCACCAGCGCCAATACTGCGCGGGCCACATGCCATGCTGATACCAAGACGTCCCCTCAAGCATGGTGCGGTTGCCCGCTAGCCGGATCAACCGAAACTGGCCCACCTTGGAGACGAAATAGCCATGCAAATGCGGTGCATCCACTTCTCCAAACGGGTTCATCTCCTTCATCGGCGCGGCATTCTGCGTAATCCGGAAGCGCAGTTGTGCACTAGCACAGACATTCAACCACAATGCACGAACAGCCCGGCGCGATAAGATAGCCAACATGAATCGACGGCAGTTTCTCCAAGCCTCCATCGCAACCGCTTCCCTGCTCTCCGCATCAGGACACCACACCGCCTCCCGATTGGGGCGGCCCGGTTATCGACATGCACCTGCACCTTAAACAAGGACTGGACAGCAATGTTGCTCATATGACCGGCTGCGGAGTTCTCACACGCAATACTCCTGCCCAACACCGGGCCCTACTTGCGCGCCAAGTAGGTTTTACTGAAGTTATTGCGAGTATTCGTAACGGTGAATGAGCCGTCTGGTTGGGCAGATACTTTGATCATGAAAGCTGGGCCTGCGTGTCCTCCGCGTCCACCTGCGCCCCTTCCCGGGGCGGGAGTTCCTGGAACTGGTGCCGCGCCTGGGGCCGCTCCAGGTGTGGCTGCTGCAGGTGGTGGACCTGCAGGTGCTGGCCCCCTTCCACCGGGGCCTGCTGGGGGCGCTGTTAGCAGGTTTGCAATTGCTGTCGGCTCATCGATGTTGGCGATGAAAATTCCGGGGGTATTTTGTTCGAGGAGTCCTGAATAAGAATAGTGGAGCTGCCAGATATCCTCCAGTCCGGGAGAGGAATGCATGGTCGCCAGCGAAGGAATGTTTCCACCTTTGCGTGTGCCGTTGTTCATGATTGCCACACGGGGATGCAGCCCGTGGACGAGGGCCGGGGATCCGGACTGGTCAGAACCGTGGTGCGGTGTGAGGAACAGATCGAGGGTTCCGATGGGATTATTGGGGCACATCAATTGCTTTTCGCGGTTGTAGGTGAAGTCACCAAAATTCGCGGTTTTGAATTTTCCAAAGGTGAAGACGATTCCCACGGACTGGTGGTTTTCAATATCGACTCTGGATTCGTCACGATCCGTGAAGCCTGCACAGGCCGGGTTTGGTTTCCCAGCGCCAGGGAGAGGCTTTTTAATGACTTTGCCGTCCGAGGTAACGACGATTGCATCGAGTCCTGCTAGCGCCAGTTTGTCTCCTGGCTTTACGACCATGCGTTTTGCTTTTGCCACGATCTCGGCGTAGGCTTTCTGAAAGCCGGCAACCTGCTCGCGCTCTTCTATGGTGGCTCCGTGGTCTACAAACACTTTTACGGGAATCGCTTTGGATAGTTCCACCGTGTTTCCGATGTGATCGGTGTGGTAGTGAGTTGAAACCAGATAGTCGAGTTCTTTGACACCTGCGTCGGCGATGGCTGCCTTAATGCGATCCAGATCTCGCGCGCCGGGAAATCCTGTATCAATAAGAACGGACTGTCCAGCCGGAGTCACATAGAGAACAGCGTTGCCGCCCTCGGTGTCAATGTAATAAATATCGAGGCTCTTCTTGGCGGTTTGCGCACTGGCAGTGCTCAACAGCGCCGTGGCGGCTAGCAGGATGAGAAACAATCTTTTCATGGTCTACCTCTTCTGATTGGTTCTATCATTGTATTCCTTCCGGATGTGACACGATGGAATGGTGTTGGGCACAGTCTGGCAGCGCATTCGAGATTGGGCAGCTTCGGCGAT
>Ga0315912_10003774_pt1 | contig 14829 bp, 14 predicted proteins | sample VfabasoilMG_FD_204469 | JGI IMG/M metagenome (GOLD analysis project Ga0315912, IMG submission 204469) | Garden soil microbial communities collected in Santa Monica, California, United States - V. faba soil | ecosystem: Environmental > Terrestrial > Soil > Garden | place: USA: California... | reverse complement strand
TTCGAGAATGCGCCTTGCGCGCATTCTCAAACAGTCTCTGACGCCGTTCCGCGCCTGGGACGCCGCGGAACGGATGGTGGCTCAGCCCAGGCCGGCTTCCTTGCGCAGCACCTGGATGCGGTCCTGCCCGTCGCGGCGGGTGATGGCCCAGTTCTTCATCAGGCCGCCGCCCGCCGGGGCGGCGTGGGCGCGGTATACTTCGAACACCACGGTGCGGTGCTGCACCTTCCATTGCCCGTCGCGGCGGGTGAAACGGTCCACGTAGCGGCCCACCGTTTCCACTTCCAAACCTTCTTCCGCCGTGGGCATGCGGCCGCGGATGAAGTGGGTGTAGGCGGAGACATCGCCCGGCAGGTGGCGCTGGTGGACGATGAAATAGGTTTCAACCACTGCGGTGTCCTCGCCCGCGAACTCGATCTGCATGTTGCTGATGGCGTGGGTGGATTGCTCGATCGTCTTGTGCCGCGCGATGACGCTGGCGACGAAGCCGGGAATGTCGCCCTTGTAGTTGCCGTGGTCGTCGAATGCGTCCGGGTGGTAGGCGGAGCGCACCAGGTCCCACTCCTTGCGGTCCACGCCGCGGCAGTAGCGCAGCATGCATTGCTCGATGGCGAAGCGGTCGGCGAGGCGCAGGTCGTCGGACATTCTTCCCTCCTGTTATGCGGTTGGCAACGAGTATGGCGCAGGGGCCGCACTTGCCAATCCCGGGTGGGTGGGAGGATCATCCCGGCTTCTCTGGAGGGGGAACGAACATGGCCGATACCGTTATTCTCAACGGCACCATCGTCGATGGCTCCGGCGGGGCGCCGTATGAAGCCGACCTGGCGATCAAGGACGGGCGGATCGCCGCCATCGGCAAGGGCTTGCCGAAGGGGACCGAGGAGATCGACGCGCGCGGGAAAATCGTCACGCCGGGCTTCGTGGACGTGCACACGCATTACGACGCGCAGGTGACATGGAGCAGCCAGATCAACCCCTCCACCTGGAACGGGGTGACCACGGCGATGATCGGCAATTGCGGCGTGGGCTTCGCGCCGTGCCTGCCGCATCAGCGGGACATGCTGGTGAAACTGATGGAGGGGGTGGAGGACATCCCCGAGGTGGTGCTGACCGAGGGGCTGCCATGGAACTGGCAGACCTTTCCGGACTTCCTGAACGCGCTGGACGCACGGCACTACGACCTGGATGTGGTGACGCAGGTGCCGCACGCCGCGGTGCGCGTGTTTGTGATGGGCGAGCGCGGCGCCAACCGGGAGCCGGCGACGGCGGAGGACCGGGCGAAGATGGCGGCGCTGGCGGCGGAAGGCATCCGCGCCGGGGCGCTGGGTTTCTCCACGTCGCGCACGATCAACCACAAGACCTTGGAAGGCCAGCACACGCCGACCTTGCGGGCGGAGGAAGCGGAACTCGCCGCGATTGCCGAGGCGGTGGGCAGCACGGGCATGGGCTGGCTGCAGGTGATTTCCGACTTCGACGAGTTGGACGATGAGTTCGCCATGCTGCGCCGGCTGGTGCAGAAGTCGCATCGGCCGATGACGCTGACGGTGCTGCAGCGCGATGCCAAGCCGGAAGCCTGGCGGCAGGTGATGGACCATGTCGCCAGTGCCAACCGGGACGGGCTGAAGATCACCGGGCAGGTGATCGGCCGGCCCACCGGCATCATGCTGGGCTTCGAGATCACGCAGAACCCGTTCTTCGGCCGGCCGAGCTGGATGAAGATTTCCAAGCTGCCGCTGGCGGAAAAGCTGGTGCATCTGCGCAATCCGGAATTCCGCGCGAAGCTGCTGGCGGAGGAAAATGTCGATGCCGCCCTGGCGCGGCGCGTGGCGACGTTCGAGCGTATCTTCCCGCTCGGCGATCCGCCGGACTACGAGCCTTCGCCGGACAAGAGCATCGCCGCCATCGCCCAGCGGCAGGGCCGGCCGGCCGCCGAAGTGGCCTACGACATGCTGCTGGAAAACGAGGGAAAAACGATCCTGTACCGGCCGCTGTCCAATTACGCCTATGGCGATCTGGAGACGGTGCGGGAGATGATCACGCATCCGAACTCCCTGATCGGCCTGGGCGATGGCGGCGCGCATGTCGGTGTGCTGTCCGATGCCTCCGCGCTGACTTACCTGCTGACGCACTGGACGCGGGACCGCACGCGCGGGCCGAAATTCCCGCTAGAATGGGCGATCAAGCGGCTGACGCACGACAACGCCGCGGCGATCGGGCTGGAGGATCGCGGGCTGCTCAAGGTCGGGCGTCGCGCGGATATCAACGTGATCGACTACGACCACCTGCGCCTGCATCCGCCGCATGTGGTGTACGACCTGCCGGCCGGCGGGCGGCGCATGCTGCAGCGGACCACGGGCTACGACGCGACGATCGTCGCCGGCCAGGTGGTGCATTGCAACGGCGAGGCGACGGGCGCGCTGCCCGGGCGGCTCGTGCGCGGCGCGCAGTCGGCGGGTTAAGGAAACCAGACGCGATGTTCGCCCCGCCGCAGGAAATTCCGCTGACCCTGTTCTCCAAGGTGCCGCCGCACCTGGACAAGTCCGATACCGTGACCTGGATGGCGCGGCGGCGGCCGGGGATGAAAATCCCCGCCTTCCTGGAGGGGCCGGCCTTCGACCGGGCTGGCAACCTACTTCTTGTCGATATCGCGCATGGCCGGCTGTTCTCGGTCACGCCGGATGGCGCGTGGTCAGTGCTGATAGAATACGACGGGCACCCGAACGGCCTGGCCATCCACAAGGACGGGCGGGTGTTCGTGGCGGACGCCAAGAACGGGGTGCTGATCTTCGATCCCGCGACGGGGAAGATGGCGCCATTCGTGACCGAACTGCCCGGCGGCGTGAAGCTGAAGGGACCGAACGACCTGATGTTCGCCGAGAATGGCGACCTGTATTTCACGGACCAGGGGGACACGGGGCTGCACGACCCCACCGGGCGGTTGGTCCGCGTGCGAGCTTCCGGCGAGATCGAGGTGCTGCTGAGCAACGTGCCGAGCCCGAACGGACTGATCGTGCGGCGGGATGGGCAAGGGGTGTTCCTGGCCGTCACGCGGGACAACGCCGTGTGGTTCGTGCCCTTCCTTGGGCCGGAGCAGGCGGTGGGCCGGGTCGGGCGCTTCCAGCAACTGGTCGGCGGCGCCGGCGGCGGGCCGGACGGCATGGCGATGGACGCGCAGGGCAACCTGGTGATCTGCCACGTCATGCTGGGCAGTGTGTGGATCGTCTCCGCCCTGGGTGAGCCGATGTACCGGCTGCGCTCCTGCGCCGGGCCCCTGATCACCAACGCGGCCTATGGCGGGGCGGACGGGAAGACGCTGTTCGTGACCGAATCCTCCACCGGGTCCGTGTTGATGGCGCGGCTGCCGGTGGCGGGGATGTCGCTTTACGCGCACCAGTAGGCGTTAGCCGGCCGTTTCCGGTCCCGCTGAGGGGATTGTCGCGCGGTTGTTACCGCTCAGGGCCAGTTGCCCGGGGGTGCCGGGCCGCATCTTCCGGTGGTATTTCTGGACCGGGGAGGGCCGGCGTGGTAGTAGTTTGTTCTGCGATGACCCGCCGGCAAACCATTTCCCGCGGCGTCGGAAAACGTTGAGAGCACGCTACGCCATGGGTTCCCGCGCACGGGCCACGCTATTCGTGATTGGGTTGGTTGCGCTGGCCGCGGGTGCGCAGGCCAGCGGGCCGGTGCCGAGCACGGTGGATGCAAAGCGTACCGCGCCCGCCCCGAACGCGATTGATGTTTTCGGCGTGGAGCCTGGCATGTCCCTGGTGGAAGTGCGCCAGGCGCTTGAGCGGCGGTTCCCCAGCGCCTTTTCCGGCTGTGCGGCCCAGATTGAAGCTCCCCGCCCGCTGGTATGCCGCGTGACCCCGGATGCCTATTACGAGGAGGTTGTGGGCAGGCCGCTTTCCAGCAGCGTTTCGGCAGAAAGCCCCTATGTCTCCAACCTGGTGCTGACGGTTACCGAGTCTGACGCGAAGCGGTCGATCGAGGTGTATTTCGGTTCCTCCGCTTCGGGGCGCGAAGCGTATCGGATCAGCGGCATTACCCATTACGAACCGCGGTCCCAACCCTCCGTCGCCAGCTTCGAGGCGGCGTTCGCAGACAAGTATGGCGCACCGGGGCCGTCGATCGCGCGCGGGCGGGGCACGGTTGCCGCCTCCTACTTCGCGGACGGGCAGCGAATCGGCCCGGCGCCCGGCTGTCAGGATCTCGCCGCGCAGGCCACGCAGTTGCACGATGTGCGCGCCATGGCGGATCGTGGTTTCTCCCGGCAATTGCGCGACCTGCCGTGCGACATGATGATCACGCTGTCCCTCGCCCCCGGCACCACGCCGGCGCATGTCGGGATTTCCACGGTGCAGGTGTTCGATGCCGCGCGCCTGGCCCGGTTGTTCGACCGGGAAACCCAAGCCGCCGCGGCCGCGAACGCGGCGCTGCAGAACCAGCCGGGCCCGCAGCCGCGGCGGACGAAGGACTTCTAGGCGGCTTGCGCCTTGCGGCCCGGCTGACCATCCTGGGCGCCCCCGGCGCAAGGACCCCGCCCGCATGAAACCCACCGCTTCGACGCCGCGTATCGGCTACCTGCTGCCCACACGCGAACGCATCATGGAAGGGCGGAACGAGACCGCGTCCCTGCTCGCTTTGGCGGAGCGGGCGGAGGGGCTGGGGTTCGATTCCATCTGGATCGGGGATTCGCTCACGGCGCGGCCCCGGCATGAGCCGATGGCGCTGATGGCCGCGGTGGCAGCGCGGACGAAGCGGGTGCAGATGGGTACGGCGGTGATGCTGCCGGCGCTGCGCAACCCGGTGCTGCTGGCGCACCAGGCGGCGACGATCGACCAGATCAGCGAGGGGCGGTTGATCCTGGGTGTCGGCATTGCGTCCGACGTTGCGAACATCAGGCAGGAATTCGCTTCCTGCGGCGTGCCGTTTGAGCAGCGCGGGGCGCGGATGATGGAACTGATCCGCCTGTGCCGGGCGCTGTGGACGGGGGAGCCGGTTTCCTGGGAGGGGCGTTGGACGCTGTCCGACCAGAAGATCGGGCCGCTGCCGTTCCGCAAGGGCGGGCCGCCGATCTGGCTGGCGGGGTCCAAGCCACTGGCGCTGAAGCGGATCGCGACGCAGTTGGACGGCTGGTTCCCGAACGATTCCGACCCGGCGCGCTGGGCGACGGTGCGGGCGGAGATCGATGCCCAGGCGCGGGCGGCGGGGCGCGACCCGGCGGGGATTACTGGGGCGGCCTACCTGACCATGGCGATCGACGATAACGCGGCGCGGGCGGATGAGCGGCTGAACGCCTACCTGGAGAGCTACTACAACCAGCCCGCCGCAGCGCTGCGGGCGCGGCAGGTGTGCTATGGCGGCCCGGCCGCCGGCGCCGGGGAATGGCTGGCTTCCTACGCCAGGGCCGGGGTTTCCCATATGTGCCTGCGGTTCGCCGGCGATCATGAACGGCAGCAGGACATCGTCAGCCGGATCAAGAGCGATTTGGGCTGGAACTGACCAGGGGCTGGAATTGACGCTTTAGTCGCACGGGCACATCCTCCGGCCCGGATTTTCCGGGGGAAACGACGACGATGAGCAAGCGTATTGCCGTGGTGGGCGCGGGCGCCGTGGGCGGCTATGTGGCCGCCGGCCTGACGCGGGGCGGGCACGATGTGGTGGTGATCGACCCGTGGCACGAGCACGTGGAGGCGATCCGCACGCATGGCATGGAACTGTACGGCATGACGCCGGAAGAGCGCCACACGGTGAAGATGAACGCGATTCACATCACCGAGGCGCAGCACCTGGCGAAGGAAAAGCCGGTCGACATCGCGCTGGTCTCCACCAAGTCCTACGACACGGTCTGGGCGACAATGCTGATCAAGCAGTACCTGGCGCCGGGCGGCTGCGTGGTGTCCATGCAGAACTGCATCAATGAGGAAGCGGTGGCGTCCGTCGTGGGCTGGGGTCGCACGCTGGGCTGCATCGTGACGGGCGGCGTGGGCGTGGACTTGTATGAGCCGGGGCATATCCGCCGGGGCTATGCGAAGCGGCCGGAAGTCACGTCCTTCTACATTGGCGAACCCAGCGGGCTGATCACCAAGCGTTCGGAGGAGATCGCCGAGATCATGAGCTGCGTGGACACGGCGCATGCCACGGACAATCTGTGGGGCGAACGCTGGACCAAGCTGTGCGTGAACGGCATGCGCAATGGTGTGTCCGCCGCGACCGGCATGGGCGGCAACGCGCGGGACGGGCATGACGCGGTGCGCCGCGTCTGCATCAAGTTGGGCGGGGAGAGTGTGCGCGTCGGCCAGAAGATGGGCTTCAGGCTGGGCAAGATCGGTACGCTGGACCCGGAGACGCTCGCAAAGGCATCCGAAGGCGACGCGGCGGCGCTGAAGGAGATCGAGGGGCTGATGCTGGATGGTACGTCCGGATCGCTCCGCAGCGAATACCAGCGTCCGTCCATGGCGCAGGACATGGCAAAGGGGCGGCGGACGGAAATCGAGTTCATGAACGGGCTGATCGCGCGCGAGGGCGAGAAGAACGGCGTGTCGGCGCCGACGCATGCGATGATCACGCGCCAGGTGCTGCGTGTGGAGCGCGGCGAGATTCCGCCGGCGCCGGAGAACGTGCTGGTCAATTCCTGACTGTGGAGCCGTCCCTGCCGGAGCGCCTGCGCGCGCTGTGGGACCATTTGGGCCTGACGGCGGCGCATGTGGCGACCCAGGTGCCGGCGGACCTGTCCGCCTTCGCTCAGGCGAGCCCGGAGCGCATCGCCGGCCTGGTTTTCTGCGTGCCGACACGGCTGGATGCGGCGCCGTTCCTCGGCCTCGCGGACCGCGTCACGCTGATCACCGGAGACCGCGGCCTGACGGCGGACGTGTCCGCGCGCGCCGCAAGCCGGCTGGCGGGGGCCGCGCGGATTCCGCTGGCGGACTACGACCCGCCCGGCTGGGCGGATGTGGTGGCGGAGCGGACCGGGGAATTGCTGGCAATTTTCCGTGGCCTGGGGGCGCGGCATGGCGCCGGGCCGGGGCGGGTGGTCGGGCAGGGGGTGCATGCGGGGATCAGCTACAGCATCTCCGGCACCGGACCGGCGCTGGTGCTGCTGCCGTTCTTCCTCGCCCCGTCCCAATGGCAGCCCGCCATTGCGGAGCTGTCTCGCGACTTCACGGTGATCGTGCTGGGCGGCAAGCACCTGGGCGGCGTGGCGGCGCTGGAGGACCGGGCGCAGGCACCGAGCTACCAGGCCATGTTCCGCACGTTGATCGACACGATGGACCCGAAGCCGGGCGAGGCGATCCTGGACGTGGGCTGCGGCTCCGGTGCGCTGGACCGGCTGCTGGCGACCCGGCTGGGAGACGCCAACGCGATCACGGCGACCGACCTGAACCCGTTCCTGCTGCGGGAAGCCGACGCGCTGGCGGTGGCGGAGGGAGCGACCGGCATCGATTTCCGGCAGGCGAATGCCGAAGCCCTGCCCTTCGCGGATGCGTCCTTCGACTTCGCCTTCTCCATCACCGTGCTGGAGGAATGTGACGCGGACCGGGCGCTGGCGGAGATTTGCCGCGTGCTGCGGCCTCGCGGGCGGGCCGGGATCGTGGTGCGGGCGATAGATGTGCCGCAATGGTGGAACCTGGACTTGCCGGCGGGGCTGCGGGCCAAGGCGGACATCCCGCCGCAATCCGTCGGCGCGCGCGGGGTGGCGGATGCCAGCCTGTACAAGCGTATCGGCGCGGCCGGTTTCGCCGGAGTGCGCTGTTTTCCAACCATGGTGACCCTGGACCGCACCGAAGGCCCGATCTGGCGCTATCGGGAGGATGCAATCCTGCCGCAGCTCTCAGCCGAGGAAACCGCGATCTGGCGTGGGGCGGTGGACAAGGCGCGGGCGGCGGGGACGCTGTGCATGGCGCATGTGCTGCATTGCGTGGTGGGGACGAAGCCCGCCCCCTCATCCAGTGCTGGTGACGGCCTGGAGCGACCGGCCTACACTCGCCAGCGAAGAAACGTAGCCGGAGGGCGCAAGAGCATGGCCATGAAACGCATGGTGCTGGAGATCGGCATGGGCACCGATATCCGTGGCACGGACTACACCAAGGCTGCTGTGCGCGCGTTGCGCGATGCGCTGTGGCACAACTCCCTTTCCATCGCCAAGGCGCTCGGCAAGGACACGGACGACATGTACGTGGAAGTGCATATCGGCGTGCCGAAGCCGCATCTGGTGGACAAGCAGGCGGTGCTGGACATCCTGCCGCATGGCACGGGCGAGGTGCACGTAGTGGAAGGCGGGCTGGAAGTGCCGAACGACGAGGGCACCGGTTCCACCGTGCTGGCGCAGGCCTGCGCCGTCGTGAAGCTGGACGTATAGGGGAGCGCGAACCATGGCACTGAAACGCGTGATCCTGGAAATGGGCACCGGTAACGACCTGCACGGCAAGGACTACACCAAGGCCGGCGTGCGCGCGGTGAACGATGCACTGCATCACTCCTCCATGACCTTCCTGCGCGCGCTGAACATTCCGCGTGAGAACATGAACGTGGAAGTGATCATCGGCGTGCAGAAGCCGGAGATGGTGGATGCGGAGAAGATCAAGGCGACCATTCCCTACGGCACCGTGACGGTGCGCGTGGTGAAGGGCGGGCTGGACGTGCCGGACCCGGAGCGCGACGACGTGGCGGTGATCGCGTCGGCCGGGATCAATGTGAGGATCGATCTGCCCTGACACGCCGAGGGTCGGGTGCGTGGAGGCACCGATGAACGGGGCGTGCTACGTGCATCATCGCATCGCCACCGCGCCGCGGCGCTGGCGGGAGGTGGCGGCGGCGCTGGTCCGGCAAGGGCCTGTGCTGGCGCAGGATGGTGGCGCGCTGTATGGCGCCTGGCGCAGCCAGATTGGCCGTCCGCGCGATGAGGTGACTGTGATCACCGCATGGCCATCGGCGGAAGAAGCTGCCCGTGCGCAGGCGTTGCTGATCGCGGGCGTGGCGGATATCGCAAGTGTTAGCAGCGATGTCATGGCGCCGACCCTGCGGCCCGATGGCGCGGCGCCGCCGACGCGCCAGGGCAACTATGCGTTCCGCTGGTTCGTCACGCCGGAAGCGGATTGGGCGGAGTTTCTGGCTCTGTGCGCCCAGGCGTGGCCGGGGTTTGAGGCGGCGTATGATTCCCAGGTGGTCGGCCTGTGGCGCTGCGCCGATGCCACCGCGCTGCGTCAGGATACCGGCGACGCACCGGGCATCCGCAGCCTGCTGCTGACACGGCGGCCGAACCTGGCGATGTGGGAACGTTCCAAGCTGCCGCAGGGCGCGGCGGAGGCGGCGGTACGCGACACGCTCAGCCGGCGCTACGATCTGTGCACGTGTACCAACGTGTACACCACGACCTTGCTGACTGCCGCCGACAGCGAGGATAACGCACGCTGGGCCTGAACGGGCCGCTCAGCCTTCCCATTGCAGGATGTACAATCCGGCATCGTAGTCGGTGATGTAGATCAGCCCGTCCGTGCTGACGAACAGATCCGCCGTGTGGCGCATCTTGGCGCGGCCGCGCATCGGTTCCATCCATTTCGTGGGCTGCGGCGGCACGAAGTAGCCGGTTTCCCTGGGTTGGAACGGATCGGAAATGTCGAAGGCGCGCACGCCGGCGCTTTGCCAGGTGGCGAAGATGGTGGCGCTGCTCTGGAACGAGCCGGGGCGGTTCTCGTGCAAATTGTGCGGGCCGAACTGGCCGCCCATCTTCACGTAGTCCTGCTCCGCCGGCGTCGGCAGGGTGGAGATGCTGATCGGGTTGGACTTGTCGCGGATATCGAACACCCAGGTACGTTTCATCTGTTCCTGGTCGATGTTCAGCACCGCCTCATCCGCCACCACCAGCAGGTCGCGGTCGTGCAATGGCACGGCATTGTGGGTGCCGCCGCCGAAGGGGGGCGACCAGGTGCGGTGGGAGATCAGTTTCGGCGCGGTCTTGTCCTTCACGTCCAGGATCGTCAGGCCGCCATCCCGCCAGCTGCCATAGGCAAAATCATCCACCACGATCGCGTGGTGCAGCGCCCAGCGGCCCTTCCAGTGCGGCGCTTCCCCGGCGGCGGCGTGCATGCCGGGGATCCACCAGCGGCCGCATTCCACCGGCTTCGTGGGATCGGCCAAGTCGATGCAGATGAGAATATGATCGACGAAACCGTCCAGCAGGGCGGAGGCATAGGCGTAGCGTCCGCCGGTCCACCAGATGCGGTGCAGGCCCAGGCCCTGCACTTCCATGAAGCCGATGGCACGCGGGTTGGCGGGGTCCTTGATATCGTACACCCGCATGCCGGCGGAGTAGTCCTGCCCGCGCACGCCGTACCGGGAAGAATCCACCTGGTTGGACTGGCTGTAGTAGTCCTTCTGGGACAGGAGAGCCTTGAGATCGAGTTCCTCGATCACCAGCATGAGGTCTTCGGCGGTTTGCAGATGCATGCACCAGGAATTCGGATGGATCGGCAGGAAGTTCACCGGCTTCGGATTTCGTGGGTCGCGCACGTCGGTCACGTTGACGCCGCGGCTGATGCGGGTGCCGACATAGGCATGGCCGCGCGCGACCATCACCTGCACGCCGTCCCCCCGGCCCGCCTGATCCGAATGGCCCAGCAGGCGCATGTTCTTCGCGGCTTCCGGCTGGATCATGGCGGCTCTCCCCTGTGTCAGCAAAGAGTGTAGGGACCATGCCGCGCCGGCGGCAAACGCGGGATTGCCGGCGGGCGCCGCGCGGGGGAGGATCGGCGCGATAGCAAGGGGAGGACCGCCGCCATGCCGGCACGCATACCGATGGTTTCACTGGAACGCGCCAAGGAAGTCGGCGCGCTGGCCGGGCTGCCACCGCATCGCACGACGTCCAATGCGTTCCGCATCGTCGCGCAGAACGCGGAGGTGGCGAAGGTCGCGTTCGGCCAGCTTGTGCAGTTGCTGGAACACAACAAGCTGGATTTCCGCCTGCGGGAGCTGATGATCATGCGCATCGGCTGGGTCACAGGATCGGGCTACGAATGGACGCAGCACTGGCACATCGCGGTGAAGGGCGGCGTGCCGGCGGAGGACGTGCTGGCGGTGCGGGACTGGCGCAATTCCGCGCGGCTTGGTCCGGCGGATCGCGCCGTGCTGGCGGCGGTGGATGAAAGCCTGGGCGGCGGTTCCATAACCGATGCCACCTGGGCCGAGGTGACGAAACACATCACCGATCCGGCGCACCAGGTGGAATTCGTGATCGACATGGGGAATTGGCTTGCCTTCTCCATGCTGTTCCGCAATCTGCGCATTCCGTTGCCGGACGACATGGCGATCTGGCCGCCGGATGGCGTGGCATCCCCCAACGCCGACAAATAACAACCTAGGAGATACCGCGATGGCCGAAGCGAAGCTGGCGCCGAACATGCCGCAATGGATGGTGGATCATACCCACCAGTACCTCGCCAGCGGCGGCAAGGAAGGGCATATCTATCAGGTGCGGCGCGAAGGCGTGCCGGACATGAATGTGCCGTCCCTGCTGCTGATCACCACCGGGCGGAAGAGCGGCGAAAAGTTCATCTTTCCGCTGTTCTACGGCGCGGAGGGCAGCAGCTACTTCATCGTCGCCTCCAAGGGCGGCGCGCCGGAGCATCCGGGCTGGTACAAGAACCTGCTGGCGAACCCGGAAGCGGAAGTGCAGGTGGGCACCAAGAAGCTGCGCGTGAAATCCCGCACCGCCAGCGGGGCGGAACGCAAGAGACTGTGGGATGCGGCGCTGAAGTTCTGGCCGTTCTACGCGGATTACGAGACGAAGGCCGGCAGCCGGGAAATCCCGGTGGTGGTGCTTGATCCGATCGGTTAGCGCGGACTAACTGTTCGCGGGGTTCCAGCCCATGGCGTTGCCCAGCAACGCCATGAAGGCCGGGCTTTCCCAAGGGCCGCGAAACACCGCCGGCACCGTATCCGCCGGCCGCCCGGCGCGCGATGCCGGGCTGTGGCAATGGCCAAGTGCGATGTAGGTCACCGCGCCCTTGCCGACCGACCTTGTGTAGCCCAGCACGCGCGTCCTTCCGTCCGCCCGCAAGGACGTGTCCGTGGGATACATGCCCGGAAACGCGTCGGAGATCGCCGCGTCGCCATAGGTTGCCGTTAGCAAAACTGTCACGGCTTCCGAGTCCTGCAGCTCCACGAAATACGGCTCGTCCTCCACCTCGAACCCCGCGCCCAGCCCCCTGGTGAGCGGGTGCCCAGCATTCGCCACATCCACGCGGAAGCGGCATTGCGGCGGGTGCGTCAGGAAGAAGCCGCCGAGCAGGGCGTGATGCGCGGACTTGATGGTGCGGCGCATGCGGAACCCCTCCACCCGTTCCGCCCGCCCGCCGCTGGTGCCGTGCAAGGCCAGCCAGTGGCCGCCATGTTCCAGCCAGGCGCGCAGCGTGTCGCACTGCGCCGCGTCCGGGTACGGGCCGGCGACGTAGGTGACGAGCAGGCGGGAGACGGGTAGCCACTTCGCCACGTCGGCGAAGTCGCCAGCGGCGGAGGCGGGGATATCCGCCGCCGCCAGCAGTCCGAGCAGTTTCAGGCGTGCATGGTCATGGTCGTGCCCGGCCAGCGATCCCGGCGGGAAGCCGCCGGTGATCACATGGGCGCGGTTGGGCAGGGCCTCGGCCATGCCGGGCTTACCGCTCCACACACATGGCAACGCCCATGCCGCCGCCGATGCACAGCGTGGCCAGGCCCTTCTTGGCTTCGCGCTTGCCCATCTCGTGCAGCAGGGTGATCAGCACGCGCGCGCCGGAAGCACCGATCGGGTGGCCGATGGCGATGGCGCCGCCGTTAACATTCACCTTGGACGTATCCCAGCCCAGGTCGCGGTTCACCGCGATGGCCTGCGCCGCGAAGGCCTCGTTCGCCTCGATCAGGTCCAGGTCGTCCACCTTCCAGCCGGCGCGGGCGAGCGCCTTGCGGGCCGACGGGATCGGGCCGGTGCCCATCACGGCGGGGTCCACGCCCGCGGTAGCAAACCCGGCGATGCGGGCCATCGGCGTCAGCCCGCGCTTCGCGGCTTCCGCGCCGGACATCAGCACCAGCGCCGCTGCGCCGTCGTTGATGCCGGAGGCGTTGCCGGCGGTGACCGTGCCGTCCTTGGTGAAGGCCGGGCGCAGCCGGGCCATCGTCTCGGCGGAGGCATCATGGCGGATGTATTCGTCGTCGCTCACCACCACGTCGCCCTTGCGGGTCTTCACCGTCACCGGGGCGATCTCGTCCTTGAAGCGGCCGGCCTTCTGCGCGGCGGAGGCCTTCTGCTGGGATGCCAGGGCAAACGCGTCCTGCTCATCCCGTGTGATCTGGAAGGCGCGGGCCACGTTCTCCGCCGTCACGCCCATGTGGTAGCCGTGGAACGCGTCCCACAGCCCGTCCTTCAGCATCGTGTCGATGAATTCCAGCCCGCCCATCTTGGTGCCGTTGCGCAGATGCGCGGCATGTTGGGACAGGCTCATGCTCTCCATGCCGCCGGCCACCACCACGCTGCTTTCGCCGGTGCGGATCTGCTGCGCGGCCAGCGCCACGGCGCGCAGTCCGGAACCGCACACCTGGTTCATGCCGAAGGCGGTCTTCTCATCCGGCACGCCGGCGGCACGGGCGGCCTGGCGGGCAGGGTTCTGGCCTTCCCCGGCCGGCAGCACCTGGCCCAGGATCACTTCATCCACATCGGCGCCCTGCAACCCGGCGCGGGCAATGGCGGCGGAAACGGCGGCGGCGCCGAGGTCATGCGCCGAAAGCGTGCTGAGCGCGCCGTTGAAGCTTCCCACGGGCGTGCGGGCGGCGGCGACGATGACGATGTCTTCCATGGCAGGATGCTCCCGTTGACCGGTCAGGCAGCCACACTACGCCGGCTTTCGCAGGTGCGAAAGCATGGCGTGCCTAGCCGCCCCCGAACCGCGCCCGCAGCCGGGGCGCCACGTCCCGGGCGAATTTCTCCAGGCTCGGCGCCATGCGTTCCGGCCGCAGGCCCGGCGGTATGGCCCAAGAGACAAGGTCCGTGATGCCGAATTCGGTGATGAAGGCGGACAGCTTCTCCACGCATTCGTCCACATTGCCCACCACCCAGGCCTGGGGGATGCGCACCTCGTCCGTATTGCCGGCCACGCCGCCGCCGCCAGTGCCGGGGGCACGGAAGCTGGCATAGACGGATTGCCGATACCGTTCCCCCTCGCGCACCAGAGGCCAGTCGCGCTCGGGGTCGTCCGTCACCAGGCAGGACTTGATGATGCCGACGCGGTAGGTGGAGGGATCGCGGCCGGCGGCACGCATCGCGTTTTCCCACGGGTCCAGAACGGCGGAGCGCGGCCCCTGCGGTAGCAGGTTGGCGTTGGCGCGCGCCGCTCGCAGCGCGCCGGCCTCGCTCATCGCCGCCACCCATAGCGGTGGCCCGCCCGGCTGTACGTAGCCCGGCCGGATCTTCACGCCCTCGAAATTGTAGCGCTTGCCCTGGAAGGAAAACCGCTCCCCGGTAAAGGCGCGGCGCAGCACCTCGATGCCCTCATCGGTCAGCGATACGCGGCGGGAGACGGGAATGCCGAAGCCGGCGAATTCATGCGGTGCGTAGCCCATGCCGACGCCGATCTCCACGCGGCCGTTGCTGATCGTGTCCAGCACCGCCAAATCCTCCGCCAGGCGGATCGGGTGGTTGAAGGGCAGCAGGCAGACATCGCAGGAAAACCGGATCGTCCGGGTACGCGCCGCCATGGCCGCGGCGACCGGCACCCAGGACGCGAGATAGCCGTCCTCCACGAAATGATGTTCGGTGAACCAGCAGAGATCGAGGCCCAGCCGGTCCAGCCACGCCACCTGGTCGAT
>Ga0315912_10003773_pt1 | contig 14830 bp, 12 predicted proteins | sample VfabasoilMG_FD_204469 | JGI IMG/M metagenome (GOLD analysis project Ga0315912, IMG submission 204469) | Garden soil microbial communities collected in Santa Monica, California, United States - V. faba soil | ecosystem: Environmental > Terrestrial > Soil > Garden | place: USA: California... | reverse complement strand
CGCCGTCGCCGTCGCCCCTCGCCGTCGCCCCTCGCCGTCGCCCCTCGCCGTCGCCCCTCGCCGTCGCCCCTCGCCGTCGCCGTCGCCGTCGCCGTCGCCCCTCGCCGTCGCCCCTCGCCGTCGCACACTGCCGCCGCGCGGAGCCGCGCGGGCGCATTCGAACTCCGCCGTCGCGCCCCCAAGCCCGCGTGACGCGGGCTTAAGGAGGGCGCCCGCGCCCGCAGGCGAAGCCGAGGACGCGGGACGTGCGGCGCGGTACGGCGGGGGGGCAGCAAAGTCCCCGAACTCGAACTGATCGGTGCTCTGGAGCCGAGTTCTACGCGAGGACGCCCGGAAGCGGCCCGCTGCCCGTATCGATCGTGCCGTACGACTCCACGTCGGTGATGCCGGAGGCTTGGAGGGCGGTCACCAGAACGCGGGTCCACTGCGTGTTCGTCACCTTCAGGTAGCGACCGCCGCGCAGGCCCGAGTTCTGGCCGCCGGCAAAGACGAACGGTACGTTCTCGAGGCCGTGAGTCCAGCCGACACCGAGCTCGGAGCCCCAGATGACGAGCGTGTTGTCGAGGACGCTGCTCCCGTCGGTGTCGGGCGTCGCCGCCAGCCGATCGAGGAGGTAGGCGAAGCGTTCGGAATACCAGGTGTAGAGGTTCGCGAGCGTCGCGAGGGTCGCGTCGTCGTTCTCGTGCGAGAGCGTGTGGTGGCCGCCTTCGTCGAGGCCGACCCAGGGATAGAGCGAGTTGTCGTTGTCGGCGATCCTGAGCTGAAAGCTCGCGATGCGCGTGAGACCACAGCCGAAGATGCCGGCGATCAGATCGGACTGGCGGTCGATCGCGGTTTCGGCGTCGATCCCGGTCGGGGCGAGCGGCTTCGTGCAGGCGCCGCCCGCCGTGGTGAGCGACCGCTCGAGCTCCCGGATGCTGTCGGCGTGGGCGTCGAGGCGCGAGCGATCGGTCGCGGAGAGCGTGGCGCGGCGGGAGTTGAAATCGGCGAGTGCCGAATCGAGCACGCTCTTCCGGCGCAGAGCGAGGAGCGCTTGGGCATCGGAGCCCGGGTCGACCTCGTCACCGCCGAAGAGCTGATCGAAGGCGCGGGCCGGATCGTCGAGCGGCGCCTTGGTGTTGCCGGGGGACGAGTAGATCATGCGCTTGGCGGGGTGGAGGTTCCCGCACTGGTAGCCGAGCTCGATCGTCGGGAAAGGCGTGGTCGGAGCCAGGCGCTCGGCAATCAGCTGATCGATCGAGGTGCCCGTGCCCCAGCCGAAGCATTGCATGTGGTCGTCGCGGCAGAAGGTGGTGGCGGCGGTGTCGATCGGCGAGCCGGTCCAGAGCACCGGCATCGTGTACGTGTGCGGGATGTAGTACTCGGTGCCGCTCGACATCTCGAGGCCGTCGGTGATCAGCAGGCGCTCGCGGTGGGCGGCGAGCGGCGTGAGGATCGGGGAAAGCGTGAAGTCGGTTTCACCCCCGGTCGGCCGGTAGCTGTCCCAGACCGTGCCGTGCGGCGTGTAGTAAAGGAGGATGCGTGGCGGGACACCCTGCGCCTGGGCGCGGCGCTCGAGCCACGGAAACAAGCCGAGCGCGCTGGTCGTGAGGCCGGCGGCGGCGAGAAAGCGGCGGCGCGTCGTCATGGTGCTGCTCCCGGACCGCGACGGAACCAGTCCGACGTCAGCGTTCGTACGATCATCTGCTCGAGGCCGGCCGTGTCGCGCACGGTAGACGCGAGCGTTTCGACCAGACACCCCTCCGTTTGAGACTCGGTGATGCCTGCCGAGTAGCGGAGCCACTGGCGCGCCACGCAGACGGCGACGTCCGGCGCCTCGGCGAGCACTTGCCCGAGCTCCGCCGCGCCCGTGACCGTCACGTCGCTCGGTCCGATCGGAAACGTCGCTTCGTCGTTGATGGCCACGCCGGCTTCCTCGTCACGCGAGCGTCCGAGCCAATCGAATTTTTCGAGCGTGAAGCCGATGCCGTCCATGCCGACATGACAGCCCATGCAGGCTGGAGCACTCATGTGCTGCTCGAGCCGTGCGCGAGTGGGGATACCGTCGGCGATCTCCGGCAGCGTCGTGTCCACGTCGGCGGGCGGGGGCTCGGGCGGGGTGCAGAGCAGGCCGGTGAGGACGGCCTTGCCACGTAGGGTCGGCGAGGTGCGACGGGCGTGCGAGAGCGCCGCGGCGACACCGGGCAGCGCGAGGAGACCGCCGCGCCGCGTGGGGTCGAGTTCGAAATCTTCGGCCGTGTTCGTCACGATGTCCGAACCGTAGAGCTCCTCCAGGAGCGGCGACGCGACGGTGCGCGAGCTCGTGAGCAGCTCACCGAGGCCCGCCCCCTCGCGGAGCAGGCGATGGAAGAAGAGAACCGGTTCGGCGCGCAGGGCATGCACCGTATCGGCGCCGAGCTCGGCGAGATCCGGTCGCACGTCGGGGTCGTCGAGCCGGGCGAGGTCGAACCACTGATCGACGAATTCGCGCATGCCTTCTTCGCTGCGCGGATCGCCGAGCAGGCGCGTGACTTCCTCCTCGATGGCGGCCGTCGTCGAAAGCTCACCATTTTCTGCGCGCGTGAGCAGCGCGTCGTCGGGGTTTTCTCCCCAAAGCAGGAGCGCGAGCCGCGCCGCGATCGAGTGATCGTCGAGCATCCCGTCGGCGGTAACGACCTCGTCGAGGTAGAGAAACGTCGGGCTCTGCAGCATCGCCTCGAGCACCCAGCCTGCGGCTTCCTCTGCGCTGACATTTTCCAACGCAAGCTCGAACAGCGCGTCGTAGCGAGCGCGCTCGGCGTCGCTGAGTGCGCGCCGGAACAGGCGTCGCCCAACGTCGTCGAACAGAAAATCGCGGCAGTCGACCGCGCAACTCGCGAGGTCCGCCTCCGCGACGACCTCGCTCGCGAAATCGAAGTAACCGCGCGCGCTCGCCGCATCCACCGACGTCGAAATATTGCTGCGATAGGCGAGGAGGCGCTCGTCCTCCACGTTGAGCGTCGCGTCGACGCCGAGAACGCTGGCGATGGTGCGCTCGACCTGCGACGCAGTGAGGCGCCGCATCGGAACCGGCGCCCCCGGGCCCTCGATCGAGGTGCACGCCGAGGGGCCGGTACCGGCAGTCGCGAGGCCGCCGGAACCACCCGAACTCGTGCCGCCGACGGCAGGCGCGCCCGAAAAACCTGCGGCCCCGCCGTTGGCTGGAGCGGCGCCACTGCCACCGCTGCCGGCACCAGAAGGCTGCCCGGCGCCTGGCTGGCCTGCCGTGTTTTGCGGCGGGGGCGCGTCCGAGCGGCCGATCTCGGCCGTACACCCGGCGACCGCGACTGCCGCGAGGAGCGCGAGGCGAGGGCTTCGAGGGCCGGGAGCTCCGCGGTGAGTCGGCACGATCTCTATGGGCCACGAAGGTGGCCCGATGGGTCAGGAAAACGGGCGGTTACACGCGAACGAGCTCGAAATGCATGCCGTCGCGCTTGGTGAAATGCCCGCCCCAGAAGAAGCCGAGTTCGTTCGCGGTGGGGACCAGGCGCCGGACCGAGCCCTTCGTGCCCACGCGCGCCGGGGTGGCACCGAAGCCGTTCCAGGCCACGTTGATGTCGAACGCGCTGCCGTGGGCGTGCGGCGAGAGCGTCGTGCGCGAACCGCGTACGAAACGCGGAGCGAACGAACCGCCGTACGTGAGCACGAGCGGAATCAACCCGAGGTCTTTCCAGCGTGCGAAGAGCTCGACCACGCGCGGCGCGACCAATCGGTGAAAGTACGCAATGCCCGTGGCTGGCGCTCCCTTGACGCCGACGAGTTCGGGGATCTCGACCGTCACGATGTTCTCGGCGACCCAGTTCGACGTGATCTTGATCGCTTCGGGGTTTCCGTCGACCGGCGCCGGTTGAAACGTGAAGGCGCCGAACGTTTTCTCGCGCCCCACCTGACCTAGCGACGAGAAGGCGGGCGCCGGCGGCCACTCGAGCGAGTCCGGCGCTTCGGGATCATCCGTCACGACGTCGAAGTCGAGCCGCATCGCCTCGCCGAGCGTGCGATTGCCGGCGACGCCGTCGTCGGTGAGTCCGTGCCGGCGCTGGAACGCCTGTGTGGCTTCCTTGGTGGCCTCCCCGAACGCGCCGTCGACTTCACCCAGATAGAGCCCGAGGCCGCGCAGAAAGTACTGCCACTTCTCGACCGCCTCGCCCCTCGACCCAACCCTCAATGTTTGCATGACCGATGGTGCCTCCGCTGCCCGATTATGCCACGACCGAAGTCTCGACGAGATCCCTTCCCCGACGTAGGCTTCAGCGCGTGATTGCTCGGACCTTCTTTCCTTTTGCCGCCGCGGGGCTGCTCTTGCTCGGTTGCGAGGACGCGCTGCCGCTCTACCAGGTGGTCGGCAACGGACCTGATCGCGATTCGGGTACCGACGCGGACGCGGAGGCGGGGCCGGATGCCGATGCCGAGGCAGGACCGGACGCCGAGGCCGGTGTCGACGCCGACGCCGACGCCGACGCCGACGCCGACGCCGACGCCGACGCGGATGCCGATGCCGAGGCCGACGCCGATGCCGAGCCCGATGCTGACTCCGGAATGCCGCCCGTCGGCGCGGTCATCGCCGGCGCCCCACTCCTCTTCGCCTCCACGCCCACGGGCTTCGGCATCAGCGTCGTTCTCGCATCGGGTGATCCCGCGGCGCTTCACGCCAGAGTTCGGAAGGTGGACGGAGCGGTCTACGACGCGCGCGTGGCGCCCGTGGTTCGTGCTTCGGATCTCGCGGAGTGGTCGATCACGGGGCTAACGCCCGGAACCCGATACGACTACGAAATCCTGGACGGCCCGCTGGAAGCCGAGCGGAGCCTCTACCAGGGGAAATGCCTGACGGCGCGCACCGGCAGCGAACCTTTCAGCTTCGCGCTGCTGTCCGATTCGCACATCGGCGCGCACCTCGACTACTTCAACCAGGGCGACGAAGAAGTGCTCGCCTCCGTGAGCCAGGCGATCAGCGCATCGAACCCCGACTTCATCGTGAACCTCGGCGACATGCTCGATTTTCACGAGTACGGCTTCAACGCGGCCCCGCCCGACGGTTCGATCACGCGCCTGGCCTACCTGAACTACCGCGGCGCGCTCGGCGACGCGACCGCGTTCGCCCCGCATTTCCCGGTCATCGGCAACTGGGAAGGCGAAAACGGCGACTACACTCCCGAGCAGATCAACTGGTCGAAGGAGCAGCGCCTGCTCTACATGCCGAGCCCGACGCCCGAGACGTACCCCGAGGGCGGAGCGACGACGCAGGACTACTACGCGTACACCTGGGGTGACGCCCTCTTCGTCGTCCTCAACGTGATGACGTACACGCCCACGTCGCACACCCTTTCGCCCGAGGACAAGGCCGATGACTGGACGCTCGGGTCCGAGCAGCTCGAGTTTCTCCGGCACACGCTCGAGAACGCCACCTCGCGCTGGCGCTTCCTCATGATTCACCACGCCGTCGGCGGAGCAGCGGGCAACCCGGCGAATTCGGGCTACGGCCGCGGCGGCGGGCAGGCGGCGAACGTCGGGGAACAGGCGATCGTGCATCAGCTGATGATCGACCACGGCGTGCAGATTTTCTTCTACGGGCATGATCACGTCTTCACCGACATGGTGGTGGACGGCGTCCGCTACACGTCGCCGGGCAGCGCCGGCGCGCCGTGGATGTTCACGCCTGCCGAGACGGGCTACGAGCAATCGTGGCTCGAGTCGGGCTGGGGCCGGGTGGACGTGTCGCCCGAGCGCGTGCACGTCGAGTTCCTGGGACTCGATGGCCACGTGATCTACGAGTACGACGTCGAGTAGCGAACTCGGGCCGCGCCGGCGGCCGTCACGGCGCAGGGACGAGGAGTTTTCGCACGGATTCGGGGAGCTCGTCGGTGCGCGGCGCGCCTTCGAGCAACGGTGCGAGCGGCGCCGCGGACAGCGTGTGCCAGTAGAGGATCTTCCGCGGCGATGTCGGCCACGGCAGAGCGGCGAGATCGAGCGCGGCGGCGAAAGCCTTGCTGGTGTACGTCTCGTCGAGTTCGAGCCCGATCGCGTCGCGGGCGACGCCGGTCGCACGGTCTGCGGCCGGTGTCGCGGCGCCGTAACCCGCACCGATGAAGCGGGAGTCGATGGTCAGCCGCGCCGCGAGTTCCCGCCCCGGCGCCGTGCCGAGGAGCGACAGCGCCTGCCGCGCCAGCCGCAGGACGAGCAACCGGGCGAAGGGATTGTTCGCGACCAGCACACCGACCACCTGGGTACGGAGACGATGCTGGACGAGTCCGGCGAGGATCCCGGCGCAGGTTCCACCCGATCCGAGCGGCACGACGATCACGTCGGGCTCGGGGATCGCGCCGCGGCGCACGTCGTCGGCGACCTCCGCCACCGCGTCCGCCGTCGCGAGCGCCCCCAGGGCCGTGGACGCACCGGGCGGCACGATCGCGTCCCCCCGCCGGTACGCGGCGAGCGCAGCGAGCGGCAGATGGACCTTGCCGCTCGCGGGGTACACCTGGACGCCCGCGCCGATCGACGCCCGGAGCGTTGCTTCCACGTGCGGGGTCGCGATCTGCGGCGTCAGCACGGCCGCGGTCGCGAGCCCTCGTTCGCGCGCAAAGAGCGCCATCGTGAGCACGTGATGGCTCCCCGCGGAACCGAACGTCAGGATCCGCTTCGCCGTTCCGCTCGCCACGCTTTCGACGACGCGCTCGGCCTTGCGCACCTTGTTGCCGCCGTAGACGGGATGGGTGAGCCCTTCATTCTTCACGTAGAGGACGCTCGACGCCGTGGTGAGCGCCGGGCACGCCGTGATCGGCGTCGGGTACGTCGTGGCCGGAAACGTGCGCGTCGGACCGCCCTGCACGGCTACTTCATGCCGAACTCGATGCGGCGGTTCTGCTGCCGACCGGCGAACGTCTTGTTGTCGCCGATCGGCTCGTTCGGACCGGCGCCGCGCGTTTCGATGCGCTCGGCGGCAACGCCCTTGCCGACCAAGTACTCCTTCACCGCGTCGGCGCGACCTTTCGAGAGATCGACGTTCTTCTGCTTGTCGCCGACGTCGTCGGTGTGACCGGAGATCGTCACCCGGAGCGTCGGGTACTCCACGAGGACGGCCGCCGCTTCGTCCAGCGTCGGCCGCGACACCGGTTGGATCGTCGTCTTTCCGGCCGCGAACTCGATGCCGGGGATCACGCCCGTGAATTTCTTCACTTTCTCGGGCACCACGTCGGGGCAGCCGTCGACGTCCTCGAAGTCGTTCTTGGTTTCCGGGTCCTTGGGGCACTTGTCGAGTTCCCCGGAAATCCCGTCGCGGTCGGGATCGGGATCGGGACAGCCGTCCGGAGCGATGCCGGCTGCGTCCGGGCACTTGTCGGCCGGCAGCGGCACGCAGTCGTGATCCGGATCCTTGTCGGGGCAGCCCGTCGGCTTCGGCCCGGCCTCGGCCGGGCAGCCGTCGTACTCGTCGATGATGCCGTCGGCGTCACTGTCGGGCGGCGGTGGGCAACCTTCGGGTTCGGGCCCCGCCACGGCCGGGCACTTGTCCTTGTCGTCAGGCAGGCCGTCGGCGTCTTGATCCGGAGGCGGCGGTTCGGGCGCCGCCTTGGCGTCGAGCGCGAAGGTCAACCCGAGCAGGACCTCGGGGTTGTGCGTTTGCGCGCTGGCCGAGCCACCGAGGTGCTTGGGCGCGATGGTGTCGCGAACGTCGAGCCGGAAACCGAGAAAATGATCGAGCCAGTATTTGACGCCGAGACCGAAGTGCACGGCGGTGTCCTTGTCGGCGCCGGTGACGTTGCTCTGGGCGCCAAGTGCGCCCACGCCGAGCACCACGAACGGCGACAGCCGCCCGGGGTACTGCCCCACGAGGTGCCCGCGCGCCATCCACACACCGCCGGCGACGCCGGTCTCGGTGCGTGCCGGCCCGGCGCCGACCTCGCCCTCGATGCCGACGAAATCCACCGGGAAAATGCCGAACCGAGCCCCGAACACCGGCGACGGGGACTTGAACGCTTCGTGGTGCTGCTTGAAGAGCTCGTGCTCCTTCGAGAGAAACAGCATCCCGCCGTACAAACCCGCCTCGACGTGCGGAACCACCGACTCGCTCGCTGTTGCCGGCTGACCGCCGGTGCTCGGTTCCGCTTCCTGCGCTCCGGCGCCCCCGGCGAGCGACAGCGCCACCACGAGCGACGAGTAATGGACGATGGTGCGATGGTTCATGAGATCAGCGTCCCTGTCCGCGCAGTGCGTCGCGGATCTCGGTCAGGAGGAGCTCCTGCTTGGTGGGCTCGGGGGGCTTCGCCGGCGCTGCTGCCTCGCTCTTCTTCAGGCGGTTGATGACCTTGACCAGGGCGAAGATGGCCATCGCGACGATCAAGAAGTCGAACGTCGCTTGCAGAAACACCCCGTACTTGAGGACGATGGCCTCGGTCTTGCCCTCGGCCGGGCGGAGCGTCAGCGTGAGATTGCGAAAGTCGACCCCGCCGATCAGGAGGCCGAGCGGCGGCGTCACGATGTCGCTCACCAGCGAGCTCACGATCTTACCGAACGCGGCGCCGATGATGACGCCGACGGCCATGTCGACGACGTTCCCTTTGACCGCGAATTCTCTGAATTCTTTGGCGAGGCTCATGGTTCATGCTCCCGATCAGAAGAACGTGTAGACGAGGTTCAGCGCCGTCAGCGTGTCGGTCTTCTTCACGCCGGGCAGGGGCCGGTTGTCGTATTTCAGGCTGAAGGTCGTGGCGATCGAGAAGCGCTCGGCGATCGCCGCCGTCAAACCCACGTCCCAATTCAGCCGCCAGTACTCGGTTTTCGGCACGCCGAGCAAGAACTCGAGCCCGGTGTTGAAGTTGACGCTGTCGCTGAACTTGTGCCGGTAGCCGACGAACGCACGAGCGCTGTGGAGCGTTTCGGTCTTGTCGATCACCTCGGGTAGCGCATCGCGCAGGTTCTGGTCGCGGCGAACGTCGTACTGGTAGTCGTAACCAAGCTCGCCCCAGAACGCGATCGTCTCGTCGTCGCGGAAGTAGTACGCGACACCCGGATCGAAGTTCATTCTGAGGTCGAGACCCTGAAACCGGTCGCGGCGAGCCGAAACGGACAGGAACAGCGCCACCTTCTCGGTCAGGAAGCGGTCGTAGCGGACCTTGCCCTGGTAGTTCTCGACCGTCGTCGCATCGGGCCCGTCGTCGGCGAGGGTCCCCGAGTAGTTCACGGCCGCGCTGGCGCTGAACTCGTTCTCGGCGCGGCGCAGGCGCAGGGCCGCGAGTCCCGTCGCTGCGAACGAGTCGGCGTTGCCCGTCGAGAGCAGGCCGCCGCCCTGGATCTTGGCTTCCGTTGCGTCCTTCGAAGCCTCGACCTTCTTCGCCGCGTCGAAACCCTCGGTCGCAACGGCGGAGCTCCCCGTCGTCGCTGCATCATGCTTCATCGTCCCGGCGGCAGGCTTCTGTGCGGCCGCCTCAGGCCCCGCGGCGACGAGTGCCCAGAGCGCGCCGACGGCGGGCAGGGTCGTACGAATGGTGTGACGCATGGGGTCTCCGTGTTTGGGGCGATACACGCAGATCCCCTGTGCGACAAGGCTTTTACGCCTTCGGGATCAGAACGGAACGGGCTTACTTCGATGCGCCGATGCCGTCGAGCATCACGGTCGCGAGCAGCTTGCTGAACGCCAGGGGATCGGGGAGCTCGCCTGATTCCGCGAGGTGCGCCTGCCCGAGCAAGAGCTCCGCGTACGGCTCGAGACGGCGCGGCCCGCCCTCCTCTTTCGACACTTCACCGAGCTTCTTGATCAGCGGGTGAGTCGGATTGAGCTCGAGGATGCGCCGTGTCTTGGGCGGGGCCTGACCGAGCTGTTCGAGCATGCGCGCCACGCGAGGACTGATGTCTTCCTCGTCGCCGACCAAGCACGCGGCCGAGGCCGTGAGCCGCGTCGACAGCCGCACCTCCTTGATCTCGTCCTGAAGCTTGACCCGGAAGGAGGAAAGGAGCGCAGCGAACTCCTCTTGCTGCTGCTCGAGTGCCTCGCTTTCCTTTTTCTGCTCTTCCTCGGTGCCGAGCTTGATCTCACCGCGGTTCGCCGACACGAGCGGCTTGTCCTTGAATTTCCGCGACTGCTCGAGCCACACCTCGTCGATCGGATCCGAGAACAGAAGGACCTCGTAGCCCTTCTCCGTGAACCGCTCGAGCACCGGCGAGTTCTGAGCCGCGGCGCGCGTCGGCGCGGTGAGAAAGTAGATCGCGTCCTGACCCTCTTTCATGCGCGACACGTAGCCGGCGAGCGTCGTGCCGTCGGCTTTCTGCGTCGACGGCGCGAGCAAGAGGTCGAGCAGCCGGTCGTGATCGGCATCCTGGGCCAAAAATCCTTCCTTGAGCACGGGGCCGAACTCGGCGAAGAACCCGCGGTAGCGCTCGGGTTCGCCGTCGTTCATCTCGCCGAGCTTGGCGAGCACCTTCTTCACGATCTGCTTCCTGATGATCTGGATCTGGCGGTCCTTCTGCAGGATCTCGCGCGACACGTTGAGCGAGAGATCGTGAGCGTCGACCACGCCGCGGACGAAGCGGAGGTACGCCGGCATCAGCTCCTTGCACTCGTCCATCACGAACACGCGCTTCACGTAGAGCTGAAGGCCGCGCTTCATCTCGGGGCTGTAGAGGTCGAACGGCGCCTTGCCGGGCAAGAAGAGCAGCGCGTACGCCTCGAACGTCCCCTCGAGCCGGACCGGAATGGTGGCGAGCGGCTTCTGAAAGTCGTGGGAAACGCGACGGTAGAACTCCTCGTACTGCTCCTCCGTCACCTCGCCCTGCGGGCGATCCCAGATCGCCTTCATCGAATTGAGGACCTCGTCCTCCGGCTCCTTGTCGGCCGGGCGATCCGGCTTCGCTTCGGTCTTGAGGCGGATCGGGTAACCGACGAAATCCGAGTAGCGCTTGACGATGCGGCGGATCACGACCGGAGACGTGTAGTCGGCGAATTCTTCGTCGGGAGCCGCGAGCTTGAGCGACAGCGTGATGGTCGTGCCCGCCGTCGCGCGCTCGGCCTCGGCAATCGTGTACGAGCCGTCGCCGGGTGATTCCCAGAGCGTCGCCACCGTCTCCCCCGCTCGCCGCGTGAGCAGCGTCACCTTGTCCGCCACCATGAACGACGCGTAGAACCCGACGCCGAACTGCCCGATCAGCTCCGCCGGAACGCCCTGGCTGCCGCGAGCCTTTTCGGCAGCGAGAAACTCACGGGTGCCGGAGCGGGCGATCGTCCCGATGTTCTTCACCACCTCCTCCTTCGACATCCCGATCCCGTTGTCGCTGATCGAAAGCGTGCGCGCCTTGGCGTCGATCTCGATCTCGATCGCCGGCGCATCGTCTGCGGCGAGCTCCGAGCGGGTCAGCGCCTCGAAGCGCCGCTTGTCGAGCGCATCCGACGCGTTCGACACCAGCTCGCGCAGGAAGACGTCTTTATCGGAGTAGAGGGAATGGACCATCAGGCCGAGGAGCTCTTTCACCTCGGCCTGGAATTCGAAACGTTCGGTAGCGCTCATGGCGCGGCGAAGCTTTCCGCCTACCGGGCAGGACCGCAAGCCCCCGCGCGAGGGAGGCCGCGGGCGCAGCGATCGAGGCTCCGAAAGCGGAGGCTCAGCCGGGATCGGACAGACCCGACTTCTGGGTGATCTCCGCCGGGCAGGCGATCGGCTCGTACACCAGGTTCGGATTGTCGGCGCCGCTGAACCAGCCGAGGAACCAGTCGCAGCCCGCGAGCAGGTCCGGCTTGCCGGCGAACACCTGCTGGCACTTCTGGCGCGTGCAGTTCGAGTCGTTGTTGCAGGCCCGGTGGAAGCCACCGTACTGCTCGCCGAGGTCCGAGGTGCCCCACTGTGTCGAGCAGGCGTTGAGCACGCCGACGCCGCCGCCCGGAATCAAGAGGTCGAACTGATTCGACTCGACGCCGCCGTTGTTGATCACCTGCACGATCATGTGCTTGCCGTTGATCGCCTGCGCGCCCGGATTGTTACCGCTGTGACCGCTACCGTTGAACTGCAGGTGGAAGCACTTGCCGCACCGGTAGTTCCCGCCTGACGCCGCGACGAAGCCGTACGACAGCTGATCACCGACCTGCCACGGATGGCCGTCCCAGCACATGAAGGCGCTGCCGCCGCTCTCGCACGCGTTCTTCGTGTCGTAGCTCGATAGATCCTGGTTCTGCTGGTTGCAGGAAGTCATTGGGTTACCCCCGCCGACGTTGCCCTTCCAGCCGCACGCCGGTTTGCAGCAGTCCCAGTAGCGAGACGCCCACGCCTGTTGCCCGCCGTTGATGTTCGGCGGCGGAGCGACGTTGCCGCCGCCCGAGCCTCCCGTACCGCCGGTACCGCCAGTGCTCCCGCCGGTGCCGCCGGTGCTCCCGCCGGTGCCGCCGGTGCTTCCGCCCGTGCCGCCGGAACCGCCGGAGCACATGCCGCACGATTGTGCGCACGCGCCGTTCATCCAGTCCTCTCCGCACCAGGCGAAGGCCACCGCGTTCGCGCAGGTGTCACCGTTCGGCGGCGGCGTGTCGACGCACGTCGGACCGCTGCCGCCGGTACCGCCGGTGCTTCCGCCCGCGCCGCCGTTGCCGCCTGTGGCACCGGTTCCACTCGAGCCACTCGTCGATCCGCCAACACCCGAGACCGCGCCGCCACCGGCCGCTCCGCTCATGCCACCGGTGCCGCCGACGCCGCCCGTCGACACGCCACCGCTGCCAGCCAACGCGCCACCGACGCCGGCAGTCGTGCCACCCACGCCGCCGGTTGCGCCACCGACGCCCGTACCGCCGGCACCCGAGAGAGCGCCACCGATACCCGCGCCGCCAGTCGTCGCGCCACCGAGGCCCGCCGATCCGGCGCTGCCGGACCCGCTACCTGCGGCTCCTCCGTCGTCGCCCGGCGCGGACTCACCGCTGACACAAGCAACGAGCCCGAGGACGACCGTCAATCCAAGTGATACCCCAAGCCACGGCTGGCCCACGTGCAGGTCAGTCATCATCCCACGGGGTATCATTCCGTGCTCGTGCGTGCCAGCATCTGCGAACATCAGGGAGACATTCGGACCGCCGACCGCTGGAAAATTCCGCGGACGAATGTGGTGCACAAGTCGACCGGTGCATCGGTCGACGACACGATCGCGCTGATCGCAACGATCCGCTGCTCCGAGACGGATCGAAGGGCAGTTATGCAACGGTTCCTGCCGCGATCACCGAAACTCGAAAATCACATCGACAACGAACGCCGTCTTGCTCGCCCTCGCGTCTGTTCTCGCTTCTCTCGCTTCCCCCGCCGCGGTCCTCGTGCAGGGCCGAGCCCATTGACTTCTCGGATGACGACGAGACGGGCGCTCGCGGCGGCACCAGTGGAGGCCCAAGCTGCGAGCCCAGGCAAGGGCGCGACTTCGGGAGCACCACTCGGCGGAACCTCGGTACGGCGGGCGCGCTGGTGACCGGTGGCGCGCAGCGGCGGCGCCTGCGTCGACGTCGAGCGACGCATCCAGCTGCGGAGAGTGCAGCGAGGCGTGCCCCGCCGGTCAGGTCTGCTCGGGCGCGTCGTGCACGGTCGCTTGCGGCGCCTGCGGCATGGCGTGCGTCGCGGGCCAGAGCTGCGTGGCCGGCAGCTGCCAATGCCCGAGCGGGCAGACCGCGTGCAACGGCGCCTGCGTCAACCTGATGACCGGCGCCACGAATTGTTGCAGCTGCGACAGCGAGTGCGCGAGCAGGTCCTGCAGCAACGGCCCGTGCTCGATGGCTACCTCCGGCGTGATGGGCTGGGCGTCGGCGTCGGGCAGGAGCGTCGCGACGACCACGGTGGCGACGGTCGGACAGCGGTAGACGTCAACTCGTCCTCCGCGTGGAGGAGCGCGGCCGGGAGCTGCACGCGTCAGATCATCCGCCTCTCCCGCCCGCTGTCTCTCGCCTCGCTTCGCCTCGCTTCGAACAAGACGCTGATCAGCGTCGGCAACGACGCGACCATTCAGGGCGGCATCCAGATCAGCAACGTCAACAACGTGATCATCCAGAACCTGAACGCGCGAACGACAAGCGTGAACGACGACGGCATCCGGATCACGAACGCGCACCACGTGTGGATCGATCACGTCGAGGTCTGGGACGCCGCCCGACGGCAATCGCGAATAACTCGGAACTATTTGATTTAATTACTGTTTTTACGGACTAGGTTCTGGCACTCGAAGAACCCGCCCGACAACCACCATCGCTACTCGAACCTGATTGGCTCCGGCAAAGGTGAGAGCGGTGACGAGAACGCGCTCAACATCACCTATCACCACGACTGGTGGGCGGACCGCGTGCGCGAGCGCATGTCGTGCGTGCGCTTCGGTGACGTGCACGTGTCCAACGGACATCGCTCGTCGAGCGGCAACGACTACTGCGTCCGCGCCGGGTACCACTCGAAGGTGTTGATCGACAACAGCCACTTCCAGAGTGTCGGCAGTCCGCACGAGATCGGTGAGGACAGCGGCACGGTGCAAGTCGTCGCGCGCGACGATCAGTAAGCGAGCACGAGCCGTGCGCGTGACACCCGCGGCAGTGCGTTCACACCACCGTACACGTGCACGCTCGACGACGCGTCGACAGTCGGGGCCGCCGTTCAGTCGGGTGCCGGTCCCCGCGGACCGATCGCGTCCGCGGGCTCTGCGACGGGCGGCATCACGCGATCACCGTCGAGCGCGCGACGTAGCGCGCGCTACGTCGCGCGCGTCCAGGGAGACGCGTCTCGCACGTCGCAATGTGCGAAACCTGAACTCACAACTACGCGAAACAATGACAGTTTGAAAATTGCCACTGGCGCTTCTGGCGCATGACCTAATAAAAGCCCCACTG
>Ga0315912_10003772_pt1 | contig 14833 bp, 11 predicted proteins | sample VfabasoilMG_FD_204469 | JGI IMG/M metagenome (GOLD analysis project Ga0315912, IMG submission 204469) | Garden soil microbial communities collected in Santa Monica, California, United States - V. faba soil | ecosystem: Environmental > Terrestrial > Soil > Garden | place: USA: California... | reverse complement strand
GCCCCGCGATGATCTGGCTGAGCGGACTGCACCTGCTGATCCTGATCGGCATGGGCGCCGCGGCCGGGCTGCGGCATCAGGCAGGCTTCGATCAGGATCTCCTGCGACAGTTCCCGTTGAGGCCGAGGCAGATCCTCCTCGCCGAGCTGCCGTTCAACCTCATCGACACGATCCCCATCCTCGGCTTCGCGTTCTACGCGGGGCTCGGCACGGGCCTGCTGCGCACGCAGCCCGCGAGCTGGGTCCACGTCCTCCTGGCCGTCGGCCTGGCGATGCTCGGCCTGCTCCTCGTGCAGCAGCTCGTCGGTGCGCTGCGGCGGCTCCTGAGCCGCTCGCGCGCGCTCGCCGTCATCGCGGGCGTCGTGCTGGTGCTCCTCGCGGGATTCATGGTGCTGGTCGCGAGCCGGGGGCTGGACGAGGCAGCCACGGCGCTCGTCGCGTGGCTGCCGATGACCGCGTCGTTCAACGGGCTCCATGCGGCGACCCGCGGCGCAGCGGGCCAGGCCTGGATGTTCCAGGCCATCGGCCTCGCTTGGACGCTGATCCTCTTCGCCGCGACCGTGCGGCTCCAGCTCGCCGAGCTGAAGCAGGTTCCGCCGCTACGGCTGGACGGATCCGGCGCGGCGAAGCCGTGGACGTTCCGCGAGCCCGCGCAGGGTTTGGCGCGCCTCTTCGTCGAGCAGGTCGTCGGCGCGCGGCACGGCAAGCTCCTCATGGTGTTGCCGCTGTTCTGCTGCGGAGGCTTCGTGCTGGTCGCCGACATCCTGAGGCGCTCGGGCGGCGCGGCGGACCCGAGCAGCTTCCATGCGACGGTGAACGCGCTTTTCGGGAAGGCGCAGGCGGTTCCCCTCTACCTCTACGTGCAGCCCATCGCGATCCTGCTCTTCGACAAGGACCTGTGGCTCAACCAGTTCGCATGGAGCGGCGGCGGCGTGAAGACGCTGTTCCTCGCGCCCGTGCGGACGGCGGATCTCCTGCGCGGGAACCTCATGGGGCTGCTGCTGCTGCAAGTCCCGCAGGGCCTCGTCGCGTGCGCGCCGCTCGCGCGACTTCGCGGGCCGGGACCCTTCGAGCTGCTGACGGGGCTCGCCGCGGCGCTGTTCGTCGGCGTCGCCCTCGCGGCCTTCGGCCACGTCGCCTCCGCCCGCTTCCCGCGCGCGCTCGTTGGACGCGAGGAGCGCAGCGAGGGCCTGCCCGCGCTGCCGATGCTCGTGAGCACGGCCGTCGTCGTCGGTCTCGCGCTCGTCATCGTCGGCGCCGTGCGGCTCGCTTCGCCGGTCGCGACGTGGGCGCCCGCGGCGATCCTCGGCGGGCTCGCTTGCGCCGCGCTGCTCGCGCATCGCGCGCTCCTGCCGAAGCTCGCCGCGCAGGTGGACGCGTCGCGCGAGACGCTGGCGGAGACGCTGGGCTGACGCGCGGCGCGCGGACCGCCGACGCCCCGGCAGCCAGGCCCGCTTCGCGGACGCCGGGGACACGGCCGGAATGACGTGCTATTTTCCGGCCCATGAAGGCAGCCAACATCCGTCAGATCACCGACCTGAAGAACCGGACGAAGGAGCTCGTGCAGGAGGTGGCTGAGGGCGGTCCGTCGCTGGTCATCACGCAGAACGGCAAGCCCAGGGTCGTCCTCATGGGCGTCGAGCAGCATGATCGGCTGCACGACACCCTCGCGATGCTGAAGCTGCTGTCGCAAAGCCAGGAGAGGCTCGCGCGGACGGGACGTACCTTCAAGTCCGCCGAGGTCCGGCGCCGTCTCCGCGCCGCGCGCGGTCGATCCTCGAAGGGGTGACGCGTCGCAGGGGATCGCGTCGAATGGACCGATGTCGCTCCAGGAGCCTGCGCCACGCCGCGACGGAATTGCCGAGCTCGCCTTGCGAGACTGCCGGGTAGCCCGTTCGTTCATGACACGGACCAGGCGAGGGCAGCGACCCTTGCAATCCTGAGGGGGGGGGGGGGATAGTCTTCGATGCGAGGCGCGCGAAACGCTTCGCATCCTGCGAGGTCGTCGCCGCCACGGGAGGTACGTTCCATGGCATCCAAGCTCCGCTCCGCTCTTGCGGCGACATTCCTCGCCGGGATCGCAACGCTCGTCGTCGGCCAGACCTGCGAGCCGCCGAGCACCGGCACTTACGGCCAGGTGATCCGTGATGGCACGCTTCGCTCGGCCGTGTTCGGCCCGATCGGGACGGGCCAGACGGTCGTCGGCACGGCGATCGGACTCGGTCTCATCCACACTGGCGACATCTACGATCCGCCCGTGCAGATCAACTGTCACGTATTCTGTGATGGGGACGACTGGGACTGTGGCGGTTACCCGTCGGACTGCACCTGCGTCGACGTCACCAGCGGTTCCTGAGGCCAACATGATCCGCGCCGCCTGGATGCTAGCCGTGACCCTCGCAGGTTCGCAGCCCGTCCCGGCGGCGCCACCTGTCGTCCCTGCCGATGATGAAGGGCAACACGCTGCGTGGCACCTCGAGGAGTTGCGGCGCGTGACCCTCGTGGGCAGCGGTGCGCGCTGCGGGCGTCGATTGCGAGCCGCCGTCGTCCCCGGTCGGGGCTTCTATCTCGCGGACTACGAGACGCGTGCCGTCCACCTCTTCGACGAGGCGGGAGCCTGGGTCCGCACATTTGGAAATGAGGGACCCAATGCCGTGCGGATGCCGTGGGCTGTCACGGAAAGCCATGGCCACGTGTACGTCGCGGATCCAGGCCAGAAGAAACTCCTCGTCTTGGACCTGCAGGGCCGCTTCGAACGAGCCATCGATCAACCGGAAGGCGCCGTGCTCGTCGGCGCTGCGGACGGCGGTCTTCTCGTAGGAGGCCTTCGGGAAGTGGAACCCAAGCGGCCCCGCTGGTTTCACATGTTCAAGGCCGACGGTTCGGTCTCATGGTCCGCTCTTGCGTTCGGTGACATCGCAGGAGATTCAATCTCCTACGGCGTCGACAAGCCGGGAGCCTGTGCCGGACCCGACGGTAGCTACTATGTCCTGCGTCCCACCGAGTACGCGATCCACTGGCTCAGCAAGGACGGCGTCGAGTTGGGCCGTTTCGGCGGGCCTCCGGCGACATATCGCGCACCTGCCATGCCCGAAGTGCGGCCGTACTCTTGGGACAAGGTTGATCGGCGTCGGCTCCGCTCGGAGTGGACCATCCTCGAAGGCCTCTTCGCCGACCGGGAGCGTTTCTATGTGCGGCGGATCCAGATCCATGCGACGGAGGGTCATCACTTCCTCGTCGACGTGCTAGCGCGCGACGGCAGGACCCTCGCGGCTGACCTTGAGACTCCCCATCAGCCCATCGGAGCCGACCCAGTTCGAGGACTCTGGCTCCTAGACGTCTCGGGCACCGATCTGGCGGCGGTGCTTGTCGTCGCAGAAGGCTCGAAATGAAGGTCAGGCGACCCACGTTGGCCGCTTGGCTCCTCGCGCTGGCCGCAGGAGGTGGGTGCCTCGGCGCAGGCGCGCGCCGCGCCGCGGGGGCAGGCTCCGCGATCGATCCGAAGTCGGCGGGTGCCCCCCGTCTCGTGATCCTCCTGTCGCCTCGCTCCTGCGTCTCGCTTCTGAACGAGCGCGATCTCTGGATCGCGCTCGCAAGGGAGGCACCTGGCGGGCTGCGCGTCGAGGCGTTCGTCGAGCCGGTGGGGAGTAGCGCCGAGTTGGCGGCGTTCATCGATTACCTGAAGCTCCCGTTCCCAGTGTCCGTGCTCCCAACCTCCGCCGTTCCCGAGCAGATCCGATCTCAAGGACGCGCCAAGGTGCTTCTCGATGCCGAGGGCAACGTCGTGAAGGCGTTCCCCGTCGCGCTCACGCCTGACGAGCGACGGCGCCTCCCCGCGGACATTCGTGAAGCCGTGGCCACGATCGCGTCAGGGTCGGCAGGCGCTTCAAGGTAGGTGACCGAATAGGATCCGCCATCGTCGTGCGGGATGTTCAGGCGAGATCTCGCGCCTCCGCTGCCGAGTCCACGCGCTTTCATCAGTCTCGGACTGAGCGGTCAGCTCCGCCTTGCTTCTCGAGGCTTCGCCGCGAATCCGCGACTACCCAGTTGGAATCGCGGCTGGCGATCTCGTCACTCAAGCGGCGTCAGTCGCCCGCCTCGACCGTGTTCAGGAAGTCGTGGATGCGCTGGCGCTCGTCCACCGAGAGGCCGACGAACTCGCAGCCGTGGCAAGGAGGCTCGCCGCCGGCCTCGCGGACGACGCGGCAGAGCGCCATGACGGGCACGTCGTCGTTGGGCAGGAAGAAGGCGAGCTTCACGACGTCGCCGATGCGGACAGGGCGCTCGGACTCGATGCGCACGCCACTCAGCGAGAGGTCGCGAATCGTCGCGAAGTGCGTGGACTCGCCGACGGTGGCGTCCACGCGGATCTTGACGAACATGCGCAAGTGGCGCCGCAGCTGGATGCCGAGCACGTCGCGGATCGTCGCGTTCAGGTCGATCTCGTCGATGGGCCGGACGAGCACCGCCGAGGCGCCGGCCTCGAGGACCTTGATGTCGCGCTCGGCCTCGTGCTCCTCGAGCAGGGCGATCACCGGCACGCTCCCATGCTCGTCCGCCAGCGACTCGACGAACGAGGCGGGATCGAGATCCGGAACGCGCGAGTCGTAGAGCACGAGATCCGGCGCCCGCTCGCGCACGCGATCGAGCGCCTCGCTTCCGGACGACGCCACGTCGAGGACGCACTCGCGCCGGCGAAACAGCGAGCCCGACAGCTCCCGCACGGGGATGGGTCCCTCGACGAGCAGAATGGTCTTCATTTCAACCTCGACACGACGGGCTTCCGAGGGATCCATCGGCCGCTTGAGGCCGGATCTTGAGCAGTGGCTCTCATGCGCCCCCGGGCTCCGCGAAGTCGGGGCCCACCACGCGGAGATCGCCGAAGCCGCGGGCGGCCTCCTCGACGTGCGTGCGGTCCCCGACGATCACCGTCAGGAGCTTCTCGGGCAGCGCCTCCTGCAAGGCGGCACGGCAGGCCTCGCGCGTCGTCGCCTCGATGTCGCGGCGGAAGCCCTCGATGGCATCGAGCCCGAGGCCGAACAACTCGGCGTCGCAGAGGGACTGCGCGAGGGCTTCCGGCGTCTCGAGTCGTCGTGCGTGCACGCCGAGCACGTAGGCGCGCGCGGCCTCGAGCTCGTCGTGCGTGGGGCCTTCGTCGCGCATGCGCGCCGTCACCTCCACCACGAGCTCGTGCATCTCCTTCACGGCGCCGTTGCGCGTGAAACTCGAGATGAGGAACGAGCCGGGCGCCATGCCGAGCATGAAGCGCGAGCCGATGCCGTAGGTGAGCCCGCGCTCGACGCGCACGGCCTCGACGAGGCGCGACGTGAAGCCGCCGCCGAGGACGGCGTTGCCGAGGACGAGCGCCGAGTAGAGCGGCGTAGAGCGTCTCAGGCTCACGTTGCCGCAGCGGTACTGCGCCTGCGTCGAGCCCTCGTCGTGGACGAGCACGCAGCGATTCGAGGCGAGCCGCGCGGCGGGTGCGGGCAGCGCCGGCTGCGCGCCGCGGCCGCGCCATCCGGCGAGGCCGTCGCGCAGCGCCGCCACTTCCTCGGCGAGACGGACGTCGCCGATCACGGCGAGCACGCCGCCGTCCGGGACGAGCGCGTCGCGATGGAACGCGACGACGTGCTCACGTTGGATGCTAGCGAGCGACGCCGCGGTGCCCTCGGGCGGATGCGCGTAGGGATTGCCCTCGAAGACGAACGACTGGAACGCGCGATCCGCGACGTGATCGGGATCGTCCTGCGACTGCGCGATCTCGGCGAGGGCGCGCTCGCGCTCGCGAGTGACCTCTCCCTCGTCGAAGCGCGGGCGCAGCAGCGCATCGAGGAACAGCTCGCGGCCGCGCGCCCACGTGTCCGACGTGAACTCGGCCTCGATCACGAGCTGATCGAGGCCGATGGAGGCGCCGAGCAGGCCGCCGATGGCGTCGAGATCCTCCGCGAACGCATGCGCGTCGCGCGCTCCCGCGCCCTGCCGGAGCAGCCGCGCCGTGAACGCCGAGAGGCCGGGCATCGCCGCGGGGTCATGCGAGGATCCGGCGCGCAGCGCGAGCCGGACACTCACGAGGGGCAACGCGCGCCGCTCCGCGACGATCACCTCCAGGCCGTTGGGCAGCCGCTCGCGTTGCAGCGGCGGCAGCCGGATCCAGGGCTTCGCGCTCACGAGGCGTCCCGCTCGGCGCCGCCATCCTCCAACGGCTGGAGCAGCGCGACGGTCCGGTTGTCCTCGTGCAGCAGCGAGGAGGCGACGCGCTGCACGTCGTCACTCGTCACGCTGCACCACCGCGCCGGCTGATCGAAGAGGAGATGCGGGGCGCCCAGCAGGGCGGCGCACGTGCCGAGCATGTCGGCGCGGCCCTCGTTGGTCTTGAGTCGCCGCCAGTGATCCGCGCAGAGCTGCGCGCGCGCCGCGTCCATCTCGCGCGCCGAGGGCGCCTCCGCGGCGATGCGCGCGAGCTCGGCGTGAAGGGCCGCCTCGACGCGCGCGGGATCGACGCCGGGACGGACCGTCGCGGCGATCACGAAGAGGCCCGGGTCGAGCGTCCACGGGAAGTCGACATGAACATCCACCGCGAGATCGGCATCGAGCACGAGCGCCCGTCGGAGGCGCGACGAGTCGCCCTGGCCGAGCACCTCCTGCAGGACGTCGTGCGTCGCGAGATCGGGCGACGCCGCATCGCACGCGTGGAATCCGACGAGCAGCGTCGGAAGCTGCGCCTCCTTCTTCAGCACGATGCGCCGCTCGCCACGCTGCGGCGGCTCGGAGCGGACGACCTGCGGCCGCGCGGGCCCGACGGGAAGCGACGAGAGCGCCTCCGCGATGTCGTCCAGCGCACGCGCCGGATCGACGTCACCCGCGAGCGTCACGATGGCGTTGCCCGGCTGGTAGTGGATGCGGAAGTACTCCTGGATGTCCGGCACCGTGATGGCGTCGATGTCCGCCATCCACCCGATGATCGGCCAGCGGTACGGGTGCGCGAGGTAGGCGGCGGCGAAGAGGTGCTCCCACAGCGCGCCGGCGGGCGACTCGTCCGTGCGCATGCGGCGCTCCTCCTTCACGACCTCGCGCTCGGACGCGAGGTTGCGCTCGGAGAGCTCGAGGTCCCGCATGCGGTCGGACTCGAGGTCGAGCACGAGCGCCAGTTCCGTCGAGGGGACGACGTCGTGGTAGGCGGTGACGTCGTGCGTCGTGTAGGCGTTGCTCGCGCCGCCGCGGCTCTCGAGCGCGCGGTCGAACATTCGCGGGCCGTACTTCCTCGCGCCGTTGAACATCATGTGCTCGAAGAGGTGCGAGATGCCGGTGATGCCGGGCCGCTCGTTGCGCGAGCCGACGCGCCACGTCGTGAACCATGCGAGGCTTGGTGCCGCGTCGTCCGGCAGCACGTGCGCGGACAGCCCGTTGTCGAGCACGCGGGAGTGGAGGGACTCGGGCCGCAGGAGGAGGGACATGTCAGGGACTCGTGATCGCTCGGCGCTCGAGATCCGAGAATAGCAGGTCGGCCTGCGCGCGCGCCGCCTCGGGGGTTCCCGAGTTGTCGATGACGACGTCGGCCAGCGCGGCCTTCTGCTCCTGAGGCATCTGCGCCAGGAGGCGCGCGCTCACGTCGCGCTCGGCCTCGTCTCGACGCCCGGCGGCCGTGAGCGGATGACGCGCGACGGCGCGAGCGAGCTGCACTCCTGGATCACACGTCACGACGACGAGCACGTCGAAGCGCGAGTGCGGATCCGGACCGCCGCTCCGCCATGCCTCGAAGAGCAGCGTCGCCTCGACGACGAAGAAGAGCGCGCCACGGGCTCGCGCCTCCTCGCGCCGCTCTGCCTGCCGGCGCCACACGATCGGGTGGAGGATGGCCTCGAGATCTCGGCGCGCGACGCCGTCTCCGAAGACGCGTCGTGCTAGGGCGCGGCGATCCACGCCGCCGGCCTCGTCGGCGGCCTCGGGGAACCGCGCGAGCACTTCGGCGACTGCATCGCCCTCCGGGGCAAGTGCTGCATGCACGAGCGCGTCGGCATCCACGACGACCGCGCCGAGCTCGGCGAGTCGGCGCGCGAGGGTGGACTTGCCGCAGCCGAGGTTGCCGGTGAGGCCGACCGTGATCACTCGGGCGAGAGACCCGCGCGGCGCTCGGCCGCCTCGACGGTGTTCGAGAGCAGCATCGCGATGGTGAGCGGACCGACTCCGCCGGGCACGGGCGTCAGCAGGCCGGCCACCGGCTCGACGTCGAGGAAGTCCACGTCGCCGACGAGGGCGCCGCGCTCGCGGAAGGTCTGCCAGCGCTTCGTCGCCTCGCCGAGGAGGCGCGACGCGAGCTGCTCGTCGCGCGGGTTCTCGAGCCGGTTCATGCCGACGTCCACGACGGTCGCGCCGGGCTTCACGTGATCGCGCGTCACGAATCCGGGGCGGCCGATGGCGGCGACGAGGATGTCCGCCTGCCGCGCGACGGCGGCGAGATCGCGCGTCTTCGAGTGGCAGATCGAAACGGTCGCGTCCGCCTGCAGCAGCAGCGCGGACATCGGCTTGCCGACGATGTTCGAGCGCCCGATGACGACCGCATGGGCTCCCGCGATCGGGACCTCGTAGTGCCGCAGCGCCTCCATGATGCCGGCAGGCGTGCACGGCGCGAAGGCCGGGAGGCCCGTGTTGAGGCGGCCCACGTTCGTCGGATGGAAGCCGTCCACGTCCTTGTCGGGGTTGACGCGCGCGAGCACGGCCTGCGAGTCGAGACCCTTCGGCAGCGGAAGCTGCACGAGGATGCCGTCCACCGAGTCGTCCACGCCGAGGCGATCGACGGTCGCGAGCACCTCCTCCTGCGAGGTCGTCGCCGGCATGCGGATGACGCCGCCCGCGAGGCCTGCGGCGGCCGCTGCCTCCTCCTTGCGGCGCACGTAGACGTGGGATGCGGGATCCTCGCCGACGAGCACGACGAGAAGACCGGGCCTGCGTCCCGTCCGCTCGAGGAAGCGGCTCGCCCGCGCGGCGACGCGCGCCTCGATCGACTTCGCCACGGCGGCGCCATCCAACCTGCGTGCGGGGGTCGTCATTCCGGAACCTCGGCTCGAGCTCATCGCGATGTGGAGGGCGGCATCCTCGGCCGGCACGGGCCGATCGTCAAGCTACCAGCCGAGCAGGATGTCGTCGCGCGTCCCGTCGCCGTCCGCGTCGGCGCGGCTGACCCCCAGGCAGCGGCCTCCGCCCGAGAGCTGGTACAGCATGAGGGCCGTGCCGTTGAGGGCGTCGCCGTCGATGAGGAGGCTGCCCGCGGCGGGGAGCCCGCTGAACGCCACCGTCGAGGCGCTCGTGCTCGTGAGCGCGCAGGTCTGGCAGGCCGTGGGCCCGGCACACTGCGCGAACAGGACGGTCGACAGCGCCGGCGTCACCGGATCGAGGCTGACGATGCTCTCGCGCAGCAGGTCGAGTGAGCCGAAGTTTCCGATCGTGAACACGTTTGCGTCGTCGGGGAACGGCGTCGAGGGATCGTCCGTGATCCACGTGATGCTGCACGCCGCGTCCTCGGCGCTCGCCGCGCTCGCCTGTCCCCGGGCGACCGCCCCGTCCGCTGCCGTCGCCAGGATGCGCGCCGTGTAGTCGAGATCGACGGAGGTGCCGGGCAGCAGCGCGGGCACGACCCACCGAAGGCTGACGGGCGGGCCCGGCACGACGAGCGCGCTGCCGGGATCGCTGATCGCGAGCAGCGGATCGATCTCGTCGCTGACGAGGACATTGGTCGCAGGCACGTTGCCCGTGTTCTCCACGCGCACCATGACGAGCACCTCCTCTCCCTGCAGGAAGAGGCTGTCCGGGACGAGCTCGCGCACCGTGCGCGTCGAGGTCGAGAGATCGGGGCGCGCGACGAGGGCGCACGTCGCATCGTCGGGGGCTGGGGTCGCGGGATCGTCGCTCGCGCGGCTGCCGGCGAGCGGCCCCGTGCAGTGCGCCTGGTTGCAGAGAGCCTCACCAGCTCCGACGTCGCACGCGACGCGCGCGGTGAACGTGCGCTGCGAGGTGCTGTTCGCCGCCACGCCGAGGGCCCAGGTGAGCGTCGTCACGCCGCCGGTGACGACGCTGGCGCCGCCCGCATCGACCAGCGACAGATCCTCCGCGAGGACGTCCGAGAGTGTCGCGACGAGCGCGGCGCTGCCGGTGTTCTCGACGGAGAGATCCCACGTCAGCAGCTCGCCCGGCTCGGCGACGCCGTCGGCATCCTCGTCGTGCACGCTCTTGGTGAAGGCGCCGATGGTCGGTCGCACCACGACGATGCTGGTCGCGTCCACGGGCGCCGTCGAAGGATCGTCCGACACGACGGACGTCCCGCAGGCGAGCAGCCGCGCGGACGAGGCCGTCGCCTGGTTGCTGACGCGCGTGGACTCGGTCAGGTCGCCGAGCCGCGTCGTGAACGCCCACGCGAAGGATCTGCCCGGTGCGACGTCGCTGGGTGGATAGGTGAGCAGGTCGGGAGGGCCTGGCACGAGCACGGCCCCTCCCGGATCGGTCACGGCGAGACCGAGCGGGACGAGATCACCGAGCGTGACCTGCCGCGCGGTCGCGGCACCCACGTTGCGCACGCCGACGGTCCAGATCAGCGTATCGCCCGGCACGTAGAGCCCGTCGCCATCCTCGTCCGCGACGACCTTCAGCAGCTCGAGCGACGGCGACGCGAGCATGATGCAGGTCGCGTCGTCGAGCGCCCACGTCGCCGTGTCGTCCGTAGGCTGGGAGGTGAGGGTGTCAGCCGTCACTGTTGCGCCGTTGCATGCGGGTGCTTCCGGCACGCCGCACGCCACGCGCGTGGTGAAGGCGACCGTGCGGCTGGTGCCGGCGGCGATGTCGCCCAGGGACCAGCTCAGCGACTCGGGAGGTCCGGGGCTCAGCGTGCCGCCGCCCGGGTCCACTACGACGAACGCCGGATCGATGACGTCCGAGACCACGACGTTGCGCGCGGTGGCGACGCCCGTGTTGGGGACGTTGATCGTCCACGTGAGCAGCTCGCCCGGCGAGCCGATGGCGTCCCCGTCTTCTTCGGCCACCGATTCCGTCGCGTCGCGCAGGTCGGGCCCCGTCGTCGGCGCGCGCACCACCGCGCAGGTAGGGCCCGCGAGGCTCACGCCGGGCGGCCGCGTGAGCGTGTCGAACTCGAGGTCGTTGCATGCCGGCGCGCAGACCTGCACCACGTAGTGGAGGGTCGCCTGGTTGCAGAGCGAGACCGTGTCGGGCGCATTGCTCCGCACCCGCGTGCGGAAGCTGATGCTGACCGTCTGGCCGGGCGGCACGAAGACGTTCGAGACCGTGAGGATGTCGCCGTCATGGGAGCTGACGGCCGTCGCCGGCGCAGTGAGCGTGCCGATGTCGAAGTTCTGCACCGGGAGCGAGTCGGCCGGATCCGGCACGTCGTCCACGATCGAGACCGCGAGATCGCCGTTGCCGAAGTCGTTGCGGACGTCGATCGTCCAGATGATCTCGGCGCCGGGCGCGACCTCCGCGGGGCTCGCCGTCTTGATCGGCGCGCTGCCCGGATAGGGAGGGAAGGCGAGCGCTCGAGGAATGCCGGGTCCGCCAGCGAAGGCGAGGAGCGCCCCGATCCCCGCGGGGATCGCGCGCGCGTGCAGCAAGTCACGCCATGGGGTGGGATGAGTTCCAGCCATCGTGACCGTCGAGCCAGGCCTCAAGCTAGCCACCGGGGGCGCCCTCCGGTCAAGGCGAGCTCCCGGCGAGCCGGTGAACCGCCCCACGCACGATGGGCTTCCCTGGGCGGCATGACCTCAATCTATGTCATTCAAGGCTGCCTTGGGGGGCGATCGTTGCCGGAGGCGCGAAAGTGCGATGATGCCGCCCATGGCCCGCCTCCCATGCGCTGCTTTTCTCGGCCTGCTTTTCGCCTCTTCCTCGCTGGTTCCCCTGGCGCAGGCGGGCCCCATCCTGGCTGACGTCGCCTCGATCCCCGGCACGGTATCCATCGGCCGGGTCGGCCTGCCCGACAAGAAGCAGGGAGCCCGGGAGCTGAGCCATGCCGTCGGCAAGGACGTCGAGTCGGTCGTCCGGGACGAGGTGAAGGTCGCCCTCCAGGCGCTGCGGGCCTTCACCCAAGTCGTGCCGGAAGGGGGCGACTACATCCTCGAGCTCGACATCCTCGCCGTTCGGCGGGAGGACCCTGATCCGGCGCTGTCCGACGACAGGAAGCCGCTCGCGCTGACTCTCGATGGGCGCTGGACCTGGAAGGACGCCTCCGGGGCGCTCCGCACCGGAGAAGGCACCGTCGAGGTGCAGCGCCTCCCCGGCGAATTGACGCAACGCGAGGATCTGGAGCTCGTGGCACGCAAGGCCTTCGACGAGCTCGGCGACCGCGCTTTCGCGGACCTCTACGCCTCGCGGAACTAGCCGGGCGAGTTCTCGGCCCGAGAGCCAGCACGCCTCTTCGAACTGATCCGCATCGTGGACGCGGGCGGCTACGAGTGTCCCGAGCAGCCTCCGGCGACCTCGCGGCTCGAAAGGCAGATCGCAAGCGTCTTGTTGTGGCCCATGACGGTGGAAAACCTGTGGAGTCCTGGGCGGACGTGCTGCTATCCTGCCGCCTCAGGGAACATCACTTTCCTCCCGTTGCCTCGGCCTGGCGCGAGGCAAGTCCCTCATCGTGAGTGACTTGCCGGGCCCACCCGAGCATGCCAGGAGAAACCGGCCCGTGCTCAAGCTGGAAGGCCTTTCGCTCGCCGGGTTCAAGTCGTTCGCCGATCGAACGGACATCGTCTTCCCCTCCGGCATCACCTGCGTGGTCGGGCCCAATGGCTGCGGCAAGTCCAACGTCGTGGACGCCATCGCCTGGGTCCTGGGCGAGCAGAGCCCGCGCCAGCTGCGCGGCAGCAAGATGGAGGAGGTCATCTTCGCGGGCACGCGCAACCGCAAGCCTGCCGGATGCGCCGAGGTGACCCTGCGCTTCTCGCCGAAGCCCGAGTTGTTGCCGCAGGACGACGACGTCGATCACCGGCTGCGCGAGCCGATGACCATCACGCGCCGGCTCTACAGGAACGGCGACTCCGAGTACCTGATCAACGACGAGCGCTCGCGGCTCAAGGACATCCAGTCGCTCATCATGGGCACGGGGATGGGGACGCGCGTCTACTCGATCATCGAGCAGGGACGCGTCGGACAGATCCTCCAGGCGAAGCCGACGGATCGCCGCATCCTCATCGAGGAGGCCGCAGGCATCACGCGCTACAAGGCGCGGCGCAAGGCGGCGAAGCTCAAGCTCGACGAGTCGGAACGCGACCTGCTCCGCGTCACCGACATCAGCGCCGAGGTGGAGAAGCAGCTCCGCTCGCTGCGCCGGCAGGTCGGTGCCGCGCGCCGCTACCGCACCATCGCGGGCCGGCGCCGCGTCGTGCTGCGGGCCCTCCATGCGACGACCTTCCACGCGTCGAGCGCGCGGCTGCGCGTCCTCGACGAGGAGATGGGGCGGCTCGCGGCGCAGGCGGGCGAGAGCGGCCAGGCGCTCTCGGCCCTCGAGTCGGCCACCGGCTCGGCGCGCGAGCGCGTCGCCGACGTCGAGGCGCGGCGCGACGGCGTGTCGCAGCAGAGCCACGGCCTGCACCTCGAGCTCGAGCGCGCGCAGCACGTCGTCGCCTCGGGCCGCGAGCGGCTCGTGGATCTCGACGCGCGCGCGAAGCGAACGCTCGCGGCCGGCGAGGGCGCGCGGGCCGCATGCGACGAGGCGCAGGCCCGGGTCGAGGAGCGACGCACGCGTCTCGCGGGGCTCGACCGCGAGCTCGCGGCCGCGCGCGCCACGCTGGAAGCGCGCGCGAACGAGTGCAAGACGGTGCGCGAGCGCCTGATGGCGGCGCATCGCCAGGTGGCCGAGCTGAAGGAGTCCATCTTCGAGTCGATGAGCGAGGCCGCCGGGCTTCGCAATCGAAAGCAGGAGGCCGAGTCGGCGCGCGCGCGCCTCGAACAGCTCGTGCAGCGCCTCGCGGGCACCCGCGCCGAGTCCGAGGCGGACGTCTCGCGGCTCGCGGCCGAGCTCGCGTCGTGCGAGATGCTTCACGCCAAGGCGCTCGAGACCGAAGCCAGCCTGCGCGCCCGGCTCGCAGAGGTCTCCGCTCGCCTCGAGGGCTCGCAGGGCCGGGCCGTCGCGCTGCATCGCTCGCACGAGGAGAGCCGCGCCGAGCTGAACGACGTCGAGTGGAAGCTGGCGGCCGTCGAGGAGACGGCGCGCACGCGAGCTGCGTGGGGCGAGTCGGTGAGGCGCTTCCTCGAGGAAGCGCCCGAGGGCGTGCTCGGCGCGGTCGCCGACTTCGCGCACGCGCGCACGGGCGATGAGCTCGCCGTCGAGAAGGCGATGGGCCCGCTGCTCCAGGCCGTCGTCGTGGGATCGCGCGAGACGGCCGAGAAGATCGCGCGAGGGCTCGCGGAGGAGCGCCGCGCCGAGATCCACTTCGTGTTCCCCGACGACGCCGAGCGGCAGGCGCGCCTGCTGGCGCGGCCGGCCGACAAGCGCATCCTCGGAGATGTCTCGGAAGCCGTCACGTTCGACGCGAAGGTCGAGTGGCTCGCGCGGCTCGTGCCGAGCGCGTGGCTCGTCGCGAGCGCGAAGGATGCCGTCGCCCTCGCGCGGAAGCATCCCGATCATGCGTTCGTGTCGCGCGACGGCGTCGTGCTGGGTCCCGGTGGTCAGGGATCGGCCGGCCGCCCGCTCGGCGAGTCGGACGGCATTCTCGAGACGCAGGCCCGCAGGGATCGGCTCGACGCGCAGGTGCAGGAGCGTCGCGCGAGACTCGCGGATCTCACGACGCAGCTCGCCAGCGCCGAGAGCGAGCGCGACGCGCTGGCGGCCGAGCGCCTG
>Ga0315912_10003771_pt1 | contig 14834 bp, 12 predicted proteins | sample VfabasoilMG_FD_204469 | JGI IMG/M metagenome (GOLD analysis project Ga0315912, IMG submission 204469) | Garden soil microbial communities collected in Santa Monica, California, United States - V. faba soil | ecosystem: Environmental > Terrestrial > Soil > Garden | place: USA: California... | reverse complement strand
CGCGGAACGGACCGGTTGCCGCCGATCGTTCGTGGTGGACGCGCCGCGCTACGAGCTGGTGGACGGCAAGGCTGTCTGGCAGGGCGCGTGTGGGGATATCACCTGGTTCCGCATCAATCGCGCCCTCGCCAGGTCGGCCTTCTATCGCGAGTATATCGAGCCGGTGATCGCCCGCGTCAGCAGGCGCGATATCGACCTCTATGTCGCGACTTTGATACAGGCCGGGCGGATCGTGCGGGAGAAGTTTGGGGTTCCCACCGTGGTGATGTACCTGCCCTGGCCGGATTACGCGCGACACGCCGGTGTGACCGATGCGGAGATTATGCGCCGCCTGACCGATGGCGGTCTGCTGGTGGTAAGCGGTCAACTGGACCGCCGCGATTTTCCGGACCAGGCACTGACCATTCCCGGCGACGGCCATCCCACCGGGGTTGCCAACCGGGCGCGCGCATCGATCCTTATGGGAACCATCACGCCATTACTGCCCGCTGCACATGCCAATTGAGCGGGCCGGGCGGCAGCCAAGCGTACGCACTGAGGCGGGAAACGATATGCGGCGGACAGCGCAGACGGATAGGTTCGGCGGTTCCGGAGCGAGCCGTGGCGGTGTTCGGCTGGCGCTGCTCATCGTCCTCGCCGGGTTCGGTCTTGTCGCCGCCGCCTGGCTTCTGCTTGCGGAACGTTGGTGCGTACTGGCGACGCTGTTCATCGCAACGGCGACCATCGTAGCCGTCGCCACGCTGCGGGGTTGGGGCAATGCGATGCTGGCGACGACCACGGTGCTGGGATGCCTGATCCTGATGGAAGGCTACGCGAACGTGACATCGCCGATCGATGTCCGTCCGGACGGCGTGGTGATGCACCCGGTGCTGGGCAAGGCGCCTGGCGGCACCGGCCTGCTGCGCCATGCCAAGTTCAAGACCCTGACTGCCGGCACGATCTTCGACGTCACCTACACGATCAATCTGCGCCACCAGCGCCAGGTGGCGTCCGCACCGCAAGGCCCGGCGATCGCGTTCTTCGGCGACTCCTTCACCTTCGGGGAAGGCCTGCCGGATGCCGAGACGCTGCCGCAGGTCTTCGCGGACCTGACCGGGCGACAGCTGCGCATCCTCAATCTCGCTTTTTCCAGCTACGGCACCGCGCAGTTCCTGCGCATCCTGGAAACCGGGCGGGACGACGACCAACTGGCGCCGCTGCGCGCCATCGTGATGCAGACCGCGCTGTGGCACGCGGAGCGCACCGGCTGCCGCCGCTCGTTCGTGCTGGACGCGCCGCGCTATGAGATGGCTGACGGCAAGCCCGTCTGGCGCGGATCATGCCGTGATGTCTTTTGGTTTCGCATCAACCGCTACCTCGCCACGTCGGCGTTCTATCGCAACTTCATCGAACCGATCGTCGCCCGACCCACCAAGGCGGATGTCGATCTCTATGTCGCCACGCTGGTCCAGGCCGGGCGGATCGCGCGCGAGAAATTCAGTGTTCCCACGGTGGTGCTGTACTTGCCCTGGCCGGAATTCGCGCAACGCGCCGACGTGACGGATGCCGACATCATGCGCCGCCTGTCGGATGGCGGGCTGGTGGTGATCAACGGCTTCCTGGACCGCAGGAATTTCCCTGGCCAGGAATTGAACATCCCCAACGATGGCCACCCCACCGGCGTTGCCAACCGCGCGCGCGCCAACCTGCTGGTTGCCGGCATGAAGGATATCCTGGAGGGGACGAAGGCGCCCTAGAGCATCATCCAATCGATCGGAATCGATTGATCGGATAAAGATACTCACTAAAACAATGAGCTAGAGCATGTGAAGTGAGCCATAGCGAACGGAACATGCTCTAGCCCGGCAGTTCCCCTTCGGCCCGCAACATCCGGGTGGCCTCGCGCAGGGCAGCCACGGTGTCACGATTGTCAGCATCGGTATGGGTGGCGGAGGTGAAGCCCCCCAGCCGCCCGGAGATGTCCACGCCGTTGGCCATCAGCGCCAGGCGCAACTTGTTGGCCTGCGCCGGGCTGTTCGGCTTCAGTTCGTCCTGGCCGACCGCGAAGGGGTCGAATTTGGTCGGGTCAACGGCTCGGCCCTTCGGGTTCAGGAAAAGGTGGAAACCGGAGAAGGTCCCGTAGCAGGCCCACGGCACGCCCTCGGAGGCGAACATCTCGTTGATACCGTCGCGTAGCCGGGCGGCGGTCGCGTTGGCGGTGTCGGGGGCGTCGGTCGCATCCAGCGTGGACAGCGCGGCGATGCCGGCGGCGGCAGAGACCGGGTTGGCGTTGAACGTGCCGGGGTGCTGGATCTTCTCCTTGCCCTGGGCCTTGGTCACGTTGAAGTCCAGCAGGTCCAGGATGTCCTTCCGCCCGCCCACCGCGGCGCCGGGCAGCCCGCCGGCGATGATCTTGGCGAAGCTGGTCAGGTCCGGCGTCACGCCGTACTCAACCTGCGCCCCGCCCTTGGAAACACGGAAGCCGGTGACGACTTCGTCCAGGATCAGCAGCGCGCCATTCTGCGCCGTCACCTCGCGCAGGAAGTGGATGAATTCCGGCCGCACCGGCACCTGGCCGAAACTGGCGCCGGTCGGTTCGATGATGACAGCGGCGATATCCTTGTTCGCCGCGAAGGCAGCGCGAACGGCGGCCTCGTCACCCGGTTCCACGACGATGGACTTCTCCGCCACGCCGGGCAGCACACCGGTGGTGGCGGTACCGTCGAAGTGGTTGGTGTAGCCGTGCGTCATGTGGTCGTGCCAGCCGTGGAAGTGGCCCTTGAAGCGCAGGATGGTCTGCCGGCCGGTGAAGGAACGGGCAAGGCGCACCGCCATCAGCGTGGCTTCCGTGCCGGAGGAGGTGAAGCGGATACGCTCCGCCGAGGGAACCAGGCTTTGCACCACCTGGCCCCATTCCACTTCCCGGCGATGGTTTGCGCCGAAATGGGAGCCGCCTTCGTAGGCATCCGCCACCGCCTTGTTCACCACCGGGTGGTGGTGGCCGAGGATGAGGGAGCCGTGGCCGCCGAAATAATCGATGTAGCGGTTGCCATCGACATCCCATTTATGCGGCCCGCGCGCCCGCTCGATATAGATGCCGTAGGGATCCGTGTTGCGGGCATCATGCGTGATGCCTGAGGGGAACAGGTTCGCGGCCTCCGCCGCCAGCTTGGCGGAGCCCGGGGTGCGGGCGAGGTAGGCGCCGAGGATGCCTGAATTGCTGCGGGTGTCCTGGGCGTTGTCCATGGGCTTACCTCATTGCATGGGGGGCGTTTGCCAAGCGGGGAGCGTGTGGCAGGTTAGGCCGGCAGTGTGCCGTCGGGCCCGCGCCAGGGCAAGGATTCGGCATATCGGGGGAGCGGAACCATGTTTGATCTCGTGCTGAAGGGCGGTCGCGTGGTGGACCCCGCGCAGGGTCTGGACGGCGTGATGGACGTCGCGTTCCAGGACGGGCTCGTCGCCGCCGTCGGCTCCAACCTGGGGGACGCGCAGGACAGCCGGGACTGCACCGGGCTGGTGGTGACGCCCGGCCTGATCGACCTGCACGCCCATGTGTATTGGGGCGGCACCTCGCTCGGCGTGGACCCGGATGACTATGCGCGGCAGAGCGCGATCACCACGCTGATCGATGCCGGTTCCGCCGGCCCGGGCAACATGCACGGTTTCCGCCGGCATGTGATCGAGCGGTCCGATGTCCGCATCGTGCCGTTCCTCAACATCTCCTTCGCCGGCATCTTCGCTTTTTCCGCCGAGGTGATGGTGGGCGAGTGCATCGACCTGCGGCTGCTGAACCCGCGCGTCTGCCTGGAAGTGGCGAAGCGGGATTCGGACCTGGTGGCGGGCATCAAGGTGCGCATTGGCGGCGGTACGTCCGGCATCAACGGCATCGAGCCATTGCGCATGGCGCTGGAAGTGGCGGAACACGCCGGCCTGCCGCTGATGGCGCATCTGGATAATCCGCCGCCCTACCGCCCGGAAGTGATGCGCGCTCTGCGCTCCGGCGACATCCTGACCCATTGCTTCCGCCCGTTCCCGAACGCACCCGCGACCGCTGATGGGCGGGTGCACCAGGATGTGCTGGAGGCGCGTCAGCGCGGCGTGATCTTCGATATCGGCCACGGTAAGGGCAGCTTCGGCTTCGGCACCGCGATGACGATGGTGAAGAACGGCTTCCTGCCTGACGTCATTTCCTCTGACATCCACACGTTGTCGATCGAGGGACCGGCCTACGACCTGCTGATCACGATGTCCAAGTTCCTGGCGCTCGGTGTGCCGTTGGCGGAGGTGGTGCGGGCCGCAACGATCAATCCGGCGCGGGCGGCGCGCCTGACCGATCGCGGCACGTTCCGCGTCGGCGCGTTGGGCGATGCGTCCATCCTGAATGTGGCCAAGGGGGAGTTCGAATTCGTCGACTCTCTGGGCGAGACAATGACCGGCCCCGAACGGCTCGACTGCGCAGGCATCGTGCTGGGCGGGCGCGTGTGGCACGAACAAACGAACCAGGATTTGGGGAACTCGTAGAATGCAGATCGGTGTCGTCGGCCTTGGCCGCATGGGCGGAAACATTGTGCGGCGCCTGGCCCGCGCGGGCCACACTTCCGTGGTGTATGACGCGAGCAAGGACGCGGTCGGCGCGCTGGGCCGGGAAGGGGCCACGGAGGCGACATCCCTGCGCGACTTGGTTGGCAAACTGACCGGCAGCCCGCGCACCGTCTGGGTGATGCTCCCGCATGGGGAGCCGACCGAGACGGCGATCATGGAACTGTCGGATGCGATGTCCGCCGGAGATATCATCATCGATGGCGGCAACACCTACTACAAGGACGATGTGCGCCGGTCCCAGGTGCTGGCGAAGCGCGGCATCCGCTACCTGGATGTCGGCACCTCCGGCGGCGTGTGGGGGCTGGAACGCGGCTACTGCCTGATGATCGGCGGTGACAAGGACGCGGTGACGCACCTGGACCCGATCTTCTCCACCCTGGCGCCCGGCATCGGCACCATTGAGCGCACGCCGGGGCGGGAAGGGCGCAACCCCACCGCCGAGCAGGGCTACTTGCATGTCGGCCCCTCCGGGGCCGGCCATTTCGTGAAGATGATCCATAACGGCATCGAATACGGCATGATGCAGGCGATGGCGGAGGGGTTCGACATCCTGCGCAACCGCGGCAAGTCCAGTCTGCCGGAAGCCGAACGCTTTGACCTGAACCTGGGCGACATCGCCGAACTTTGGCGCCGGGGTTCTGTGGTGACGTCCTGGCTGCTGGACCTGACATCCCAGGCGCTTGCCACGGACGAGAAGCTGGAAAACTTCTCCGGCAATGTCGGCGATTCCGGCGAAGGCCGCTGGACCGTGGAAGCCGCCATCGAGGAAGCGGTGCCGGCGGATGTGCTGGCGGCGTCGCTGTTCGTGCGCTTCCGCTCCCGCCAGGACCATACGTTCGCGGAAAAGGTCCTCTCCGCCATGCGCTTCGGCTTCGGCGGTCATGTGGAGGCGCCGAAGAAGTAGAGTTGTTGCTACGAGCGGCTTGGAAGGACGTTGATAAGTGAGCATGATTTATTGGATGCAGCGCGTAACGCCAGCGCAGGCATTGGCATTGTGTGGCAATGAGGATCTGGCTGACCATTTCTCGGATTACGTAACAGGTAAATATTATGAAGCGGCCCGTGCCCATGTTGCTCCGGCGACGACCGACAAAGCCAACGAGGTCTTGAGCAGTCTTGGCACAATTGCTGACGTACTATGCTTGCAGAAGTCGTGGAGTTTGCTGGGATACTTACTGGCGCTGCGCGCGGGGAGCCATACACTGTGGAACAGCATCTTATTCTTAGGCCAATCTGTAGGGGATAACATATCTGGCTATGGTCCGGGTTTGCTCATGGATGAGCAGCAGGTGAATCGCTTGGAGCAAGCCTTGAACGAGATTAACAATGAAGAATTCATTCGGAGGATCGATTATAGAGATATGCTGGATGGACAGGTCTATGGCGTGCCACAGGGGGGTAGTTTGTCCGACCAGAATATTGAACAGGAGTTACAAAAAGAGGCAGAGGCCGCCTTACAAGAAATATTGGCATATGTTAATGAAACTGTTCGGCTAAACAGCCAACTGTTCTGCTGGCTGGGATGACAAACGACCTCCCTAAAGCCAAAGCGACCATCCTCGTCCTGATGGGCGTGTCCGGCTGCGGCAAGACCACGGTGGGGGAAATGCTGGCCGAATGCCTCGGCTGGCGCTTCCTGGAGGGCGATGAACTGCACCCGCCGGCGAACATCGCCAGGATGAAATCCGGCACGCCGCTGGACGACGCCGACCGCACACCTTGGCTGGAGGCCATCGCCGCGCGCATCGACACCTGGCGGGCGCAGGAAGCGCAGGGCGTCGTCGCCTGCTCCGCCCTCAAACGTGCCTATCGTGATATCCTGATCGGCGACCGCGACGACGTCGCGCTGGTCTTCCTGAACGGCCGCACGGACCTCATCGCATCCCGCCTTGCCGCCCGTACCGATCACTTCATGCCGCCGGGCCTGCTGGACAGCCAGTTCGCCACGCTGCAACCGCCGGGGACGGACGAACACCCCATCACCATCGAAATCGACGCGCCGGCCGCCGAACTGGTCACGCGCATCCTCGCCGCGTTGGCGGCCCGCTAACCGGAGACAGCACCGTGTCCCAGACCCCTAACGCCAATGTTGCCCTGCGCCTGGCCGAGGCGTTCCGCCGCCATGGCGTGGACGTCACCTTCGGCCAGTCGCTACCCAGCGCCTTCCATCTGGCCGCGCCGCATGTTGGCATCCGCCAGGCCGTCTATCGCCAGGAAAACGCCGGCGGCGCGATGGCGGACGGTTACGCCCGCGTTTCCGGCCGCGTCGGCGTGGTCACCGCGCAGAACGGCCCCGCGGCCACGCTGCTGGTCGCCCCCCTGGCCGAAGCCCTGAAGGCCTCCGTTCCCATCGTTGCCCTGGTGCAGGAAGTGAACCGCCACCAGACGGACCGCAACGCCTTCCAGGAACTGGACCATGTCAGGATGTTCGACGCGGTCGCCAAGTGGGTGAAGCGCGTCGACCGTGCCGACCGGCTGGACGACTACGTGGACATGGCTTTCACCGCCGCCGCCTCCGGCCGCCCCGGCCCGGCGGTGCTGCTGGTGCCCAACGACCTCCTCAGCGAGAACGCCCCCCCGCCGTCGCCGCGCCAGGCCGGCCTCGGCGTCTACCCGCTGGACCGCGTCGGCGCCGATCCGTCCCGCGTCGCGGAAGCCGCGCGCATGCTGGCCACCGCCAAGAACCCGCTCGTCATCGCCGGCGGCGGCGTGCATTCCTCCGGCGCGTCCGCCGAACTCGCGGCGTTGCAGCAGGACACACACCTGCCCATCGCCACCACCACCATGGGCAAAGGAACGGTGAACGAGAACCACGCCCTCACCCTCGGCGTCGTCGGCTACTACATGGCGCGCGGCTCCCGCACCCATGCGATGCGCCAGATGGTGGAACGCGCGGATGTGATCCTGCTCGTCGGCAACCGCACCAACCAGAACGGCACGGATAGCTGGCGCCTCTATCCGCAAGGCGCGACATACATCCACATCGACATTGACCCCATGGAGATCGGCCGCAACTACGAGGCATACCGCCTGGCCGGCGACGCCAAGCTCATCCTCGCCACGCTGCGCGAGGCGATGTTGACGCAGGATCTGTCCGCCCGCGCCGCCGCGCGCCCGGGGCTGGAAAAGGAAATCGCCGCCGGCGTCGCCGCCTGGCGGGAAACCACCGCGGCCATCCGCGCCCGTGACGGCGGCCTGGTGCGCCCGGAACGCATCATGGCGGAACTCGACAAGCGGATGACCGCCGATACGGTGGCCGTAGCCGATGCCAGCTACTCCTCCATCTGGATCGCCAACTACCTCACCGCCCGCAAGGCGGGGCAGCGCTTCATCACCCCGCGCGGCATCGCCGGCCTTGGCTGGGGCGTGCCCATGGCCATCGGCGTGCAGGTCGCGCTGCCCGGCAACCGCGTGGTGTGCCTATGCGGCGATGGCGGCTTCGGCCATAGCTGGGCGGAACTGGAGATGCTCCGCCGCCTCAACCTGCCGGTCACCACCATCGTTCTCAACAACTCCATCCTCGGCTACCAGAAGCACGCGGAGGACGTGAACTTCGGCGAGCACACCATCGCCGTGGACTTCACATCCGTGGACCATGCCGCCATCGCGCGCGCCTGCGGCGTGCATGGCATCCGCGTGGAAAAGGGCGAGGACATGGGCCGTGCGCTGGACGAGGCCTTCGCCTTGAACAAGCCGGTGCTGATCGACGTCATCACCGATCCCAACGCCGCGCCGCCGATCTCCGTCTTCGCCGGCCACCAGGACGTGGCGTTCTAGAACAGGGGCGACAGACATGCTGACACTCCGCAAGCTGCAACCCGCCTTCGGTCTCAATGCCGAGGACGCGCCCGAACCGCCCACCCCCGGAGCGGGGGAGGTGATGGTGCAGGTGGAAAACGTCGGCATCTGCGGGTCGGACGTGCATGCCTATGAGTGGACGGAAGGCTACGGCTTCATGACCGGGCGCCTGCCGCTCACCATGGGCCACGAATTCGCCGGCCGCGTTGCGCATGCCGGTTCGGGTGTCTCGCTGCCCGCCGGCACCCGCGTCACCGTCATGCCCGGCATCGCCTGCGGAATCTGCCCCGCCTGCCGGGCGGAGGACATCCGCAACTGCACCGGCCGCGAATCCATCGGCCTGACGCGCGACGGCGGCTTCGCGAAATTCGTCACCATTCCCGCCAAGAACTGTTTGGTGCTGCCGGATGCGGTGGACACCGAACTCGGCGCGCTTACCGAACCGCTCGGCGTCGCGGCGGAAGCCGTGATGACCGGCGAGGTCAAGCTCGGCGACACGGTTCTGGTGATGGGCCCCGGCACCATCGGCCAGGGCATCGCGTTGATGGCCCGCGCCGCCGGCGCCGGTCGCGTCCTCGTCGTCGGCCGCGGCGATGCCCCGCGCTTCGATGTCCTCCGCGGCCTCGGCTTCGACGAACTGATCGACATTGCCGACGCGCCGCTGGTGGAGCAGGTGCACAAGGCCACCGGCGGCAAGCCGGTGGACGTGGTGCTGGAAGCCACCGGCCACCCGGCATCGATCCAGGCCGGCATGGCGGTGCTGAAGAAATCCGGCGTCATCGTCGCCGTCGGCATCCATGCGGAACCCGTGTCCTTCAACCTGACGGACTTCGTGCGCATGCGCCACCAGCTCCGTGCCTCCCACGGCACCGCCGGCCCCACCTTCCAGCGCGTGCTCAACATGCTGGCCCGCAACCCGGAAGGCTTCCGGCCCATGATCACCCACCGTCTGCCCCTGGCGCGCGGCATCGACGGCTTCGAACTCGCCCGCCAGCGCGCCGCCAGCAAGGTCATGCTGCGACCGTAGCCCCGCCACCCCTCACAATCGCGCCATCCGCCCCGCCACGGCTTTCCTCCAACCGTCGGCTGCTCTAGAAGGCCCCGCACTGAAACCATCCCGGCAGCACCTTGGGTTGCATGCCGGCCGGTCACATCGTCGATAGCGCTATCGAATTGGATTAGGCTGGGTTCGAAAATTTCTGATATGGCAGGGAAAATTCCGGCTGATTGGAGTCCGGAACAGCGCGATGCGACGGAGAGTGACGTGAGACGACCCCTCGTCCAGGCCTCGGGGCGGGACTTGCAGGCAACATGACCGGATCGTGGTGGCGCCCGCTGCTGGGGGCACGCACTCTCCTCGGCCGCTCCGTGCTCGGGCGGCGCGGTGCCGTTTCGCTGGCCGGTGCCGGGCTCACGGCACCGTTCGTCGCGTCCGGCGGCCATATCGGCTCCGCCGCGCACGCCCAGGCACCTGCTCCGCCAATCGGTGATTTCGCGGTGGAAACCCCGCCGCCGCAGCCCAGCGCCGCGCCGCCGCGCCGCTGGCCGTCTTATTTCGGCCGGAAAACTGTCTGGGGCTACGTCAACCGCCACAGTGTTTTGCAGGGGGAGGGATTCGACCTGATGCTCGGCCTCGGACCGGGCATTCAGCCGCTGCGTGGACGGGTGGATTTCTACCGCCTCGGCGGATCGGACGACGCGCCGAATCCCGCGAAGGAAGGCGGCTCGCGCACCGGCAACCGCCCGGTCTGGTCCAGCCCGTTCTTCCAGGTCACCTACCAGCGAGTCAACGCCGCGGCCTCCGCCCTCGGCCCCAATTGGACCCCCTCGCTGCTCGCCATCGACACGGCCAGCTGGCCCCCCGGCTACTACAGCGCTGAATTCGTGGGTGAACAGTTCGGCGTCCGCGATCCGCACATCGCCCAGATCATCGTCCGCCCCTCCCGCCCGCGCGGCGACGTCCTCGTCAAGCTCGGCACCAACACCTACCAAGCCTACAACGACTGGGGCGGCTACAGCCTGTATACCGGCGGGCGGGACGAAACGTCCCGCGGCGCCATGGTCAGCTTCGACCGGCCATCTCCACCGGCAATCATTGAATACGAAATCTTCCTCGTCCGCTGGCTGGAAGATCTGGCCGCCCGTGCCGGCTTCCGCGTGGACTACGCCTCCAATTTCGATGTGCACAACGAACCGTCGCTGATGCCGGCCTACAAGCTCGTCATCTGCGGCTCGCACGACGAGTATTGGAGCAAGGAGGAATTCGACGCCTTCGAGAACCGCATCTTCCGCCACGGCTCCAACACCATCTTCATGGGCGGCAACACCGCCTACTGGCAGGTGCGCTACGCGGACATCAACCGCCCGCCCGGCGGCGCGGATCACGGCCGGCAGATGGTCTGCTACAAATCCGCCAACGACCCCATCGCGCGGCGTGTCGGCACGGTGGAACCCAACCTCCTCATCACCGCGCAATTCCGGGAAGGTGCACGCCGTCCGGAGAACATGTTGATGGGCGTCGCCTACCAGAACTGGTTCTCGCCCTCCGGCACGCCCATCCAGCGCGTGCCCTACTACGTGGAGAGCACGGATTTCCCCTTCTTCGCCGGCACCGGTCTGAAGGAAGGGGAGTCGATCGCGGATGTCGTCGGCTACGAATGGGACAACCGGGACCCATACGGCAACGGCAACCGGCTGTGGGATGTCGGCCGCTCCCGCATCGCCGCCCTGCCGCTGGAAAGCATCCGCGTCGTGCTGCGCGGCAACCCAGTGGACACGATGGGCCGTCGTGGCAAGGCGGAGGCGGTGTATTTCGAAACCCCCGCCGGCGCCCGCGTCTTTAGCGCCGGCACCATCCGTTGGGCCTGGGGCCTGGGCAAGCCGGGCTTCACCCAGCCCGCCTTCCAGAAGCTGAACGAGAACCTGATACTTCAGTTCCTCGCCTGAGCTTGAGCCTGCGTCGGCGCCGCTAACCCACCCGCACCGCGGTTGCCGGATGCGGTGAAGACAACTTTGCATGCCCCGGGCCGTAAAGCTTTTCGCGCAGCGTCCCATCCGCATAGGACGTCTTGTACACCCCGCGCGCCTGCAATTCCGGCACAACCAGATCCACGAAATCCTCCACGCATTCCGGCATTACGGTGCGGGAGAGGTTGAACCCGTCGATGTCGCATTGCGCCACCAGCGCGGCCATCGCGTCCGCGACCTGCGCCGCCGATCCCACAATCGGCTGCCACCGGCTGCCCAGAACCACCTGGTCGATAATCTTCCGCCGCGTCCATGTCGTATCCACCGCCCGCTTCGTCAGCGCATCCATGAAGGAGTTGTTGGCATCGGTCTTCTCGTAACGGATCGGCTCGTCCATCTCGTATTTCGACAGATCCACCCCCAGCGATGCGGAAAGATGCAGCAACGCGCCCTCCACGCTGGCGCAGCGCCGGTAATCCTCCAGCTTGTCACGCGCCTCCTTCTCCGTCCGCCCCACCACCACCGCGGCGATCTGGAACATCAGCACCTCGCGCGGGTCGCGCCCCAAGGAAGCCGTCTGCGCGCGGATATCCGCCACCGTCGCCGCCAGGTTGGCCGGCGAGAGTTCCGCCAGGAACACGCATTCGGCGTGCCGCGCCGCAAACTGCCGCCCGCGCACGGACGCTCCCGCCTGGTACAGCACCGGCGTCCGCTGCGGCGAAGGCTCGCTCAGGTGCAGCGCATCGACCTTGTAGCGTTTGCCCTCATAACGCACCCGGTGCAGTTTCGACGGGTCTGCATACGGCCCCTCCTTGTCATGCAGCACGGCGCCGTCCTCCCAGCTGCCTTCCCACAGCCGGTAGACGATCTCCATGTATTCGTCGGCCAGGTCATATCGGTCGTCATGCCCGATCATCCGCGCGTCGCCCATGGCCTGTGCCGCGCTGTTCAGGTAGCCGGTCACGATGTTCCAGCCGATCCGCCCCTTCGTCAGGTGGTCCAGCGTGGACATCCGCCGCGCGAAAGTGAAGGGCGGGTCGTAGGTCAGGTTGCACGTCACCCCGAAGCCCAGGTGCCGCGTCACCGCCGCCATCGCCGGCACCAGCATCACCGGATCATTCACCGGCAACTGTGCCGCCTCCCGCATTGCCGGTTCCGGCCCGCCGCGATACACGTCATACACGCCCAGGATGTCCGCCAGGAAAATCCCGTCGAACAGCCCGCGCTCCAACGTGCGCGCCAGCCCCATCCAATAGTCCAGGTTCGTATATTCGGCCGACCTGTCGCGCGGATGCCGCCACAGCCCGTGCTGGATATGGCCAACGCAGTTCATGTCGAACGCGTTCAGCCGGATTTCGCGCTTCCTGGTCATCGGACCGTCCCTCCATCCCCCAGCCTCGGGGAATGGAGGAACGCTGGCCCGAAACCGCGCAGAACGCTAGCCCGCGCGCTTCACCGCGCCGGTTTTTCGGTCGATATCAAACCGCGCCACAACGCCGCCTTCCGGCAACGCCAGGGCGAAGCTGATCTTGTTGTCGGCGGCTTCCTTCACGTCCACCACCTTCCACGTCCGGTTGCCCATCCACAGCAGCATGCCCTCGGCGATCTTCTGCACTTCCGCCGTCGTCAGCTTCTTGTCCTCCACGCGCGGCAGCAGCGCGAAGTCTCGTGGGCTGAACGGCCGGCCGGCGCCCTCGCGCCGCTCATGCCAGCGTTGCCAGCCGGGATGCCCGTCCGGTCCGCCTCGCATCATGCCGGGTCCGCCACCTGGGCCGCCAGGGCCACCCGGCCCCGGTCCGGGTCCCGGCTGGGCCAGCACCGCGCCCGTCACACCCATCGCGGCAACCACTGCCAGCACCGTCACCACAGTCCTTTTCATCGCACTCTCCTTATCGACTTGCGTGCCCCCCACATATGGCTCACCCGCATCTCGCCGCCCGTGGCGAATTGCAACGGATTGCAACACCCCGCCTCACAACCGCCGCATCATTCCCTATTCTCCATGCCATGGAGACCACCCCCCACATCCTCCTTGTCGACGACGACCGCGAAATCCGCGACCTGCTGGCGAAATTCCTCGAACGCCACCAACTCCGCGTCACCGCCGCCCGCGACGGCCGCGAAACCCGCCGCCTCTGGCCCCTCGGTCACTACCACCTCGTCGTCCTCGACCTCATGCTCCCCGGCGAGTCCGGTCTCGACCTCGCCCGCTGGCTGCGCACCCAGTCGGACGTCCCTATCGTCATGCTCACCGCCATGGGCGACGAGACCGACCGCATCATCGGCCTCGAACTCGGCGCCGACGACTACGTCCCCAAGCCCTTCAACCCCCGCGAACTCCTCGCCCGCATCCGCGCCGTCCTCCGCCGATCGGAAGGCACCGCCACCGCCCACACGGATTCCACCCGCCCCTACCGCTTCGCCGGCTTTACGCTCGATCCGCCCCGCCGCCGCCTCCTCAACCCCGACAACATCGAAATCCCCCTCACCGCCGGCGAATTCGACCTCCTCCTCGCTCTCGCGGACCGCCCCAACCGCGTCCTCACGCGGGACATGCTGCTGGACCTCCTGCACGGCCGCCAGGCCAACCCCTTCGACCGCGCCATCGACGTCGCCATCTCCCGCCTCCGCCGCAAGCTGGAGGACAACGGCCGCACCCCCCAACTCATCAAGACCATCCGCACCGGCGGCTACACCCTCGCCGCCAAGGTGGAACGGCTATGACGCCGCTCCCAGTCATCCCTGCGCGAGCGGGGGCCCGGCCGTGCCGCCGTACCGGAACCCGGCCATGACACTCTGGCCCCGCAGCCTTGCCGCCCGCACGGCCCTGGTCGTCTTGCTCGGCCTCACCGTCATCCAGGCCGCCGGCCTCACCATCCACGCGCTGGACCGCGTCGCCCTGCAGCACCAGGCGGACCTCCGCGAACTCCGCAACCGCGTCCTCATCATCTATCGCACTGTCATCGTTGCCCCGCCGGGGATGCGGGAGGCGACATTGCGGGATATGGATTTGCCGCCGGGCGTGACGGCGTCGATCGATGCTAACCCGCCGGCCGACAATCTGCCTGCCATGCCTTTGCCGCAGGATCTCGGGCCATGGTGGCGAGCGGGCCCTGGCCCTGGCATGGGCCGTGTCGCCAACGCATTCCGCCCGCGGGAAGTGCGTGTGCTGGGTGGTCCGGAGCATCCGCTCACCGTGGCGGCGCTGCGCCTGCCGGAAGGGTCATGGCTGGTGATCCGTGCCGATTCACCACGCCCGCGTGTGTTCCACTCGCCCACCTTCCTGGCCGCGTTCCTGCTGATGACTGTCACGGCGGCCCTGCTCACGCTCTGGGCGGTACGCCGGTTAACGCGCCCGGTGCGCACCCTGGCGGCGGCGGCGGAAGCCCTGGGCCGGGACGTGAACGCACCGCCCTTGCCCGAAACCGGCCCTACGGAGGTTGCCACGGCGGCGGCGGCCTTCAACACCAAGGCCGCCCGCATTCGCA
>Ga0315912_10003769_pt1 | contig 14837 bp, 12 predicted proteins | sample VfabasoilMG_FD_204469 | JGI IMG/M metagenome (GOLD analysis project Ga0315912, IMG submission 204469) | Garden soil microbial communities collected in Santa Monica, California, United States - V. faba soil | ecosystem: Environmental > Terrestrial > Soil > Garden | place: USA: California... | reverse complement strand
ATCAGGCCGCAGGCGGTCAGCAAGTCATCACCGATGTGGTGATTGATTCGCGGTTAGCCATTTCCGGGGCCTTGTTCGTGGCTCTGCCCGGCGAACGCGTAGACGGGCATCAGTATGTGGAAGCCGCCTTTAAGAAGGGCGCGCAGGTCGCCCTCGTGCAACACGCGGTGACAGCGCAAATGCCCTTCACTGTATTGGACTTGCGCGAACCGATCACTTACGTGCAGGCGGCCAATTTGCAATTTCCGTTGTGCCTGCGCGTGGACGATACACTGCAAGCCATGCAGACGCTAGCGGGCTGGTGGCGCAAACGGCTCAACCCGCGTGTGGTGGGCGTCACCGGTAGCGTGGGCAAAACCACCACCAAAGAACTGATCGCCGCTGTGCTTGGCACACGGTATCGCACCTTAAAATCTGAAGGCAATTACAACAACGAGATCGGTTTGCCGCTGATGTTGTTGAAACTGACCGAGGCGCACGAACGCGCGGTGTTGGAGATGGGGTTCTACACGCGCGGCGAGATCAAGTTTTTGTGTGACCTCGCCCGCCCACAAGTCGGCGTGGTGAACAATGTCTACGCCGTACATCTGGAACGCGCTGGGAGCATCGAGAACATCGCGCTGGGCAAAGCCGAGTTGGTCGAAGCCCTGCCGCCCGCACCCGATGGTGTCGCCATCTTGAACTACGACGACCCGCTCGTGTTGGCGATGCGCCAGCGCACCCGCGCGCGCATCTTCACCTACGGCCTCGACCCCGCCGCCGAAGTCTGGGCCGACAACATCGAGTCGCTTGGTTTAGACGGTATCCACTTTCATCTGCACTATCAACATGAAGTGTTGCACATCAAAGTCCCCTTGCTGGGACGCCACTCGGTACATACAGCCTTGCGCGCGGCGGCAGTTGGCTTGGCCGAAGACCTGACGTGGCAAGAGATCATCGAAGGCTTGCAATCGCTCGGCATGGCGCAACTCCGGCTCGTCGCCGTCACGGGTCCGGGGGGAAGCGTGATCTTAGATGACACCTACAACGCCTCGCCTGAGTCGGTCATTGCGGCGCTGAACTTACTCAACGAACTCGAAGGACGGCGGATCGCGGTGTTGGGCGACATGCTAGAACTCGGCGCGTATGAAGAAGCCGGGCATCGTCTCGTGGGGCGGCGCGTGCGGGATGTCGCCGAACGCCTCATCACGGTCGGGCCACGCGCGCGGCTCATCGCCGCCGAAGCCCGCGATGCTGGGATGCCCCGCCACGCTGTGATCGAACTAGAGACGAGCGCCGAGGCCATTGAGCATTTGCGGCAGATCATCGGTGCGGGTGATGTGGTCTTGGTGAAAGGCTCACATGGTGTGCGGTTGGATAAAGTCGTGCCAGCCCTAGAAGTAGGCGACGAATGAGAGACGCGGCCTTTGCTCTGGCGCTGGGTGGCATCACCTTTGTCTTGACCGTGATCTGGGGCGGGCCGCTCATTGCTGTTTTGCGGCGCTTTAAAATCGGCAAACAAATCCGCATCGAAGAGCCGCAACGTCACATGACCAAGCTCGGCACGCCTACGATGGGTGGCCTCATGATCGTTGTGCCGGTGCTGGCGATCAGCGCCCTGCTCAACGTGGCGAGCGTCTTACGCGGCACGTTCATCGGGCGCTCCATCTTGCTCCCGCTCAGTGTGCTGACGTTCTTCACGATCATGGGCGTGGTGGATGACTGGGTAGGGCTTAGCGGCGTGAGCAAAGGTGAAGGCCTGCGTGGGCGCACCCAGTTGCTCATCCAGTTCACCTTAGGCTTTGCGGCGGCGTTCGGGTTGTATTTCGCGCTAGATATCCACAGCATGGCCCTGCCCGCCGTGCCCTTCAAGATCGATCTCGGTTATTGGTACATCCCAATCGCGGCAACAGTCTTGGTGGGGATGTCCAACGCAGTAAACCTCACCGATGGCCTAGATGGACTGGCTGGGCTGATCTCGGCGACCGCCTTTGTGGCGTATGGGCTGATCGCCCTTTTGCAAGGCCAAGTGTTCTTGGCGCGGTTTTGTTTCACGCTCGTGGGCGCGCTCTTCGCCTTTCTTTGGTACAACGCCCACCCCGCCGAATTGTTCATGGGCGGCGCGGGGTCGTATTCGCTGGGCGCGGTGTTAGGCATTGTCGCGCTGATGAGCGGGCAATGGATGCTCTTGCCCGTCATCGCCATCGTGCCGGTGAGTGTGACGGCGAGCGTGGCGCTCCAAGTCAGCTATTTCAAGTGGACGCGCCGCATGACGGGCGAAGGTAAACGGATTTTCAAGATGGCCCCCTTGCATCGGCATTTTGAGCTGGTGGGCTGGAGCGAGACGCAAGTGGTGCAACGCTTTTGGTTGGTGAGTCTGTTGGCGGCGATGATCGGTGTGGCGTTGGCGTTGTTGTAATACACAACCCACAAGCGACAATACTCAAGGCGTGCCGTGTCAACTACTTTTGTGTATTGAGTTTTGAGTATTGTGTCTTTGTTGAATGTGAGTTCATGCTCCCCAGCGCCTATCACTCGCGTCACATCGTCATCCTCGGCCTCGCCCGCCAAGGCCTGGCGTTGGCGCGGTATCTGGTCGAAGCGGGTGCGCGGGTGACGGTGAGCGATGCACAACCAGCTGAGAAGCTCGCGGCTAATGTGGCCGCGTTAGGCGATTTAAAAATTGACTACGTATTGGGCGAGCATCCGCTAAGCCTGTTGGATAACGCCGACCTGCTCTGTTTATCAGGTGGTGTGGCGGCTGACCTGCCACTGGCCCAAGAAGCCCGGCGGCGTGGCCTGCCGGTGAGCAACGACTCACAAATTTTCTTAGAGGCCTGTCCCGCGCCCATCATCGGCATTACTGGTAGCGCGGGCAAGACCACCACCACCACGCTCACCGGGCGGATGTGCGCCGCCGAGGTCTCCCAGAGCGAAGTAAGCAGACAGGCGTGGGTGGGCGGCAATATCGGTCATCCGCTCATCGCAGATGTGCGCCGCATGACCGCCCAGGATTTGGTAGTGATGGAGTTGTCGAGTTTTCAATTGGAGATCATGACCCGCAGTCCACAAGTGGCGACGGTGCTTAATCTCACACCGAATCATTTAGACCGGCATGGCACGATGGAAGTCTACGCTGAAGCCAAGAGTCACATTCTGCGCCACCAAACTGCCGACGGCGTGGCGATCTTAAATTGGGATGACGCCGGCTCGCGCGCGTTGGCTCCATTGGCTCCCGGCCAAGTCGCGTATTTCAGCGGCGCACACGACGTAGCGAACGGAACTTTTTTGCGCGGCGATCAGATCATCTGGCGCTGGGCCGGCCAAGAGCAAGTGGTCGCGCCCGTCACTGAGATTGAATTACGTGGACGGCACAACGTCCTCAATGTTTTAGCGGCTTGCGCCCTCAGCGGCGCGGCTGGTGTGTCACCGGAGGCGATGCGCGTCGGCTTACGCGGTTTTACTGGTGTCGAACATCGTCTGGAATTTGTACGGGAGTTTAATGGTGCCAAATGGTACAACGACTCCATCGCCTCCGCGCCCGAACGAGTGATCGCGGCTTTAAATGCCTTTGACGAACCGCTCATCATTTTGGCGGGTGGGCGCGACAAGAAATTGCCGTGGGGTGCGTGGGCGCAACTCGCCCAACACCGCGCGCACCACGTGATCTTATTTGGCGAGGCCGGGCCACTGATCCAAAGCGCGCTCGAAGAAGCCGCGCTGGAAGCCGACCGCTATACGTTATGCCCCACCCTCGCCGATGCGGTGCAGGTGGCCGCTCGGCAAGCGCGGTCCGGCGACGTGGTCTTGCTCTCGCCCGGTTGCACCAGTTTTGATGAGTTCAAGGATTTCGCCGAACGTGGCGTGAAGTTTAAAGAATGGGTTAACGCGTTATAGTCCTCACCCCCAACCCCTCCCCTGACCTAAAAGCACGGTCAGGGGAGGGGCCGGGGGTGAGGTAAAAGCGACAGATATTACATGAGCAACAACATTGCTCAGGACGTTCGATATGACCACCTCTACCACCCCTCCCACCTCCAGCGAGCAACCCGCCCGCAAAAAAGCCCTCGGCTTGCCGATGGATATCCTCTTGTTGGTGGCGGTCGGCGGCTTGCTGGCCTTTGGCCTCATGATGGTCTATTCGTCCACCTTCGACTGGTCCTATCGGCAGTATGGCGATCCCTCCACCATCTTTTGGCGGCAGGTGCAATGGCTGGGTGTGGGGCTTGTCGCGCTCTTCATCACCTCGCGGATGAAGTACCAGTGGTGGAAGACGCTCATTGTGCCAGTCATGGGGTTAACCCTCATCGCCTTGCTGGGCGTCTTGCTGATCGGTACCACGACCTTCAACGCCCAACGCTCCTTCTTTCAAGGCTCGGTGCAACCCTCCGAGCTCGCCAAACTCGTCACTATCATTTACTTAGCAGTGTGGCTGGCCTCGAAGGGCGACAAGATTCGCGAGATGAGTTACGGCATCATCCCCTTCGCGCTCATCGTTGGCGTCGTGACCGGGTTGATTTTGCTCCAGCCCGACTTGTCAGCGGCGGCGACAGTGGTGATCGTCTCCACGCTCATGTTCTTCATCGCCGGCGCAGACATTTTGCAGATGGTGCTGGTGGCGGGCGTAGGAAGCGCGGCGGCCTGGGCAGTGGTGCAAGCCTCCGAGACTGGACGCGCGCGCCTGACCGATTATCTGGCCGGCGTGCAAGACATCACCCAAGCCTCGTGGCATGTGCAACAAGCCGCGATTGCGTTCGTGAACGGCGGCATCTTTGGGCGCGGCCTCGGCGAGAGCCGCCAAAAGTTTGGCTTCCTGCCCACCCCGCACACCGACTCGATCTTTGCCATCATTGGCGAAGAGCTGGGCCTAGTGGGGTGTTTGTTTGTGATCGCGCTCTTCGTGGCGCTGGTCTGGCGCGGTTTCAAGATCGCCTCGGTCGCGCGTGAGCCATTGGGCGCATTGCTCTCGGCCGGCATTATCTCGTGGGTGGCGATTGAGGCGCTGATCAATATCGCCGTGATGGTGGGCGCGATGCCATTTGCGGGCAATGCGTTGCCCTTCATCAGTTACGGTGGCTCCAACTTAGTCGTCTCGCTGATCGGGATGGGCACGTTGCTCAATATCTCGCGGGTCGAACAAGAAGAATCGCTCCAGCGCAAGACGCGCCCCGCGCCAACCTATACCGCGCGTGGACTGGCAAAACCGAATGCGGCTTTTAATTTCAGCCGGAGGGACCGGCGGGGGCGTCTATCCCGCTCTGGCGATAACGACCGCCCTGAGCGCTGAGGCCCGCGCGCCGCACGCCTGGTTGTGGATCGGCGGGCGCGGTGGTCTCGAAACCGAATTGGTGCAACGCGCCGGGTTGCCTTTCGCCGCCATCCATAGCGGTGGCCTGCATGGCGTGGGCTGGCGTTTGCCAGCGAACCTTATCAACTTAGCTTGGGGCTTGCTCGAAGCGTGGCGTTTGGTGCAGACTTTTCGCCCGAACGCCCTGCTCGTGACGGGTGGTTTCATCACAGTGCCGGTGGCGCTCGCCGCGTGGGCCCAGCGCGTCCCGATCTTGCTCTATTTGCCAGATATTGAGCCGACGCTCTCTGGGCGTTTTCTCAGCCGTTTGGCGCAGGTGATCGCCGTGACGAACGAAGCGGCGCGCCCTTATTTCAGCGGAGCGGCGGCGCGCAAAGTGACCGTGACGGGTTATCCGACTCGTCCCGAACTTCAGCAAGCAAACCGGGAAGCGGCGCGCGCGCATTTTGGGATTGACCCGCACCGCCCAACGATCTTGATCACCGGCGGCAGTTTGGGCGCGCGCAGTCTTAATCGCGCCGTGTTTGCCGCCCTGCCCGATTGGTTGCCCGAGTACAGCGTGATCCATCTCAGCGGGCAGTTGGATTGGGCCGAAGCTGGGCAAACGCGCGCCGCCTTGCCGGTTGAACTGCGGCGGCACTATCAGGCCTTTCCGTTTTTGCATGAGATGGGCTTGGCGCTCGCGGCGGCGGATTTGGTGGTGTCACGCGCGGGCGCCTCAACCCTGGGCGAGTATCCGTTGTTTGGTTTGCCCGCGATCTTGGTGCCTTATCCGCATGCGTGGCGCACCCAAAAAATAAACGCGGCGTATTTAGTGGAACGTGGTGCGGCCTTGAGCTTGCCAGACGAAGCGTTAAACGAACGATTGCGATCAGACGTGCGACAGTTATTGAGTCAGCCGGAACAGTTAGCCCAGATGCGGGCGGCGGCGCGGGCCGCGGCCACGCCCCAAGCGGCCGCGCGTTTGGCTGAGCTCTGGCTGGGCTTAGGAAATGAAAAGATAAACGTGTGAGATGAGCGGCAGGGTGCCCCTTCTCCGTCTCTCCCCAAGCGAAAACACGCTTAGGGAGAATGTCTTGAAGATGAGGCGCTTTTGTTTACACACGACTGTGGAGACGTTTTTTACAAATTCGTATTGAGTCATCCGGCATGATGAGCTTATCGGTAGTCTTTTGGTTGTTCATCATCTTCTTTGGCGTCGTGGGGGCGTTTCGGGGTTGGGCCAAAGAGATCTTAGTCGTCTTCAGCATGATCTTGGCCCTGACGCTCATTTGGGCGTTGCGCAAGTGGGGCCCGGGCGTCGAAGATGCGTTATTGGCGATGAGTGCGTCAACGCAATTTACGATGATGGCGTTCTTGATCTTGATGATGGCCTATTTTGGGTACCAGACGCCCGGCTTGCCCCCCAATCTGATGGGCAAACTGATGCGCGACAAATTGCAAGACACTATGCTCGGCGTGGTGTTGGGTATGGTCAATGGTTACTTCGTGATCGGGACGCTGTGGGCGTATATGGATCAAACGGGTTATCCCTTCTCGCAGATCACACCGCCCATTGACCCGGACGTGATCAATTACATTCAATATATGCCGCCCTATCTCTTGAGCGAACAATATCTGGTCTTCGCCCTCATCGCGGCTTTTGCGTTTGTGATTATTGTGTTTGTGTAATTACTCAAGTTGAATGTCATCGCGAGCCGCATAATGACAGAACTGCGTCAGTAGCGATAATTCTCGAATCTCTAATTCTCTTTTTACTCATGCCTTCCGCTCACTTCATTGGCATTGGAGGCTCCGGCCTCTCCGCGATCGCAGAAATCCTGCTCGCTTCAGGTTGGCATGTCTCCGGCTCCGACCAAACCCTCTCGCCCTTCGCCCGAACCTTAGCCGAGCGCGGCGCGGTAGTGCATGAGGGCCACTCCGCTAGCAACCTTAACGGCGCGGAGCTGGTGATCATCTCCTCTGCGATTGCGGCGGATAACATAGAAGTGGTCGCCGCCAAACAGCGCGGCCTGCCTATCCTCAAGCGCGCCGATTTCTTGGGGCGGCTGATGACGGGGCGGCTTGGCATCGCAGTGGCTGGCACGCACGGCAAAACGACTACAACTGGCCTCATCGCCTTTCTGCTCGATAAATGCGGCTTTGACCCGACGTTCATCGTCGGCGGTGTCTTGCAAGATTACGGCACGAACGCGCGCGCCGGGCAAGGCCCTTTTGTGATTGAAGCCGATGAATATGATCGGATGTTTTTAGGATTACTGCCGACCATCGCGGTGGTGACGAACATTGAACACGATCACCCCGATATTTATCCGACGTTGGCCGAGTTCCGCGAAGCCTTCCGCGCCTTTGCTGAGTTGTTACCCGCCGACGGAATTTTGATCGCCTGCGCGGATGACCCCGGCGCGCGCGACTTGGCCGAGGCGCGCCGCACGCAGAATTTGCCGACCATTTTGTATGGCCTGGGTGCCGACGCGCAATATCGCGCCGAAGAATTGCAACCCAACGGAGCGGGCGGTTTCGATTTCTTATTGAGCAAAGACGGGCGTTCGTTGGGCTTAGCGCGGAATCGTTTGCCGGGCCGGCACAACGTCCTCAACTCATTGGCCGCCCTCGCCGTCGCCGACCAAGTGGGCGCGGAGTTCAATGCGGCGCGCAATGCCCTCGCCGAATTTCACGGCGCGGGGCGGCGGTTTGAAGTGAAAGGCGAGGCGCGCGGCGTGACGGTGGTGGATGATTACGCGCACCACCCTACCGAGATCAAAGCCACCCTCGCGGCGGCGCGCTTGCGTTTCGCGGGGCGCTCCCTGTGGGTGCTCTTCCAACCGCACACCTATTCACGGGTGCGCGCCCTCCGCGCCGAGTTCGCCAATAGCTTCGCCGACGCGGATCATGTGATCATGGTAGATATTTATCGTTCTCGTGAAGCGCACGATCCATCGTTGACTTCCGAAGACCTCGTCCGCGCGATGCGTCACCGTGACGCGCGTTACATCGCCACCTTGCCCGCCGCCGCCGCCGAATTATGCGCGCGGTTGCAGGCGGGCGACGTGTTGCTCACCCTCGGCGCGGGCGATGGCAATTGGGTGGGGCAAGAAGTTTTGCGACAGTTAGGAGGCGCATAATATGGCATTTCGGCCTCGTCTGAATGTTTGGTATATGAATCCTTCGGCTAAACACCAACTCCGCACGGCGTTCGGTAGCGCGTTCAAAGAATACGAACCGCTCTCCAAATACACCTCGGCGCGCATTGGCGGCCCGGCGGAACTCTTCGCCATCGCCGAGAGCGCCGACCAGCTGGCCGAGCTCACGCGTTCGGCGCGCCAGATGGGGCTCAAGCCCCTGATCTTAGGCGGCGGCTCGAACATCTTGGTCAGCGATGTGGGCGTGTCGGGCGTGGTGATCTTAAATCGCGCGCGCACAGTGGAGTTCCGCGAACAAGGCGATGGGCGTTGGATCGTCCACGTTGAATCGGGCGCGAACTTGGGCGCGCTGGCTCGCCAATGTGTTGCGCGCGACCTCAGTGGTTTGGAATGGGCGGCGACGGTGCCGGGCACGGTGGGCGGCGCGGTCTTTGGCAACGCGGGCGCGCACGGCAGTGACCTCGCGGGCAATTTGATCTCCGCCGACCTGTTGCAACCGGATGGCTCGGTGCGGAGTTGGGCCAAAGCCGAACTGGGTTTAGGGTATCGCACTAGCCTGCTTAAGAAAAATAAGGGTGGGCAAATCGTCCTCGCCGCCGACTTGGCGTTGATGCACAATGCGAGTGCCGCCTCGCAAGCGCGCGTGGATGAATTTGTGGCGCATCGCAAACGTACCCAACCGCCGGGGGCGAGCATGGGCTCGATGTTTAAGAACCCACCGGGCGATCACGCGGGACGTTTGATCGAAGCCGCGGGCATGAAAGGCAAACGCATCGGGCAGATCGAAATCTCCGCCGTGCATGCCAATTTCTTTGTAAACCTCGGCGAAGGGCGCGCCGCCGATGTGTTCGCGTTAATTCATCTGGCGCACGAAGCGGTGAAGGATAAGTTTGGCGTGGACTTGGAATTGGAAGTAGAGCTCGTCGGTGAATGGAGCGGGCAGTGCTGAAGAGCGGAAGGCAGAAAGCAGAAAGCAGAAAGCAGATGGCCGATTGGAAGAGCAATCTGTTCTTTTCTGCCTATCGCCTACTGCCCTCTGCCCACTGATATGCCTCACAAGATTCGCCTCGGCCTCATCCTCGGTGGACGCTCCGCTGAACACGACGTGTCGCTCATGTCGGCGCGCTCGGTATTGCAGGCCATCAACCGCGAGAAGTATGACGTGACGCTCATCGGGATCACTCGCGAGGGCAAATGGATCGCCGGCGCGGACCCGTTAGGTGCGCTTGCAGCAGGCAATTTGGCCGGCACCTCCGAGGCGGCGCTCTTAGGCGAACCCGGCAAACGCGAACTGTTGGCGATTGGGCCAGCGGCGCGACAACTCTCCGCCATCACCGAATTGGATGTCATCTTCCCGCTGTTGCATGGGCCATATGGCGAAGATGGCACGGTGCAGGGCTTGTTGGAATTGGCCGATGTGCCGTATGTGGGCGCAGGTGTGCTGGGCTCGGCGGTGGCGATGGACAAGGGCCTGTGCAAAGAACTCTTGCGCGCCCATGGCCTCCCGGTCGTCGAATGGCTGGTGGTCTTGCGTTTAGAGATCGAACGCGACGCGGAAGCGCTCGCCCGCCGCGCCGAAGCGCGCTTTGCTTACCCGATGTTTGTAAAGCCCGCCAACCTCGGCTCATCGGTGGGCGTGGTGAAGGCGCATAACGCCTCTGAATTGATCGCGGGCTTGCACGAAGCGAGTCGCTATGACCGCCGCGTGTTGATCGAACGCGGGATCAATGCCCGCGAGATCGAAGTAAGCGTGTTGGGCAATGACGAACCGCAAGCCTCGATCGTCGGCGAGATCGTGCCGAGCCGCGAGTTTTACGATTACGAGGCGAAATATATTGATGAAGGCTCGCGCTTGATCATCCCAGCGCCCATTCCCGCCGAGATCGCGGAGCAAGCGCGTACCTATGCGGTGCGCGCGTTCCAAGCCATAGACGCGGCTGGCTTAGCGCGCGTAGATTTTCTTTTGGATAAAGAGTCGCACGCCTTATACTTGAACGAGATCAACACGCTTCCCGGTTTCACGCAGATCAGCATGTATCCCAAACTGTGGGAGGCCTCGGGCCTGAGTTATAGCGCCTTGATTGACCGCTTGGTGGAATTGGCTTTGGAGCGCCAAGCGGAAAAAGAGCGGACAGTGAAGACGAGGTGACGATGAGCGCCACATCCGACAAACCCACTCACGCCGAGATCGTGCGCCGCCGCCGGACTGATGACGCGCGCCGCCGTGTGGCCTCGACTACCAATGCCGCACGCACGGTGCGCCCATTAGTGAGCAAGCCGCGCCGCGTGGCGGGCGTCGGACAAGATAGCCTGTTCAATCGGCGACGGTTTGACTTGGCGCTCTCGGCGCGTTCGTTTTTGCGCGCTCCGTCGGTAGCGTTGCCGTTTATCGCGGGTTGGCGCATCGCCAGCCTTTCAATTGTGCTGTTGCTCATCACTATGTTGGGGCGTTTGCTCACCGACCCACAAATGTTTATCAATGGCATCAATCTGGGCGGCGCGAACTTTATCCCTGGCGAAGAGATTTATGCGAAGTCCGGCATCGCCAGCCTGAATATCTTTTGGGTAGACCCACGCGCCGTGGAAGCCAAGGTCGAATCCATCCCCGGCATCGCCTCCGCGACGGTGAAGATCGAATGGCCAGCGAATGTCACGATCATGGTCAAAGAGCGCGTGCCAGTGTTGACGTGGGTTGAAGGCGAGAAGCAGTGGTGGGTGGATTCAGGCGGCTTGAAGTTTGAAGCGCGCACCGATTTAGCCGAGCTGTTGCCCGTGACACAGGATGACGTTGGGCCGGGGATCGCCTCGGGCGCGACGCATGTGCCGGTGGAAGCTGTGCAAGCCGCATTGCAACTCAAGCAACTCCGCCCCAACATCGAATTGTTGCACTACGATGCCGAGCATGGGCTGAGTTATCAGGACGGGCGCAACTGGCGCGGCTACTTTGGAGTTGGGTTAGAGATGCCACAAAAATTGGCGGTTTACGAAACTTTGATAGATAATCTGCTTTCACGCGGGATTCACCCGACTCTGGTGAGCGTGGAAAATTTGCAAGCGCCGTATTATCGGAAGTAATGTGTTAAGTATTTATGGCTAACGACAACCCTCTCTTAGTTGGCTTGGATGTAGGCACCACCAAGATCTGCGCGTTGATCGCCGAGGCGACCGACACGAACGCGATCCGTATTTTGGGCGTGGGCGTGGAGCCCTCGCGCGGGATGCGGAAAGGCGTGGTGGTCAATGTGGAAGAAGCCAGCCAAGCCATCGGCGCGGCGGTGGAAAAGGCGCAACGCAGTGCCGGCTATGAGATCGGCACGGCCTTTGTGAGTTTGGCCGGATCGCACATCAGCTCGGTCAACAGTCGCGGCGTGGTGGGCGTGGGCGGGGGCAATCATGGCATTGATCAAGATGATATTGATCGCGCCCTGGATGCGGCGCAAGCCATCGCCATTCCGCACGGGCGCGAAGTCTTGCACGTCATCCCGCGCGCTTTCACCGTAGATGGGCAAGATGGCATTCGCCAACCGTTGGGGATGCACGGCTTTCGTTTGGAAGTGGAGGCGCACATCATCACCGCCGCCGCGACCTCCGTGCAAAATTTGACCAAGTGTGTCGAAGCGGCGGGCGTGCAAGTGGAAGCCTATGTGCTCAACCCGCTCGCCTCGGCGGAAGTCACGCTCACCGATACTGAAAAAGAAATGGGCGTGGTGGTGTGCGACATCGGCGGCGGCACCACTGACCTCGCCATTTATATTGAAGGCAACGTGTGGCATACAATGGTGCTCTCGGTCGGCGGCAACCACATCACGTCCGACATCGCGCATTTGTTGCGCCTGCCCGCCGACACCGCCGAGAAGTTGAAAATTGAGCATGGCTTGGCTGTGCCGGATGAAGTGTCGTCTACTGAAATTTTTGAAGTGCAGCCCTTTGGCGAAGATCGCGCGGTGCAAGTGGCGCGCGTAGATTTGGCCGCGATCATCGAAGCGCGGGTAGAAGAAATTTTCAATTTGATCGTGCAAGAAATTAAACGCACGGGCTACGATGGCTTGTTGCCAGCGGGCGTGGTGCTGACGGGCGGCACGAGCCAACTGCCCGGCTTACGCAAAGTGGCGAGCGAAGCGCTCAACCTGCCCTGCCGCGTGGCCGAGCCGCAAAATCTCATCGGTCTGGTGGACACGCTCAAAGGCCCCACCTTCTCCACCAGTGTTGGCTTGTTGCAATGGGCCAAACACGAAAGCCTCGCCCCGCCGCGCAAGAAGAAGCGCACGGTGAGCGGTGGCAAAGGCGTGGCGCTCGAATTGAACAAAGGCTTAGACTTTCTGAAAAGGTTATTGCCGTGAAACCGAATTTCCCTCAACCCGATAAAAAACGCGCGGACGCGCCTAAACCCGCTTCCGCCGTCGCACCGACTACTGGAAACAAAGGCGGCTCGGGAGCGTCGCCGGAAACACCTATTTCACTTGGAGGCTCTACCATGCAACCTGTACCCCCTCTCTCCGAATCGACTGCGCGCATCAAAGTGGTGGGCGTGGGCGGTGGTGGCAGTAACGCCGTCAACCGCATGATCGAACAAGGCATGGGCGGTGTTGAATTCATCGCCATCAACACCGATGCCCAAGCCTTGCTGCTCTCCAACGCGCCCAAGCGGGTGCGGGTGGGTGAAAAACTCACGCGCGGCCTCGGCGCGGGCGGCAACCCCGAAGTGGGGCAGAAGGCCGCCGAAGAATCGCAAGAAGCGCTCTATGAGTCCATTCGCGGCGCGGATATGGTCTTCATCACCGCCGGGATGGGCGGCGGCACCGGCACGGGCGCCGCGCCCACCGTCGCGCAGATCGCCCGCGAGCTAGGCGCGCTGACCATCGGCGTTGTTACTAAGCCCTTCATGTTTGAAGGCTCCCGGCGCCTGCAATCGGCGGAGAGCGGCATCAACCGCCTCAAGGAACAAGTGGACACGTTGATCGTGATCCCCAATGACCGCCTGTTGCAGATCGTGGACAAGCGCGCGTCATTACAAGATTCCTTCCGCATGGCGGATGATGTATTGCGCCAAGGCATTCAAGGCATCTCGGAACTCATCACCGTGCCCGGCCTCATCAACCTCGACTTTGCCGACGTGAAGGCGATCATGTCCGAAGGCGGCGCGGCGCTGATGGCGGTCGGCACGGCCTCCGGCGAAGACCGCGCCCGCATGGCCGCCGAGCAAGCCATTTCGTCGCAACTGCTCGACATCACCATTGACGGCGCGCGCGGCATCTTGTTCAACATCACTGGCGGGCCAAACATGAGCCTGTTTGAAGTCAATCAGGCCGCCGCTATCATCAAGGAAACGGCGCACCCCGAAGTAAACATGATCTTCGGCGCGGTGATTGACCCGAACATGGGCGAAGCGATGCGGATCACCGTGATCGCCACTGGGTTTGAGCGCGCCAACACGCCAGTGCGCCGCACCATTGAGCGCCCGAAGCCGGTGGCCGCGCCGCGCCCGGCCACGGTTGGTGCTTCGGCATCTGCCGCCGCGACCAGCGCCACACCTGCCACTACCCCCGCGCGTCCCGCCGAAGTGGTGGAGTTCCAACCGCGTTCGTTCAACACCGACGATCTGGACATCCCGCCCTTCCTGCGCCGCCGCTAATCCCACGTTTTTTTTGAGAGGCGCACCTCCCGCCTCTCGCTCCCTCCACTGGTCGCGGCACACTAGTCCTAGCTGTGCCGCGACCAGCGATAATTCTCGCGTCTTTTTTAACTCCGTTAGGAGATCACACATGATCGCTTTTGAGTTGGCGAACTTGATAGCCGAGCGCGCTTCATCTGGTCGCCTCTATTTAGAGTTTCTGCGTGTGTCGAGCATGAGCATGGGCCTTTACGCCTTACCCGCTGGTGGCGTTGACCCGCAGAAGCCACACCACGAAGACGAGGCCTATTACATCGTCAGCGGGCGTGGGCAAATCCGCGTGGGCGATGAAGACCGCCCAGTACAACCCGGCTCCATCGTCTTCGTCGCGGCGCAGGTGGAACATCGCTTTCATTCCATCACCGAGGACCTACAAATCTTGGTGTTTTTCGCTCCAGCGGAGAGTTGAATCACCACTAAGCGGAGGCGCGCCAGCCCAGAGGAAAATTTGCGCCCTCGCTACTCATAGTCGTTTCTCCGCACTATGAGCCCTTCATCACTATAGGACTATCGCCCCATGCAGCGCCTCCTTCAAACCCTGCGCGCCCTCTTCACTCCGCCCCACCCCTCCGCCGAGATTTACGAATGCACGACGCGCTGTGGGCGCTGTGGCGAGACGCTCACCGCGCGCATCAATCTGTACCATGACCTCAGCGTCGAGTACAACGCACAAGGCGAGGTCAGCGGCTATCACTGTCGCAAAGTCCTCAGCGGCCAAGCGCGCTGTTTTCAGAAT